>Ga0315545_1000305_pt1 | contig 53083 bp, 47 predicted proteins | sample SalMarSW160210MG_FD_203096 | JGI IMG/M metagenome (GOLD analysis project Ga0315545, IMG submission 203096) | Salt marsh sediment microbial communities from the Plum Island Ecosystem LTER, Massachusetts, United States - Salt Marsh Sediment SW1602-10 ...
GAGAAATTCTCTCCTGTTTTGCTTTTCATTCATAGCTCTTCACTTTTTTCCAGCGCTTTTAACATAGAAATTACGGAACTGATTTTATGAAGGAATTGTGCCAAAAGCAACATTGTTTTCAGTTGGGGGTAAAATTGGCTCCGAATCCCGATGAGATAACTGAAGGGAATTTAGAACTGATAGTTGAGAATGTAGAATTTCGGCAGGTGGGGCAAGCAACGGTTTCGTATTGAGTCGTGCGTATCTCAAATATCGTATCTCGTGAAGCGTATGTCAAATTGCGGAAAAATTGCCACTCCATTACTGTCGTGGCTATGTGACCGGCGTTATAAATTGCGGTGCGGTAATATTTAATTCGATGGCCAGATCCCTCCACTTCGGTCGGGATGACAGGGAGAGTATTTATTGTTTAACGCGAGTGACGTAGAGGCCTGTGCGGGTATCGACGCGAATGAGCTCGCCCTGCCTGACAAACGCGGGCACCTGCACGACTATACCTGTCTCGAGAGTTGCCGGTTTAGTCTGGCTTTGTGCGGTTGCACCTTTGATTTCCGGGGCCGTATCGACGATAGTCAAATCGACGGTGTTCGGCAGCGTTATTAGGACGGGCTTTTCCTCATACGAATCTATTACTACCTGCATATTCGGCTTGAGGTATTTCAGGGAGTCGCCAAAAACAGCGTCATTGAGGGTAATCTGGTCGAAAGTCTGTAAATCCATAAGTACGTGCTCTGAAGCGTTCGAATAGAGGTATTCGTAGGACTTTTTTTGGAGCTCGACCTCTTCGAGAATCTCTTCGGAGCGGACACGGATATTCTGGATAGAGCCGTCGGCAATGCTTTTTATTTTGGTCTGATAGACCGCCCCACCCTTGCCGAGCTTGACGTGTTCGAAATCAACGATAGTGTAGAGCTTGCCGTCAACCTTGATGGCCTGGGCTCTTTTCATTTCAGATGCTTTCATGCGTACTGCGCCGGTTCCTAAACTAACACTGCTAAAATACTCAGCTACTCAGTATCCCAAAACACGCCGCAATTGTCAAGAAAGCCTCCTATGCAGCACGGCAGGAATTCACTTTACAGGTAAAATCGGTCGTTGCGGCATTTGGCAGGATGAAGCACGACCTCGACAGCGATACCATAGCAGCGAGAGTCGAGGACGAGGAGGCGAAGGAACAATCATTTATTTCAAGACAAAAGATATACTCTCTGGCAATGATATCGTATCTCGTGAAGCCCCGATGAGATAGTAAAAGACACATCTCACGGGGTAAACTCTGAAGCGTATCTCAAATATCGTATCTCGTATCTCGTGAAGCGTATCTCGTGAAGCGTATCTCGAAGATAAACATCAAGCGAACCTCGCCCCGATGAGATAGCCGAAGCGGAGAATGGGTGAACAGTGGAGCAGGTGAGCAGTAGGCAGATGACCGAAATTATTTAATATAATTATTTTTTATTTTAATTGTATTTCGAGTGGCGGGGTGGTATAATGCCTGCCAGTTGGGTTTATTCTCACGCCTCTCAGGAATAATCTCTTAAACAATACGAGAGGCAGATTTTACGGCCAATTAGAGGCCAAAGGAGCTTTTAGTGAGTACAGGAACAGTAAAATGGTTTAACAGCAGTAAAGGTTTTGGATTTATCAGCCCGGCTGACGGCGGCAAGGATTTGTTCGTTCATCATTCGGAAATCAAGGGCACCGGTTACGCCAATCTTGATGAAGGCCAGCAGGTTGAATTCGAGGTCGGAGAGGGCAAAAAAGGGCCTTGTGCGATGAATGTAATCGCCAGTTAATCCAAAGCAAGATGCCTAAAAACCAAGGGCCTCGACACAAGTCGGGGCCTTTTTTATTTTGCCCTGCGTTTTTGACCTGCCAAGTCCGGTTCATCGAGGGTTCAGGACACTTTGACCAGCTCATACAAGCCGTGCCCACTTTTAAGCAACCTCAGTTAGAGTAATCCCCTGCAATGCAGGGGGCTAAGTGATGAGGAAACGCAATATCTTCTTGGAGTTTCACAGATTTAAGGTATAATAGCTCCCTTTTGGAGCATAGAGAAACCCAAATGGAGAATAGTAATGGGTAAAAAAGTGTATGTCGGTAATATGAGTCCTGAAGCAGACAATGCAAGCTTAGAAGCATTGTTTTCAATGTTCGGAACAGTTGAGAAAGCTTATATAATCATTGACCGCGAGACCGGCAGGAGCAAGGGTTACGGTTTTGTCGTGATGAGCAATGATGCTGAGGCTCAAACATCAATAGCCGCACTGAATGGGAAAGATTGCGGTGGTTACACGGTTAAGGTTAATGAAGCTAAAGCCAAGTAGGTCCATCGTCCCTCCTGCTGCCTAACCTAACCCCCAACCGGAATAGAAAATAGAAAGTGGAGGATTGCGTGATTAACGTCTGCGTCGCGGGCGGCGAGAAGCAAAACGCGACCTTTTTCCGGCAGTTGAAAACTTTCCCCTGTGCATCCCCAAGAGCGGCTTTGAGGTGTGGGGTTTGGTGTAGGTAAAGCCGGGGCATTCCACGGGAGTAAATTCACGGCCAATGAATTTTTCAATTCGACGAAGGTAGTTGTGCTCATCTCGTGAAACGAAGGTAATCGCATCACCTGTGGCTTCTGCCCGGCCGGTGCGGCCGATGCGATGAATATAGTCTTCGGGGAATGTAGGGACATCGAAATTGATAACGTGGGAGATGTCCGTGACGTCGATTCCTCGAGAGGCAATATCAGTAGCAACCATAACGCGGTATTTTCCGGTTTTGAAGCCGTCCATTGCACGTTCCCGCTGGTTCTGGTTTAGACTTGAGTGGATGGCCACCGAGACGATGTCCGCCCGTTCGAGGTACCGTTGAATTCTGTCTGCGCCGTACTTGGTTCGAGAGAAGATCAGGACGCTGGAGAGCTGGCCATCCTGGAGGAGGTGCAAGAGAAAGCTGATTTTCCGCTCTTTCTCGACGAGATAGACGTGCTGGGTGATTGTATCGATTGGGTTTCTGGGCCTGCCAATCTGAATCATCAGAGGTGATTTCTGGACGCCGGCGGCGAGTGAGCTTATTTCCGGAGTTACGGTGGCGGAGAATAGCATAGTCTGACGATTTTTGGGCAGAGCAGCGATGATTTTTCGGACGTCTCTGATGAAACCCATATCGAGCATTCTGTCTGCCTCATCGAGAATTAAGACCTCGACACGCCTGAGGTTTATGGTTCGCCGTTGCATATGGTCGAGGAGCCGGCCTGGGGTTGCGACAACGATGTCGACGCCGCGATGAAGCGCGTTAAACTGCCCCTTGATATTGACGCCGCCATAAATGGTGAGGGTTCGTAAATTCAGGAAACGGCCATATCGGAGAATGGACTTTTCGATTTGCAGAGCCAGCTCACGTGTCGGCGTAAGGATAAGGGAGCGGACAAATCTTCTTTTTGGCGGATGCTCATGTGAGAGGCGGTTCAGGATTGGCAGGACAAAGGCGGCGGTTTTTCCGGTTCCGGTCTGTGCGCAGCCGATGATGTCTTTGCCGGCGATTGCGGCTGGAATCGCTTGTGATTGAACTTCGGTTGGGGCGGTGTAGCCAGCGGCAAGAATACCCTGCACCAGCGGATCGGAAAGACCAAAAGTATTAAATGGCATAAAATAATCCTATAAAAGTCATAGCCAGCATGTCTTTACCGGCAAGCCAGGTTTGTATATAGAGTAGCAAGCCCATATTGAAAATGCAAGCTGATTGCGCGGCAAAGTTTAGCCAGAGAGTAAATGGGAAATTCGCGCAGTGGTGGTGGAGGCCACAATGAAAAGATAAGTTAAAAATTAAAATGTAAAAGGCAAATCTACAGAGCAAAAATCAGAAAAGTTAAATAAAAAGTTTCGAACGGTGAGCCACTGATAAAGCTCAGGGTAGATGTAAAAATACTTGATTATGAGGGGGAAAGATTGTAAAAATATTAATTTGACTCGTTTGGCCTCGACAATGCTGCTCAAAACGGCGACGCTAACTATGTCTGTCAAAAGGACTTGTGATTTTATAGGAGAACACGATGAGTGACCCAGCAAAAGAGTTGAAAGAATTTCAGCCGAAATACGACTTTTTTGTCGGTATCGACTCGGATGGATGTGCGTTCGATACGATGGGAATTAAACAGCGGGAATGCTTCTGCCCCTGGCTGATAGCGTATTTCGGCCTACAGCCGGTAGCGCAGGCGGCACGCGAATGCAAAGACTTTGCGGATTTGTTCAGTAAGACCCGCGGCGCCAACCGGCATAAAACAGCCAAGCGAATCATAGCGGAACTGCTGCCTAATCATCCAATGACCAAGGCAAGAGGATTTAAGGTTCCGCAATACCCGCACTACTTCGCCTGGGTCGATGACTCTAATAGTCTGCTGAGTAATGACGGTCTAAAAAAGGCGATTGGTCAGGCTAAAGAACCACTGGCCAAACGTGAGCTGGAACTTGCGCTTGCGTGGAGCGAGCGAGTCAACTGGGCCATCGGTGAAACCGTCAAGGGTATGCCGCCATTTCCATTCGTGCGCGAGAGTCTGGAAAAAATCGCGCCGCAGGCCGACGTTGTTGTGGTATCGGCTACGCCCGGCGAGGCGCTTAAACGCGAGTGGGAAGAACACGACATTGCCAAATACGTACAGGTAATAGCCGGCCAGGAGATGGGCAAAAAGGCAGAACACCTTAATTTCGCAACAAAAGGCAAATACGAAAAGAACCATATTCTTATGGTCGGCGATGCGCCGGGAGATATGAAGGCAGCCAAGGCCAACGACGCCCTGTTTTATCCGATTAACCCGGGTAACGAGGTCGAATCGTGGAAGAGATTTCACGATGAAGCGTTCGACAAATTTATCAACGGTCAATATGCCGGTGATTATGAAGCAAAAGTAATCGTCGAATTTGACGGGTATCTGCCCGAGAAACCACCCTGGGAAAGATAGAAAAGTGCTGTATTTCAAGCGGGGACATAAAGCGGACGACCTAACTTCACGAGACCTGCGGGACGGTCTCTATACGGCACTTGAAAAAATCGGGCAGAGAAAAAAAGTCCTGGCGATCCCGCCTGATATTACTCGATTTCATTCCCGCGCCGGTGAGCTAACGCAGATGGCGTGGAAATATTACGGCGACAAACTAACGGATATTTTGCCGGCGACTGGGACACATTACCCGATGACAAATGATGAAATCACAGGGATGTTTTCAGAAACGCCCCGGAGTATTTTTCGAGAGCATAATTTCCGTGGTGATTTGGTCACGCTCGGCGAAGTTCCTGCTGAGTATGTTAAGAAGGTAAGCGGGGGTTTGGTAAACTACAGCTGGCCCGCCCAGGTCAATAAACTTATCGTCGAAGGCGACTTCGACCTGATATTATCCATCGGGCAGGTAGTCCCTCACGAAGTCATCGGAATGGCCAGCTATAACAAAAATATTCTTGTCGGCACAGGCGGCGCCGAAGGGATAAATAAAAGCCATTTTCTCGGGGCAGTGTATGGGATGGAAAGGTTAATGGGCAGGGCAGATACGCCGGTAAGACGCGTTATAAATTACGCTTCGGACCATTTTGCAAAGGACTTGCCTATTGTATATGTTCACACGGTTATAGGTGCTACGGATGATAATCAGCTCAAGACGCGGGGGCTGTTTATAGGAGACGATATCGAGTGTTTCAACCTTGCGGCGGAACTTTCTGGCGAGGTAAACTTTCAGATGCTGGATGAGCCGCTCGAAAAAGTTGTGGTATATCTGGAACCGACGGAGTATAAAAGTACCTGGCTTGGAAACAAAAGTATATACCGGACACGTATGGCGATAGCCGACGGCGGGGAGCTGATTGTTTTGGCGCCGGGGCTGGCTGAGTTCGGTGAAGATGCGCAAATTGATAAACTTATAAGAAAATACGGCTATGTAGGAACGCCGAAAGTACTCGAACTGGTAAAAGATAACGATGACCTGAAAGAGAATCTCAGCGCCGCTGCACATCTGATACACGGATCTTCCGAAGGCAGATTTAAAATTACCTACTGTCCGGGAAAGATGAAACGTGAAGAAATAGAAGCTGTGAACTTCGAATATGCAGACCTTCGACAAACGATGGGAAAATACGACCCGAAAAAAATGCAGAACGGGGTAAATACTTTAAGTGATGGTGAACAGATATACTTTATTTCGAATCCTTCTCTGGGATTGTGGTCTTTTAAAGACAGGTTTAAGAATTCATAACTTAGAAACAGCAATTTGAAGGAGTAGTAAAAAATGGCAAGTGCAGATATCGGGCTTGTAGGTCTGGCGGTAATGGGTGAAAACCTCATACTTAATATGGAAAGCAAAGGCTTTACAGTGGCCTGCTTTAATCGCACCGTTTCGAAAGTAGATAATTTCATAAACGGTCGGGCAAAAGGCAAAAACATCATCGGCTGTAAAACAATCGAAGAACTTGTAGCTTCTTTGAAAACACCCCGTAAAATTATGCTAATGGTAAAGGCCGGCAAGCCGGTCGATGATTTTATCGAGCTGATTCTGCCTCATCTTGAAAACGGCGATATCATAATAGACGGCGGCAACAGCCATTTCCCAGATACTATTCGAAGGACACAGTATGTCGAGAGTAAAGGAAAGCTGTATATCGGCACCGGCGTTTCCGGTGGAGAAGAAGGGGCACTGCGAGGGCCATCGATGATGCCGGGCGGCTCGCCGAAGGCCTGGGAACATGTGAAACCCATATTCCAGTCAATATGCGCCAAGACAGATGACGGCAGCCCGTGCTGTGAGTGGGTCGGGGAAAACGGAGCAGGACACTTCGTTAAAATGACTCATAACGGCATCGAATACGGCGATATGCAGATGATTTGTGAGACCTATCAGATGATGAAGAAAGGGCTCGGTTTGTCGAATCAGCAAATGCATGAAGTATTCACTGAATGGAATAAAGGCGAGCTTGATTCTTATTTGATTGAGATTACGCGTGATATTCTTGGATATAAAGATGAGGATGGTGGCGAAGTAATAGACCTGATTCTCGACACGGCCGGCCAAAAGGGCACAGGCAAGTGGGCCGCAATAGCGGCCTTAGATGCGGGTCAACCTCTGACGTTGATTGGCGAAGCGGTTTTTGCGAGATGTCTTTCAGCGCTTAAAGAAGAACGTGTCAAGGCTTCAAAGGTCCTGACCGGTCCGAAACCGGAGTTTAAAGGCGATAAGAATGCGTTTATCGAAAACTTACGTCAAGCATTGTATGCCTCCAAGATTGTCAGCTATGCGCAGGGCTACCAGCTTATGCGAGCCGCTGCCAAAGAATATAGCTGGAATCTCAACTATGGGGGCGTAGCCTTGATGTGGCGGGGCGGCTGCATTATTCGCTCGGCCTTTCTCGGAAAGATAAAAGAGGCATTCGATAAAAATCCCGGTTTGGTAAATTTGCTGCTCGACCCGTTCTTTAAAGAAGCCGTAGAGAAGGCCCAGCCATCGTGGCGAGAAGTGGTTACCACTGCGGTGGAAATGGGTATTCCGATGCCGGCCATAAGCGCTGCTTTGGCTTATTACGACGGTTATCGTAATGAACGACTGCCGGCTAACTTACTACAGGCCCAGCGTGACTATTTCGGCGCCCATACTTATGAACGTGTTGATAAACCTCGCGGTGAGTTCTTCCACACAAACTGGACAGGCCGAGGCGGCCAAACAGCGGCATCAACTTACACGGCTTGACAGCAAAACATCCTTGAAAATTGACGAGCAATCGGTGGAGACAATAAATATGGACTTAAAGAAACTCAAAGAGCAGGTGACAAAAATCATCGATGAGACACCGATAGCTGACATTCATACGCATATATACAGTGAGGACTTCGGCGATTTGCTGCTCTGGGGTATCGATGAGCTTCTGACGTATCACTACCTTGTAGCAGAGCTGTTCAGATACAAGCCGGATTTGGACTACGAGGATTACTGGAATATGCCGAAACAGAAACAGGCGGAACTTATCTGGGATGAGATTTTTGTAAATAACTCACCGATAAGCGAAGCCGCACGCGGCGTAGTAACGGTCCTTAACAAGCTGGAACTGGATACGACCGGCAGAGACCTCAATAAAATACGCAGGTATTTTGCACAAGTTTCAACCAGTGAATACATCGACAAGGTCTTCAAAACAGCCAATGTTAAGAGCGCCATTATGACGAACGACCCCTTCGATAAACAAGAACAGGCAGTATGGGACAACGGCGGCAACACCGACGAACGATTCAAAGCTGCACTTAGAATCGACGGTCTGTTTTATAATTTCCAACAATGCAGTAAAGAAATGAGTAATCAGGGTTTCAAAATAACGGGCGATAAAGTAGAAACAAAAGTAATAAATACAATCAAAGATTTTCTCAAAGCCTGGATTGAAAAAATGAACCCGGTATATATCGCGGCCTCAATGGCGCCGGATTTCAATATAGAGGATGGTTCAGATACGGCTAAATTGATTTTAGAATGTGTCCTGCCTGTCGCACGTGAATTTAAGCTGCCCTTTGCGATGATGATTGGCGTCAAAAGACAGTTGAATCCGCTGCTTAGGGTGGCTGGCGACGGTGTGGGAAAGGCCGATGTCGGGACGGTAGCCAAACTTGCCCGCGACTGGCCGGAAGTTAGATTGCTCGTGACGATGCTCTCACGTGAAAATCAGCATGAGCTGTGCGTTACCGCACGCAAGTTCAAAAACCTGGTGGTTTTTGGCTGCTGGTGGTTTTTGAATAATCCGAGCATCATTCGCGAAATAACCGCTGAGCGCATCGAAACTCTCGGGCTTACTATGATACCGCAACACAGTGATGCTCGCGTGCTCGACCAGCTAATCTATAAATGGTCGCACTGCCGCAGGATTATCGCCGAGGTCTTGGCGGAGAAGTATTCTGACATTGCCATCGCCGGCTGGCCTGTTACCGAAGCTGATATCAAAAGAGATGTAAACCGTATCCTTGGCGGCCAGCTTTTGTTTCAATGAGCCTGTCTCAACTGCAGGAACATCCGGTTGCATATCTCAATGTAGTGTGATATAAAGCAGTTTGTAAAATCAACTATGGCAAATATGTGAGGCTAAACATAATGGAAACTGCAGAATTAAAATCAGCCATATCAGAGTTGTTGGCCCGGGTCGAGAAAATCCGGGACTGGCTTTGACCTGTCCAACAAAAAGACCCAACTGGCGGGACTGGAAAAGCAAATGGCCAAGACCGGATTTTGGGATAATCCCGATTCGGCCCGGTCAGTGGTTTCTCAATTAAGTGCACTTAAATCAATAATTGAACCGGCGGAGGAACTTCATCGTGAGGTTAAAGATTTGGCAGAGATGTTCGATATGGCGGCGGCTGAGTCGGATAAGGATGAGCTGGAACAGATAGAAGATGACTTTACCGAACTGCTGCAGCAATGCGGACGAATCGAGCTACAGGGGCTGTTATGCGGCCCTGATGATTCGAAGAACTGCTTTTTCAGCATTCACGCGGGAGCCGGGGGGACGGAAAGCTGTGACTGGGCCAATATGCTGCTTAGAATGTATTCGCGCTATTTCGAAACAAAAAAATACAAGGTCGAGGAGATTGATATTACCCCCGGTGAAGAGGTAGGCGTACGGTCAGTGACGCTGAAGGTAAGCGGGCTATTTGCATTCGGCAGACTTTCCTGCGAAACAGGCGTTCACAGGCTGGTGCGGATAAGTCCTTTTGACGCCAATAAAAGACGACATACCAGCTTTGCAGCGGTCGATTGTTTACCTGAACACGATGAGGATGCTGATATTGAGATAAAAGAAGACGACCTTAAGCTGGAATTCTTTCGTGCAAGCGGCGCAGGCGGCCAGCATGTCAACAAAGTAAGCTCGGCGGTAAGAATTGTACATATACCCACGGGTGTTGTGGTCCAGTGCCAGAACGACAGAAGTCAGCATCGCAACAGAGCTGAAGCAATAAAGATGCTGAAGAGCAAACTATATATGCTCGAACAGCAAAAACGCGACGACGAGCTTGCAAAATTGTACGGCAATAAAGGTGAAATAGCGTGGGGAAACCAGATACGAAGCTACGTACTGCAGCCTTACCAAATGGTCAAGGACCATCGAACAGATACCCAGACGGGCAATGTGGATGCAGTACTGGACGGAGACCTTGACGGTTTCATTGAAAGCTATTTAAGATACAGAGCTAAAAATAAAAGTAAGGAATCAGGAACAGGAACAAGGAAAAAGAACAGGGGTTAGTAAAAATGAAAGCAATTATTGACGTCGTACTAAAAGCGCGCAAGGTTGATTTCAGCAGGTGTAAAACAGATTTGCTTGCAGTTGGGATTTTCTCTGATGTTAAAAGGCTCGATAAAACCAGCGGTGAACTTAACAGGGAACTTGACGGTGCAATCGAAGAAGTGATTAAGCTGGGTGATTTCAAAGGCAAAGAGGGGACAAGTGTTGTCGTTTACAGCAGCGGCGGAGTAGGAGCCAGCAGGGTTCTGCTGGTTGGCCTGGGCGAGAGAAAGAAGGCGACACTTGATACGGTCCGCAGGGCGGCGTCCAACGCAGCAAAAAAGTCAGTAGAAATAAGAGCAGGGACTGTCAGCCTTGCGTTGCATAGAGCGTTCGATGGGCGATTTGATTTATCAGCGATGGGCAGGGCAATGGCAGAAGGCGCATACTTCGGCAGCTATCTCTACGATGAGTTCGTTACTGAGAGCGAAGATGAGCGATTGGATTTGCTTAACGTTGAAGTTATAGATTTTGATTCAGCGAAAATAAAAAAGTTAGACAAAGGGTTGAATATCGGAGCTGTCATCGGCAAAGCTCAAAGTTACGCACGGACACTGGCGAATCGGCCGGCTAATATAATTAATCCACCGGCGCTTGCAGCGGAAGCAAAAAGGATGGCAAAAGAATCAGGTAGACTTACCTGCACGGTTTTTGACGAAAAGCAATTAGCCGCAAAAGGGATGGGGGGAGTGCTTGCAGTCGGCTCTGGATCCAAGAGTCCTCCCAGATTTATTATCTTGAAATATAGCCCAGCCGGTAAAACATCAAAGACTCGGCCCACAATTGCCCTGGTTGGCAAGGCTATAACTTTCGATTCCGGAGGGATTAGCATTAAGCGAGCCGCCCATATGGACCAGATGAAGCTGGATAAAACAGGTGGGATTGCTGTTTTGGGGACAATGAAAGCGGTGGCGGAATTAAAACTTCCGCTCAATGTTCTCGGGATAATTCCGTCTGCAGAAAATTTACCGAGCGGAACGAGCTACCGGCCCGGCGATATTATCACCACGTTCAGCGGTAAAACTGTCGAGGTGTTGAACACCGATGCTGAAGGAAGGATGGTACTCTGCGACGCCCTTGCATACGCTGCAAAGCAGAACTGCGATGTTATAATTGATATAGCAACATTGACCGGCGCCTGTGTAGTCGCCCTTGGTAAATATATGGCGGGGCTGATGGGTAACGACGAGAAACTGATAAAACAATTGCAGAGGGCGGCGGAAGAAAGCGGTGAGAAGGTCTGGCCTATGCCCAGCGGTGATGAGTACGTAGAGGAGATGAAGAGCAAGATAGCGGATTTAAAGAATATCGGCAGTAAATGGGGCGGTGCGTGTACGGCTGCGGCGTTCTTAAAACAATTTGCAGGTGAGAAGAAATGGGCACACCTGGATATTGCGGGGACGGAAATGTTTGATAAGGCCACGGAATATACGACGGAAGGCTCAAGCGGGTTCGGCGTGCGGCTGCTGACGACCTGTCTTATGAATATTACCAGGTAAGCTCGCCTCGCTTCGCGGGCGAAGCGGGAAGGTAAAAATATGCATTCGAGAAATAAGGCAAAAGTAAATATTGAAAGGATTGAGAAGGCGGTTAAGGAAATACTTTTAGCTGTGGGTGAGGACATTGAACGTGAGGGGCTAAAGGCGACGCCGGCACGGGTGGCAAAGATGTATGCCGAACTGCTGGCGGGGATGGATGAGGACCCCAAACAACATCTCAGCAGTGTTTTTTCCGAAAACTATGACGAGATAGTGCTGTTGCGCGACATACCTTTTTACAGTATTTGCGAACATCACTTAATGCCGTTTATAGGCTCAGCTCATGTTGCGTACCTTCCGGCAGGCGTAGTGCTTGTAGTCAGCAAGCTGGCTCGTATCGTTGATTGTTTTGCCCGTCGGCTGCAGGTCCAGGAAAAGCTTACGAACCAGATAGCTGATTTTATAATGAATAACCTGGAGCCACGAGGCGTTGCGGTGGTGCTGGAAGCATCGCACAGTTGTATGACTATCCGGGGGATTAAGAAGCCCGGCTCGGTGATGGTGACTTCGTCGCTTCGCGGGATATTCAGGAAAGACCCGAAAAGCCGAAGTGAGATTATGAGCTTGATGCACCAAGGCAACAGATAGCTTTTTGTTTATGCATAAACTGTCGAGGTTAGTGCGGTTTTCGGTTAATCCTTTTTTGCCCAAGGACAGTGTTGGCTCTAATTCGTTTGCATCCAGGCCGGCAGGTGAAGGGCTGTCAATATTTTTCGAATTGTCTGTTATGCTGGTCGGTGAGGTTGAGCCGGCTACAGGGTTTGTAGTCAATGTTAACGATGTTGACAGAAATGTGCAGGAATACGTTGTGCCGATATTTGCTCAGCAGATAAGAAGAGACTTTCGGCGGGGCAGGCATATCGGGTTTTTCGAAATAACAAAACTTCTAAAATCGGCGTGGGGACAATTGGACGATAAGTTCGGGACGGCAAGGTTGAGAGGATTGAGTCTGGCGCTGAATCCTTTTAGAAAGATAGAGATTGACAGCGAAGATTGCAAAATGAGTTATTTTAGTGAGAAATTCGAATTTGCGGCGACGCACAAGCTTTGGAACAACGATTTTTCGGATGAACGCAATCGGAAGATTTTCGGCAAATGCGCAAACCCCGCTGGTCATGGGCATAATTATATAGTTGAGGTTACGATAAAGAAGTCAGCAGGCAAGGATAATCTTTGTATCGGTGATTTCGAAAGAATAGTGGACGAAGAATTTATAAAAACGGTCGACCACAAGAATTTGAACGCAGATGTGCCGTATTTTGCCGAAGCAATTCCGACAGTGGAGGAATTGGCAGCTTTTGCGTGGGAGAGGCTGACAGGCAAATTCGGCGAGGCAGTGCTTCATTGCGTAACAGTATGGGAAACAGATAAGACGTATTGCTCATATTACGGGAAGTAAAAATCGAAAGAAGAATTTACCACAGAAGTCATATCATCCCAATTTCTTTTTTCGAATTTGCGAGAGATAGGCGCATTAGATAAGAGGGGTTTAAGAAAAGCCCGATAATAATATATTCTTCGGCTCGATTTGGCTATCAAAAAGCCGTGTTTTAGATTTTACCTGTAGCTGCGTATTATGAACTTATGGACGACGGAACACGTATAGTTTTTTATTAAAAAATGGCCGATAGTACTTATTGGGAGCTTGTCCGCAACTAAAGCTATCTCCTTTATCTGTCGATACTTATGATATAATAAAGCCAGCGAGCAAATTTGTTTGCTCTGACTTCCAATAAAGAGGATGTCCCAAAAAAGTTTGACACAATGCTTAGGATGTGCTTTTTTCAGCGCAACCGACGGGGACAGAGTCTGTGAAAGCTGATTCTTTACTACTAAGGCTTATATGAAAGGACTTATTACAGGCGGAGCAGGATTTATAGGCTCCCATCTGGTGGAACAACTACTGAAAGATGGGCATAAGGCAGTTGTTATTGATAATCTCAGCACCGGTAGTTTAACAAATATCGAAGGCTTCAGAGGGCATCCCTGCTTCGATTTTGTCGAAGGCGATATCCATAATGCTGAGTTGATGGAAACCCTAACAGAGCAATGCGATATGGTCTTTCACTTGGCTGCGGCTGTCGGTGTCAAATTGATAGCTGACAGGCCGGTCCATACGATAGAAACCAATATTGTAGGCACTGAAACGGTGCTGGAGGCGGCCAATAAGTTTGGCAGAAAAATCCTGATTGCTTCAAGCAGCGAAGTCTACGGAAAAAACGAAATAGTGCCCTTCTGCGAAGATGACGATATTGTGCTGGGCAGCACACGAATGTCACGATGGTCATACGCCTGCAGTAAGGCGATAGACGAATTTTTGGGTTTGGCTTTCTGTCAACAGTATAACCTGGATGTGGTGATCGGCAGGTTCTTTAACACAATCGGGCCCAGGCAAACAGGTCGATATGGAATGGTAGTGCCTCGTTTTGTTCAAAGGGCATTAAAGAATGAGCCGCTTTTGATATATGGCACAGGCCAGCAAAGGCGCTGCTTTTGTTATGTGGACGACCTTATCGATGCGGTCATAGGTTTAATGAACTGCGAGCAGGCCGCTGGAAAGGTATATAACATCGGTTCCAGCGAAGAGATTGCCATCGAAAGTCTTGCTGATAAAATAATCGAGATGACGAACAGCAAAAGTAAAAAGGAATTCGTGTCATACGAACAGGCCTACGGCAGGCCCATTGAGGATATGATGCGGCGTGTGCCGAATCTTGAACGAATAAAAAAAATGACCGGCTGGGGGCCTAAAACAAGTCTGGACGAGGCGCTGCGGGTGATTATAGAAAATTCCAAACGGGTGAAATAACAAAAAGTTGTTGGAAAGGTAAGAATTATGAAGAAAGCATTAATTACCGGTATTACAGGGCAGGACGGCTCGTATCTTACGGAATTTCTGCTGAAAAAAGGATATCAGGTGTGGGGTATTTTACGGCGAAGCTCGTCGTTTCACACGGGAAGAATAGACCATTTGTATAAGGACCCTCATGAACAGCCGGAGCTGAGACTTCTTTATGGTGATTTGACCGACGGTGGGAGCTTGTCAACAATTCTAAATGACATCAAGCCTGATGAGGTGTATAATCTCGGTGCGCAAAGCCATGTTCGGGTTAGCTTTGATACGCCTATCTACACAGCCAATGTAGATGCACTTGGGACACTTCGGCTGCTTGAGGCGATTCGTTCAAGCAGTAAGCCGGTGAAGTTTTATCAGGCATCCAGCAGTGAGATGTACGGCAAGGTTGTAGAAACGCCGCAAACGGAGAAAACGCCGTTTTATCCGCGAAGTCCTTACGGTTGTGCAAAGGTATATAGCTTTTGGCAGACGGTTAATTATCGAGAGGCATACGGGCTGTTTGCTTGCAACGGAATCCTGTTTAATCACGAATCACCGAGGCGCGGCGAGACGTTCGTTACAAGAAAAATCACGCGAGCGGCAACGCGAATCAAATTAGGATTGCAGGATAAGCTGTATTTGGGTAATCTGGATGCAAAACGTGACTGGGGATTTGCAGGTGATTATGTCGAGACGATGTGGCTCATGCTGCAACAGGAAATAAGCGATGATTATGTTATCGCCACGGGCCAGACACATTCAGTGAGGCAGTTTCTGGATGAGGTGTTCGGCTATCTTGATTTGGACTGGCAGAAGTATGTTGAGGTTGACCCACGATATTACAGGCCGACCGAAGTTGATTTTTTACTGGGCGATTCGAGTAAATCCAGGAAGGTTCTCAACTGGCAGCCCAGGGTGACATTCAAAGGGCTTGCGAGAATGATGACCGATGCTGATATGAAACTTGCTGAGGATGAAAAGATTTTGAGTGACCACAGTAAGGGGCAGTAATGAGCGGCTTTTTCGAAGACAAACGAGTTGTTGTTACCGGCGGGGCGGGTTTCCTCGGTGGATTTATTGTCAAAGGACTGCAAAAGCGGGGCTGTAAGAGCATTTTAGTGCCGAAAATTGAAGACTACGACCTGGTTAATATGGGTGATGTTGTTCGGATGTACGACAATATGAAGCCGGATATTGTCATCCACCTTGCAGCGGTTGTCGGCGGTATCGGGGCTAATCGTGAGCACCCGGGTGAGTTTTTCTACAAGAATCTGATGATGGGGATTCAGTTAATAGAGCAGGGACGAATTCATAACATCGAAAAATTCGTGGCAATCGGTACGGTTTGCGCATATCCGAAATTTACGCCGGTGCCGTTTAAGGAAGACGACATCTGGAACGGATACCCGGAGGAGACTAATGCGCCGTATGGATTAGCTAAGAAGATGTTATTGGTACAATCACAATCTTACCGGGCCGAATACGGTTTTAATTCGATATTTTTATTGCCGGTAAATCTCTACGGCCCGGGCGACAATTTCAATCCCAAGAGCAGTCACGTAATACCGGCGCTGATAAAAAAATGCGTCGATGCAATCGAATCAGGCGCCGACAATATTGACTGCTGGGGCACCGGCAGGGTCTCGCGGGAGTTCATCTACGCAGCCGATGCTGCTGAGGGAATCCTGCTGGCAACAGAGCATTATAATGGTGCTGAGCCGGTTAATATTGGGGCGGGATTTGAAATAACAATAAAGGAACTGGTGGAAAAAATCGCAAAGATAACCGGCTTTAAGGGCGAGATTCGCTGGGACAGCTCCAAGCCGGATGGTCAGCCACGGCGACGCCTGGATGTTTCAAGAGCTAAAAAATATTTCGGTTTCGAAGCGAAAACCGGCTTCGAAGAGGGACTTAAGGAAACCATTGACTGGTATAGGGAAAACCGCACATAAGGATTTAGAGAAATAAAAAGGGCGTTTTTTCATTGTGGCGAATTGTTTTTCTGAGCGAAATCTCGGGGTTTTTGAATAAATTCGAATAAGCGGTGTGCACCGAGGAAAGGACCATTTATTTGATTAGTGCCGGGATATTCGACATAATGAGTAGGATAATAGTTAACGTTGTAGCGTTTGGCAATTTCGGGCTGTTTATCTACATCAATCAGAATTGGAACGAAATTGGCCTCGACATACTTTTTGACATCAGGTTTGTTGTAAACTTTTTGCCACATATCTGAGCTAAAGCGTGTGCCCTGTTTAAAAAAACAAAGTAAAGCAGGTTTGTTTTGTTGTTTTGCTAATTCAATGCCGGCGTTGTAATCTTCGATCCAGGGAATCGGTTCCTTGTGTTGAGTCAAAAAAACAGCTACTACGAATATAATGAAAACCAAAATAATTATCCATAGCACTCGAGATTGTTTTTTGCCGGCGGAAGGCGGGGCTTTCTTCGGCGTTCGGCTGGCAGGGATATCCTGATTATCGGTTTGTGTCTGTGCCACATAGACCTCTATATAAGGTTATTATAATGAGTATTTATTATAAGTGAAGCTGTGAATCAGTCAAGCTTTGCTGAAGTGTTTTTTTCTTCAATTACAAAGGAAATATAGGTATGAGTGAGGATATTTTGAAGATGGCGGTTGTCGGCGCCGGATATTGGGGTAAGAACCTGGTCCGCAATTTTGCCACCGCCAAAAGGTGCTGTTTGAAATACGTCTGCGACCTCAACAAGAAAGTGCTGGCTGCTCAAAAGAAGAGTTTCCCTTCTATTGTAACAACAGCAGAGCTGGAAGAGGTTTTGAGTGATACCGAAATTAATGCGGTAGCGATTGCAACCGAAGTGCCTACGCACTTTGACATCGCACGGAAGTCTTTGGAGGCCGGTAAGCATACTTATGTTGAGAAACCGTTGACTTTAAAATCTGTTGATGCGAAAATGCTGGTTGAGCTCGCAAAAGGTAAGAAGCTGAAACTGATGGTAGGCCACCTGCTGGAATATCACCCTGCAGTCAATTACCTTAAGGAAATGATAGATAAAGGTCAGCTTGGCCAGCCGTATTATATGTATACTCAGCGGGTTAATCTGGGTATTGTTCGTCAAAATGAGAACGCATGGTGGTCGCTGGCCCCGCACGATATTTCGATTATATGCTATTTGCTCGGCTCCGAGCCGATATCAGTAGCTGCGCAGGGGCAATGTTATCTGCAAAAGGATGTTGAGGATGTGGTCTTTGCGACAATTAAATTTGCAGACGGCAAAATGGCGAATGTCCACTGCAGCTGGCTCGACCCTCATAAAATTAGAAAGATGACAGTTGTCGGCTCCGAGAAGATGGTGACCTTTGATGATATGGAGGCCACGGAGAAAATCAGAATTTATGATAAGAGTGCAGCAATAAAACATGATATAACTACATCATATGCAGAAGTAATATCGCTTCGTTTCGGTGACATAGTGATTCCGAAAGTGCCCAGCGTTGAGCCGCTTTCGCTGGAATGCAGGCATTTTATAGATTGTGTGCTTGACGGAATGCCGATACGCAGTGATGGAACCGAAGGTCTGAGGGTTGTTCGTGTGTTGGAAGCGGGACAAAAGTCATTAAAGAGTAACGGCGAGCCAGTTAATCCGGAGAGTTTTTAATGAGCCAGAAAAAAGATTATTTCGTTCACGAATCGGCTTATGTTGATGAGCCTTGCGAGATAGGTAAGGGAACGAAAATATGGCATTTTTCACACATAATGAAAGACGTCAAGATTGGTGAAAGGTGCATATTCGGCCAGAATGTCAATGTCGCCAGTGGTGTTGTTATCGGCAATAATGTGAAGGTCCAAAATAACGTTTCAATTTATACAGGTACGATTATTGAAGATGATGTATTTCTTGGGCCGTCGTGTGTTCTGACAAATGTTACAAACCCCCGTTCGCAGATTGTTCGGCATAACCTTTATGAAAAGACAATCTTTCGTCGTGGGGCAACTGTCGGGGCGAATGCAACTATTGTCTGTGGAATCGAACTTGGATGTTATTGTTTTATAGCCGCCGGTGCTGTTGTGGCTAAAGATGTTCCGGATTATGCGCTGATGGTAGGCGTGCCGGCTGAGCAGATGGGATGGATGAGCCGACACGGGATACGTCTGCCAAAGCCGGATTCGAACGGTGTTATGGTATGTCCGGAGAGCGGCTATCGTTATAAAGAAGTTGAGCCCGGGGTGGTCAGGTGTCTGGATTTGGATGAGCAGTCACCCCTGCCACCGGAAAAAGCGGTTGGTAAAATACCGTATGATGATTTTAAGAAATCAGATTAACAGGAGATTATACAATGGACGTACCACTTTTGGATTTGAAGGCGCAGTATGCGACAATCAAAGACGAAGTTTTGGCGGCTGTTTCGGAAGTACTCGAAACTCAGAGATGCATAGGCGGTCCGAAAGTTGCCGAACTGGAAGAGAAAATAGCGGCCATAAGCGATTGCAAATTTGCAGTAGGGACCTCCAGCGGCACCGACGCTATTTTGAACAGCTTGATGAGTCTGGAGATTGGCGGCGGCGATGAGGTTATTACTACGCCTTTTACGTTTTTTTCGACTATTGGCTGTATCGTCCGTGCCGGTGCAAAGCCGGTGTTCGTAGATATCGACCCACGGACTTTTAATATCAATACCGAGCTTGTCGCCTCAGCGGTTACGGAGAGGACCAGGGCGATTATGCCTGTCCATTTATTCGGGCAGATGGCGGATATGGACCCCATTATGGATACCGCCGGGAAATATAACCTTGCGGTAATTGAGGATGCTGCCCAATCTATTACGAGCACCTACAAAGGTAAAAAGGCTGGTAGTATCGGAACAGTCGGCTGCTTTAGCTTTTTCCCAAGTAAGAACCTCGGAGGTATTGGGGACGCAGGTATGGTTGTTACCAATGACGAGCAGCTTTATAACCGTTTGTTTATTATGCGTAATCACGGCAGCAAGCCGAAATATTATCATAAATACATCGGTGGTAATTTCCGTCTTGACCCGATACAGGCGGCGGCGCTTCTGGTCAAGCTGCCGCACTTGAACGAGTGGTCACAGGCCAGGCGGCAGAACGCAGCGTATTATAATGAGAAATTTGCGGGAACACCTGTAAAGACCCCTTATATCAGTCCTGATTGTGTGACCATTTATAATCAATACTGTATTCGTGTACCGAAACGTGATGAGCTGTTTGCACATCTTCGAGAGAATAAAATCGGCTGCGAGATATATTATCCGGTTCCGATGCATCTTCAGAAATGCTTTGATTATCTGGGATATAATCAGGGTAATTTGCCTGAAGCGGAAAAAGCGGCCAAGGAGATTATGGCTATTCCAGTATATCCGGAATTGACCGACCAGATGAAAGATTACGTGGCAGAGACAATTCTGACATTTTTGGGATAGAAGTCCGCACTGGTCGAACAACCCACCGGCAAGAAATTCGAATGTCACATCATTGCAGTAAACAAAGCCGGCGATAGTGAATCAGGCAATACCGCAATAGTGGTGCTGTAAGTCTACGAAAACCGAGGGCGTAGAGAAATTATCCTGTGCTCTCGGTTGTTTTGAAAAGTTCAGGTTTATGAACCAGCCTTTATCACTTCGAAAGAATTTTGTCTGGGCTTTTGTAGGCAACGCGGTGTCTGCGTTCTGCATGTGGCTGCTGCTGGTGGTGCTGACGAAATTGGCATCGGTAGAAACGGTTGGGATTTTTGCAATAGCCCAGGCGGTAGGTCTGCCAATAAGTATGCTGCTTAGTTTGAAGCTTCAAGTCGCACAGGTTACCGATGCCAGAGACGAATTTGATTTTGGCCATTATTATGCCCTGCGTATTATCACATCAATTATGACTGTTGTAATTATTGCAGTGGTTGGATTTAGTATTTATGAGCTTACTACCGCTTTGATAATAACTGCCTTAGGCATTGGTTATTCAATAATAGCCTTCAGAGAGACATTTCTTGCTGTTTTGCAGAAGTATGAACGAATAGATTTGATGGCAGGTTCGAGAATCTTCCAGGGATTATTTTCGTTTCTATTGTTTGTATCGTTTTTATGGTTTACCGGAAATCTTGTATTTGCAATTACAGGATTGATTATTGCCAGAATAATCGTACTGATTTTTTATGATATGCCTGCTTCCAGAAAATTATTACGAAAAAATGGCTATTCCAAGTTAATTGTTCCGCATTGGCATTTCAGGGAAATTTGGACACTTATAAAAACTACGGCACCACTTGGTCTGGTTGCCTGGTTAACAACCTTGTTTACCAGTATACCTCGCCTGGTTCTGGACAAGTTTGGAGGCAGGGAAGAAGTGGGTTACTTTGCCGCACTGTCTTCATTACTGGCGGTTGGTGGTATGATGATGGTGGCATTAGGGCAGTCTACGATACCCCGGCTTGCTAAGTATTACGCGGAAAATCTACGAGCGTATAAGCTGCTTTTAACCAAGCTGACAACAGTGGCTTTGGTGATAGGAGTTACAGGCGTAATCGTAAGTATCCTATTCGGCAAACAGATACTGACTTTGCTCTTCACGTTAGAATATGCCAGGCACAGTGGAGTATTCGTGCAGCTTATGTTGGCAGGTGCTATTTTTTTCTTATTTTCATGCATGAATAACGGGCTGACAGCGGCAAGAAAGTTTGTTGTGCAGATACCAATTTATGCTCTTTCGGCCGCCGTGTGCGGAGTGTCAGCGTTCTTGCTCGTTCCGCGTTATGGTATGGCCGGTGCAGCGTGGTCGCTTTTGATTTGTTATTGCACGGGATTTACAGGATGTTTGATTTTCGTCTTTCTTACAGCACAGAAAAGTGCGCCAGTCCGAAACGGTTTTTCCGAAAACTAAAGGCAGAAGTATGGAAGCATTGATAATATTAGCAGTTGCAATCACACTTGGAATCATAGTTATCAATCCTAAATGGGGCTCATTTCTGATTTGGCTGATTTTGTTTACCTATCCTCACAGCTTTTGGTTCTATCGTCAGTATTTACCTTTAAATATTGGTTTCGACGACTTATTTTGCATCATTCTTTTTTTCGCAGTTTTAGTTGTAAGAAACCTGTTAGGGGGTGTTCCAGTCAGATTTGGCTATGCGTTTTGGGTGATAACCGCATTTACCATTGTTGCTGCTGTTGCTACCGTCAGCGGGTCGAGATATGCTGAGCCGAGCTTACGTTCTGGTTATCTCAAGGAGATACTTAAGTTGGGCGTTTACTGGTGTCTGTTCTATGCTATTATTCACTGCATTGATGACGAACGAGATTTGAAGATGCAGTTTTTTATGTTCTCCGTAGCGGCCGTCGCGGGAGCTGGGATAGTAATTCTGCAGTTTTTCTTTCCCTATGCAATGATACACTGGACGGCGCCAGCTATAGTTGCGAAACATGGTGCCCTTCAGTATCAGGGCAGAGCGTCCGGCTCTTTTATGAATGCGAACGCAGCTGCCTGTGTACTGGTTTGTTCTTTGACACTTGTTACTACGGCGATTCGTTTACAGAAAAGAATGATTTCAAAAATAATTGTTTACATGTTTATATTTGTACTGCTTATAGGAATACTCTTAACCCAGTCAAGGGCGGGGCTTATGGCATTTGGAGGCATCCTTGTTTTGATGGCATTTTGGGGAAGGGGTAAAAAAGTTGCGTGGTTCATAATAGCGGCAGTTATAATTGTAAGCGTTGTTTTTGCCGGTACCAGAGAAATGTTCGCGGAAAGGGTTAAAGAAACTTATGATGTAACAACCGGTACGTGGGCTGGTAACGTTGAGGCGCGCGTTCAGTTGTGGATGGATTATTTCAGAACAGCGACACCTCAAATATATGTTTTTGGCCAGGGAGCCTTGCAAGGTGTTGCGCGTAACGGTACGGAAAGCCACAGTGCATATGTATCTCTCATCACCGTGTATGGTTTTGGTGGTGTGGCGTGGGCAATTATTGCATTGATAATATTCTTTAGAAAAACCCGTGCTGTGAGGCACGTGGCTGATCCTTTACTTAATACAATTTCAGCAGGTTGCGTATGGGCAATTTTGGCTTGGGGGATTTACGCCACATCGGCAGATGCATTGAGTTCCAATTATACGAGATATTTGCTGTTCTACTTAGTAGTTTTAGTAGATCGTGTAAACTGCTTTGCTCAACAGGAGGAAATGGAATTGTTTTATGGTGATGAGCAGGATTATTATAACGAACCGTGTTATGCCTGACTATGACCTTAGATAGAATGTTGTTCTATGATATTGAAATCGATAAAACTTATTCTCAAGGTAGTATTGTATGAACTACTGGAATTTGCCGAGGCAGTTTTAAGAAGGTGGCCCGGGCATATAGGTGTGTTTGCTCGAAGATTGTATTACAAATGCAGACTAAAATATATTGGCAAAAACATTATTATTAAGATGGGTATGTGGTCTTACGACCAAGAGACAGATAACCGTCTTTTAAGCTGGAGTTAGTTTATTAGTGTCAGCACTACGGCTGGTATTTTTTGACTTTAACAATAATTACGGTGGTGCTCCTCAGACGTCGGTCCGGCTGGCCCGATGGCTTTGTGAAACTAATGAGGTTCACATTATTGATGCCTATGGTCGCTGTCAACCGTATATTGATGCGATTAAAAATGCCGGCCTGCCCTGTTATGTTCTGATGCCGGAAAGTAGAATGACTTATATAGGTAATGCAAGTAGACCGATAGCCAGGTTTACTGCTTTAATGAAGCAATTGCCCGACCTGATTCGATTGCGATCTCGCCTGATTAAGAAGATAATGCAAGTTGATCCGGATGTAATCTGGATTAACAGTGAGAAGCCGCTGTTCTTTCTGGCGAGTAGCTTTCGCTTGCGCCATTATCCTTTAGTCGTATTTAATCAAGGCCAGGCCACTGCTGACCAGGTCAATGCCCGTTATCGCTGGTTGTTGAAACATAAAATATCGGCCGTAATGACCCTTTCCAACGCGGCTGTAGCAAATCTAAAGTTGGCCGGTATTCCTGAGCAAAAACTGCACGTGGTGGCAAATGCTATTGATATGGAGAAGTTTGAACGGCAGGCTAAACAGGCATTGAAAAGTCCTGCGCCAGGTATGAATATGTGGCCGAAAATATTGCTCAATTCCGCCCGCCCTGAACTTAAAAAGGGACATATTACTGCAGTGAAGGCATTAGCCCATTTGAAAAAAAAGAGTTATAACCCAGCTTTATGGATTCCGGGACAGGTTGCGGTAGGAGCAGATAATAGCTTTGTTAATGAACTTAAAAATACCATTAGTGAATTAAATTTACAGGACAATGTTTTTTTCCTCGGCTGGCGACAGGATATGCCCCAACTTATTAACGCCAGTGATATTGTAATCCTTCCCACTCATTCAGAGGGTTTGGGTCTGGCTATTGAGGAGGCTATGCTCTTGCGACGGCTGGTGATTTCTACTCCTGTCGGCGGCGTGACAGACCTGATTACCGACGGGGAAACAGGTTTTTTAGTTCCTGTTGGTGATGATAAAGCACTGGCGGATAAAATAGATAATCTGATTTCAAATCCGGAAAGGACGGTAGAAATTATTGAGAAAGCTTATGAATTTATAAAAAATAATTTTTCCCCTGAATCGCATACAAAAAAGGTTTTTAAAGTATTAAGTTCAGTTGTTGAACAAAGACAGGTTAATTCGAAACAATAAAACCCCCAGCGTAAAATTGTCCTGGGGGAAAAAAGTGGTGTATAATTTACAATGGACACTGTATAGGTGAGTGATGTGGAAAAGAAACTGAAAAAATCTGCTTTTGTTTTTTCTGTATTTTTGGTTATGGTCTTTATTATTGGCTTGATAAACTGTCGTTTCGCCGAAGGTAATAGCCAAAAAACAGCTGCCGATGTGAATGACGGCAACACTGTTCATAATATAGATAAGCCTCTTATAATCTGGTTTCACAATGGCGGTCATAATAAACCCGATACACTGGAAAAAGCACTTTCAAGCGGAATAGTAACTCACGTTTTAATTCTTTATAGTAACACTCAGGATACTCCCTTGAAAAAACAGGAGAATGCCTGGGGGGCGGTGAACATCTGTAAAAAGTATAAAATCCCCATTATCTGGTGTAGGTGTCTTTGGCCGAGTTATGGCAGGAATTTTCCCAGGTCTGGTTTGTTCGAACAGGCTTATTATGAAAATACTATTGAGCAAATTCGGCGGGAGGCAAAGATTCTGGGAGCAGAGTTTACGGCAATTGATACTGAACCATATGGGTATTTTCCTTTTAAGGCGGAATTGCGAAAGGGCTTTAATAAAAAAGATTTTGATAAGATGAAACAGGCTGTTGATGGGGCTATTCGGAAAAAAGGACAACTGGATTTTGCTTTACCTGCTGCCTACGCTGAACCAACTCACCCATACAATGCCTTGATACAGTTAGCCAAAATAAAAATTGCGGAACATACGTATTATAATATTCCTGCTCTGCATAATGACAAACGAAGGCCTTATGATGTATTTGGGGCCTATGTAAGCATAACCACAAAGAATGAGACTTATCCTGACAGGCCGTTTTTTACCTTGAAAGAGATTCTTGAACGGCAGGACCTCTGGGGACATAAAAAAGGCCTGATGTTATATCCCAGGGAAGATGAAATACCACAGGTGGTTGAGGCAATGAATAAAATCACTTACATAGAGCCTAATAAACCTTCAAAGTAGATTGGCAATAGCGACGAGTGTTTTATTTAGTGAGTCGTATTTTATTTAAGCAGATGTCCGAGCCATTAGTAAGTATTACAAGTGCCATTTATAACGAAGAAAGTTATTTACTTGATATGATTAAATCTGTATTTGCTCAAACTTTTACAGACTGGGAATTGATTTTGGTGGATGATGGTTCTACAGACAATAGCCTGGAAGTTGCTCGCTCAATTGATGACTCCAGAATCAGGCTCTTCGCCAACCCCCAAAATATGGGCAGGTCGAAGACTCTTAACCGAATAACAACATTAGCACGTGGCAAATACATCGCTCGAATGGATGCCGATGATATCTGTAGCATGACTCGAATCGCAAAACAGGTCGAACTCATAGAGTCGGAACCTGACGTTGACGTTGTCGGAACGGGGATGTGTTATCTTGATAGTACAGACAAGCCGGTTGGTTATATGTATGCTGAGCCGTCGCACAGGCAAATATGCCGCCGGCCCAGCCGAACGTTCGGAATTTCGCACGGCTCGCTTTTAGGTAAAAAAACCTGGTTTGAGAAAAATCTTTACGATGAATCAATTTCCTTGGCGATAGATTTCAATCTGTTCTTTCGTACGTATAAACATAGCACATTTGCAAACGTTCCGGAGCCGTTGTATTATTACAGATTAGACAAATCTTTTAGTTTAAAACAACAGTGGGTGGCACGAGAGGCCAGCGCAAGATTTTTATTTAATCATTATAAGCAGGCAGGCAACTGGTGGCGGGCTTTTGCTAACTGGTTTGTCCAATACGGCAAATTTGCCGCAACGGTACTAATGTTTTCCACAGGTCTGCGGAAAAAGCTTATGGCCAGGAGATTTGAGCGTTTGAGCGATGCGGATATGGCCTGTTACAATCAGGAAATTTGCAAAATAAAGAGTGCGAAACTGCCGCTTCGTTCAGATGTTCAAGAGGGATAGAGACTTATGCTTAGAAGGATTTTCAAGCAGGTATTTTTTCAATTTCGATATGTCCTGCCTTTGTGGTGTGTGCAGCTTTTGACTAACTGGTTACCGGAAAATAGAGTTACTATACGAATCAGAGGAACCTTGGTTGCACCATTTTTGGGTAAGTGTGGTAAGAATTTTCAACTGGCCCGCCACGTGACGTTTCTCAATTCATCCGGTATTAAGATTGGTAATGATGTTTATATTGCTGCCGGTTGCTGGATTGACGGGATTGGAAGTTTAACGATTGAAGACCAGGTTGAATTAAGCCCGTACGTGGTAATAGTGACCAGTGTTCATTGCTTCAAAAACAACTCTGTCAGATTTGGAGGTTCACGTCTAACACCTGTTAGGGTGGGTAGAGGATCGTGGATTGCGGCCCATGTTGTAATATCCGGGGCCACTGTCGGTTCAGGTACAATAGTAGGCTCCAATGCGGTTGTCTCAAAGGATTTGCCCGATAATGTCTTTGCAGTTGGAGCGCCGGCAAGAGTTGTCTCTCCGAGGGTTGATAAAGAACCGAACATCTTTTCAAGGTTTGACCGTCTCGACTCAGAATAGTTTTCCACTGAGATAACCAAAATACTATGAGTTTCAATCGCAAAAATAGTCTGTGCATATTAACAACGATTTCGGATTCTATAAGGGCTTTTTATCAAGGCCAAATAGAAGCCTTAAATGATGCAGGATTTGAAACAGCGGTTATTTGTGCTGAAGACACCCAAATCCGCAATTTCATACCTGTAGATACAAGCTTTGTTCCGGTTGAATTTAGCAGGGTATTGAGCCCGATTCAGGATGTTAAAGTGCTTTGGAAGCTGTACCGGCTTTTCAGAAACAAGAAATTTGATATTGTCCAGTATAGCACTCCGAAGGCGGCGCTGCTTGGTTCTATCGCCGCGTTTTTGGCGCGTGTGCCAATACGTATTTATATTTTATGGGGGTTATATTATATAGGCCAGAGCGGCCTGAAAAAATTTATCCTCAAGATGTTTGAAAGAATAATCTGCCTGCTCAGTACCAACATAGTGCCCATTGCTCATGAAATGATAGATTTTGTTGAATCTGAAGGTTTAGCCGACAGGTCAAAATGCGAGGTTATGTGCAACGGAAGTGCATGCGGGATAGATTTGCAGCAGTTTGATCCTGAAAAGTGGCAGGATTCCCGCAATAAGCTGCGCAATAATCTTAATATTCCTGAACAAGCCCTTGTTATAGGAACAGTTGCACGACTTACAGGAGACAAGGGGATCAATGAGTTAGTGAACGCGTTTGATATATTAAGCAATGAAATTCCGTCACTTTACCTGTTACTTATCGGAGACCAGGAGGAAAAAGACCGTTTGTTGCCGTCAACCGAACAGATAATTACTGATAACGCCAGAATCAAATCAGTTGGCTGGCAGGAAAATCCCCTGCCGTACTATGTAGCTATGGATATTTTTTGTTTGCCTACTTACAGAGAGGGTTTTGGTAAAGTCAATCTTGAAGCTCAGGCAATGAGGTTGCCTGTCGTATCAACCGATGTAATAGGGCCTCGTGAGTCAGTTGAAAATGGAGTTAGCGGTTTTTTAGTCGAACCAGGAAGCAGTAAAAGTCTTATTGAACCGCTAAAGAAACTTGCATCCGATGCTGAACTGAGAAAACAGATGGGTCAAAGAGGAAGAGACAGAGTAAAACAAAAGTTTGACAGCAAAAATGTGATACGAGCAATAGTCGAACATAGATTAAGGCTTTTTGAAAACACCATATCATAGCTTTGCTGGAAGATTTCTTAGGAAAAGACAAAGTATTGAAACGGGTTTTTGATATCATAATTTCATTGCTGGCGTTAGTGCTGTTGTCTCCGGTTTTAGTTATTATTGCTCTGATGATAAAGCTGACCGGTAAAGAGAATGTTATTTTTAAACAGGAAAGAGCCGGCAAAAATGGCAAACCGTTTATGTTTTACAAGTTCCGAACTATGAAATCTTATGTCGACCCGTTTGGGCCGAGTCCAAAGGCCGGTGATGACCCGCGCCTGATAAAAGTAGGAAAACCCCTTCGCGAATATTCACTTGATGAGCTGCCGCAATTATTTAATGTATTAAAGGGGAATATGAGTATTGTCGGGCCTCGGCCGTTGTATATTTCACAAATGGCGGAGTGGAACGAAAGGCAAAAAAAACGGCTGCTTGTTAAACCTGGTTTGACAGGGTTGGCGCAAATAAAGGGCAGGGGCGAGTTGACGCGTGAAGAAAAACTTGAGCTCGATGTAAAATATGTGGAAACAGCAGGTTTTTTAACCGACATAAAGATAATTCTGGCAACTATTGCACAGGTGTTCGGGCGGAAGAATATATACGAGAAAAAATACTCCAAAACCGAAGAGACAAGAGGCGACGGGAAAGAACAGCAGCAGGATGTCACGGAGAAAAGAATAGATTCTTCTCTGCACTCAGAATGATAACTTTACGCAGCGCACGATACGACATACTAAATACGAGATGGCCAAGTATATAACAAAAATAGAGCAGTTGGAGAAGCTGAGCGAGGAAGAGAAAACTCAGCTAAAGAAGGTTACGGAAAGGTTTGCTTTCCGCGCCAATGACTATTATCTGTCTCTTATCAACTGGGACGACCCCAATGACCCAATACGACAAATTATAATCCCCCATATACAGGAACTCGACGAGTGGGGCCGGCTTGACCCGTCGGATGAAGAAAGCTATACGGTTATACCGGGGCTCGAGCACAAATATAATTCCACCGTACTGCTTCTGGTGAGTAACGTTTGTGGCGGTATATGCAGGTACTGCTTCCGTAAACGCATCTTCATAGAATCAGAAAAAGAATATCTACAAAACCTGCCGGCGGCACTGCAATATATAAAGCACCATTACGAAATAACCAACGTTCTGCTAACGGGGGCGGACCCACTGATGCTGACAACCCCGAAAATTGAGAATATCATCCGACAACTAAGGGAAATTGACCACGTAAAAATAATTCGTATTGGGACAAAGATACCGGCGTTCAATCCTTATCGCATTGTTGAAGACCCTGCTTTAATGAAAATGGTCAGCAGGTACAGTACTGAAAGAAGGAAAATATATTTTATGACTCACTTTGTTCATCCGCGGGAGTTAACGGACTTGGCGGTCAAATCGGTTCGTTTGCTTCGTCGCTCCGGTGCAATTGTAGTCAATCAAATGCCGCTTATAAGAGGGATAAATGACAAACCTGAAGTTTTGGCGGAATTGCTTGCGGAACTTTCTTTTATCGGTGCGGCTCCCTACTATATTTTCCAATGTCGGCCGGCTCTGGGAAACAGGGCTTATACACTGCCGATTGAACAGGGATATGAGATTGTGGAGCTGGCCAAAGCGCAGGTATCAGGACTGGCAAAGCGGGCTCGGTTTGTGATGTCTCACTCGAGCGGCAAAATAGAAATAGTAGCTAAAACGAGAGATAAGGTCTACTTTAAATACCACCGTGCGGCCCAGGATGAAGATAGTGGAAGGTTTCTGGTTTTTAAAAGTAATCCGAATGCATACTGGCTTGACGATTACGATGAGATAATTCGCGATTATTCTGTTAATCTGCCCTACCGTTCATATGGGCCGGAGTAGAATTGAAGTTTTGAATTTTGAGTTTTTGGTAGTTTGTATGCCCCCCGGTTCAGCCGGGGGGCAATTTTTGCTGATTTGCAAGGCAATTTGAAGATGACAGTTAGAACTGAGGCAGTTTTTTTCCTGGTTTTATTAAGTTGTGCAGTTGGATTTGCTTTAGAGCCGAATGAAATACTGATAATAGCAAACAAGGACATCGCGGCATCTGTGCACATTGCCAAATACTATTGTAAAAAGCGGAAGGTTCCGAAGGATAATATCCTTGCTGTTTCTTTAGGGAAAAATCTTAACGACACAATAAGTAGAAACAGCTATGAAAGATTACTTGCTGAGCCGATTCGCAAAAAATTATCCGACTATGAATTTGCCGCTAAAATCAGATGTCTGCTGACGACATACGGCGTGCCAATCAAAGTAGGACAGCGGAAGCCGTTAAAAAACCAGGAAGCCAAAGTAAGACAACTGGAAAAACTGGCTGAGCAGGAAAAAAATAAGATTATGCGCTTAGAGCAAACAGGCGTATCCGGCACTTCCAAAGAGATGAAAGCTATTAAACGTAGACTGGCTGAGTTGCAATCTGACATCGACCGTATAACTGGCAAAGAAACAAATGCATCGGTGGACAGTGAGCTATCAATGGTACTGTTTAGCAACTATGAGTTGTATCGCTGGCAGCCGAATCGGCTGAAGGATAATTTACTGGGCCCATTTTCTAACACGCTTATGGTTTCACGCCTTGATGGGCCGGGCTTTGAGCTTTCGAAAGGTCTTATCGATAAAGCAATAACAGCGGAAAAAACAGGGTTAAGGGGCATTGCTTACTTCGATTCACGGGGCGTTGAAGATGACAAAAAACTTTACTCTCTCGGCCATTTCGACCAATCCTTGCGGGATTTAGCGGCACTTACGGGATTTCGAACGGAAATGGTTGTTAAACAGGAGCAAACAGAAGAGCTTTTTGAACCTGGGTCGTGTCCCCAAACAGCTATTTATTGCGGCTGGTACAGCCTGAAAAAATATATTGATGCCTTCGATTTTGTCAATGGTGCAATCGGTTATCATATATCGAGTCTGGAAGCAGCTGACCTTCACGACTCCAACAGTCCTCAGTGGTGCCCGGCTATGCTCACCGATGGTATAACTGCCACGATGGGGGCCGTGGCTGAGCCGTATCTTCATTCATTTCCTGAGCCTAAGCAATTTTTCCTCGAGCTATTCAACGGTCGCTGCCTCGTTGAGGCGTACTATCACACCAAGCCATTTAATTCCTGGCAGATGGTTTTGATAGGCGACCCAATGTACAGGCCTTTTAAAAACCTCAAAAAGCATCAGGGTGACGATTTTGAGCGGGACCCCTGCGAAATAAAGCAATCAGGTAAGTTGTGGCAATGATAGCTGTTATTCCGATAGCGGCGACGATTACATCTTGCACCTCGAAGTCTTTACCGGAAATTACGGAAAATGATTTTACAGTTAATAGAAGAGCTGTGGGCAGAGCTAATGCTGTTATCATCCATTTGCCTTTAGCAGCTTTCACCTTCAGGAAAAGGTGTATATATCGAAGCCACAACATAGTAAAAAACCCGTAGCCAAAAAGATGAAACATCGCATTTGTAATCGGCACCAGCTCAGCCAGATTTGCTCGTATATGGTTTGTTAAAGTAAAGATAGTCGCGCCCGTTACCACAAGCAGCACAGACCAAAAGGTAAAAAACGAAAACAGGATTAAGCCTGCAAGCGTCCCCGCCAAGTTTGCCAAAAAATCCTTAACATCACAACTGCGTCCTACATAACCCTGAAGCACCTCGTCAACGACCCCATACCAAACCACCACAATAAGCACCCACCAGGCAGTAGCTTTGCGCCAATTCACCTTTTTATTGGGACTGATTGCAAACCACAGCAGAAAAACCAGAATCAAATACGCAATGAAATGAAGGCTTTTATCGGACACCTGGGCTTTATAGACCAATTGCGGAATGGGTATATGTGCAAGGATAAAGACAGCGGGCCAGTATACCAGCAGTGTGATGATAGTTAACTTTTGTCGGCGCGATAAAGCCATTTACAATAATCAATCGTCAATTAAAACTTGGTTGATTCTTTAATTTTACCAAAAAGTTGTTTATGATGTAATGGACAGCTTATTAAAAATTGGAGAAAAGTTATGTTCGCTTCAGTAATTGAATTTATAAAAAGTGCGATAGCAGAGCAGATAGTAGGTGACCCCGTTTGGGCCACGATTGCCCTCGTGGGACAAATGGTCTTCGGTGGCCGATTTATACTTCAGTGGATAGTCAGCGAATACAAGAAAAGGTCACACGTGCCGACTTCTTTCTGGATTATTTCGCTTATCGGCAGTCTCATTCTGCTTAGTTACTCCATTCACATAAAAAATCCTGTATTTATGCTGGGCTTTTCGCTGAATACACTTATATATATCCGCAATCTTCATCTGATTTATAACCACGCCAAAAAGGGTGTGGTTACAGCCGTCGAAACAAATGGTGACTGAGCTAAAGTAACAGTTCAAAACAGCTACATTGTCTCTTTGCTGGAGCTGTAACGATTTGTTATCGGCAGCCTCCTGTCCTTGCCGAACGCCTTTGGTGTAATTTTCACGCCCGGTGGTGATTGCCTTCTTTTATATTCATTACGGTCAACCATACGGATGACCCTGTGCACCTCTCGTTCCGGCAGGCCCGCCTTGATAAGTTCGCCTGCTGATTTATCCTCTTCAACATAGCCTTTTAGGATTTTATCGAGCAAATCATAATCCGGCAGACTGTCGCTGTCTTTTTGCCCGGGCCTCAGCTCAGCACTCGGAGCCCTGGTTATGACGTCATCGGGTATAACCTGTCGCCCTGCTGTTTTATTTATATGCTTGGCTAGCTTATAGACAACCGTTTTCAGCACGTCTTTTATCACCGCAAAGCCGCCTGCCGTATCACCGTAAAGAGTGGTGTAGCCGACCGCGGTTTCGCTTTTATTACCGGTTGTCAGCACCAAAGAGCCGCTGCTGTTGCTCAGTGACATCAGGATACTGCCGCGGATTCTGGCCTGCAGATTCTCGTATGCGATACCTTTATTGTCCCAGGCTGCGGTATGCTGTAAGACCTGGTCGAATTGTTCGAGTATCGGCCCAATCGGCAGCTTTATTAATTCTATACCTAAATTCTTTGCCAGTTTCTCTGCATTAGCTTTCGTTTCGGGGCTGTTGAATTCTGAGGGCATCGTAATGCCGACGACATTTTCAGCACCTAAGGCGGCGGCAGCGACGGCAGCGGTTACGGAAGAATCTATACCTCCGCTTAGTCCCAGCAGGGCTTTCGTAAAACCGTTTTTTCGGGTATAGTCTCTCGTTCCAAGCACAAGCGCCTGGTAAATCTCATCAATCTCATCGCTCGGCTGCTGCGCTGGTGCTGTTACTGGTTTTACCTGCACGCCTTTATCTGTAGCGGTTATATCTGCGATTAATAAATCCTCATCGAACGCCTTCGCACAGGCGGCGATTTTACCGCTCGAATCAGCCAGGATACTTCTGCCGTCAAATACTATTTCATCCTGTCCGCCGATGAGGTTGCAGTAGCAAACGGCGCAATTAAACTCTTTCGCGCACTTGCTCAGTACCTCCTGCCTTTGCCTGGTCTTGCCTACGTGAAAGGGCGAGGCCGAGATATTAATGACCATTTGGATTCGCCCCGCCCCTTGGAGGGGCGGGGTTCGCCCTGCTTCTTTGAGGGAATCCGCCAGCCATTCGATATTCCATATATCTGCGCAAATGGTGACAGCAACATTTAGTCCGGCTATCTTGATTACAACGGGCCTGGTGCCGGTAAGGAAGTACCTTCGCTCATCGAATACGCCGTAATTTGGTAGAAGTGCCTTTCGGTAAATGTTGCTTATTTTGCCGTTTTTCAGCACAGCTGCCGAATTGTAGCACTCATCTTCTGCATCCTCTGCGAATCCGACTATTATAGTCATTGCGGGGCAATCAGCAGCCAATTTTTCTAAGGTTATGCGGTTATCTTCTAAAAAATGTTTTTTTAGCAGCAAATCTTCCGGCGGATACCCGCAGACTGCCAGTTCCGGAAAGACCAGCAGGTCCGCTTTATAGCGCTCTGCCTCTGCGTAGATACTTCTCATCTTTTCGGCATTGCCAGCCAAATCGCCTACCACGGCGTTAAATTGTCCTAAGCCGATACGCATTTTCGTCCCTCGTTACTCGTCCATCACTAATCACGATTCACGAACATATTCTACTCTTCTCTGCCGGACTATCAATGACTTTTCATTCGGGACAATAAATTTGGCTCACCTTGTCATCCCGACCGAAGTCCTGCCGCAGGCGGACGAAGCGGAGGGATCTGGCCATCGAATTGTCATTCCGTGCTTGACACGGAATCCATTTCCAGCTTGCCCCGTGAGATGTGTCTTTTACTATCTCATCGGGGTCATTGCGAGCGAACTGTCCGGCGTAGCGTTAGCGAAGACGGAAGCGTGGCAATCTTATTCTACTGGAGAATAGAGACCAGCGACTAATATGCCTGCCCTCGATTTTTGCAATTCTACATTCTAAATTCTCAATTCTAAATTCTCTTTTACTATCTCATCGGGGTGAGGTTTGCTCTTTAACCAACATACCCTTCACGCAATACGACATACGCATCACGATATACGGATTTTATTCGCGGTAATCTCAAAATCGATTAGCCCACAACTTTACGTTGTGGGTTATTTTGTTTCATGAATTTTGCCTTTGTAAATAGGAAGATCTGATGTAAAATTTGGTTAACAACTATGACAGTTTCTAATTTTGCGGGTAAAATGGGACAAGCAACGGCGGAGAAAAGCATCGCGTGTATAGTTGTCAGTGTTTGGTGTTTAGTGATGCAGCCATTCAAGTCATTAGAATATTATTTAGAATATTGGAAAGCCGTTCTAAAAGCCGTTAGGTTCCGGATTTGGCTACGCTCAAAAGGGGTTCATATTGTTTTCCCTGTAAAACAATCATTCTTCAGAATAAAACCTCGAATAGGAGACCCCGATAAGTTTAGACAAGCCATGTTAAGGCACGTGAAGAAAACACGGGAGTTTCAGGTACAGGAGGGAGCCGATGAACCGTTGCCTGTAACTAAAATTTCGGGAAAGCCTTGGTGGCCTGAGGGAATCCAACGGCCCATATGCAGATTTGGGCATAACATGAACTTTATCGCGCAAATCCTTCTATCGGACACAACACTTCCTAATATGCCCAAAAACTCGTTGCTGTCATTTCATTACTGTGATAAGTGCTCCTCAGACGTAAAGGCATCCTATGGTTTCTTTGACAATGAGAACAGGGGTTACGACTTATCTATCTTTGATAACGTTGATAAGCAAACAACAGACATGAAAGGCATTGTGGCTCCACCATTGACAAAATCATACAGTATTTCATTTCTTGACATTGAGGAAGTGCCGGGGGCATTATGCGTATACGCTAATATTGAAACTGTTGATCAACCAAAAGATTATCCTCAGGGCAAAGACGAGTTTGATGAAGATATCTACCCCGGCCTAAAGCATGTAAGTAAATCCAAAATTGGTGGATGGCCAAGCTGGGTCCAGTTTCCAGAATGGCCGGTTAATGAGAATGGAAAAAAGTATGAGTTTATAGGTCAGTTGGACTGGAAATTATTCAACCGAACACCTTGGTGTATGGGTGGATACGCTTACTTGTTTATTACACAAGTTGAAAACCAGAAGTATAAGGCCGAAATGGTGATCCAAGTCACATAATTCGATTCATGATTGTGCGAATTTATAAAATGGGGTAAAATATGGTGAGACATCCGGGAGTGGAATCAACGCTAGATATCCATTCTCAGAAGTTAAACTTCTACGAAGGACGAGTGGAATTGTCTGGCGATCGTTAAAGAAGCAACGGTAACTTGCTAACCAGAAAAGTAAGCAATAGTTATGAAACTTCTAAATATCATACTAAAATGCATATCTGTATTGCTATTGGCTGTTTCAATAGTAGGTTACTTTATTTCACCCTTTTTTGGCCTGCCTGTTTCTTCCTTTTTCTTTATATTTTCAATTCTTGTATTTTGTGTCAGCTTTAATAATAAAGAGAATTTGTTTATGTTTAGAGGGGACTTATATTGCAATATAGTTATTGTTGGATTGATACTACTCAATGTTCCGGGGTACCTATGGTATTATTGTGGCAGTAGGATTTTGTCAAATTCTGGAAGTGTAGATTTGTGGGTGTTCCTGCTCTTGGTGCGCCCCAGTTTTTTGATTTTGTTTATTGTTTTTATTATATATTTGCTGATTCGTTTTTACTTGGATTGTTACGATTCTGAGAAAATATGTCTTTTACTACTTTTCGCAATATTATTAGCATGCATAGTGAAATTTTATATCTACGAGTCGAGTGAAAAGCTCTTTCTAAGAGGAATGGCAAGAACTGTAAATAAACAAATTGATACATCATCTATCCTTAAATGGTTGCCACAGCATCAGGTTCCTTCAGAAGAACCTAACATTCCTAGGAGCTCATATTATCTTAAAGGCGTGGGACGAGTTCCAGTAAATGTCAAAGAACAACCTGAGTATATAAAACAGTTTACTAACACTAATGATATATATGTATTATACAGTTGGCAGAAAAAGACTTTTTACATATTAAGACACGGGGAATTCGTTTCTTTGTATAGGTTAGGATTGGCTTTTACCGAATGGGGTATAGTTATTGGTTTGTCACCTCGTGATATCTCAGAAAAGATATCAGAAGATATATCCAATGGCTCTCGAGTTGTCTTTCAGGTAAGTGACAATGTGTATGTCTGGTTCTGGCGTGCACGTATACCCTTGTTGTAGATATGTCTACATATTTAACCAAAATTTCAACAGGCGAATTCGCTGGGAATTGTCCATTCATATAGCCCATCCTTTAGGCGGGCCAAAAATCAATCAAAATGGCATAAGCCATGCCTAAGGTAGCGCAGGCCGGAGCGGCAGCCTGCCCTGTGGGCGAAGATCCCAAGCATTGACGAGGGAGCTATCTTCAATGAACTACGAACTATCAACTATGAACTCCTCTGCCAATCGGCGGAGGAAATTATCAATCAAAAATGGGGGTACCTGCTGACAAAAAACCAATTTTTTCAATATTTTATAATTCCTTATCTAACAACGACATACGAGATTTTCGCCCCCGAAAAACCCTCGATTTTTCGAATCAAACGCGCGGGTATCTCCTATTGTGAACAGACGTCTTCCCTTGTAACGTCCTTTGACAAGTTCATATCGCCCATCCATTTTGAAAAGCCCACTGTGGCTTGCGCCACTGGAGCGCGCAGAGGAAGAGTCAATCAAAATGAACAAAAAATACAAAACGAACCCAATTTTCAAAAGACTAAAAATGAGCGTAAGCGTAGCTTACACAATAACTAAGAACAAAAAACTATAAACAAATGAACCATTAAAAACAAACCCAAACAAAGCCAATTTTAAAAGGCGGATTTGTCAATTTACAAGTTACGATTAACGATTTACAATGCCATAAGGTATTGAAAAGCAGTGTTTAAGGTAATTGCCAATGGCCAATAGAGAATATTCAGCTTATCAGCGAGACGTTATTTCCAGATATTATGAAAATCTCGATTCGATAACTCTTAACAAACTTCAGGAGCTGGTTAGCCAGCTTTACCTTGCCGACAGCCAGCCTAAGCAGGACCGGCTGTGGTCGAAAGTTCACAAGGCTATGCTGAAACTCAAGGTAAAGCCGGCGATAGTTGAGCATATTATGGTCAAAAAGGACGTAGTCATCCTGGCGAAGAATCTTGAGGACTGGCTCAACGCCTCGAAAGCATAGAATTTCTACTTACGGGGGAAGAAGTTGGCTTTTATCCAGTTAAAGTTTAAGACAATGTGAATGGCGATAAGACAGAGTAGTATGGCGCCGCCTGTTTTGTGAAAAAGGCCGAATGCCTTAAGTGAGAGATGCTCTCGAAGTAATACTGTTACCGCTTGGTTGATAAAGAACAGAAGCAAAATTGGATTTGAGATTTTAAGGGCGGTATTCCTTTTCATAATCGATGTCCTTCGATAAAAATAGAAATAGCCTCATTGTAGATAAAAAATACCCGCCGGGCCCGCTGCCGGCGGGCTAAACAGCTCTATTACTTGCCGAAGGTCAATCGAAGGGTAGTTTCACACCGCCTGCTGGTGTTTTTTCTATTTTGCTTTTTCGGCCTTCGATAGGTTTTGCCTCAGCCTCTCTCGGCCGGCAAATCAGCCCTTCGGTAATTTTGGCCAAATCGCCCTCGATAAGTTTTGCGTAGGAGATTCTCGGCATGACTTTATCGATTCTTATCGTTGCTATGAGGATTTCAGTTGTACCCAGTGATTCTTTGGTATCGGCGTCAAAAAGTTCTTTGCCCTGGGAATAGATATTCAGTAACTGTCCTGTGGAGATTCTCGAGCCGCCCTGATTGATAATGACTTGTCCGTCTCCGGTAATACTTGCGATGCGGATGGGGTAGATATTATCGATGATTGTTTCAACCAGTTGGTTGGCTGCCATGGAAATGAAATTGTCCATCATTTCCCTGTAATCCAGGTCTTGCGGCTCCCACTTTTTAACGAGCTGTTTGATTTCTTCGGTCTCATCGAGCGAGATATCGAGCACGTCAGCCGATTTGATTTGCCTTGTCGGGCCGACAATGAGGCGATACTCGAAATTAAAATCGGCCTCATATTCGCTTGTGGCTCTGCCGATAGCGGGCGACCATTGCTGGTCTCTTTCGATTCCGGCCTCGGTAATGGTTCCGACGAGCATATAATCAACGCCGAGGACCTCGCCGAGCTTGGCCTGTTCTTCGAGAGAGGCATCACCGGACAGCAGAATGTTTCTCTCTCGTGCAAATTCCATAAGGTATTCGCGGTCGAGAACGGCAAACTTGTTTGTTTGAGTCAGGGCCGCTGATAATTTTTGTGAGAACCTGCTCGATAGGTCGAAGGACGATACTACGAGGTTGCCGAAGGTATAAGAGCCGGCAAGTGTCCTTATCGGCATTACAGCAAGTCTGAGTCGGGCGGTAGTCTCGGGGGACTCGTAGTCGTATACCGTAACTTTCAGTGTTACCTCGTATGTGCCGTCATCGAGTTTTTTCTCATTCAGGACCTCGTAAGTTTTGACCAGGCCTGCCATATTGGTCCTGAGGGTAGTTCCGCCGGTTTGAACCCCTACGGCGTCGAACTCGACTCTTTTACCGGAGTCGGTTCTTTCGATGTCGGCGGAAGCTGAGCGATAGACGAAATTGGTGTCGAGCGAGCTGACAGCAACGCCCTTGACCTGTGCGACGGCCTGCTTGAGGGCCATATTGATTGCCTCGTCCCTGTTGATGCCTTGGCCTTTGGTTTCGACGACTTTTGTTTGGGTTTCTACTGCGGACAGCGGCATAGCAGCTAACGCTAGGATGATCACAAAGAGAAGTATCTTTTTCATTTTTAAGCCTCCCTTAAATATGAAACAATACAATCAAATTTTTTACTACCAGGCCACGGATTTATTGCTGCCGCGTTTTCCGATGAGTGTCTCTTTCTGCCAGAACCTCAAGCCATTAGTGAGGTTTGTAACCTGAAGCTGAAAGTAATACTCAACCTGCTGGCGATTGTTGTCGTAACGGATATTTCTCTGGAAAATCTTGCCGGCGATACTCAGCTCAGGGGCAATCAACTGACCTTTGGCAGCGACCGTATCGGAATCGAACTCATCACCGACGTCCGAATCCCTGATATCTCTCGTCTGGTAAATCATCTGGTCGGATGCGCCTTTTCCGCCGACGGCGGAGGTCATAACGACCTGGCCGCTATTGAGTAGCTCCTCCTCGACTTTGGCCATCAGCTGGTCGGTATCGATTCTCTGCATAGTGTCATTCATAATACGGCCTGTTGTCATAACATACCTGCCGCCATCGGCTTTATTCAGTGCGCCGGAAGCGAGCATAGACTGGACCATTTCACTGGCGGCCTGGTCAAAATCCCTGTAATCGAGTGCCATAACAGCTTTGCCGGTATCGTGCATAGTGTCGATGTATGAGGTTTTCTGTTCACATCCTGCAATTAGAACACCGGTTAGTGCGATAATTTGGAATATTCCTGTTTTCATAATTTACTCCCACTTTCTTGTATCCATTCTGAAATTTACAGCTTCGCGTCTCGGCGCCACAACTTTGAAGCTAAACGGAGATTTGCCCATAGCCGACATTCTTTGCCAGACGCTTGTTTTGGTTTGAATTAACATTCCATCCTGGTCAAGCCATTCCACCCTATATTTGAACTTCTTGGTAAATTGTGAGCGGTTGAAGCCGTTGATGTGTAGCTCAAGAAACCCGCCCTTGTTTATGCGAGTGAAGGCCTCGTTGATTTCTATACCCTCGCCGATTAACGCGCTAAAGGCAAACGCTACCGGGCGGGTCACGATGTTGTTGCCGAGGTCGTCGCTTCTGACCTCGGTTCTGAGGTGAATTTGGTCTTTCTGCTCGTAACAACTTGTAAGCGCAAAAGCAGAAGCAAAAAGCAATATATATGTAATCTTTTTCATTTTTTGCCCCTTAAAAAGTCATAACATTACATACCGGTACGGCCTGGTTATTTATTATTCTAACATATACGATGGCATTATTACATTGAGGAATATCGATGTCAAGCGTGAAGGAGCCCGCAGGAGTAATTTTTAATTTGCCGTTTTCAGGCTTTGGCAGGCGTGCAACCTGAAAATCCTTCGGCAAAGCCGTCCATATCCTGACATCAGCAGCAGTTGACGCGAAGCTGTATGCCGCCACGAAGATAGAAGCGATTGAGGCCTCATTGGAGCCTTGCTCCTCGAGGGCATACTGAGCAAGCGCTTTTGCCGTTGCCGATATGATAGCTCTTGTTAAAATCCCGCCGTAATCCTTGCTGAACTCCGTCTGAACGATTCTGTCCATATCGGCGACCGGCAGCGTCATATACTCAGTGCCGTCAGAATTTATAATCAGATACGGGAACGCCTTGTTTCTAAACTCCAGTTTTGGCAGAGCAATGCCCACATATTTAATTTTATTTGTCGCAATGAACAAGGGGATATCGAGACGGAATTCTTTTTTTACAGGACCAAGGCCGTTTTCGAATATCACCCAGACTGTATTTTCGAGCTGTTTTTTTCCGTTGAGTATCTCCTCGGTAGTACTGAGGTCTTCGGCTATAAAGGGATTACTTCCGACCATGCCGTAGGATTCTTTAAGTAAATCCACCGCCTTGGCGTGGTCGCCGGCGAGATTAAAAAATACACCTGCAAGGTAGGTTGCGAAGGGATTGACGAAGTCAGGATAAGCCTGGAAGTTATAGAGATTGGGATATTTTTGTGCCAGCAGGTCGTATGTTGTTTGATTTTCGACGTTTGATTTTGTAAATGCGTTTTCTTGCTGTTTCTTCTCCAGCTCGGCGTTTAATTTATTTATTTCTTCGACAAATTTTTCTTTTGCACGTCTCTGCCTGTCGAGCGCTCGGTTAAACTCAACGCGGGCCAGGTCCAATTTGCCCTCAGCCATAAAGTTGAGAGCTTTATAAGTATTGACCATCACGCCGTCATATTCTTCTCCTCTGTAAGGATTTACATTATCGCTTGCTACCGTTGAGCCGATAATATCACCCCCTTTGAACTGCTCGTCATAATACTTGAGCATATCCTCCGCCTTATCGAAGCAGTCTGTGCTTTTGGGGAAATTTTGGCGGATTCTTTCAACTGTGCCAAGCTGCAACGTCCACAGCAGGTCCTCACCGGCCGGGTCTTTCCGACAACCTATCTTTTTTTGCGCAAAAAGGGCAGAATTGTCGTAATTTGATGCCTCGAAACTTGTGTTAAAAACCTTTAGATTATCTTTAGGGGTATTACAACCAGTTGAAAAAAGCAGAATTGATAAGGTTAAGATTGCGAATAAAAGAGGGTAACTAGCCTTAACTGCGTTCATCATTGCTCTCCAAATTAAATCCACCACCTTAATTGCGTATATTTAAGATAATAAATCGCGATTATATTAGCATAAAAGCGATGGTCAAGATAAATGCCTGGGATTTCAATGGGTTTTTAAGGTTTTACCGGTTTTTGATACTTTACACTTGATCCGGTGAGGTGGACTATTGACAATCAACTATTTCTGCGATGCGGCGGAGCAGTAAGTTACTACCTGGTTTCGGTCGGAGTGTTTTGCTTCGTAGAGTGCATCGTCGGCACGTTTTAATATGGTTTCTGTAGTATCCAGCGGAGGTCCTTCGTTCCATTCAGTCAAGCCGCAACTTATCGTAACTGATTTAACTTTAGGCAGTGAAATAGTTTTAACGTGACGTCGCAGTCTCTCGAGGATGACTTTAGCACCACTGAGTTTTGTTTCGAGCATCAGCAGGACGAATTCATCGCCGCCGTATCGAGCGATTATAACGTCCGTCATTCTCATATTGCGTCGCATAATTTTGGCCAGGTGTCTGAGCGTAGTATCACCGGCGGGATGGCCGGCGGTGTCATTTATTTGCTTGAAGTTGTCGACATCCATAATAGCGACGGAAAAACAGCGATTGTAGCGTGCCGCTCTTGCACATTCGGCCTTGAGGACCTTTTCAAGGACGCGACGTGTTCCAAGTCCGGTTAAAGGGTCTGTCTCGCTGTCCCGTCGGGCTTCCTGGTAATTCTGGTAGAGTTTTGCGTTGGTTAGGTTCACATTGAGGACATCGCGCAATAGTGAAGCCTTATATAGCAGCAGCTCTTTGGCCCCGGCTGAGTCCGGATTGAGCCAACACATACAGAGAAAACCATGAGTGGTTACGCTACTGTCGGCGGTGTCGTTGGATTGGTCGCAGATACCAAGTGGAATTATGAGTCCGGATGGCCGGCCGCTGGCGATTCTGCACTGATTGCAGGTTCCGTTGCAGGGGTCGTCGAAGACAATTCGCTCGTTTCGCGATAATTGCTCGATTTTTTCAGAATTGAGCACCTTCTCTATGCCAGGGGGACAACCTTTTCGATAAATTATATTGGGTGGAGAACCTTTTTGAGCGAAGCAGAGGACAGCCCGGTCGGCGTTAAAGCTTTTTGGCACTTCGTTTATTGCTAATGCGACAACATCTTCAAAATCGAGACTCTTTAATCCTGTTGGAAGCATAGCAAGCTGTTCGGCTGCATTTTTCATCGCCTCATTATTATTGAGCTGATGAGCTATGATATCTCTGCTGGAGACCATACCTATGGGGATACCATCCTCAATAATCGGTAGATGTCGTATTTTGTGTTCGGCCATAAGCTGCTCAACCTTTGCAATTGGAGTCTCCGCAGTGCAGAATATTACATCAGCGGTCATAATGTCCCCGACAGATAAACTGTCCGGCGGTAAAGACTTTGTCATTACTTTTGCAAGCATATCCCGCTCGGTAACTACACCGACAAATTTATTCTGCGCATCAACCACTACGAGGCATCCGACCTGATTATCGCTCATTTTCCTGGCTGCCTGCGCGACGGTGTCGTCTTCTTTGATTGTCAGGAGCTTATGTATTTGTCCTGTGACTTGTTCAATATTTTTTACTGTTGATGTCATCCGGTGTTGAGACCTTTTCAAATAGAATATTTTTAAGCGTTGCCTTTATCGGACAAAAAAAAATTAGCATTGATTGCCGAGGATGTTTTGTTTCAGCGTAAGTCATTTTGATGATAACGTGTTTTTTTAAGGGAAAAAACGTATCTAATATGTGATACTGTGAGAGGATTCATCTTCGCCACTCGGGCTTTCGGACCATCAATGGCGGCATCTGTTGAGGCTTAGCTTTCTGATTGGCCCTGTTAACACAGCTTCTATTGCTCGGATACCAACGTATATTGAACAGCTTAATGTTCAGAGGCAACTTGTTTTTTTCTAATTTGCTAAACATCGTTAGTTTTTCCCGCACGCGGCGTTGAGACAGCTTTGAGTCATCACCCTCCTATCGGCCAATTTATACAACGACTTTGGGAAAATGCGCAGGGTAATCGACGGCAAAGGTTATTGTCTGATGTATCATAAAAAGGATGGTCTCTGATGTAATCCGGTTAAAAATTTACCGGTATCTGTCGCTGATATAGATACTCTTTCATCTGCCTTATAGAGTACTTGCCGAAATGTGCGATTGAAGCAACTAGAACGGCATCGGCGCCGGCATCGACAATGGCTTGGTAGAGGTGCTCAAGTGTTCCAGCGCCGCCGGAGGCGATTACAGGTAAATCGACGGCGTCGGCAATCGCTTTGGTCATCGGGATATCGTAGCCCGCCTGTGTGCCATCGGTGTCCATACTTGTCGGCAGGATGGCGCCGGCACCTAAATCCTCGACTTTTTTTGCCCACCGGATAGCGTCCATTCCCGTTCCTACGGTTCCACCGCTGACCATAACTTCGAAACCCGAAGGCACGTCGGAATTGCTGCTCGTGTCTATCGCAATGGTAATTTTGTCGCTGCCGAACTCGTCTGCGGCTTCTCTGACGAAATCCGGATTGCGGACGGCAGCGGTATTGATTGATACTTTTGAAACGCCTAAATCTACAAGTTCTTTGATTGCCTTACAGTTTTTAATGCCTCCACCGACGGTTAACGGTATTGAAATTCTCTCGATGGTTCTTTTGACGGCATCGAGTAGTGTTTTTCTGTTTTCAATGGTGGCTGTTATGTCAAGAAAGACAAGCTCATCTGCACCTGCGGCGCTGTAGACTGCGGCGTTTTGGGCGGGGTCGCCAACATCCTTGAGCTTAACGAAATTGACGCCCTTAACCAGTCGGCCGTCTTTTACATCTAAGCAGGGAATAATTCTTCTGTAATTCATATTATGTTTATCCTGAATCAGCCGGGCCTTATCAAAATTTCGGTTTTACATTTTGCGGCAGAGTATACCAGAATGCCCGTTTGCGGTCGAGTAAATTATTTGAAAGAGATAAATTGTGTTTTTACCGGCCTGCCTGTCCGATGGTCCGCCAGTCAGCCGGGTGCAGGTCGATTTTTAGCAGTTCAACGCGGTTTATGAGCCACCGACCGTCTGGTTGCTTTTGCAGGTCCGCCTGTACTTCTGTTAGGACTTGTTGTTTGAAGCCCTGATAGACGTAGCTTTGTTTGTCGAATAATATCCTCACCGTAAAAATTACAGTCGCTTTTAGCGGCTGAACTTCTATAGAGACGGTTCTTTTTATGTTTTTTTCAACGAGGGGCTCCGACAGTGTTGCTCTGCAGTATGACATCAAAGCACTTTTTGTGCTGTGGAATGAATCGCTGTAGTTATCTGCTAAAATCATCTCTATAGTATCTGGGTCTTCGTTTTCGACGGCTTTTACGCCTGTATTAATAACGGAGTCGATTTTCTCCGAATCAGTTTCGACGAGCGAATCAAGTCCGAAAGCTGCGAGAATTAAAAAGGCCGGTATCAGCCATTGCCACCAGCAGCGTTTTTCCGGGAATATGCTGCGGAATATCAGCAGGATGAGCGAGGCGATAATCGCTATGGTTGTCAAGCCCCACGGATGTTCAAATACATTGAACATTTAATCGACACTTTAAAAGTGATTATTGGGTTACCATTTTATTTGCTTTAGCTGGGCGGTTTTTTCATGGTCTGTCATACCCGGTGCCAAAGCGGTTATAGTTATAAAGCCGTCAGCCAGTGAAGTTATGTCCGTAGGGTTCTGCTCATCGTGATGCAGGCCGCCGGCCAATTGAAAAACAGTTTGGCCCTGTTCGTTTTTCTGGGTGATGTAATGCTCGTATATGCCGACGGATGATTGAGGAACAACTCTTATGCCCTTTGGCTCTCCCTTCGATAATTGTGGAATATTGATATTCACAACATAGCCGTTGTCAACAGGCATAAGCTTTTCGAGGACTTTCGCACAGTATTCAGCCGCCTTTTGATAATTCATATGGTCATCGACGGCCAGGCTCATTGCAATCGCCGGGATTTTTAATAACGCCCCTTCCATCGCAGCGGCGACGGTCCCGGAATAGTATATATTTATTCCTGCATTTGCGCCGTTGTTTATACCGGCGACAAGCAGGTCTATCGGCTTATCGCAAAGCTGCATAACAGCCAGTTTTACGCAGTCTGCCGGTGAGCCGTGAACACTAAAGCCGACGAATTGTCCGTTAATATCAATTTTATCACAGATAAGAGGCTCGAAGAATGTAACGCTATGGCTGGTGCCGGAACGGCTGGCAGCGGGCGCAACAACCGTTACATTACCGAGCTTGACAAGCTCTTTGTAAATAGCTGCCAGCCCCGGTGCGAAAATACCATCATCGTTTGTCAGTAATATTTGCATATACACATAGCATAATAGAAAAAGTTAAAAGTTAAAAGCAAAAAGTAGGGGCAGACTTGTATGTCTGCCCAATCTCAAAAAATTTAGCATCGCAATTTATTGCACGGATTACAGAGCCGCACACATAAGTAAGCGGTAAATTCCACCCCAATCCTAAAAACCGCCTACCCTGTCGGCGGCGTATTTAGCCCACGGCTTCGCCGTGGGGTGCACGCGTGAGGAATGCTTTTATTTCTACCCTGCGGCCATCCCATTCTGCTAACAACTTTTCACCATTCACTAACAAACTAATTTGCTTATGTTGCTTTTGTTCTGGATGCCATAGGATATTTCGCGTAATCGGCCAATTTTTACCAAACAATGATAAAAATCCCTTGGCATTTTTCTTGACTTCTAGCGCCTGAGTTGTTATAAGGTCTTAATAAGAAGGAGGATCACCTTATGCGGAAAACAAGCAAGGTTTGTGTTTTTCTGATTTATTGTTTGAGCACTTCTAACTTTTCCTTTGCTGCCGGAAAAAAGTCCTCTGCTCTACCTTATCTTGAAGCACTCCATAATCAGGGGAAAGATAGAGTTATTGTTAGATTTGAAAGCCGAATAGACCCTGACCTCATTACTAAATACGAGGGTAAAGTCATAAGAAAACTCAAAATCATAAATGCCGTTGTATGTGAGATTAACCAGAGCAGCATTGAATCATTGAAGCAGGAGGAAAATGTAAAAGATGTGGTTTCTGATGTGGTAATCAGCACCCCCACACCCCCAAAAGTGCCCGTAGACTCAATAGACGAATGGAAGGAAAAAACAGATAAGATTATGCCACAGGGATATGACGGAAACGTACCGATATATTGGAATAATTTGGAAGCGGGTGTAAATTCAAAGGCCGCGTGGAATAATTTTGATTCAAATGGCAATGGAATTAAAATAGCAATTATAGATACAGGCGTACGGTATAACTTACCTGATTTTGAGAATAATTACCTGGGCGGATATGATTTTATAGATAATGACGATGACCCAATATGTCCAAATAATCCCGGAGACCCTAATTATGAATACCATGGTACTGAAGTTGCTTCTTTAGTTGTCGCTGAAGGCGTCTCTGCTGCAATTGGTGCTTCTTATAAAGCAGATTTTTATGCTGTTAGAATCGCAGCTCTTGTAAGTGATGCTATAGCCGCAGTAGAATGGGCAATGGACCCGGACGGCGACCCCAATACTGACGATAAGGCAGATATAATTAATATGAGTTTTGGTACATATTCTGATGGTGGTGCCGTGGATGATTTGGAAGCTGCCTGTAATGCCGCATATCAGGCAGATATAATTCTGGTCGCTGCTTCCGGCAACGAAGGTTATTCATATTCAGGATGGCCGGCTGGATTTGGAAACGTTATCTCGGTAGGAGCCCATGCAGAAGACCAAACTTTATGGGATGAGTCTAATGGTGGTGTTGACATAGTAGCGCCGGGCGCAAAGGTTGTCGTAATGGATCCTGACAGTTCGCTTTCGTGGGGATGGGGGACATCCTATGCTGCTCCACATGCATCTGCCTTAATCGCTCTTCAGGCACAATACGCTAAACAGCAAAATGTTGTTGTGAACAATGGTTATCTTTGGGAGGTAATGAAGCATTCCGCCCATCATCTTGCAGGCCAGACTTACGACCCGGTATATCAGGGAGAGGGCAAAATCTATGCTGCTCAAACTGATATAAACGATGCCAATATCGGCTCAATAGACCTTATCTCTTCCAGCTGGCCCATCGACTATGAGTTTGAATTCTTTGACTATGCGTTTATCGATAACAATGTTCCCGTCTATCAAATCGGTAAAGATGTTAATCAATCCATAACCTTGACTAATATAACTGATATCCTGGGCAACACAATTGAGACAATTGAAGACCTCAATGTTGTAGCAACACATCTCTATTATAGCCAGCCCAACGAGCCGAATCTGCCCGGCGATTCTGTGAAAATCTTTCCTGCCGTATCACTTCTCGAACCCAATGATGCCAATTCGATAACTCTCTCTTATGTCTATACCATCCCGCCCCAAACAACTCCCGGCCTGAAAAAAACAACCCTTGAGCTGGAATTTAATTTCGTCGGAAACAACAGACTTCTACAAATATCCTATAATGAGCCCAATTCATTCTGGTATGCAGCGATACCTGCCGACCTTGACTTGGAAGATGATATTGACCTGACAGATTTCAGCATATTAGCCGGTATGTGGCAGGAGAACGATTGCGCTGAGCCGAGCTGGTGTGATAGGGCCGATGTGGACCAAAGTGGTGATGTTGGATTGTCCGATGTGAAAATTCTTGCAGAAAATTGGCTCGTCGGCTTTGAATAGCCTGTGTCAATCCTTTTCGAGCCAGTGTTCCGTCAGGATTAAAAGGTCGAGTATATCCGCCTGTCCTGTTTTATCAAAGTCGGCGCCTTCACACCATCCCGGCTCATTGCAGTCTTCTTCCAGCCAATAATTGGCAAATAAAGCGAAGTCTGCAAAATCCACATCCCAGTCATTATCAATGTCAGAGAGGATTCTCCCGCTTCGCCAGTTTTCTGCAAACTCGGCATAATCTGAGAAATCCACGCCCCCATCGTAATCCAAATCTGCCTCATAGCACCACCCGTTGTAAAGGCATTCCTCATCGAGCCATCGCTCGACAAACAATTCCAAGTCGGAATATCCCACTCTGCAGTCGTGATTCAAGTCACCCTTATAAACCTCCGGTACTCCCCACCTCGCCAAATACGCTGAAACATAATCGCCTGCTATGGTGAAATTGCCTCCTGCGATCAGCTCTCCATTATAAACCGTCAGGGCCAAGACAGAGTCGTTCATCCCGCCTCTCAAAGATTGCCAACTGCTGCCATCCCATATCGCTATATTATTAACATCTATATCATCAGCTGTGGTAAATGGACCTCCTGCAATAAGCTGGCCGTTATAGACTGTTAGGGCCCAGACATGATCGTTCATTCCGCTACCTAAAGCCTGCCAACCGTTTCCATCCCAAGCTGCTATATGATTAGCACCTACACCGCTGGCTGTTGTAAAACTGCCTCCTGCAATAAGTTTCCCGTCATAGACCGTCAAGGCATAAACTGAGCTGTTCATTTCATACCTAAGTTCCTGCCAACTATTGCCGTCCCATGCAGCGAGATATTGGGCGTATAAACTGCCTGCTGTGGTAAAACTTCCTCCAGCGATAAGCTCGCCGTTATAAACAGTTAAAGAATATACGTCATCATTCATCCCACTTCCCAGCGGCTGCCAGCTGTTGCCGTCCCAAGCGGCAATATAATCGGCTCCTAATCCACCGGCTGTGGTAAAATAACCTCCTGCAATAAGCTGACCGTTATAGAATGTTAGAGCCCGGACATGATTGTTCATTCCGCTTCCGAGCGCCTGCCAGCTATTTCCATCCCACGCAGCGATATAATTAGCATCCACGCTACCAGCGGTAGTAAATTCACCTCCAGCAATAAGCTCGCCGTTATAAACAGTTAAGGCACGAACATGATCATTCATCCCACCTCCCAACTCCTGCCAGTTATTACCGTCCCACCGGGCAATACGATTGGCACTCACACCGCCGGCTGTGGTAAAATAACCTCCTACAATAAGCTCGTCATTGTAAATGGTCATTTCCAAGACAGAGCCGTTCGTCAAACATCCAAGCGGATACCAGCTATTGCCGTACCATGCGGCAATGTTTTTCGTGCTTTTACCTCCTGCGGTATTAAAATAACCTCCTGCAACTAACTGGTCGTTATAGCTGGTAAGAGCGAAAACAATTGCATCTGCGTTAACACCGCTTCCGAGCGCATGCCAGCTACCATTCCATCGAGCAATATTATTAGCGCTTACACCACCGGCTGTATCAAAATGACCGCCTGCAATTAACTGATTGTTATAAATAGTAAGAGCATTAACTGTCTGGTTTAACCCGCTTCCAAGACCCTGCCAGTTGCTTCCGTTCCATCGGGCAATATACTTGATACTTGCACCGCCTGCTTTTGTAATATTACCCCCTGCAATAAGATGGCCGTTGTAAACAGTTAGAGCAAAAACATAACCGTTCATCCCGCCTCCCAACTCCTGCCAGCTATTACCGTCCCATGCAGCTATATAATCAGCGCTTGCGCCGCTTGCTGTTGTAAACCCACCTCCTGCAATAATTTGGTCGTTATAGACCGTCAGACTATAAACACAAGGATAACTAACACCACCCATCCCGCTTCCAAGCGACTGCCAGCTATTACCGTCCCACGCGGCTATACTATTGGCATCTATCCCGCCTGCTATGGTGAAATACCCTCCTGCAACAAGCTCGCCATTATAGACTGTAAGGGCATAAGTACAATCGTTCACTCCACTTCCAAGTGCCTGCCAGCTGTTGCCGTCCCACGCAGCTACACGATTGGCGCTTACACCACCGGCTGTAGTAAACCAGCCTCCCGCTATAAGCTCACCGTTATAAACTGTGAGAGCTCTAACCATACCGTCCATGCCGCCTTCAAGTGTTTGCCAACTACTACCATCCCATGCCGCGATGTTGTTTGCAAAAACATTACCGGCAATTAAAAAATCACCTCCAATAACAAGCAGTTCCGGCTCTGGTCCATTACCGTCCGGGTCCCAACTTGTTACTGTATAAACAACGCCATATACACCCGGCAGACCTTGCCCCGGCTTCCAGTCAAATTCGCATTCCGAAAAACACGGCTGGCTTATAAGGTTTATCAGAACAACAACCGCAAGCAGCCAATAACTAATTATTGGTTTTATAATGTTTTGAACTCCCCTCATCATATTTTCTCCTCGCTTTCTTAAGATGCAAACTGCTCCACAAAGCGTGATGATTCATTATAAGCTGTAAGATGACATTTTGTCAAGAGTAATATATACCTTTCCCCGCTTATCTCTTGTTCTTGTATGATGTGAAAAATCTCCCTGTCCTTCGTAGCGAAGTATATATCCTCAACTCAAGCTATGATAGGGCATCAGCTCTTTACTTAAAAACAATTCGACGTATAAAATGCTCGTAGTCCTTTTGATTAGTCGAAAGGACTATATGCAAATTTCTCAAAATCCGCTTCCCTGCGGAGCAGTATAGTACCGCAATTTTTATTTTTGCATTTTGATTTTTAATTTTCTCTCCTCTCTGTCTTCTACCGTCCATCGTATATCGTCCGTCATCCATCGTTCTCTCCCCTTCGCTCATCTACGCATCCACTCCCCACTTAACCACTTAACCACTTAACAAATTAACTACACGAAATTCCCCGCTTATTAATTACCAATAGTAAATAGTCAATAGAAAATTGTAAATTTACCTGCCCCTCGTAGCGTAGCTTTTAACCCTGTTCGCAGTCGAAAGAGTCGAAGGAACCTGAATTTAAAAAAATCGTATTATTTCAAAAGATTCGTCTTGATAATTGGATATAATTTTCTTATAACTACTTTTTTGTATTTATATTCTAAACACTTTTTCATTATGTAAATTTGGAGAAAAAACGTGAGAGATTTCAGCAAAGGGGGCACAAGAAGAGATTTTGGTCCACGCGAAATGTTCAAAGCTACCTGTGCAGAATGCGGACAGGAATGTGAAGTGCCTTTTCAGCCTAAAGAAGGTAGGCCGGTTTATTGCAAAAGCTGTTACGCAAAGAAGAAAAGTTCTTCTTACTAATTAACTCTCTGCGTTCCGCTATTACTCACCTGCAGCCGAGTACCTGAAAAAAACAGTCTTATTTGTCCCAATCGTGGATATTTGCGCTATATGGCATTGCCACATAGTAGGCTGCCTCCCCCAAAATTCTCTCGAAGCGCATTAAATACCTGTTTTTTCTATCGAGCATCCAGTATCGAGTATCTGGCATCCGCTCACCAATTAACCACTTAACCAAATTAACAAATTAACTACTTAACCAATTAACTATTTAACCGTGTAACCATCCTAAGTTTTAGAATATTGTTGAAGGTTTAGCATCAACTTTCGAATATTTCTATATAGTTTTTGTCCGTTTCTATACAGTTTTTGAACGTTTCTATATGGTTTTCGAACGTTTTCGAATATTTTCCATCATATGCTCATAAACCAGCGCCGTTGGGTGTCTTTAACGCATTTTATGAAAAGACCCATCCCCTCGAAGCGCAGCGAAGATTCCAGAAATTCGTTATCTGGGACCTAATTCTTTTCTGCTCCGAGCGACGAGTAACGAGCGACAAGCGACTATTTCGCCCCCGCGGCGATTGAGCGGAATATTCGAATATTTTCAAACGTTTCTATATAGTTTTTGTCCGTTTCTATACAGTTTTCGAACGTTTCTATATGGTTTTCGAACGTTTTCGAATATTTTCCATCATATGCTCATAAACCAGCGCCGTTGGTTGTCTTTAACGCATTTTATGAAAAGACCCATCCCCTCGAAGCGCAGCGAAGATTCCAGAAATTCGTTATCTGGGACCCAGACCCTAATTCTCAAATCCATGATTTATAAAAAGAATACCTAAGTATCTTAGGTATTGCATACTTTTTCTTCAAGCCCCCGCGGCTTGTGCCCTAGGTGCGATTGTCCTATGGACTCCGCCATAAGGTGTCCCTTAGCGGACTTACGGAGAGCGGGGTAAAATCAATCAAAAATGGGGGTACCTGTTGAAAAAATTCGAATTTTTTAAAAAATTTATAATTCCTTACCTCACAAAGACTTACAAGACTTCTGCTCCCGATAAATCCTCGATTTTTCG
>Ga0315545_1000306_pt1 | contig 52803 bp, 39 predicted proteins | sample SalMarSW160210MG_FD_203096 | JGI IMG/M metagenome (GOLD analysis project Ga0315545, IMG submission 203096) | Salt marsh sediment microbial communities from the Plum Island Ecosystem LTER, Massachusetts, United States - Salt Marsh Sediment SW1602-10 ...
TTCATTGCTCACAAACATATATCATCTAACTGCCCTTGGGATGTGGATACGATTGGCAATTAAAAAAGCACATACGATAACCGCGGTAAGTCGTTTTACCGCCCACCTTGTTCAACAGGATATGAATATATCTCAACCCGTTAAAGTTATTTATAATGGTGTTGACATTAATCATTTCAAACCCGCAGCTTCTTCACCATACTCCCGGAAGGAAGTTCGGGTTTTTTTTTCGGGAAACCTCATTCGCCGAAAAGGTGCTCACTGGCTGCCCTCAATTGCACGAGGCCTTGCCAAGAATATTCGTATTTATTATACTCGAGGGCTTCGAACCCAAAATAACTTGGCCGCTAGCTCCAAGCTTCAACCCATAGGGCCTGTGCCTTTTAAAGATATGGCAAATCGTTATCGTCAAATGGATCTACTGGTAATGCCTAGCGTACGGGAGGGGTTTGGCTTAGCTGTAGCCGAAGCCATGGCATGCGGCCTTCCGGTTGTCGCAACCGATTGCTCTGCTATTCCGGAATTGATTGATGAAGGCAAAGGAGGGTTCTTATGTTCAGTTGGAGACGTTGAAGCCTTTGCTGAAAAAATAAATCTGCTGTCTGATTCACCAGAATTAAGACACGAAATGGGTGAATACAATCGCGCAAAAGTTGAAAAAATGTTTACACTTGATCGAATGGTAAAAGAATATCAGGATCTGTTTCAAGAGGTGCTTGGTTGACAGATCATTGATGCAATCAGTTCTGAATATTGTTGTGCAATAATGTTCCAATCATAGTTCTTTAGAACGAATCGCCGCCCTTCCCTTCCCAGAGACCGCCGCAGTTCCTGGTCATCCAGCAAACAATTTATTTTTTCCGCAAGCTCTTGTATATTCTTTTGCGGCACCACAAGTCCGGTTTTCCCGTTGATAATAATGTCCTGCATAGCGGGAAGATCAGTAGTTACTGTCGCACATTCACATCCCAAAGCTTCTACTAGTACAAGTCCAAAACCTTCCATGTCGCCGTCATCTGCAATTACAGATGGAAATACTACCACATCTGATGCTTGGTAAAGAGCTGGAAGATGTTTATTTTTGACAGCTCCCAAGAAACGGACATGGTCGCCTACCCCCAGTTTTGTAATCAGTTTATTCAAATTTCCTTTCTCTGGACCGTCTCCAGCTATAAGAAGACATACTTGGGGATGTTTTTCCAAAATCAACGGAAGTGAATCAATTAGGTATCGCACTCCTTTTTTCTTAACTAAACGACCTACAAATAACAGTGGGATATTTTGTTTCTTTTTTTTTGACGGAACAAAGCGACTTTGCAAATCAACACCCATGGGGATTACGTGTACTTTTTTATAATTAGCGTATATCTTACTCACCTCATCAAGCATAGCCCGGCTTACAACGGTCACAGCGGTAGAATGGGTTAAAATGAGACGTTTTAATTTATTTAGCAAAGTTCCTTGAAGTCCGAATAAATCTCCACCATGCGAAGTACAAAGTAAAGGGGGGTAAGATTTGATTAACCGGCACGCAAGTAATGCAGCTAAGCCCTGGGGAATGAGCCAGTGAGCATGAATTAAATTGAACCGATGGTGCCGGAGACAGTTGATTAAGGCCAAAAGTTCTCCTATAAAAAAGAAGGGCAACAAACCATACAGGAATGGATTTTTTTTCAACTTGGCCAATATTCCACCGTGGTAGGCCAATCGCTCTAAGGGCTCAAAGAAATAGCGGAATCGCTTGACATGAATTCCGCCAAAATTCTCTTCTGTTTTGGCACCCGGAAAATGGGGAGTAAGAACATGAATACTGTAATCTGTTTTTAGCCTATTGCAGAGTTCAAACACAAAAGGTGGGTCGTCATCATCTTCCCACCTGGGGAAAGTGGAAGTCACTACTAACAGGCGTTTCCGTTCCGTCACCTTTTCCCTTCACTTCTTTCAAATCTCATCTGACAAACCTGCTCCGATATCAGCCCCATCATGAATATAACAACCGACGTTGTAAAGAGCAGTGCACTCATGTTGGTAAAACGTCCCCATGCCAAAAATGTGTAAAGATAATAACAAAAACCGATGAGAAATGTGGTAAAACTCACCGGAAGGAATATTCTGAAAGGCGAATACAAGGTACATATTTTTACGATGATCATAAAAAATCGTACTCCATCTTTGAATAACCCGATATTGCTTTTTCCGGTTTTACGGTTTTTAACTTCGATGGGGATATATTGGAGAGGCCTTCCGCTTCGCAATACACTTAATGTCAATGTAGTGGGGTAAGAGTATGTATTGGGGAGCAAATACAAAAACTGGCGAGCGAGATCTGATTTTACCGCTCTGAAACCTGAAGTAAGATCTTGTATCTTGAATTTGGCCACATAGGATGCCAGAACATTGTATAATTTATTCCCAAGAGCCCTTCCTACGGAAGCCTGGCTGCTTATGAACCTGGCTCCCACGACCATATCATAATCGGGCATGTATTCTATCAAACGGGCAATATCTTTAGGATCATGCTGACCATCGCCATCCATAAAAACCAAAATTTCACCTTTAGCATGTCTTATTCCGCTTTTGACAGCTGCGCCGTTGCCAATATTATAAGGGTGAATGTAAACAGTTGCGCCTGCTTTTTCGGCAGCAACTGCTGTATCATCTGTTGAGCCGTCATTTATTACGAAAACTTCGAATTCAGGATACAACTCGACGATTTTGGATACAAGATCCCCGATGGTCTGAGCTTCATTGTATGCCGGGATGATTATTGAAACTTCTTTCTTATCCATCTTCAATCCCCAACCCCATTAATAAGGAATATCTCAAACTCCCTTAGATGATTTTCAAAATCGGAAACTCTGTGGCCTAATTGCAGGGCCAGTGCCGTGCCCCTGGCGAGGTAAAAGGTATCTAACTGAATTGCAAGCTTATCAATCAAATTAAGGGCTTTCTGTGGAAGCAGGTCTCGATCATTTTTTAGCTCCGGAAGTGTGATATTAAAGTATACTGACCAAAAACGCCTGGTCATTCTCATCAGTCCCCTTCTTTCTTTTAAAACCCCAATTAATTTTTCATCCGCGTATACTCCCCTGCGTGTCTTCAAGTCTTTCTCATCGCCAAAATCAAGAACCTTGGCAATGATATAGTCAGCGTGCTGTTCTATATCTACTGACTCAGCATCCCAAAAGAGTGTGAGGTCAAATAATCTCTTGGCATCTTTTATGCTGTTCATCTTGGTATCAGTCAATGTCTTTCCCGTTCTGCCTCTTTGTTGATATTCTCTTTTCTGTAAAAATTATCTATTCATTCTGTAACGATTTTTAATAAGTTTTTCATACGCCTCTTATAGCGAAATATTATATAGTTGAGACATCCTCTCCAGAGTTTCATCCAGGCGCTTTTCTGCTTCAGCAGATCTTTGTTCCGGAGAAAGTTTTAAGAAAGCCTCAATCATTTCAAGCCATTTTTTCCATCAAATGTGACATAATTAACCGTCTCCAATCATGACAGAAACAAACTTCATCACCCGTTATTGTGCCTGAACTATTACAAAAAAACGGGCTTTGATGTCAAGGGAATTAGCAGGACACATATCGCGTCTCAAAATTCTCTTTTATTTCAACATATTTTCCATGTTTTTACAGAGCCGAAATAATGCATGAGACCTTGCATGAGGGAGCGGTTCTGTGTGTATGCCCATAATTTCTTCACATCGTTTATAGCCCTAAGGAAGCGGACATGACCCTATGTAACCCTCATCAAGCAGCAAATACCAGATCTCTTTGCCAAGCATATCTTGAACCGTTTCTGCGACAAGCCTTACCAGCGAATGGTAATCATCAATAAGCTCACCTGTAAAATAGACTATCCTGGATAGATAGATTCATATTGCTATTGTTTAGTTTGGAAATAACTTTGAGCTTATGATTTCCATTTTCGCAAGCCGAAACAACACCGCCGTGATTAAACACCCGAAACCGTATTTTATACTTCTGGACAAGTTTATTGATGAGGCTTCGGCAAAGTACTTTGTCGGGCAGCTCACCTCGGCAATTGTATAACCAAGCCATAAAATCTGTGCCACCATTTGATTATCAAAAACAAAATCATCAGAATTTTCTTTGAGGGGCAGACGTTCCAACAGCTCGCGTGAAAAGGCTCTGTATCCGGTATGGTATTCTGAAAGTTTCGCTTGCATCAGGAAATTTTCTATTAATGTAAGGAAACGATTGGCGATGTATTTCCAAACCGGCATGCCCCCCTTCAGCGCATAACCGCCGAGAATCCTGGACCCAAGCACGCAATGATAAAGACCGTTTCCGATCATGGAAACCATGGCCGGAACTAGCTTAGGTGTATATTGATAATCCGGATGAACCATAATGATAATATCACCACCGGCTTCGAGGGCAAGACTGTAGCAGGTCTTCTGGTTGGCACCGTAGCCCGAATTTGTTTAACCGGGGTGTTTTTTTCTACTTTTCTATCACCTTCTGTCCTGAATATTCCATACTGTATACCGGTTATTTTCATAAACCTTTTTCCAACATACTTTTTTAAGATTCGAAAAACGTTTAATTTCTTCCTGTGAAAAATTGTTTTTTAAATAATTGTCAACCAGTTCGGTCCGCATTAGGATGTGTGTAACATTCATAGACCTAATATATTCCAAAAATTTTTCTTCATCGTCAGAACTGTTTACCATATGCCTGATGGTAGACATTCCAAATGAAGACTCATTCTTATAAGCTCTGTCAAGATAATAGCCACGTCGTCCCAAAAACATGGTAAAAATCTTAGCATCGATCGGCAAGTTGTTGTTGATATACTCAACGGCATCATAGTGCAAAAGATGACGCTTTAAAAAAGCTTCTCTGGTTTCCTTCCCAAATACATACGGGAAAGGTTTGATGATATTCATGCGTCCTTTTAAATATAATAAATTAAAAATTAATAAAAATATGATAGTAGGAAAAATAATAAATTTGACAATTGATTTTATATTTTTTCTGGATATAAGAGGAGAATTTATCGTTCCCTCCTCCAGTTTGTCTACAAGGTCTTTTAGCCCCATTACAGCAAGAATGGAAAGAAATGGTAAAACCGGAACAATATAACGAACCTGTTTTGCAGTTAAAAAGTATGCCATAATTATAAAAATAACCGTAAAGCATACGAAGAAGATTTTGTCCTTGCCATACCTTTTGTTAAGCAACGCAAAAGGTAAAAATATTATCAAAATTGGATTTAAAGAACCTTGAAAGTACTGGTAACTGGTGTCTTTCCCCTGAAAAAACATACGTATGGGAATCAACAAAGTTTCCCAGAAACTTTCGCCGTACATGACTTCCCTTATCTTAAAGAAACTGATCTTTCCGGTTTTTCCAATTGCCTGTCCATGCAATACTCCTTGGACCGTCTGGTGATGCAGTAATTTAAAGAAGCTTTTAAAAAGAGGATAAAACGGATTGCCTGTCTGAAGATAATTCTTAAAATACCAGGGTGAAGCCACCAGAACCATAATAACAAAAAACAGCATACCGTATTGAAGTGCACCTGTTTGCCTGTTCGTATCGCGAACATAGCTCAACATCAACATAAGATTTACAATAAACCATGCAATTAAGGCATTGTATTTAGACCCGATTGCTATTCCCATACAAAACGAAGAAATCAAAACCCATTTGAACTGGCTATATTCTGAATTGCGCCACTTTATAAATGCCAGAACACTGGCGGTAGTGAAAAAGGTCATCCCCAAATCGATATATGCCGAGGTGGACAGCCAGACCACTATGGGCGTCGTGATAAAGATAACCATCCCCAATAATCCCCAGTTCCGGTCGAACTTTTGTTTAAGATAGAAATAAATCAGCCAGCCTGTGCAAAGTCCGAAACCAAGGTGGATGAATTTTGGGGCGATGTCATTTTTCAAATATAGGCAGACAAGATAAAAAATATTGATATACACCGGGTAATAGGAGTATTCTGCCCATGGTATTTCATAAAAGCCGCCGTGCTTAAGCCAGAGTTTGGGAACAGCCAGATGGTGGATTAGCGCATCGCGGGATATGGGAGGAGTCAGATTCGAGATAAATTCTGCGCTAAAAAATACAATAATAGTAGTGCACAAAAGGAAAAACGCTGTATTTCCAAGGGTTTTATGATTCATTTTCATTCACGGAAGCTCTGTCTATAAGGAAGTTCTGACTGATATAATTGCAATCTCTTTTTTAAACCCAAAGCCAGCTCTTGCGGACCATAAAGCAAGGCCAGTTTAAGCGCCTTTTGAGCTGTTAAAACCGCCGCATCAAATCTTTTCGTCTCTGCATAAGCTAAAGCAAGAGCATCCAATGCCAGCGGCTGATTATACCGGGTAACTTTACATAACATTTCAGCCAGTTTAACTGCTTCTTCGCCATTTCGATATTTTTCATCTACATGACTGGCCAATACCCATGACAAATTATATAGAACTTGAGTCATTTCCGGGTTCAATTCCAGAGCTTTTCTGTAAAGCAGAATTGCCTTTACGATTTTTCCTTGATTTAAATAAATTTTGCCAAGGTTATAATATACTCCCGCGTAATTTGGATTTTTTCTCAGGGCTTTATTATAATGATAAATGGCATCTTTAACATTTCCTTGATAAAGCAAGGCCGTTCCCAAGTTGTTATGGGCTTCCGCATAATTTGGTTTTATTCTCAGGGACTCATTATAGTGATAAATGGCATCTTGATAATTTTTCTGCTGAGTCAAGGTGTAACCCAAGTTGTTGTGAGCTTCGGCGTAATTGGGATTAATCTGCAATGCTTTGGAATAATGAAATATGGCTTTACCGAACTTACCTTCCTGTTTCAAAGCATTTCCTAATTCATTATGCGCCAGGCTATTATTGTGGGTCACATTGAGGTTGTGAGTAAAAAGTGTTACTCCGTTTTGCCAATGCCGTATTTGTAACCAGGTCGTTGCCATGAGGATTGGAAAAAGTGTTGCTGCAATTACGGCTAACCCCGCTTTTCTTCCACGCCATCTAAAAACAAGATCCGGAACGCCCCAGGCAATAACCATAAAAAGTCCTATGAGCGGCACATAGGCAAAACGGTCCGCTGTAGCCGGCCATAATCCTGCCTGTACCAACCCAATGACCGGAACAAGTGTTCCCATGTACCACAGCCATCCCACCGCAAGATAAGGTTTTGACTTTACTGCCCGTAATGCAAAAAAAGATATACATACAAGCAACAACCCGGCGCCGGAAACCTGCCACAACGGAAGCGTTTTAGGATATGGATAAAAGACCGCCAGGTTATGAGGCCACACCATCTTTTTGATATAGCTCACATAGGAAACCAAAGAATTGGCGATCCGAAGCTTCATTGGAACCGAAGCCGTTGATATTACAATTCCAAAACGCTGAATCGATAAAGAGGACAAATAAATGCAAATTGCTGAAAGACCTAATAATGGAATTTTTTCTAAAATCAGACGTAAAACGGGCGACGTCTGAAAGCCGGTGATTTTGGATGTAAGGGTCTCTTGATTATCGCTACTTCGTCGAGCCAAATTGAAACGACAAAGCGGCCAATAATCCAGTAATAGAAGCACAAATGGAAGGGTCACAAGCACCGGCTTGGCCATGAAACCCAAGACAAAAACAAGGAGCGTTAGTAAATATGTATGAAAGCTAGGACGCTCAGCATAACGAACATAGGTCAAAATGGTTAACATCCAGAAAAAGGTGCTCAAAACATTCTTACGCTCTGAGGCCCATGCAACCGATTCCACATTCAGAGGATGAAGCGCAAACATGGCAGCCACAAAGGCACTCTGCCAGAGTGCCCCGGTCATCCGTTTAAGTACCAAAAACAGCAACAACGTGTTTGCAATATGGAAAAACAAATTTGTCAAATGGTGCATCCCGAATTTCAAACCAAATAGTTGAAAAACCAACATATGTGACAGCCAGGTTAAGGGATGCCAATATCCAAAATCTGTGTTACTGAAAGCCCATGCTATATTTTTCCAGGTGATTCCCTCATGCACATGAGTATTTTGGGTGATGTATTTATTATCATCAAAAACCAAAAAGTCATGGCTAGGCAACTGCCAGTAGGCCGCAAGGATTGTCACAACTAAAAACAAACAAACGATAAATTCCGAACGTGTTTTATTTATAACATTAAACATTATAAAAGAAGTCCTAATTAAAACTCGTTGACATCTTAATATTTATGTTTATACCGAGTCGAGAATCCATAACCATGCGTTTAATTCTTTAAATGTACAAGCAATATCTGAAATAAAAATCAGAGAAGGCTACCGGATTTTTTCTTTAATTTTTATCAAAGTTATGCGATATTTGCTAACATAATTATTATTAAAAAGAAAAAGTGGAGACTTTACCCATATCGTATTTAATGTTATGCAGCTTTCATGCCAGAATGATTGGCGGCTTCGCTTATCCAAGTTTTATCCATAACCCCGCAGCCAATTATCTCAGTTTGTAAATTTAAATTGGGCAGAAGCTTTGATGAAGCTTTGACCTGTTGTTTGGTGGGACTATGGATAAAATACTTAAGATTTGATAGTATAAATTTAGACATAGAATTTGTAAAGATCAGTTTTTCTATAATATTAATAGATAAAATAGACTTTCCAAAATCATATATGAGGAATTTTTTATATTAGTGGTGTATAATTTGATCGCAATCGGTACTATTATGATGATCAGGAGAGGTATTTTCGATTTTTGGTTCCTGAAGGACGGTCAATACTGGAATTAGGGTGTGCAACCGGAGATCTTTTAAATGCTTTGAAACCCAGACGTGGTGTGGGAATCGATTTCAGTACAAAAATGATAATCTTGGCAAGAGAGCAATATCCTAAATTAGAATTTCGTATAGCAGATATCGAACAATTAGAAGCCTGGGGAGAAACCTTTGATGTATTGATCATGTCTGACGTTGTGGGCCATCTTATGGATATAGAGGAAACTTTCAGAAACCTTCACATCTTTTGTCGGGCCGACACCAGAATTATCGTTTCTTATTATAATTTGCTCTGGGAACCGATTCTTAAGATCGGTGAATTACTGGGGTTGAAGATGCCCCAGCACCACCAGAATTGGCTTTCCTCGGATGATATATGCAATCTCCTTTCCCTCGCTCATTTTCAGGTGGTAAAATCCGAATTCCGTTTAATGGTTCCAAAAAATATTCCCTGGTTCAGTAATGTTATCAATAAATATTTTGCTTCGCTGCCGGGCTTGAGAAGATTGTGTCTTTGCCAGTATGTCATCGCCAGACCTATCAAGCACAAAGAGAAAAGAGAATTTTCCACCACTATTTTAATACCGTGCAAAAACGAAAAAGGAAATATCGAACCGGCCGTAAAACGAATCCCGCCCTTTGGTAATCACCAGGAGATTATATTTGTTGACGGCCATTCTACGGATGGCACTCAGGAAGAAGTAAACAGGATTATCAAAGCCTATCCGGAAAAAGACATCAGCCTCATTATACAGCATGGCCACGGCAAGGGAGATGCGGTGAGAAAGGGCTTCGCTGCCGCTAAAGAAGATATCCTAATGATCCTCGATGCTGATCTTTCCGTTCCCCCGGAAGATCTGCCCAAGTTTTATATGGCTCTTGCCGAGGATCACGGAGAGTTCATCAATGGCTGTCGTCTTGTCTATCCCATGGAAAAACAGGCCATGCGAATTTTGAATTATTTTGGAAATAAATTTTTTTCCATGATGTTCACCTGGATTTTGAAGCAGAGGTTCAAGGATACTCTCTGCGGCACCAAGGCCCTTTTTAAAAATGATTATGAAAAGATTCGAACTAACAGGAGTTATTTCGGCGATTTTGATCCTTTTGGTGATTTTGATCTGATCTTCGGGGCAGTAAAACAGAATCTCAAAGTGGTTGAAGTGCCCATACGTTACAGACAAAGGACTTATGGCAAAACAAACATAAGTCGCTTTCGTCACGGGTGGTTGCTGACGAAAATGACCATATTCGCTTATAAAAAAATTGTAACACTTTAGCTTTTTGAGAATGTTACCGCTGGTTTGGGATCGATTTATTTCAAAGAACTAAAAAGTTGCAAATTCCTTTTTTTTAGCGGCGTAGCCGCCCGCCTCGCAAGCGAATGCGTTGCGGGCAGGCGTTGTATAAAATCGCGAAGCGATTTTATAACTATTGCTGATATCCTTTATGTGCAAAGTCAAAAGTCGACGTGATCCGGCCGAATATTTCCAATGTCATTGTGCTGGGTGAATAATCAATTTTAAAGATTTCTGTTTCCATATCAGGTGAAAGACCATTCGTAACGTCGCTCACGACACTAAGATATGAAGGTGAATTTTTGCAATATGCCAGGTCTTTTATAAACCCGATCATACGTTTAAACGATGAATTTTCTTAACCGCTGTTTTTTCTTAAGGCTCACTAACCTGCTCAAACAGCCAGACATGTTACATTTTATCACCAGTAGGCTCCATAATTTATTGAGATGTTACGTATAAATGGGGTTTTTAAAAAAAACGGCAGAAAAATCACCAATAAAGCGTCAAAAAATTGTCATATAGGGCTACCAGGGGAATACGCGGCTTTTATTGCGGCCTTCAAGGACTTGAAGTGCCATCGATAGCCCGAATATTTCATGAAATATCCGGGATAGAGTCATTCTCACAATAACGTTTTGTTCCAATTGTAAGAAATTTGGGCTAATTAAAACACCATTTCCCTTTTTTCGTCGATGCCTTAAGAGATTCTTCAAGCTGTTTTAAAAACTTAACTCTCGGTATCTCCCTTGCACCAAAACGGATAAGATGCTCGGTTGTAAGCTGGCAGTCTATCATATCAAAGGATAATGCGTTAAGATATTCAACAAGTTTTACAAGGGCTACGTTTGAAGCATTGCTGATTTGGGTAAACATGGATTCCCCGAAGAAACATTTTCCCAGAGAAACGCCGTATAAACCTCCGGCCAGCTCTCCCTGGTACCAGGCTTCCACCGAATGTGCAAAACCTGATTCATGGAGCTTGCAGTAGGCATCGATCATATCTTCAACGATCCAGGTTCCTTGATTATTCTGCAGTCGAATTTGGGCGCACTGGTTTATCACCTGAACAAATGCGGAATCCATGGTCACCTTGAAAACTCCTTTCCTTATAATTTTTTTCAAAGTTTTTGAGATCTTGATTTCATGAGGATACAGCACAAGACGAGGATCCGGTGACCACCACAAAATTGGTTCATCATTTGAAAACCACGGGAAAATGCCCATACGGTAAGCAAGTAGAAGACGCTCCCGGCTTAAATCACCGCCAACAGCCAGCAAACCTTCTCTGGAGGCAAGATCTGGAGGGGGAAATGCTATCTTATCGGTTAAAAGAAAAACAGCCACTCAATTACTCAACGACTGAATGAACTTAGGGGCTTCGCCCTAGTTGGAAGTGCAGAAATTCCGAGACGTAAAATTGAAGGTCAACTTGTCGTTCTCCGTATTAATAAAAACCTCGCCGCCTTTTTCAAGCCGCCCGAACAGAATCTCATCTGAGAGTATATCTTTGATTTCGGTCTGAATCAACCGGGTCAGAGGCCTGGCTCCGTAACGGGGATCATGCCCGTTTCTTGCCAGCCATGTTCGTGCATCGGAAGAAAGAGTGATGGATATCTTTTTAACGGCAAGCTGTTCTTTAAGCTCTTTCATGAACTTATCCACCACCTTTTCCATGATCTCCTCATTCAGCGCATTAAAGTGAATGATGCCGTCAAGGCGGTTTCTAAATTCCGGGCTAAAAAACTTTTCAACAGCTTTTTTCCCTTTGGCCTCGGTATCATATTTTTTATCACCGAAACCGATGGTCTGGCTGCTCATTTCCCGGGTACCGGCATTTGAAGTCATCATAATGATTACATTTCGGAAATCAGCCTTTTTGCCATTGTTATCGGTCAGGGTGGCATGGTCCAAAACCTGAAGTAAAATGTTAAACATATCCAGATGCGCCTTCTCTATTTCATCAAATAGCAGGACGCTGTAAGGATGTTTACGGATACCGTCCGTCAAAAGTCCTCCCTGGTCAAAGCCGATATACCCCGGAGGTGCACCGATAAGACGTGCCACAGCATGTTTTTCCATATATTCGCTCATATCGAATCGTAAAAACTGAACCCCGAGAATCTTGGAAACCTGAAGGGACACTTCCGTCTTTCCAACACCGGTGGGACCGGCAAACAGGAATGAACCGATCGGTCTCTCGGGTGTTCCGAGGCCTGCACGGGAGCGCTTTATCGAGGTGACAAGCGATGTTATGGCATCGTCCTGCCCGAAAACAAACTGCTTGAGTTCTCCTTCAAGATTCTCCAACTTTGTTTTGTCAGGCGTCGAAACGCTGATGGTCGGTATTCTTGCCATCTTGGCCACAATTTTTTCAATATCTTTGGGATGGATTTTCTTTCTGCTTGAAGGCCCCGAAAGTCTGACAAACGCTCCGGCTTCATCGATCACATCTATGGCTTTGTCCGGCAGATAACGATCATTGATATATTTTGCGGAAAGTTCAACAGCGACTTTCAGTGCGGGATCGGTATAAATAATGCCGTGATGTTCCTCATAACGGGATCGCAACCCTTTTAAAATTTGAATGGTCTCCTTAACCGGGGGTTCCAAAATTTCGATCTTTTCAAAACGGCGGGACAGGGCACGGTCCTTTTCAAAATAATTCTTGTAATCCTCATAAGTGGTTGAACCAATACATCGCAGATCACCGGTTGCCAGCGCCGGTTTCAGGATATTCGACGCATCCATGGATCCTCTACTGGTAGCACCGGCACCCACCATTGTATGGATCTCATCAATAAACAGGATGGCATCTTTTTTCTTTTTCAGAGCAGCCAGCACCCCTTTTAATCTCTGCTCAAAGTCACCACGAAATTTTGTGCCTGCCAGCAACCCCCCGAGATCCAGGGAATATATGCGAACATCTTTAAGAAGGTCGGGAATGAATCCGTCATTTATCTTGAGCGCCAGCCCTTCGGCCATTGCTGTCTTTCCCACACCCGGGTCTCCCACAAAAACCGGATTGTTCTTCCGCCTCCGGCAGAGCACCTGAATGGTTCGTTCCATTTCAAGTTCCCTGCCGATCAACGGGTCCAGCTTTCCCTGGGATGCGCTTTTAACAAGATCGATGGTGAATGCCTCGAGCGGATCGGTCTTCTTCTTTTTTTCCTTTCTGTCTGTTTTTACCAGTCCATCTGATTCATCTTTATAAGGCGACCTGGAAACATCATGGGAAATGTAGCTTAAAACATCAAGACGGGTTATACCTTCGGCGTTCAGGAAATATTCAGCATGAGAGTCCTTTTCCTGAAAAATCGATGCCAGTATGTCACTTACGGCCACTTCCTGTTTTTCGGCGGAACGGACATGATTAATCGCCCGCTGAAGCACCCTTTGAAAGCCCACAGTCTGCTGTAGCACATATTCATTCCCTTCGGGAATACTTACCATCCGCTGGCTGAAAAATAATTCAAGGGCGTTTCTAAGGTTCAGGACATTACCCCCGCAATTTTCGATGATTTCTATACCGTTTTTGTCGTATAGAATGGCAAAAAGCAGATGTTCTATACAAACATACTCATGACGTCTTTTCCTGGCTTCTCTTACCGCAAAGCCGAGCGTTTCGCTGAGTTCTTTACTGATCATGGTCTATTCTTCCTCCATGGTACATTTAAGAGGAAACCCGTTTTCACGGGCTAAATCGTGAACGGTGTTCACTTTGGTTTCAGATACTTCATATGTATAAACACCGCAAATACCAATGCCTTTTTGGTGGACATTCAGCATAATTTCTACCGCTTCTTCCGGTGGTTTGTTAAAAACAAGCATCAGGATTTCGACGACAAACTCCATGGTGGTATAATCGTCATTGTGAAGTAACACCTTGTACATGGGAGGTTCATCAATCTCGTCCCTGGTTTCTGAAATGACTTCTTCTTCTGTTTCAGGACTGTATTCGCTCATGGCACCATTTACCACAATTTAAATCCCTAAAGTGCAAAAAATTTAGGAAAGCGCTTTCAGCGCAAATAAGTTTTTATTTAAATTGGCAGTGCCAAAGGCACAAACATTAATTTTACTCACTTTTGTCACTTCGAACTTTATCTCACTCTTTTGCACACAGAAACCAATACCCATATATACATGAAAGCATTTTTTATGCCAAGAAAAACTAAGTCGAAGCAGTATATCAAATTATAATCATTTTAACCCGGCCTTGTAAAGAGGATAAATCGAAAAAAATCTTCCCTCCTTTAACTATCTTCCGCAGCATTTTTTATATTTTTTCCCGCTCCCGCAGGGACAGGGTGCATTCCGACCGACCTTTTTCTGGGTCCGTTTGACCGGTTTTTTCTTTTCGGGTTCATCACCACTGGAGAATATCATCTTCTGTTCCTTGGGCTGTTGCAAATCAGCTATCTTTTTGGGTTCGGATATCTGGATTCTGAACAAAATACCCAACGTTTCTTCTTTGATCCTGGAAATCATATCCTGAAACAGTTCGAACCCTTCTTTTTTGTATACGATTAGGGGATCCTGCTGTGCATATCCTCTTAAACCGATCCCTTCTTTCAGGTGATCCATGCTTAACAGATGATCTTTCCACAAATTGTCCACGGTCTGGAGCATGATAATTCGTTCAAGGTTCCTGAATTCTTCTGTGTCTATGGAAGCCTCTTTTTCATTATATAGACTTAAACCGGCATCAGAAATCAACTCGGCCAGTCCATGTGGTGTGAGTCCGTCCAGGGTATCATTATCCAACTTGGCCAGGCGGAAGTGAAATTGTTTGAACACCGCTTCATTCAGCTCTTTCCAGTCCCACTCTTCAGGAAGTGCTTTTTCATTTATGCAGCTATATGTTATCTCCTCGCACTTATCGCGAATCATATCCTCAATGGCCGGTTTTAAGCTTTTACCGTCCAGAGCTTCCCTCCGCTGTTTGTAAATGACCTCCCTTTGTTGATTCATTACATCATCATATTCTAATAATTGCTTTCTGATATCAAAATTGTGTGCCTCAACCTTTGCCTGAGCATTTTCAATGGCCTTGCTTATGAGATTGTGTTCGATGGGCTCACCCTCTTCCATCCCCAGCTTCTCCATAATTCCGGTTATCCGTTCCCCGCCGAATATCCGGAGTAGGTCATCTTCCAGGGCAAGGTAGAAACGAGATGAACCCGGATCGCCCTGTCTGCCCGAACGCCCCCTGAGCTGATTATCGATTCGCCGACTTTCATGTCTTTCAGTTCCTAAAATATGAAGCCCTCCCAGATCAGTGACGCCTTGGCCCAATACGATGTCGGTTCCACGGCCGGCCATATTCGTTGAAATCGTAACCGCCCCTCTCTGACCCGCCATTGCGATGATCTCGGCCTCCTTTTCATGGTTTTTTGCATTCAAGACCGAATGTTTAATCCCTCTTTTTTTTAATTTTTTTGAAAAACTTTCTGAAACATCAATTGAAATGGTTCCCACCAGAACCGGCTGCCCCTTTTCATGAAGTTCGATGATTTCATCCATGGCCGCATCAAATTTCTCCCGGCGGGTTTTATAAATCACATCCGGGAAATTTTTTCGGATCATGGATTGATTTGTAGGAATAACCGACACGTCCAGATCATAAATCTTTTTGAATTCAGCAGCCTCTGTATCGGCGGTACCGGTCATACCGGCAAGCTTATTATACATCCTAAAATAGTTCTGAAAGGTAACCGTAGCCAGGGTCTGGTTTTCGTTTTCGATCTTGACGTTTTCTTTGGCTTCAAGTGCCTGGTGCAACCCTTCAGAGTAGCGACGTCCGGGCATGAGGCGGCCTGTAAATTCATCTACGATGATAACCTCCCCATGTTTGACAATATAGTCGACATCCCGCTTGAAGAGGGTGTAGGCTTTAAGTGCCTGGTTTATATGATGCAGAAGTTCAATATATTTCGGATCATACAAATTATCGACCTTGAGTATTTTTTCCGCTTTTGCGATCCCTTCCTCGGTCATAACTGCTGACCGGGCCTTTTCATCCACGGTATAGTCCTTTTCAGATACAAGACGCGGAATAACGCCATTGACCAGATGATATAGTTCCGTCGATCTTTCGGCCGGACCGGATATAATCAACGGGGTTCGGGCCTCGTCAACCAATATACTATCAACCTCATCAACAATGGCATAATTGAGTTCTCCCTGGACAATGGAGTCTTTGTCAAACTTCATATTGTCCCTCAAGTAGTCAAAACCGAACTCATTGTTTGTTCCGTATGTAATATCTGAATTGTATGCGGCTTTTCGCTCTTCATCATCCAGACCATGCAATATACATCCGACGGAAAGGCCGAGAAAATTATAAATATGCCCCATCCATTCTGTATCACGCCTTGCCAGGTAATCGTTCACCGTAATAATATGAACCCCCCTCCCGGTAAGTGCGTTCAGATAAGCGGGAAGAGTGGCTGCCAGGGTCTTGCCTTCACCGGTCTTCATTTCAGCGATTTTTCCCTGATGAAGAACAATTCCGCCGATGAGCTGTACATCAAAATGCCGCATCCCCAGAGTGCGGACCGATGCTTCTCTCACGGTTGCAAAAGCCTCCGGAAGAACATCATCAAGCGATTCACCATTTTTCAAGCGCTCTTTAAATAATTCCGTCTGTGTTTTCAGCGCCTCATCATTCATTGTCTGGATCTGAGGTTCTATGGCATTTATCTTTTCAACAACAGGTTGAAGCTTTTTTAATTCCCGTTCGTTTTTGCTGCCAAATACTTTGGTTAAAAAATGTGCGAACATATAATCAATATTCCTCCTGAATATTTACTTTATATTTTTGGCTCAGAGTATAACATTAATCAATAGATATTGCAAAACCGGTTGTGACGATCTCACGGTAAGGATCATAAAATGAAATGAAAGGGAAGAAAAGTAAAAAAAATCCAAGGAATAGATTGTAAAGAATGTTGGTTGATTACATTGAGTTGTAAAAGTTCCGAGATGTTTAATTCAGAATGTATTTTTTTGGATTTACCGGGATTCCGTTTAATAAAACCTCATAATGGAGATGGGGGCCTGTTCCGCGTCCTGAATTGCCCATAAGAGCGATAGTATCACCTCTCTTTACCGCTTGTTTCCGTTTTGTTAATATCTTCTGTAAATGCCCGTAACGGGTAACCATTCCATGGCCATGATCAATTACAATTACTTTGCCCAACATTCCCTTGGCCCCGGTAAATGTTACAATGCCATCCCCGGTAACCATAATCGGTGTGCCCTTGTGATTGGCGATATCCAATCCTTTGTGAAATTCTCGAAGACCTGTAAAAGGGGATTTCCGGTATCCGAACCCCGAAGATATCCACCCATTTGCTGGACGGATCGCGGGGGTAGATGACAAAAGATTTCGCCGGTATTCAAGAGAGTTATAAAGGGATTCAAGCCCTTTTTGTTGATTGATTGATGCCAGGTTTAGCTGCCGGGTCTGTGAATGCATTTCGCGCATCAGACTGTTATGCTTCTCTTCAAGTGGAATCTGTGAATCGAAATCTTCAGGAATTGAACCGCCCACTCCAAAAAGGCTGTCATGATCGGCAGGTTTTTCAATGTTGGCAATAATTCGTATTTTCTTTTCAAAATTATTTAAATTAACCAGCGTTGACTTTAACGTGTTGATCTCATCAGCGAAGTTTTGAATTTGCCGGCGCTGGATGACGATCTCATCATTTTGATTGGCAATCTTGCTCTCGAGTTCCTGTTTGCTGAATGTCGTCTTAATAGTATAATAATCATAAATAACAAAGGCGGACAATATTACAAAGATAGTAAAACCGGCGCTGATAATGCCTAAAAAGCGTCTGGAAACGGTTAACTGCTTCACTGTAGAGCCGGTATAACTTAAAATAAAAAACGAGATTCCCCTGTGCCCAATAAGCTTTTTACACTTATAAAGAGTCTGTTTTATTCGATCTAAAAGCATTATTAATCTGTTCTGATCCACTATATGCTCGATTTATTATAAGTTTGAATGCTAAAAGTAATCTTAATCCGCTAAAGATCGGTGACGGTTAAAATGTCTGAAATTGTGGTATGCTACCGTTTTTTAAAAACCACTGTAAAAAAATATTTTTTTGCAAATTTTAATTTGGTTATTAATTATTGTAATTTATCATGAATAACATAGGGTTGTCAATAATTTCGGTAACATCTCAATAAATTATGGATCCGGGTCAATATGATTATTTAATACACCAGAACTTATTGAAAACTTACTAATTTCGGTTATTATTAGCACATGCAGTTAATTAAACAGAAAAAACACCTTTTTTATTTTTTATTGTTTTCGCGATCTATTTCTAACAGTATCTTTCGCTCGTTTCCAAAAAAAAATTTAGTAAAGAATCGGAATACAAATGAGAAACGGAAATCTGAAACAAACTTTAACATTGGGTAACGGTATTGAAATTAGATCCGGCGGAAATGGAAGATCTTTCGTCCGGAATGCAAATATATTTTACCTAATTTGAGCGATTTTTTTGCGAAGAGATGTGCTGAGATCAAGTAAAAAATCGCTCAATTTAGTTTTAGATAGGATTTACGCCGAAAACCGTTACCCTGAAAAATTCAGGCGTTAATTCCCCGGATTTTCGGTGTCATTTAGGCTGTTTCTAAACACCATATTGAACTTTAGGGGCTTCGCCCCAATTGGAATAGTGGAATGATGGAGTAATGGAATGATGGGTGAGCTTGTCCTGAACCAAGTTGAAGGAAAGGAGTTTTTAAAATTAAAATGGTTTGTTTCCGCCTTTACCCTCAATATTCTCTCCGAGCCGTAGGCACTACGAGCCGGAGGCCCGCATTCCATTCTTCCATTCTGATGCCATAAACATATTGCATTAAAAAAACATGTATTCTCGAGAAGTTGTAGAATTTCCGAGACGTATAATTAGGCAACCCCCAGTTTAAATTTAAGAGATTTAAGTGTGTTTTTCATAAGCATGGTAATAGTCATGGGCCCAACACCTCCGGGCACCGGTGTAATATATCCTGCAATTTCCTTGGCGGCATCAAAATCAACATCTCCGCTCAAAATGGCAATCTTCTTCCCGGTCTTTTCACTGATCTTCTCACCGATCCTGTTGACACCCACGTCAATTACGCATGCACCCGGTTTGATCCATTCGGGTTTTACCAATCCTGGAACGCCTGCGGCCACAATCAGGATGTCCGCTTGCTTACAATGTGCTGCCAGATCTTTTGTACGGGTATGAACAATGGTCACTGTTGAATTGGCCCCCGGGCCCTTCTGGAGCATCATATTGGCTATGGGTTTCCCGACGATGTTGGAACGGCCCACAACCACCACCTCGGCTCCGCTTGTCTCAACACCAGAACGTACTATCAGTTCCTGTATGCCCGCCGGTGTACAGGGAGGAAATCTGACTTCATCTCCGCCAATCATCAGACGCCCCACATTTACGGGATGAAATCCATCCACATCCTTGTCAGGATCAATTGCGTTTAATACTTTTTTGTCATCAATATGTTTTGGAAGGGGCAACTGTACAAGGATACCATGGATTGAATCGTCTTTGTTGTATTTGTCAACAAGCCCCAGAAGAACCTCCTCGGAAAGATCCGGAGACTGACTATCCTGAATCTCGTTGAAACCGAGCTTATGAGCGGTTTTAATTTTCGCGGTTACATATGAAATAGAAGCCGGGTCTTCACCGACCAGAATGGTCACAAGACCCGGAACAACACCATGCTTTTCTTTAATTTCATTTACTTCGGCCTCAATCTCTTCAAGTATCTTGTCCCTGACTTCAGTTCCCTTGATAATTTTTGCTGCCATTTTTAATCTCCTTTCATAAAAATTTTTAGATTTTGTTATAAATTACTATTTACTATCCCATTATTAATTATATCAGAGAACTTTTAGACTAATAAAATCTCAATGTCAAGAAGACTCGTAATTTGTTTTGGCGGATGCGTCCACAAACTCTCTGCAACATCCAGAAAAATAATAAAATAATATTTTTTTTGATAACCATTCACCTCAGAGTTATGAAAAATCCCTCCCTTGCCCCTCCCGGCCCCAAAACCAGTTTCAAGGAGAAATTCAGATCCTTTACCGGTGTGCTTGAAACTTTGTTACTGTTTGCGCTGGTCATGGGAGGTATTTTTTTTGGCATTTTTACGCCAACCGAGGCGGCGGCTACAGGCGCATTCTTAACCATCCTGATCGCGGTTTTCAGAAAGCAACTCACATGGCATGCGTTTGTTCAATCCCTGGCAGATACCACCAAAATAAGCTGTATGATAATGGTAATCGTAACCGGTGCCGTAATATTTGGCCATTTTATGGCCATTACCCGGGTGCCTTACGAACTGGCCGAATGGGTGAGTTCTCTTCCCCTCCCTCCCCATGCCGTTATGGGTGTGATAATTTTGGTCTATCTGTTCGGCGGATGTTTTATGGACGCTCTGGCCATGATTATGCTGACCATCCCTATATTTTATCCGGTGGTTCAAACTCTTGGGTTTGATCCTATCTGGTTTGGAGTGGTGATTGTATTAATTACAGAGATGGGTGTAATCACCCCGCCTGTGGGGGTCAATGTTTATGTGGTCTATGGAGTTGCCAAAGATGTTCCACTGGGAAATATCTTCAGGGGTGTTTTCCCCATGCTTGCGGCTTTGCTTCTCTGCAATCTGATTCTTCTTTTATTTCCTCAGATCGCTCTGTTTCTGCCAAATCTTATGAACTGAAGCGAACTTAGTTCGCTTCGCCCCGCCTGCCATTGCAAGCTCGTCCGCCAGCTGAGCAATGCGAGGCGGCCTGGGGCACAAGCGGGCAGGTCACAATTGGAATGTATAAGGCAAAAACTCAAGTTCCCTAAAACCCTATTTCAGGGTAAACGCATTTGATTTCGGTGCAGCGTAGCGACGGCGTGTTTCTCTTGGAAACCGATTGACTGTTTGAAGGGCTTTAGCACGCGTTAGCCCGAGCCGAATGAAATTATGAATTAAAAAATCAATGGGATAATTTAGCGACGAATTGTTCTTAATATCTCTGGCGCGGCTCGGGCTTACGGGTGCTTAAGCACAAGTTTCAGTCGGTTGGAAAGAGATACACGCCGTCGTGGAGCGTTCTCCCTGTATTGGGATTCAAATGTGTTTACCCTGAACCCTATTGACTTTAATAAGTTGTAGAAATACCGAGACGTTTAATTGTCACATCCGGAAGTATTATCTGAATCTGGCACAAGGGAGCTTACGACCTGTGCAAAGTTCAAGTAGTAATTTGTTATTTTTTCCCCAACTCTACTTAAACACTATCTGTGGCGTGGATTTGGATGAAATTTTTCAATTGAGATTTTTGACTTGTCGTCAGTCCCATAAATTGTACAGCTTGTCGATTTGTTTTTATCGAATCGTCAAGGGAATAGACCGGTTCCGACTGCAAAATGGGTATAAATAAAACCTTATCATCAAAATACAAAGAATTATCGGCCACTATGTTTAATCTAAGTGATTTTGTTAACTGATTTTCTCCATCAACATAACTAAGCCCACCCATACTTATATCGATAATTGTCTTCCTTTTGTGAAGATGAGGTCCAAACACAACAAATGCACGGTCATCTACTTTGAATCGCCTATCTTTCCTTTGACCCAAATTAAACATTCTGGCAGTTATCTTTTTCAGGCTATTTATTCTCATAGAGTAACGGTGAAAGCGAGTAAAACGGATAAGCGTTTTCAAGCCATAAAATAACATGTTTTGTAAAATATTGTTTCTTTTTGAGATTACAGAATCTTTTCTCTGCATTATATATGCCATTTGGAAATAATTTTTGTAAATTTAACCTGGAAAATCGCTAAGCAAAATTATATCAATAAGATATAACCTTTTTAATAAGGAAATCAAAACTTGGAGGGTTAGATTAGGAACTGCAGGGAAATCGAAAGAAGAGGTTAACCGTCAAATTATTGACATGCATGACCAAAAACTAGACGCACAATTGGGAGTTGCTTGATAATTTCGCCTATGTTGCTGTGATTCTTGTGCCAATACTCTGAGACCCCTTGCCGGTTGTGTATGCAATATTCGGGTAGAGTTAGGGCCTCGGAAAAAATAAATCACCCCATCTTGCTTGTCTTTTGGGAGACCTTTGAAAAATGCTTAATTTTGCCTGCCCAGTTAAATCCGTATTTCATATTTAACCGGGGTTCAAGACCAAGGGCAATTCTGCAGTATAGCAGAATTGGACAGCTTTTAAGCTGCCCGCAAGGGCGAGGGGCATGGACGCCCCGAGTCAACGCGAAAATTTTAACCACCCCGGTACGACCTGCCGGCCATGTCCCGGCATTTTCACGGGGACCTACGGGGCAGGCAGGAATACATTGAGTATTTCGAGGATTAACCCACCAAAGTTCGGTGGCGGGTTAAAATTTGAGCCTGTTGATAAATCCCGATTATCGGGGACGCCGGAATTGGGCAAAAGGGGGCGTTTTTCAAAGGTCTCTTTGGATCGTATTCTTTATTGCACCAACGGGTGAATACGTAAAGTATGCACCCGTTGGTACGCCTCGAATTCGAACCAAAATCCGGCGTAATCTTGGGGGGATTTATTATTTTCCATGGCCCTTAAAGCGGAAAAGGAACCATCATAAGGCCGGCGGTTTCATCAAGTCCGAGCATGATGTTCATATTCTGAACCGCCTGTCCTGCTGCGCCTTTTACCAGGTTGTCGATGGCGGAAATCAGGATAAGGCAATTATTACGCTCATCCAGCTTAAAACCCATATCGCAATAATTGGTTCCCCGAACATGCAATATATCCGGCGGCCGATCGTCGGGACATATTCGAATAAAAGGACAGCCGGAATAAAAAGAGGCCAAACAATTTTGAATCTCTTCGGAGCTTATCTTCTTTACAGGGTTGACATATACTGTCGTCAGTATACCACGGGTCACAGGAACAAGATGTGGAACAAAACTAATCTTCACCGGAGACCCTGCTTCCAGGCTCAGAACTTCTTCCATCTCCGGATGATGTCTGTGCTCTGCAACCTTGTATGCCTTAAATGATTCGTTGACCTCGCAAAAATGTGTTGTCAGCGACAACCCTCGACCAGCACCGCTGACCCCTGATTTTGAATCCGCAATAATGTTCTTGATATCTATTAAATTTTTCTTCAATAACGGCACCAGGGGTAAAAGCACACCGGTGGGATAACATCCGGGGGAACCGATCAGAACAGCATTTTTTATTGTGTCAAAATAGACTTCACAAAGTCCGTAAACCGATTTTTTAAGCAAATCCCCGGCAGTATGGGGCTGGTAAAAAGACTCATATGTTGCCACATCCTTGAATCTGAAATCAGCGGAAAGGTCGATGACTTTCTTGTCCCGCATAATAAGTTCGGGCACAATCTTCATAGGAAGTTTGTGAGGAAGTGCCGTAAATACAACATCAGCCTTGTCACAAACCGTATCCACAGACAGTTCTTCGCAAATAAGGTCGGTAGCCCCTCTCATTGACGGATAGACCACGTCAAACTTCACGCCGCCGTACTGGCGGGAAGTCAAAATTGTTAACTCAATATTTGGATGACCGCAGAGTATCCGCACAAGCTCAGCACCGGCGTATCCGGTTGCACCAATTATACCGACTCGTATCATAACGCCCCCTCATGGTTATTGAAGATTGAATAATTTAATTCATATACAACTACTTGAACATTGGATATTGAGAATTCGACATTGGATATTATCCTACCCAGAGTGACCCCTTTTACCAAGATCCGTTTCGGACAAGGAATATGATCTATTGCTGCATATACAGCAAGTTATCTTGCATCATCCGCCCAAATAGGCATTTTTGACTTTCGGATTGTCGAGAAGCTCTTCAGAACTCCCTTCCAGCACAAGGTTGCCGTTCTCCAGAACATAACCTCGTTGGGCAAATTGAAGCGCCATACGGGCATTCTGTTCGACGAGAAGAATGGTAGTCCCTTCCTGATTTAGCTCCTTAAGTGCATCGAACACACTTAGCATCAACAAAGGGGCCAGTCCCATGGAGGGTTCGTCTAAGAGCATAATCTTCCTTCCGCTCATAAATGCCCTGCCGATGGCAAGCATCTGCTGTTCTCCGCCGCTCAGGGTTCCGGCTTTCTGTGCTTTTCGTTCTTCAAGGCGCGGGAAAATCATGAAAATCCGGTTGAGATCCTCTTCAATTTTGTCTCTGTCATTTCTTGCAAAAGTGGCCAGCTTGAGGTTCTCCATAATCGTCAGGTTGCCAAACAATCGTCTTCCCTCGGGAACATGAGAAATGCCGAGCTTGCTGACCACCTTGTCAGCAGGATATTGTAGCAAATCTTTCCCCATAAAGGTCATTTTGGTTCCGGCCTCAACCGGAACCAACCGGGAAACGGCTCGCAGGGTTGTGCTCTTCCCGGCCCCATTGGCGCCGATAATACACACGATTTCGCCCTCATCAATATTAAAGCTTATGTTGTGGAGATCTCTAATTTTGTCATAGGAAACTCGCAGGTTTTCCACGGATAACAGCATCAGACAACCGACTCCCTTCCCAGATATGCATCAATAACTTTAGGGTTGTTCTGGATTTCTTCCGGCGTTCCCTCGGCGATGACATGCCCGAAATTCAAAGTTTGAATAATCTGACAAAGATCCATAACCACTTTCAACCGGTGCTCTATCAGGAAAATGGCCATTCCCAGTTCCTTATGAACGCGACGGATAATCTCCATCATCTGTATCAGTTCTTCCGGATTCATACCCGCAGTGGGTTCATCCAGGAGCAATATCTTGGGTTCCATGGACAACGCCCTGGCCATCTCCACTCTTCGCTGGTCGCCGTAAGGCAGGTTCGTAACAACTTGATCCGAAAGATGATCGATGCCTATCATCTTAAGAAGGTTATGGGCCATCTCCTCTATCTCTGCTTCTTGTTTTTGCCGTTTCGGCGTACCGAAAAAAGACCCGATCAATCCATAGCCGATCCTTGAATAACGGGCCAATTTTACATGCTCAACCACCGTCATGTGCCGCCACAACTGGAGGTTCTGAAAGGTCCTGCCAATACCAAAAGCGGCGATCTTGTGGGGTTGAAGCCCTGTTATTTTTTTGCCGTTCAGAATAATATCACCTTCGGTAGGTTTGTATATACCGGTAATGAGATTAAAGATTGTTGTTTTGCCTGCTCCGTTTGGCCCGATCAGACCTCTGATCTGGCCTGCTTCGATTTCCAGATTATAACTGTTGACTGCACGCAAACCGCCGAACTCGTGACTCATTTTTTCAACTCGAAGCAAAGGCATTGCCACAATCCTTTTTTTAATCTCTTCTTCCTAAGCCACCAAGACACAAAGACACAAAGATGAATCTAAATAAAATTGTTTTCCTTTGTGTCTTTGTGGCAATTTTTTCCGGCCCGTCCGCCTCACTCCGTTCGGCAAAAGGGCGGGCTTGTCCGGGTTAGGGTTTACTGTTTCGGTTTCACGAGATTCCTGACATTCAACTCCTTAAATGCCACAAGTCCTGTCGGGCGATAAATCATCACCAGAATAAGCAAAAGTGGAATAATAATCCACTTGAAAATCTCCAGGGGCCGCAACGCTTCACCCAGAAGACTTAGACTCACGGCGCCGACAATCGATCCGTAAACAGAGTTCAGCCCTCCAAAGTATACCATTGCCAAGACTTCGGCTAGTTTTTGAAGCCCGAAAGTTGCGGGATTGACGTACCTGAGCACATGAGCGAAAAGCCCGCCGGCCACGCCGGCCCAGAAAGCGGCGAATAGAAATGCAACAATTTTTGTACGCCGGGTGTTTACGGTCATTGCACTTGCAGCCATCTCATCGTCGCGCACAGCATTCAGCGCCTTTCCCAAAATTGATCGCACAAAATTATTTGTCATCCATATACAGGCGATGGTCCAAAGAAAAACTATGGGTAGGCTGGCATAATCCGGCTGGCTGCTTAGCCCCCGAGGACCTCCAACAACTTCCAGGTTTTCGATCATACTTTTAATGATAAACATAAATGCCAGGGAGATGATGGCCAGATAGTCCCCTCGTGTCCTGAAAGAAGGAATCGCGATTGCCAGGGCTCCAAGTGCTGCCACCATACCCCCTGTTATTAATGCAATAGGGAATATAAACGGTCCAAACGCCGGAGCAAGGAGAGCAGGTCCAAAGAGTCTATCATTAACCAAAAGAACGACGGTAACTACCGAAGCCGCATATGCGCCCAGGGCCATAAATCCGGGGTGCGAACAAGAGAACTCTCCCATGTAACCGTTAACAACGTTCAAGCTCAGAGTGACCATAATGGCAATCAAAGTAAGCTTAAGCGTAAGAACCCGGTAGGCACTGATTCCGGACCACATATGCAAGGCGACATATAATAGACCAAGGTGTATTACAACACTGAACCATATTGGAAAATCGAGAAGTCTGGCTGCCAGTCTGTTGGCCGGCCAAGCGCTCAGCCGTGCAACGACGCTTATGGGTATTATATATATCAGCAGCACGTAAAGGATTGCACCGGGCATCAGAAGGGGGTTTTTGAGCATTATAACAAAACCAAAAAGAACCGGTATTTTAGAAAGACCTAACACATCGACCAGCAGATCGCCCAAAAGGTGTTCAAGCATCACAGCAATCAGAATGCCAATAAGCCATCCGAGCAAGGGCACCCGAAAAAATGAATCCCGTATTCTGCGCTTCAATATCCTCATGACTCCAGATAATTTGCCGTTTTCTTCACTCATGTCTTTTTTTTTACATCTCGTAGATTCTATCCCGCTATAAGCGGGAATGTAATCAGCAACACATTTAGCCACCTATTCTTTCGTCCTCTAGTTCAACTTAGTGCTCTAATTCGTAAATTCGATTACGTATTTTTATCAAGACAACCATCCCGTAAAAGTTGAATTCTAAAAGTTTGAAGTTTGAAGTGCCTAAAGTGAGCTAAAGTTGAGGAACGCGCTTTCAGCTCGATCAATTATAATTAAAATTAATAGAATACCTTAACTTTAGGCACTTTAGTTCACTTTAGGCACTTTACACTTTTGCACATATGGAATGAATAAACCAAGTTATAAATACGTTACCGTATTTATGAATATATGTACTTAGGTTAAAGTCTCAGACGTGCGCTGTAAGGTTCGCCGAAAAATCCGTGTGGCCTGAAAGTCAATATAAGCAAAATGATTGAATATGCGATAAAATCGCGTAGCGTCGAGGGAAATATCATCGCCACGAATATTTCTATAAAGCCCAGCAGAAAGCCTGCAAGCGTAGCCCCCAGAATAGAACCCCTTCCCCCGAGAATCGCTGCTACGAAAGCCTTCCAGCCGAAAACAATACCCATGTAAGGGTCCAAAACAGGATAGGCGATGCCAAAGAGAATCCCCGCAGCGGCAGCCAGAGCCGAACCGATAGCAAAAGTCATGGCAGCAATGGTGTTAATCGGCACGCCCATTAACGGCACCACAACATAGTCAAAGGCCATGGCCCTCATGGCCATCCCATACTTGCTCCTGCGTACAAACTGGTGCAGAGCAAGCATAAGCATCAAGGAAACCGCAACGATCATGATTTTCTTGTTGGTAACATAAACCCCGCCAATGTTATAAGTCGTAGATTCGATTAATGACGGAAATCTTACCCTTCTTGCACCAAGAAGAGCCAGGTTTCCCGTCTCCAGTATAATACCGATCATCAAACCGGTTATTGCAGCCGAAGCTCGTGGTGCTTCCCGCAACGGCCGATAGCCAAGTCTTTCTACCAGTATGCCTACAAAGGATGTCAAGAACATGGAGATAATAATAGTCAAAACCAGGATCAACCAGTTAGGGAGAACAATAGCACCCAATGAAGCCAGCGCTGCTACTCCGGTTGCAGCAGCAAAACCGATATAAGCTCCGACCATGAAAATATCGCCGTGAGCAAAGTTAAAGAGCATCAGGATACCATACACCATGGAGTACCCCAGTGCTATCAATGCGTAAAAACTGCCCCATTGCAATGCGTTTATCAGGTTTTGAAAGAAAAATACCATTAAGCTTTCTCTTTGTTCGTCAAAAAAAGCGGGCTCAGAGCTCAACGCCCTGGCCCGCTTTGTTTTGAGAAATCTGTGATAGCTCTATGAGACCTTTAAAAAATGCTCAATTTTGCCTGCCCAGCCTGCCCACTGGAATTTATTTTTCTGTTTATTCCATCGGGGTTAAATCCGTATTTCATATTTAACCGGGGTTCAAGACCAAGGAACGCGAAAATTTTAACCACCCCAGTACGATCTGCCGGACCTACGGGGCAGGCAGGAATACATTGAGCATTTTGAGGATTAACCCACCAAAGTTCGGTGGCGGGTTAAAATTTTAGCCTGACGCCGGAATTGGGCAAAAGGGAACGTTTTTCAAATGTCTCTCTTTCGGGCTATAACAATATAGCGGAACGCAGGTTTTCAAAATTAATCTTACCTAACTTATGCCAATTTTAGGTTATAATTTTTGTTGATCACCCTTACGGACAAACGGATTTATAAAATTCGTACTCGCCTTTTTCGCTGATCCTAACGATAACGGCACATTTAATGGGATCGCCGTCCTCTGTAAATGTCATCTTACCCGTGATACCGTCAAATTCCTTAATCTTTGCTAGTTCATCGCGGATACCCTTACGGTCTTTCTCCGCATTCCCGGTAATCTTGCCGTAAGATTGAATGGCTTTTTGGACGATTCGCAGGGCATCCCATGTCAAGGCGCCCACATCGTCAGGCACGTAACCATACTTTTTATTGTATCGATCGATAAAGGCCTTGGTTGCGCCCTTAGCCCCGGCAGCGGCGTAGTGTGTACTGAAGAAGAGCCCGTAACAGTCTTTACCGCAAAGCTCTACCGTCTCTGCTGAACCCCAGCTGTCGCTACCCATAATAGGTTTGTTCCATCCTAATTCATGGGCCTGTGGCACAATTAAGGCCACCTCGTTATAGTACTGGGGGGTAAATAAAACCTCGGCGCCTGATTTTATGATTTTTGTCAACTGAGAGCTAAAATCGACGTCTTTGGTGGTGAAGCTTTCAAAGGCCACCACGGAACCGGCGCCGTTCGCTTTTTCCCAGGCCTCTTTAAAAAACTCGGCAAGTCCCTTGGGGTAGTCACTGGCGACGTCATACAAAACCGCGGCTTTGGTAAATCCAAACTCCTCTTTAATAAAATTGGCCGCCACCGGCCCCTGGAAGGGGTCAAGGAAGCAACCCCGAAAGATAAACGGACGGTTTTTGGTGGTGTCTGGATTTGTGGACCATGGACTAATCATAGGAGTTTTATAGTTGTTAGCCACCTCACCGGCAGGTATGGCCTGACCTGATGCCTGAGGCCCCACAATGACCATCACTTCGTCCTGGGTGATCATTTTGGTATTGACCTTTACTGCCGATTCCGCTTTGGACTCATTGTCTTCAATTACAAGTTCTACCGGGTATTTCTTTCCCCCGACCTCAAGGCCGCCTGCAGATTTAATATCTTCAAGCCACATTTGTGCCGCATACTTTGTGCCTTCACCCACCTTGGGGATATCTCCGGTCAGGGGAGCGTTGATGCCGACCTTGATTGTCTTTGTCTTACTCCATACAGATGGAGATAAGATTAAGCCAATCACCAAACACGAAACCAAAAACAACAATACTTTTCGCATGGTTGCCTCTTTCTTCTAACCTCATTAACATGTTGAATTAAAATGAAATAACGAGTCTCAATTCGCCTGATTTATTCGGCTTAGTAGCACAAAGGTGTATCTTTTTCAATAAAATAATATTTCTTTGACGGATCATAATATTCCTAGTGGATTTTCCTATTAAAAACACCTGTTTTATTTTGCCTTGGATATTTCTACTTTCAAATATAAAGGGATTTCTTTCCTCCCTTTAACCAGCGTATAATTTGAATTGAATCGTTCATCAGGAAATTCATCAATTATTTTATAAGCAATTTTATGCCCTTTCGTAAATGTACTCGGTTCTACGAATTCATATCCCATATGTGACAGCCAGACTTCGGGGACAAATTCCTTTCCCTTTTTCAAAAATGCCTTGAATGAAATCAAATCTCTTGAGGGATCTTTTCTTGGACCCTTAATAACATATCCCTGATCAAGCAATTCTTCCAGATAATCAAGGTTATTTATGGGTCCAACAGACTTGCTGTCATTCATCGAGTTAGTCACCTATAAGTCCTATAAAATTGCGAGGTCTGAAGTATCTTTTCATTCATCCGTTTCTTTACAGCAGTTCATGCAGTTTCTGCAGCAAGTCATCATATTCGTCGCCACGAAAACAAAACTGCAACTCGCTAAACCGTTCCCTGAGATCCTTGACTTTATCAATAACATCGCTATTATTCTTCACCACATCATGGATCAAGACAGCCAGGTCATGGAAAGCCTCTTCTTGCATGCCGAATCGAGTCATCTCAGATACACCCGTTCGCAGAGCGCCGGAGGCAGTAAACCCTTCTTCATCGGTATTGGCCTGGAAGTTACAAATGATGTTGTTGGCTTCCAGCCGACTGGCGATTTCCGGACCACGGCTGTAGCCCACATCTAGCAATACCTGGTGGGTTTCGGTGAAATCGATACTCGGATCACCGATCACATCGAGTCCACAGTCTTTCAACCCCCGAGCGAATGCCTTGGCATTGGCGATGACTCTGGCCTGATATTCGTCCTTGAAATGGTTCATCTCGTAAGCGGCTATGAGAAGCCCCAGCAAGGTGCCGGGATGGTGGCTGGACACCGACCCGGGGAAGACTCGTCGAAGCAGAGCCTCCCAAAGCTCATAGCGCTCTTCGTCCTCCTGAAACCGGCCGCCTACAACGCCACGTTGTGTTCCAAAATAGGTCTTATGTGTCGATCCGGTGACCAGATCAGCCCCTTCAGCAAAAGGCTCCTGAAAATGAGGACCGATGAGTCCCAGCACGTGGGCCATATCATACATCACCACCGTGTCTATGTTCTGAGCGTCGAGGAAGTTTCGGATTTCGGCCACCGGCTCCTTGTGAATGACCATGCTCTTGCCAAAAATGATCAACTCCGGCCGGTATTCATCAATCAATTTCAACGTGGTCGGAACATCGATCTTATGACGGTTATTGGGTAGCACAGGGAAATTAACCACTGCCGGGCGTTCTGTGCGCGGATCCCGGGCAACATAGTCCCTCAGTGCGCCCATGGGCTGGGCGCTGAGATGTCCGCCCTTGCCGATATGATTATTCATCACCCGGCGAATTCGGCGCGGCTCAATTTTACGATCCACGCGATTGATGTAGTCGACCATTGCGCTGAAAACAGCGGTATTGGCCATTTGTCCGCTTACCAGTCGCGTTTCTATGTTCTCACATCCCATGAATTTTTGCATTTCCTCTTCAAGCATTTGCTCGACTTCGGCGATAAATTCGGTGCCCTGGTAATAGAATATATCGGCGTCGTAGAATGCCTTCACCTTTTTATGTTCGGCGTACCGGAAGGCAGGGTCCATTACTGACAACATTCGGGCCATGGGTGAGATCGTCATCTCTGAAGGGATGAGGTTGATGCACTCTCGTTGTCGCCATCGAGTGTTCTCCACGCTCTTTTCAAGCAGTCTGAGAACCTTGGCCGGCGCATCGCCTGTCGGAAGTCTCTCAGCCGGCAGTTGTTGATCGAAGATGATCGGGCGTGAGTAAGGCGGCGCCTCGGAACGCAGATGAAACGGCACCACAACGGCATCAACCAACTTGCCGCGAATTTCAATTGTGACTCTCTCGTCCTCGACAATATCACTGTCGATGTATCCCAGGCAGATCGACCGTAACTGATGTTGTTCGGTCTGGGCCGAACCCAAACCTTCTCCCTGGATAGCCCACATAGGGATCATGGTGCCGCTGGTAACATAGCCCACATGTTTATCGTCCTTAAACACCTTTGCCCCTTCACGGGCCACGCCTCGATCCGCCACGGCAATCGGCTTGCTCACCCGGGGTAAATCTCCAATGATTGAATAATCGCGGGAGATGATTCTCTTAAATGCCTCATACTGCCCGACCAGCGCCTCACGGCCAAGGAATTCACCTTTCAGCGGCGAAAAACTTACAGCGAACTTTGCCAGGGGACAGGCAAATATAGGAATTTCCTTACCTTCGGGGTCTTGGCCCAGCTCATGGCCATAAAGCGGTAGGGCAGCTTCCAGCCGGAGTGTATCCCTTGCGCCAAGACCAATGGGTGTTGCTCCTTTTTCCACGATATAATCCCAAAGCATCGGACCGTCCTCTCCATCGGCAAAGAGCTCAAAACAGACCGGTTCACCCGTATAACCGGTGCGGGCAACCTTGACCGTGACACCGGAGATCGTCACAATGCTCACGGCGTTTCGCGTCGGCTCCGGGAGCAGACCGGACTGGATAATTTCTTCCAGAATCTCGCGCGACTTCGGCCCTTGCAGCGACAGCATGGCAATCTCTTTGGTGCGATCGGTCAGTTCTACATTATCGAAATCGTTCAAAAGCGCCTGGAAGTGATTCCAGTCCTTTTCTCGGTTAACGCCATTGACCACCAGCAGATACTCGTCCTCGACAAAGCGATAGAGATACGAATCATCGACAGCCCCACCGGTGTTGTTGGGAATAAAGGTATACTGAGCACCCATCTCTCTGATATCGAGTGCTTCAGCGTTGTTGCTCAAGACGTGTTGCAGAAACTTCAACGCCCCGGAACCTCGAATAATAAATCGGCCCATGTGGGAAACGTCAAAAAGTCCTGAATGCTTACGGGTGGCCAGGTGTTCCTTAACGATGCCGGTGGAGTAAAACATGGGCATCTCCCAGCCAAAAAATTCCACCATCTTAGCTCCCAAATCCACGTGCCGGTCGTAGAATACGGTTTTTAAAAGGTCGCTCATCAATCATCTCCTTTCATTACAAAAAAAGAACCCTGAACTATAAACAGATCAAAACCGCCGTAACAGGAGGTATCACCACAAAGCCCTTTCTAATATCAGGGTTAAAACCTTTCGTCAACTAAAGGCTGAACCTCTGAACCCTGAACCTGGTTTTGGATAAATCATAATCTGGTATTTACAATTATTCATATTATGTGATAACGATTTAAATTCCTGCGTCGATTAAAAATTTAGTACATAAAAAGGAGTAAAAGTCATGAAAGAAATCAGTGAAATACATTTACCAGATGACGTTCGCTATGCGGAAGATCATGAATGGGCCAGGCTTGAGGGAAACAAAGTCAGAGTAGGCCTTGATGACTATGCCCAGGATCAGCTCGGAGACATTGTTTTTGTGGAGCTACCCCAGGTGGGCGATACCTTTAAACAGGGAGAAGAATTTGCAACTGTGGAATCCGTCAAGGCGGTTTGCGAATGCTACCTGCCGGTTAGCGGAAAAATTATTGCTGTAAACACGGCTCTTGAAGAATCGCCTGAACTGGTAAACAATAATCCCTATGGCGATGGCTGGTTTGTTGAGGTCAATCCCGGCGATCTATCTGAAATGGAAAATCTCATGACCCATGTGGCCTGTATGGAAAAGCTGAAAGGAGCAGAGTAAATGATTTACTTGCCTCATACCGATGAAGATATTTTTTCAATGCTTCAGGTTTTGGGGGTTGACAACCTTGACGATCTTTTCTCAACACTCCCTGAGGATTGCCGTTTCAATGGCGATTTAAATCTGCCGGAGGCCTTGAGTGAATGGGAGTTAAACGATCACATGTCCATGCTTTCCGACAATATGGCAGTTTCTCCGGAATACAAAGTGTTCTTGGGTGCAGGCAGTTATGAACACTTTATTCCTGCGTCGGTATCTTACCTGCTGGGTCGTTCCGAGTTTGTGACATCATATACCCCTTACCAGCCGGAAATGAGCCAGGGAACTCTCCAGGCGATTTATGAATATCAAACACTGGCTGCGCGTCTTCTGGGCATGGAAGTCGCAACCGCTTCCCATTATGATGGCGCCACGGCCCTGGCCGAAGCACTCCTTATGGCGGTTCGCATAACCAAACGAAAGAAAGTCGCCATTTCAAGTCTCATTCACCCCTTATATCGTCGCGTGGTTCAAACCTATTTTGAGCCCACCGGCTATGAAGTTGTGGAACTTCCTTATCTAAATAACGGTGTCACCGATGCTACCGGGCTTGATGAAATGAATGATCTTGCAGCCGTTGCCATTCAGTCACCCAATTTTTTTGGATGTATTGAAAATCTCCAGGTCCTTGGGCAGAAGGCCCATGATAAAAAGATTCTTTTTGTCGCTTCCTTCACGGAAGCCCTGGCGTATGGTCTTTTAAAAAACCCCGGGAGTCAAGGCGCCGACATCGTAGGCGGGGAAGGACAGAGCCTCGGCATTCCCCGTTCCTTCGGCGGACCCGCCCTGGGGATACTCGCAAGCGGCAAAAAGCACATGCGCAGCTTGCCGGGTCGGCTGGTCGGTAAAACCAAAGACCTGGATGGAAAAACAGGCTTTGTGCTGACCCTTGCGACCAGGGAGCAGCACATTCGTCGGGAAAAAGCAACGTCCAATATTTGCACCAACAACAGCCTCTGTGCTCTGGCGGCTGCCATGTATTTGGCTTCTGTGGGGGGTACCGGCATACGGAAACTTGCCCAACTCAACTATGACAAGGCCGAGTATCTCAAAAAGGAACTGAAAAAGGCGGGATTTACTATTACCTTCGACAGCCCTACTTTCAATGAATTTGTTGTTGAATTCCCTTTCGGCTTTGAAGCCACTCACAAGCACCTTTTAGAGAAAAAGATAATAGCGGGCCTTTGTCTGGCCCCATACTATCCTGAACTTGCCAATCATTATCTTTTGTGCGTTACAGAAACCAGATCAAAGAACGACATGGATGCCCTGGTCAGGGAGGTTAAATCATGAAAGAATCTTTAGGCACTACAGGTCTGTTAATTAATGAGCCTCTCCTTTGGGAAAAAGGGAAAAAGGGAAGATGCGGATTTTCTCTTCCCCGTCGCGACGTTGAACTCTGCTCCCTTGATGAAGAACTTATCGGTGAAGGTCCTGACTTTCCAGATTTGAGCGAGGTTGACGTTGTACGCCATTATACCAGACTGGCCCAGTGGAATTTCGGGGTGGATACCGGCATGTACCCGCTGGGTTCATGCACCATGAAATACAGTCCCAAGATCAATGAAAAACAGGCAAGCCTTCCAGGATTTACAGGGGCGCATCCCCTCCTTCCTTCCGTTCTATCCCAAGGTGCGCTTAAGATGATGTTTGAATTTGAGCAATACCTTAACGAAATCACCGGTATGCACGCGACAACGCTTCAACCTGCGGCAGGAGCACATGGAGAACTCACAGGAATGCTCATTATATACGCCTTTCACAAGAAACAGGGATCGCAGCGTTCAAAGATCATTGTCCCGGATACTGCGCACGGCACAAATCCTGCCAGCGTATCGCTGTGTGGCTACCGTCCGGTGCCCGTAACATCGAATGAACAGGGAATCCTTTCTGTGGAGGCCATCGCCGAAATCATGGACCAAGATACTGCCGGCATCATGGTAACCAATCCCAACACGCTGGGTCTTTTTGAAGAAAATATCCAAAAGATCGCCGAAATCGTCCATGCCAAAGGCGGGCTGGTCTATTGTGACGGTGCAAATATGAATGCGGTCATGGGTATGGTAAAAATGGGAGACATTGGGATAGACGTGATGCAACTAAACCTCCACAAGACTTTTTCAACACCCCACGGGGGTGGAGGACCCGGTTCAGGTCCCGTTAGTGTCACAAAGCATCTTGAACCATTTCTTCCTGTCCCACGCGTGGTCGAGGAAAACGGCACCTATATCCTCGCTGAAAATTATCCGAATTCCATAGGCAAAATTTCGGCCTTTCATGGCGCTTTCGGTGTTGTAATAAAAGCCTACAGTTATATTCGCAGCATGGGGCCGGAAAATCTGAAAAAGGCCAGCCAGCTTGCTGTGTTGAATGCCAATTATATTAAGGAGATGTTAAAAGGGACATTGCATCTTCCCTACGATAGACCGTGCATGCATGAATGTGTTTTTTCCGATAAACATCAAGCGGCTCAAAAAATAGCAACTCTGGATATGGCCAAGCGATTGATGGATTACGGATTTCATCCGCCCACGGTATATTTCCCGTTGGTGGTACCCGGCGCCATCATGGTTGAACCCACTGAAACGGAGTCTAAAGAGGATATCGATCAATTTATTGAAGCGTTCAAGGCCATTGTAAGTGAGGCTAAGGAAAACCCGGACATGCTGCACCATGCGCCAAAAAGCTGCAAAGTAAAAAGATTGGATGAGGTAACCGCAGCCCGAAAGCCCTGTCTGGCGGGATGAAATAAGTATGCCATATTTCAAAACAAAAGATGGTTGTTCTATTTACTACGAAACGCAAGCATTTGAATCATCAAAGCCGGTGGTTGCTTTTCTAAACGGAACCATGCAGAACACCGTATATTGGAGAACACATTGCATGGCCCTTAAGGACCGCTTCCGGGTGCTGATGTACGATGCCAGAGCCCAGGGAAAAAGCGATTCGGGGGAAGGGAAATTATCGCTGGGGGGTCACACCGAGGATTTTTACGCATTACTCAAGCATCTAAGGGTTGAAAAGGCACATCTTATTGGGCTCAGCCATGGGGCGAAAGTCGCACTCGCCTGTGCCGTCTATTCACCGGAATGTGTTGATCGGCTTGTATTGTGCAGTGTCAGTGCAAGGCAGACCTGTCGCGCCAGGCTGATTTTGAAGTCATGGCTGGAAATACTAAAGAGTTCTGATCTTGAGACATTGGCATGGGTTTCGCTTCCAGTTGCTTTCGGGGAAAAATTTTTAAATCAAAAACAAAAAATCTTGGACAATATCGTAAAAGCCATGGTCAGGCGAAACAGAAAACAAGCACTCATCGCCCATCTTGAGGCAATGACTGTTTACCCTTCATTGTCCCAAATCGCACAAAATGTCCATAGCCCAGTCCTGGTTCTTTCGGGCTCAGATGATCTGCTCGTAAAGGAATCGGACGCCAAGCAACTGGCGATGATTTGTGATGGGCGGCATGACCACCTCACGGGAATCGGCCATTCTATTCCAGCTGAAGCCCCGGAGTTATTTAATAAAACGGTATTGCAGTTTCTGGATATAATATAATATGTTAATTTGTCAAAACCGAATACAAAACGCTCAAGAAACGGCACCAGACCGAAAATGGCTCTGTATCGAGCTCCCTGCCACAGAATACAAGGAGGCATGGCATCTGCAGAGTAATCTTGTGGCTGCAAAAAACCAGAAAACTATCAATAAAAACATCGTGTTATTATTGGAACACCCTCCTGTTTTCACCCTGGGTCGCCGGGGTGGGTTGAACAACCTGTCTGTATCCGAAAATTTTCTTGAAAAAGCACTCATTCCAGTAATACAAGTGGAACGGGGCGGGAATATTACTTTTCACGGACCCGGCCAACTTATCATGTATCCCATTATCGATTTGCAAGTTACCAAGCTGGGAGTCGTCAATTATGTTGAAAATCTCGAAGAGGTTATGATTCGGACTGCTGCAGACTGGGGAATCAAGGCGGTACGGAATCCCATTAACAGAGGCGTGTGGGTCGGCAACAATAAACTGGGAAGCATCGGAATCGCTATTCGGCGGGGTATTTGTTTCCATGGCATGGCATTTAACGTCAGCATCTCATTGAAACCTTTTGAGTGGATAAATCCCTGCGGTCTTCAGGATACGGGGATTACATCTATGGAGCGTGAGCTTTCACGTAAAGTATCCATGAAGCGAGTACGCGAGAGGGTAAAGCACCATCTGGAAGCAGTTTTCGGAGTTTCACTGATGATGACACGCCTTGAGAAATTGAAGATAGACGATTTGTGGTTGAAAATTGATGAATCATAATCAGCGACATAAACAGCGGGTTGCAAAACCCCCCTGGCTAAAACGACGTCTTCCAACAGGACCCACCTATGAAGAAGTAAGAAGTCTGCTGAGTAAAAGCCGGCTTCACACCGTTTGCCAGGAAGCCCGATGCCCCAACCTCTGGGAATGCTATTCTCGACAGACGGCAACCTTTCTAATTATGGGGCCCTGCTGCACGAGGAACTGCCGTTTCTGCAACGTAGCCCACGGACGACCGTCAGGGCCGCCCGATTCCGGAGAACCGGCCAGGGTGGCCCAAGCCGTGAAAAGCCTGGGATTAAGCTATGTGGTCATCACTTCCGTCACCCGAGACGATCTGACTGACGGCGGGGCCGGTCATTTTTCAAAAACGATTAAAGAAATCCGCGCAAGAATGCCGGGTACGCTTATGGAAGTTTTGGTTCCGGATTTTCAAGGGAATGAAAATGACCTTCAGACGGTTCTGGAGGCATATCCCCATGTTTTGAACCATAATCTTGAAACGGTTCCGCGTCTTTACCCTTTAGTTCGGCCAAAGGCCGACTACCGTGGCTCGCTTGGACTACTCAAGCGTGTTAAGCGATACGACTCTTTCATTCCTACTAAATCAGGCCTCATGCTCGGACTCGGAGAATCTCCCGAGGAAGTCGAAAACACACTGCAGGACCTTCTTGAGGCGAAATGCAGCATCCTGACACTTGGCCAATATCTTCAGCCCACAAGGGAACACCTGAAAGTTGAACGCTTTATTCCTCCCGAAGAATTTGATGACTGGAAAAAGGCCGCTCTTAAAATGGGGTTTTCTGAAGTTGCCAGTGGGCCGCTGGTACGCAGTTCTTATCGTGCCAAAGATCTCTACCAGAGCCTAACCCGGACAAGCCGGAAAAGTTACAAGTGAGCTAAAATTTGAAGTGAGCTAAAGCCCGCCCTGGTGCTAATCGTTCATATATTGATTTGACTTATGCACCATTACAAACATAACTTTTTGAGTACAGAGTATTGGTGATCGGTCTGGGCCAGGGTTAAGGAGTCGCTACGCTCCAGCTTTTATACAAATTGGCAGTATTCCTTAACTTTAGGCACTTTAGGTCACTTTAGGTATTTCACACTTAATTGGCTAAGCATTTTTTTTGCCATAAAAAGCACAAAATTTATAACTAAGAAACTAACAAATACCGAAAACAAATAACATCAAAGATAGGTGCAAGTTAGGGGCTTCGCCCGGCCTGCCATTGCAAGGATGCCAGAATAGCCTATTGTTTTATATCGGCAATCATTTCCTTTATAATTGACATTACATTCCGCCCCCTTTCACGGGCGATTCGATGGGCATCTTCAACGATCCCGGAAGCATGTCTTTCAAGTTCAACCCGGGCCGGCATGGGCAGATTTTTTTTCTCGTATTGCCAGCTTAAAAACCGTATGGCCAGTCGTTTTTGTTGTTCCTTTATAAACCCCATTTTAAAAACCCTTATCCCAACGAACCGGCCTCGTCATCGCAGAGCTTACGGCTCGAAAAAAACCAAACAAAATTTAAAAATGCCCTAACGAGCGTCCTCTCTTTAGTTCACGTTCAGGGTAAACGCATTTGATTTCGGTCCAGCGTAGCGACGGCGTGTTTCTCTTGGAAACCGACTGACTGTTTGAAGGGCTTTAGCACACGTTAGCCCGAGACGAATGAAATTATGACTTAAAAAATCAATAGGATAATTTTGCGACGAATTGTTCTTAATAACTCCGGCGCGACTCGGGCTTACGTGTGCTTAAGCACAAGTTTCAGTCGGTTGGAAAGAGATACACGCCGTCGTGGAGCGTTCTCCCTGTATTTGGATTCAAATGCGTTTACTCTGAGTTCACGTTATTTTGCGGTTGACAAATAAAAAATATCAATTTTTCCAATAGTAATCTGGGCTTCTGGCCGGTGGATTTAAGACGCAAATCCGTTTGACCCAGTGACTCAAGAACGGCAATAAGTTCATCCGTGGTAAACATTTCAGACTTTAGAAGCATCTGGTAAACGGGATAAGGATTTTTCAAACTTTTTGCAATAACAAGATCTGTAATCGGTCGGCTTTTCTTTTTTGCATTCTTGTTTTTTGATCGTTGATTATCCTTTCCCGTCTGTTTTGAAAGCATTTGATCCCACGTTTCAAACTGTCCCAAAAGATCAGCGTCATAAGCCTGGATAGCGAGCATAATCCTGCTTTTAAATTGATGGAACTGAATGCCGCCATGCCATTCCCCGCCATGAGGACTTTCAACAAAACCCTTGACGAGTAATAGCCTTCTCATCTGATTGGTTATCGCAGCAAGAATCTGAAGCGGATGAAGATTGTCGGCAAGAAGCGTATCCAGAAAAAAGAGCGATTTTTCAATGTCTCTTTCTGAAACGGCATTTGTTAAATCGTATATGGGATCCTTTTTTGTACGCTTTAAAACAGACTCAACATCATCGGCCGTTATGTTTTTTCTATCCCCCACATAACTGATAAGCTTCTGAAGGTTATTTGAAAATGTACGGAGGTCAAAACCTGTCATTTCGTACAGGGCCATGTATGCATCCTTATCCATCCTCTTCCCCACTTGATCAAGGATTTCGATCATCCTTTCTGAAAGAACCGCTTTTTGGGCCATCCTGTCCGCCCGGCGATCTCCTTCGGGGACAGAGCAGTCGATGATCATACCCTGTTCACGAATGGTTTTAAAAAGTTTACGGCGCTTATCAACCAGGTCTGTGGTAATTATAAGATGGTTCCCTTTTGGGAATCCTTTTTCGACGGCTTTTTGCAAAAGATCGGCATTATCTTCTTCAGAAGCTATGGGAAGGTTGTTTTCTATGCAAAAATTCACGATTTTATCAATCCATTCATCATCACCGAAACGGTCAATATCGAGTTTAATTGTTTTGCTTCTATTTGCCTTACTCACATCATCGTATGAAAAATTTAAAACACCCAGGAGACTTAAAAAATATTTTGCAGCCTTTTTAATATCATTCGTATCATAGGCTTGTTTTGCCTTTTCAAGAAGTCTACCTTGATCCTGTTTTGAATAGAATATTTTAGAATCACAAATGGCAACAACCTTTGGGCCTGACAAAAGCGAATAGGTGTTTGACCGCTCGATTGCTTCTTTAATATTTTCATTTGTGCCCTCAATCGGTTCATAGCTGAGGCTTCTTTTATTCGCAGGGATTAATGCATCCAAAAGCGAGTCAAGTGAATTTTTATATAGCAACTCTTGGCCATATATAAGATACACCGGTGCAAAATCACCGGTTTTCCGGTCTTTTAAATAATTGTTAAGCTCTCTGTAATTAATTTCAGACATAGGTTGCGATTGAAAATTGAAAATCACTCCGGCATCTTTTTAAAAACAAGATGAAATACATAAATAGTAATTCCCACAGTTATCGCACTGTCCGCAACATTAAAAGCAGGCCAGTGATAGTTCCCGATGTAAAAGTCTAAAAAGTCAACGACTTTTCCAAACCGAATTCTGTCGATTAGGTTGCCTAAGGCGCCCCCCAGAATGAGCGCGAAACATGCGGAAAGCAGGGAATATTTCTGAGGTGTTTTTTTATAGAAGTAGAATATCAGACATATGGCCAATGATGAAAGCAAAATAAAAAGTAGGTTGCGCAGACAAGGACTTTTATTCGCCATAAATCCGAACGCACCTCCGGGGTTATGAATATGAGTAATGTTGAAGAAACCGGGTATAACTATTATTGAGTGATAAATCGTCAGGGTGTTCTGGATTACAGCCTTTGTTATCTGATCAAAAATAATTACGAAACCGGCGATGGCGGAAAGCTTTAGGTATTTATTATGTTTAACGTCTGATCCGCCTGGAGAGAAGAGACTCGAACCCACCTTATATTTTTCCTTTAATCTTCAATCTTCAATCATCAATTCCTTGAGCGAATCCTGACACCGGGTGCAAATGGTTGGATGTTCTGAACTTGTTCCAATAGAATGGTCGTATATCCAACACCGTTCGCACTTATCCCCCGTTGCAGGTTCAACCAGAATCGACAGGTTGTCGATATCCTGGCTCTCAAAAGCTCCGGCAGGTTTCCCGCCATTAACCAGAGAGGTGCCGGAAACAATAAATATGGTCTTCAATTCATTTTCATAGGGGTATAGTATATCATACAGTTCATTATCTGTGTAAAGCGTAACAAAGGCATCGAGGGAATGACCGATACGTTTTTTAACTCTGGCTTCCTCAAGGGCCTTTGTGACATCGTTGCGCACCTTAAGGATCTGTTTCCACTTTTCCGCCAGTTTTTCATCCTTCCATGCTTCATTTACTGCAGGAAGAGAAGTCAGGTGAACGCTCGACGCATTTTCTTTACTTCCCGGCATGAAGCTCCATATCTCTTCAGAGGTAAAGGCGAGTATCGGCGCCATGAGCCTTGCCATGGAGTCCAGCAAAATGTGAATAACGGTCTGTGCACTTCTTCGGTCTGCTGATTCAGGGGGGGATGTGTATAGCCTGTCCTTCAGAATATCAAGGTAGAAAGCCGAAAGGTCTACAATACAGTAGTTGTAAAGCGCATGATAGATAATATGAAATTCATAAGTAGTATAGGCTTTCAGTGTTCGTTCAATCACCTCTTGAAGCCGGTACAGTGCAAACCTGTCGATTTCCGGCATAGAACCATAGGGGACGGCGTCTATTTCAGGATCAAAGTCATATAGATTGCCCAGCATGAATCTACTCGTATTTCTGATTCTTCGGTAGGCATCGCTCAACTGTTTCAAGATGTTTTCAGAAATACGAATGTCATCCCGGTAATCAGATGCCGAGACCCAGAGACGGAGAATCTCCGCCCCGTGTTTTTTGATTACCTCATCCGGGGCAACCACATTCCCTAAAGACTTGGACATCTTTTTGCCTTGTGCATCGACAACAAACCCATGGGTCAATACCGATTCAAACGGCGCCGCCCCCCGTGTACCCACAGCCGTAAGGAGCGAGCTGTGAAACCATCCCCTGTGTTGATCGCTCCCCTCAAGATAAAGATCGGCGGGCCATTTCAGGCTGGGGCGCTTTTCAAGTACCGCAGCATGGCTGACACCGGAATCAAACCATACATCCAGGATGTCATCTTCTTTAACAAATGTTGTATGACCGCACTGTTGGCAGACGGCATCTTCGGGAAGAAATTCTTTTGCATCTTTTTCAAACCAGATGTCTGCGCCATGCTCTTGAAATTTTGTATATACTCGATCTATTATTTCCTGGTTTATGTGTAAGGCGCCACACTTTTCACAATAAAAAATCGCTATGGGCACTCCCCAGGCACGCTGCCTGGATACGCACCAGTCCGGTCTGTTTTCGATCATTCCGTAGATTCTTTCTCTTCCCCAGTGTGGTATCCATGTGACCCTGTCGATCTCTTCAAGTGATTTTTTCCTCAAGCCGGTTTTGTCCATGGAAATAAACCACTGGGGGGTGGCCCTGAAAATCACAGGCTTTTTACATCGCCAGCAGTGGGGATAAGAATGTTCCATTGTCTCCTGAGCAATAAGAAGGTCATTTTCCCGCAGCCTGGCGATGATATCCGTATTGGCCTTGAAAACGAATTGACCGCTGAAGAAATCGTCTTCTTCTGTAAAACACCCCCTGTCATCTACAGGGGAATAAGCATCCAAATCGTACAAAAGGCCCACATCATAGTCTTCACGTCCATGGCCGGGAGCGGTGTGGACACAACCGGTGCCGGCATCCAGAGTTACATGGGATCCCAGAATAATTATGGACCTGCGATTGTATAATGGATGCAGACACTCTTTTCGTTCAAGACGGTCCGCTCGAATTTCGGCAAGTATGGAAAAATCTGAAAAACCAAAGGCTTTCATACAGTTTTCCACAAGTTCTTTTGCCAGGATCAGCACGTCACCATTTTTTGTATCAACTGCGGTATAAATAATATCCGGGTGAAGCGCTACGGCAAGGTTTGCCGGAATAGTCCACGGTGTTGTTGTCCATATGACGACAAAAACATTTTTATCACTAATGTCGGGAATCTCAGCGCTCAAATCGTCTTTTAAGGGGAATTTAACGAAAATCGACGGTGATGATTCATTATGATATTCTATCTCTGCCTCAGCAAGGGCTGTTTTACAGCTGCAGCACCAGTAGATTGGTTTTTTGCTCCTAAAAAGGCTCCCTTGAGTTGCAAATTTACCGCATTCACGAGCGATGGTGGCTTCATATTCATAGTTCATGGTCAAATAGGGATTCTCCCATTCGCCCATAACACCCAGGCGCTTGAATTCTTCACGTTGAATATCGATATATTTTTCAGCATAAGCCCGGCATAACTTTCTAATCTCTGCCTGGGACATTTCGAATTTCTTGGATCCCAGCTCTTTTTCAACATTGTGTTCGACCGGAAGCCCGTGACAATCCCATCCCGGTACGTAAACGGCGTTATAACCGGCCATTTGTCGCGAACGAATAATAATATCCTTCAAGATCTTGTTGAGTGCCGTACCGATATGAATATGTCCGTTTGCGTAAGGAGGGCCGTCGTGCAGTATAAACTTTTCACGGTCTTTGGAAGCCTGTCTGATCTTTTCGTATAAACGGTTCTCATCCCACAGGCGCAGTTGCCCGGGCTCACGCTTGGCAAGACTGGCTTTCATGGAAAATTTTGTACTGGGAAGGTTGAGTGTTTTTTTATAATCCATACATCCCCCGAATTCGGATTTTATTTGAGCTTAAATTCAATGCCGTGTATCTCTTTCCAACAAACTGAAACTTGTGCTTAAGATCAACGATGGCAAAGTATAAAAATTACTTTCAAAACCGCTTTCTGTCAAGAAAATAGACGCAACCTAATTCTGCATACTTAGGATTAATTTTAGGTGTTTTTTTTTAGATGTTGTTCACCAAAAAGCCCGAACAATATCTTGTTCGGGCCTATTGATGGTAATCGAAACGTCTGTTTTTTTAAACAGGACCTGGAACCGGTACTAATATACTCCAAGATCTTTCAGGACGATATTGATACCCAGTTTCTTGACTTTCAATCTTAAGAACTCGGCAATAGTCGGTTGATACGCTTTTACTTTAAAATACATATTGGCTTCCGAGGGGGTTTTGCTTCCTTTCTTATTGTTACACGATTTACAAGAAGATACGCAGTTTTCGAAATCTGTTTTACCCCCCCTCGATTTTGGAATAATATGGTCAATCGTCAATTTTCTTTTTTCACCGCCGCAATAAGCACATTTGAATCCGTCCCGGATCAGGACGTTCTTTTTGCTGAAAGGGACCCTGTTGATGTAGAGTGTTCTGATAAGCTTTATCAGCCTCATTACTGCAGGAACTTTAACGGCAAGCCCTTCAGCGGTTCTGATTAATCTTTCGGAATGCCTTAAAACCTGCACCTTACCCTTTGTGATCAGGCACATAGCCCTTTTCCAGTTTACAACATTCAGAAAACTATAGTCGGCATTCAGCAAAACACATTGTTCCATATTTCTATCCCCTGATCAATTTTTCCACAGCCCTATACCCTATCTTTTAAAATAAATCAATACCTCTTTAAAATTTGAATGTTATTTATTTATTTTTCAGTTTTCCAACAGGCATTATGTAAAGGGGCTCCTCATCTGATTCGCAATTTAAAATTTTTTTCACTTTATCGTCATGGAAAGCGCCTATGGGAACCGTTCCAAGACCTAAGGAAACCGCCTGTAAACAAATATTCTGGGCGGAATGTCCAACCTCCATATACACATATCGTATTCCCCTTTGCCCATATTTAACGGTCATCCGATGGTAAACAGCGCAAAACAATATTACGACCGGAGCATTTTTTACGGCACTCTGGTTCAATGCAGCCCGGCACAGGTCTGTTCTTTTGTCTCCCTCAACAATTTTCGACAATTCATGAGAGCTGGGTTTGTATTTATAAATCCCTGTGGCAAGCCCTGTCACTTTTCCGGCAACAATATATATCTCAAGCGGGTAAAGTGCTCCGGCGGAAGGTGCGGTTCTGAAACCTCTGTGATGCGTGACGCCCTGGGCCGCCCACAGGAGTTGTGAAATTTCAGCAAGCGTTAACGGTTCATCCGAATACGTTCGGATAGACCTTCTTTCTAACAAGGTACTTTCAACTGACGACCGGCTGCCATATTGAGGCTGAGGGAGTTTTATTGTTTCCGGAAACGTTTTGCCATTCATGCATTCACCTATCTTCACAGGAAATATTATTATTAAAACCAAGAGGATTCCATTAATTATTATTCTATTTGTTCGCGTTAATTTCATTATCTTTTTAACTCTTTTCAAGAACAATTTGTCAAGTTTTTAGGTAAAATTCTCTGGGATTAAGCTCGGATACCCCACCATAATTATTATCCACCATAAGGGTACGAATTTCTGTGCACAAATCGCATTTGTTGATATATCCCGACCGGGCCGGCGCATATGCAAAAGCTTTGTGTGCGAGATCATATATACCTTTAATGCCCGAAGTATAAAGGTTTGTAATAACGGGATATTTATTTTCGGAAAGCGGTTTACCCAAATCCTTGGTTGAAACAGAAAGGCCGGAACAAAGGCCGGGAATATAATTCCCGAATAGATCCATATGAAAATGGGATGTGTCGGACAACTCGCGTGCACATCCGCCTGAATTTTCGTCTAGAATCTGTTGGGGGGATTTGTTGGTGAGAACAGGCCGGAAGGTATCCAGAGCCCTCCCTCCCATATGAATCCAATACCTCCGGAGCACGCTCAAAAGGTAATCTTTACCGAATTTGTCTTCAAACTCCTTTAAAGAATGAGTTTTAAACTCATTAAATTCATTCAGATCCTTTAAAAAACCATTGATCCATGGGAATACGGTTATACCGGTCTTCCTGCAGGATTCGATCACCCCTTTTACCTTGAAAAACGGGATATGCTCATTATGAAAAGGGCTTATAGACACCAGTAAGGTTTTGAGTCCTTTTTCTCGAAGGCTCAACAAAATCCTTTTGGCAGATTCAAGATCTTTAAACCAGGACGAGTTGGTTTCCACATATTCAATAGATACCCCCATATGTCCGGCAACCTCCAGAATTTCCGATAGATTATCCGGCCTGAGCAAGGGCTCCCCTCCCCCGATATGCACGGATTTGCACCCCAACAATCGAACCATGCGCAGATTGTCTTCGGCAGTTGCCGGATCCAAGTATCTTTTTTCCCAATGCGGACCGCAGTTGTACAGGCAATGCCTGCATTTCGAGGTACAGAAATAATTCGTGATAATACCGCCTGAAATTAGACGTTTGATTTGGAATTGAGCCATAGACTGTCACTTTGATCTTATGGAATTTATTTGTTTTAATTTTCACCCCAGACTCTGTTGCTTCGAGAAATCTTTTTCCGGACCGTCTCCCAGGTTTTGGTTTTTAAAAACGAATCTTCAAATCGATCCAGCATCTGGCCAAACATCTCAAAGGGAATGCTAAATGACAATTCATCTCGATAGTATAGGCGAGGTCAGGATATCATAGGGTGGCTGGGAACTCAATCGTTATTATAGGAGCTTAGCGTGTGCTGCACCATTTGAATTGTTTGAAGGTTTCGAAAAAATTTTGGCCTTCAAATTTTCAAACTGTAAGGCAGACACCTTAAATTCTCTGCTGAAAATTGATAATATTTGCTTATACAATATATCGTGCTGTATGGCCGTAATCCAGTTATTATAATAAAGTTCCCTGCAGCCCCGCTGGACGGGATTTCCGTTTCACTCCAACAAGCTGCGGGGTATTGAGGCGAAGGCGAATAAGTGGATTGTGTTTTGAGATTCGATTTAGATATCTTGAAAATTTAGACAGTTGTACTCCATAGCAGATAGTACAGGTCTCGGATTGATGATTTCGTTTCCGAATCAATCAAAATTTAGGCAGGCTTCCATTGCGGATGAGAAATTATATCATTCAAAAAGGCAATAATTCCCCCAACATCACCTTTAGTCGTAACAGTGAATAAATTACCATCTTCGCTGACTTTGAGTATTTGTTAATATTTTTTGCCAGTATTTGGGTTACAAAAAATTTAGATTCAAAATTCTGATCATACAATACAGATCAAACAAAACCTACTTATTTCATACAGAAATATTTATCTCGGTTAGAACAAATCGTTTATTGTGATTTAAGATGATTTTTTTACGATAGACAAAACACTAATAACTTGCATTCATAAATGAAAAAATTTAAGGATTTGCCCCTTTTCCAATTTTTTGGCTTAACTCAAGTACTGACTTTTGTAAAAGCGCATTAATAGTCTCTTCAAGAAAAATTCCGTTATCTGAGAGCCACTTGCTGTGAGCAAACAATTCTGTTTTTTTAATGACATAGCCTTGATATGTCCCTCGGAATATCTTTTCACGTTTCATCTCGGGTAAAAGGTGCTGACATTCAGAAGAGCTCATATCTTCACTCCTATACTTGGGCGATGAGAATTTTTGAAAAAAGTCTGCTCGTCGTTGCATGGCATCTTTAGTTGCAACTTCTAAACCTGTGAAGGCCAACATTTGCGCTCTCGGCTCCGTACCTTTGTGCTCAAAATCAGGATGCATTAGTAACATCACATTTATGTTGACATATGCATCGCTTTCCATTCCAGTATTCACTTGAAATCCTATACAATTTGATACTTCCAAGGTTGCCGTTTTGTATGATGGCCGAACTTGGGAGGGAAAAGTGAGTCCTTGTTTTATAGAATTAAAAAAGATTTCTTTCCTCGAACAACTGGAGTTAGAAATTGTGTTATTGATATCCCTATGGAATTCTGGGCTATCTAATCCACCCGTTGCGGTTGCACCATCTACAGCAAGAGGAACGCCCATCGAAAGAACAGGATTTAATAGAACGCCTCCTAATGGTGCAAGCCCATAAGCTAACATACCTATAGGAAACAGATTGGTTGATTTATTCCGTCCTCCAGCAAATTCAGCATGAATATTCTTATCCATCAAGATAGTCACCGAGACGGATTTGAAATCACTCCAAAACCCAGATGGGATCTCTTCCAACCCACGATATCCAAGATCTTCTTGCCATCGTGTACTTGTAGAAGCGCAGGAGGTAAGGAGAATAAGTAGCAAAACCAAAATACAATTCTTAATTGGTTTTATTTTTTGATTCGGATTGCATAAGTAGTTCTTCATAAGGCACCTCAAAGTGAAGGTTTATAACCAAAATCATAAAAAGTATAGATCTCTTGCCAAAAGGCCAACCTGAAGCCAGTCCTTGCTGATTACATATATCATAAAAACGAAAAGGGCAAACCCTGTGAAATGGATTTGTCCTTTTTTAAAGTGTGTTTGAAATTTCGAGAGAAAGGGTTAAATGGCCGGGGTGCCAGATGCTCCTTCACCAAACTTTTTTGGTACGCCCTCCGCTAAACGCCCGAAACGTTCCCCGGCCAAAGCAGCAAAACGATATCACACGATTTTTTTGAGTATGATACGTGTGTTTTATAGCAGAAAGCATAAGTTTCGATTTGATGATTTTATATAAAAATCGTAAGCATATAATACTATTTGATCATAATTTGCGCTGCCTTTTTATATCAAGGTCGCTGATTTTGTGAAGGAGTGTTCTATAATTGATTTTTAAAATTGTGCTTGCTTTGCTCCGATTCCAGCCTGTTTTATCAAGGACAAATGAGATGACCTCTTTTTCTATCCTGTCAGTGGCTTTTTTTGTGATTTTTTTAAGCGAAAACGATGGGCGATCCGATAAATACTCGCCTTTAAAGTCTAAAAGGACGTCAACAATCGAGCTTCCCTCAAGAACCTGTTCTTCTGACCTTGATATAGCGACAGATCGTCTCTTTGATATAGCGACAGATCGACTCTGTAAATAAAGATCGTCAATAATTTCTTCCCAATTACCCATAACCATGCAACTTTTTAGAATATTCTGAAGTTCTCTGACATTTCCAGGCCAGCTGTATGCTATCAGCCTTTCCATAGCATCAGAGTCGGGTTTTGAAATCTTCTTTCCGTCGAACTGAGAAGCATATTTTTCTATATAATAGTCAATTAACGACGGTATATCTTCAGGTCTGTTGCGAAGAGGGGGAATATATATTTTAATGGTGTTGAGACGATAGTAAAGGTCTTCTCTGAAAAGCCCTTCTTTTACTTTCTTTTCAAGTTCTTGATTTGTAGCTGCTATAACCCATGCATCTGATCTTACCTCTCTTTCTGAGCCAAGTGGCGCAAACTCTCCACTTTGAAGAACGTGAAGAAGCTTGGATTGAAGCGAAAGGGACATATCCCCGATTTCATCTAAGAATATAACCCCTTGATGAGCCAGTTCGAATTTTCCACGCTTATTTCGATCAGCACCGGTAAAAGCGCCCCGTTCGAATCCAAAGAGTTCACTTTCAAGTAATCCGTCCGGCAATGCCGCACAATTAACATTTATGAACGGTTTGTCTTTTCTTTGAGATTCATAGAAAAGGTTTTGCGCAACAACTTCTTTACCGACACCACTTTCCCCAGTAATGATGACGTTTAGGCCTGTGTCTGATACGTGTTCGATCAGTTCCCTGATTCTCTCGATGCTTTCGCTTGTTCCGATTAATGGAGGTGCCATGATTCCTTAATTCTGAATTTCTCAAGTTCAAATGTTACGTATAGCTTAACAGCAAACGTATCAAGAATCCCTCATCTCTTTCTCCACCTTTCCGATTTTTATTGTTCATTCTTCCAGCAGAATTCTAATCCACTCCCCCATCGTCTCTATTTCCTGCTGATAGAGCGCTCATCTTTTTAATCTCCCTTCAATCCCGACTGGAGGTTAAAGGTCCGCTTCTCTTCAGCCATCCTCCATGTTTTTCTTTTTGAAGGATTTATAACGGGGTTGCGTTTCAGACAGCTCTCGCATAACACCGTTTTTTTATAATTTATTACAGGGCATTTGCGATTGTTTTAGATATAAACATTTAGAAGCTCGTTGTAAACAACAAAATATATCAGATTAATAACAGTTAAAAACTGATATTATAAGAGGGATAAAAGGTAGGATCTGAGGTTTGTCTTTCTGTTTTTAAAACCAAGTTTTTTTCTAAGATTGTTTCGGTGAAATTCAACGGCCCTTTGGGATGAATTCAAAAAAACAGCAATCTCTTTTGTGGATTTACCTTCCTTGACAAGATTTGCGACCCGAATCTCTGAGGGTGTCAGGTGTCGGTATTTAGCATACAGGGTGCGGGAAAAGGGGCTGATGATTTCATTTAGAAACGATTCCAACACATCTAAATAGCTCGTTTGATTTGGATCCAAACCGCTATTTTTCAAATTATTTATAAGAGGCTCTATGAGTTCCTTAATATTGAATATTACCTTTTTTTCAAGCTCAATTTTATCTTCTTCTCGCTTTTGCAACATGACATTCAACGCGGTATTGACCTCCTCAAGCCTTTTTGTTTTGATTTCCAACTCTTTGGTTCGTTTTTTCACCCGATATTCAAGCTCGTCGTGAGCTTTCTGTAATGCCTCTTCAGCCTGCTTGCGCTCGGTAATATTGCGCATCGATCCGATAATTTTTACTGGAACGCCATGAGCGTCATTTAACAACTTTGCAGTTGTAGAGCAATATCCTAAAAGGCCGTCTTTATCTTTTAGAATAATTTCACAATCAGTGACTTTACCCCTTTTTAAAAGCTCTTTTACAAAATCGTCTCTTTTTTCCGGATAGGCGTACAAATTGTATGCCGACGTTCCTATTAACTCTTCTCTTGAATATTTAGAAATCTCCTTAATCGAAGGACTTATTTCAATAATAACTCCATCAAGGGTTACTTCATAATAAACATCCTGAATATTCTCAAATATCCGGCGATATTTCTCCTCACTCTCCCGTAGCGCCTCCTCTGCTTGCTTGCGCTCTTCCTCCACACGTATAGCCGAAGCGAGGATTCCAATAATTCTCTTTTCCTCTTCGGTTGGATTAAACTCTTTCTGAAAAACTGTGCATAGAGAACCAACGTATTGCCCACTACACTTGACCGAGTGACCCACATAGGTTTCTAAACCATAACGAACAACATTTGGGTCGGTCTTGGCATAGATGCTGTTTTGTAGGTTTTGAACTATGAGCAGATCATCAACACCCCGTTGAATCACGTCATAGCAAATGTGTCCATCTGGTTTGTCTACAGGGTCGTAATCACTGGGGGTTTGCCATTGCCCAACAGAATAAAGCATACCGCCGTCAAGTCGGTTGTAAAGAGCGCAAGTAGCTCCGAAAAGTTTTCCAGCAAGTGATGTAAGCCGGTTCACGTTTTCTGTGAAATCGCTCCCCAAACCAAGCAAACACATGTTGATCTCATCCAGCGATTGCTCTGTTTGCTTACGCTCAAGCTTCTCTTTTTCTAATTCCTTGACCTTTTGTTCTAATTCTTCATAGGTCGATTTTTGGGTCATTGGAAAATCCTCCGATCAATCGAGATAGTAGATATGATAGGATACTATATATAGATCGTCATAAGAATAGCGAAAATTCAAGATGTTGCCCTCATCATGAATCGTCTAAAATTGAAAGTTTGGAACCAGCATCATAACAGCAATCTTTTTCAATAAAATTTGGTTATAAATTTTGGGGATATCTTGCCTTATGTTGTGAGTAGCCATAACCCATTGAATAAATGGCATTATCTGACTCAGCCTTTACAAGCAGGGATTATTATTAAAAACAATAAGTTATAAAAGATATTACAAATTGGTAATAAAACTGTCA
>Ga0315545_1000307_pt1 | contig 52739 bp, 41 predicted proteins | sample SalMarSW160210MG_FD_203096 | JGI IMG/M metagenome (GOLD analysis project Ga0315545, IMG submission 203096) | Salt marsh sediment microbial communities from the Plum Island Ecosystem LTER, Massachusetts, United States - Salt Marsh Sediment SW1602-10 ...
AACAACTGGTAGCTTATATCTATATCACCTGCGGCGGAACAGTTATCCGTTGCCGTTCCGTTCCAGGAGTTATCGCCATGTACATAGGTACATGCATTGTTGGTTGTGACATTCTGGTTCCCAGCTACTGCACAGGTCGGTACAGGATCATCGTCATCCGTGACCTCAACCGTAAAACTACATACATCTGTATTCAATTCAGAATCTGTGGCTGTCCATGTTACCGTAGTACTCCCCAAGTTAAAAGGAACACCATCAAGACTGGATCCAGAACCTGTTGTAACACCTGTAAGCGCATAGGTCACCGTGGGTGAAGCGCAATTATCTGTTGCTGTTGCATCCCAGCCAGTACCACTGTGTTGATAGGTACAAGCTGAATTTGTGTTTTGACTCTGTGTGCCGCTAACCGGACAAGAAATTACCGGAGAGCTGCCTATTGGGATACCTCCAACCGTAAGTGAATGGCCAGCGAAAATAATACACCCATTTAATACAAAGAGTTGATTGGTAACAGTAACATCACCAGTAAGTGTGACATCTGCAGCATTATCAATTGTGAGATTGTTCACTGTAGATAAGGCATTACCAATTACCTGGGCAACTGAACCATTATAAGTATAATCTGCTCCTACATTAAATGCCCCTGTAATCTGAATACTGCCTGTTCCTGCTGTTGTTGAAAGACCCTGAGCATGAGCAGTAATAATTCCCGCACCCGGGTTGAGTGTAAAAGTGCCGGTACTGCCATCAATGAGGCTTGTTCCCACATCCAATGTGGAGCCACTGTTAACGGTAAAGTTTATGGTACTTACAATTGTTCCTCCTGTTTTTGTATAGGTTTGAGTTGCACCACCGTTAAAATTGATGGCGCCGGAACCTCCCCCTCCATCCAAGTGAGTGATTATTCCACCGGATTGGGTAAAATTGCCTTGAACATTCAGTGTTCCAATTGTTGGATTACCATCTTCTTTCATGATCAATAATCCACCTGAGATAGTAACATCACCGGTAACATTTACCGTAGAATTTACTGTACCGGTAACAATGGCGAAAGTTCCACTGTTTAGTATGAAATTCCCCCCGATGTTCAATAAGCAGGAACCGCTGCTGTTGTTCATTTTGAAAGCGGCCGTATTACTAATAACAACATTCCCAGCAACATTCATTGTATAACCAGTAGCTGTATTCGACATTCGAAGAGAATACTGAGTATGATCATCGGTGGTACCTGTGCTTAAAACTGTAAAATTACCTGCAATATCCATATTGGATTGCAAATAAAAATTTCCAGCGTCCTGATTAGTACAATTCCATGTAAAATTTCCAAATGTCTGTCCTAATCCATTAAGACTTGCACTAGATGTAATTCCTGTAATATTGCAATTTGAAGTTGCAGCCCAGGTTGCAGTAGGAATTGTTCCTCCATTTTGTGCATGATCGTATGTCGAACCTGTATTAAATCTTATCGATCCAACACCACTCAGAGTGATCGTACCAGAATTATGTACAGTGCCATCTACATCAAGATCAGTTCCTGGTGTATTACTTATAGTAAGAGTTTGACCAGTATTAACGGTTAAAATTCCACCACTTTCAACAACAAGCTCGTTTAAAGTTTTTGAATTAGTTAATGTCGCTGTGTGGCCATTTCTGATTGTAATTATTCCATTGCCTTCAGCAGGAGCTGATACGGCTGCAACCCATGATGAACCATCATACCTCTGCCAGTTGGTTGATGATGCAAAGGTTACATCACCATTTGTTCGGAAATCGTTAACTGATTGTCCTTGAATATTAATTGAACAGCAATAAAAAAGTAAAGTGAATATAAAAAAGAAAAATACCTTCTTAAATTTCAGGATGGAGATATGTTGGCTGTCAGTTCTCATGAAACCTGTAATCGAGGAGTATCTAAATCGTATTTCGCATTGTTATCATATACCTTTCCTCATTCAAATATTTTAAGTATAATATCCCATTTTAACAACGGGCTTTTTTGTTAAACAATATACACTTTCAAGCTTTTCTGTTGAAAATTTATTTCATTCATTTTCAGAAGCTTGAATATATAAGGATTTATACGGCACATTCCGGCATTGGTTATGTTTCAAACCAAAATTATTTGCTTTTAAAAAACACTAAAATAATGTATTCTAAGCTTTTGTGTAGAAAAGCTTATCAACAAAGGGAAACAGCAGATTTATTTCATCTGAACAATTTTTCTCAAAAATGATTCACAACTTGGTTCTGTTGCAATTTTTTAAAGATTCCTGTAAATGATCAGTTCATCTGTCAAAATTTTTTCTGTATCCCCTATTTCAACATCAATTGCCGGAGCCTTCAATCCTTTTTCAAAGGTTTTCTCACCGATGAAAATTCTGGCTTCATCCCATACCTTATTCCGGATCAAATATTCGAAAACTTTTTTCCCTCCTTCAACAAGTATCGAAAGGATCTCACGGGTGTATAACACATCCAGAATTTGTCCGATGGAATTGTCCGGTTTCAGCTTATAGAATTCGGTGTTCCCGTTTACTTTGCCGGTTTTTTCATTGAATACCAGTGTGGCAACTGAATTGTCAAATACATTCGCAGATTTTGGGATACGTAAATTGCGGTCGATAATTATCCGCAATGGAGAATTACCCTCCCAGAGTCTTACTGTCAATTCAGGATCATCATAAAGAATCGTATTCGTCCCTGTTAGAATTGCCTGCTCTTCAGCACGCCACTTATGCACAAGCTTTCTGGACAAGGAGTTCGATATCCAGTTCACCCCGATGGGTTCCCCGGGTTGCCGGATCACATCCATAAACCCATCGGAAGTCTGCGCCCATTTTAAGATAATATATGGCCTCTTCTTCTCATGGTATGTGAAAAAGCGCTTATTCAGTTCCCTGCATTCTTCAGTAAGTACATTTGCAATTACTTCAACTCCTGCCTGTTCCAGTTTTTGAATCCCTTTTCCTGCAACGATAGAATTCGGATCCGATGTTCCGACAACCACCCTTGGAATGTTCTTTTCTATGATCAAATCGGTGCATGGAGGTGTTTTCCCCATATGAGCACAGGGTTCAAGATTAACATACAACGTACTCTTTTCTAATTTTGATTGATCAGTAACAAAACGAATAGCGTTTACTTCCGCATGAGCTTCTCCGTATTTCCTGTGATATCCTTCTCCGATTATCGTATTATTATATACCAAAACTGCTCCAACCAAAGGATTTGGCGCTACATAACCCAAACCTGAAGTAGCCAGTTCCAGACAACGTCTCATGAAAATCTTATGTTCCGGAAGAGAATTCTTTTCAATCATGTATTTTTGAATATGAATTTTTAGTTATCATGCTTTTGTTTGATATAAAATCCTGCTTTGTTTCTTCTCTGAAACCAATGTATCCCCCGGAAGAAATAGATGGTATCTTCTCTTATGCAACAGAACATGTACTAAATTACAGCAAATTAGAGATTCATCAGAACCTGCACAAAAATATTCTGCCTGAAGAAGAAAAAAAAATACTTGAAATATTATCCCGCCTGCAAAAGGGAGAGCCAATCCAGTACATTACCGGATACACAGAATTCTATGGTCTCAGGATTCTTGTAGATCAGCGTGTTCTGATCCCCCGCCAGGAGACCGAACTGCTTGTGGATCATTTGTTAAAAAATACTTCCGGTGATTCAACCTTAAAGATTATTGATCTGTGTACAGGTAGCGGTTGCATAGCCATCGCTTTAGCAAAAAACCTGCCCAAAGCATATATTTCAGCAACCGATTTATCCTCCGAAGCTCTGAATGTAGCCAGAAAAAATGCCGCAGAAAATCAATGCGAAATCAGGTTAATTGAAGATAATGTACTTAAACCGTCCAGGAAGTATCAAATATATGATCGCATAATTTCCAATCCTCCTTATGTCAGAAATTCAGAAAAACAATATATGCATAAAAACATATTGAATTTTGAACCCGAACAAGCACTTTTTGTCGATGATGCCGATCCTTTGATTTTTTACAGGGCCATCGCATCTTTTTCAAATCAATATCTTTCTCCTGAAGGAATAATCTATTTGGAGATCAATGAAAAATTCGGAAATGAATTGGTAGATTTGTTTGCGAAAGAAGGCTTTAAGAATATTGCACTCCGAAAAGATTTGAATGGGAAGGAGCGATATTTTGAATGTACATTTTAATACCATACCCTGACAGGGTATACACCAGATATACCATGGGAAAGAGACCTTCAAAACATACGCCCAGGCAAGCCCTGAACCGATTGATGGATCTTTGCGGTAAAATCGAAAAATCACCCCGTGAGGTGGAAAAGAAATTAAAAGAATGGGGGTTGGAAGGACAGACTGAATCGATACTGGCTGAGCTGATGAAAGAAAATTTTTTAAATTCCCGGCGTTTTGCCACATCTTTCGCCCACGATAAAGTAAAATTCAATAAATGGGGCAAAATTAAGATCCGTTACGCCCTTAAGTCTCATCAGATTGAACCTTCTGTTATCGAAGCCGCCCTGGAAGAAATTGACAGAGAATCCTATACGATTATGATCCATGATGAAATGGAAAAGAAATTCAAAACCCTCAGGGAGACCATTCCGTTCAGGATAAAGAGTAAACTCTATTCTTTTGGTAATCAACGCGGATATGAGGCTGACATAATGAACAGGTATTTCGATCTCAAAGGTTTTTGAGTTTTGTCCTGAAATTTTGATACTTTTGGTTTTACATTCAAAGCAAGTTGAACATGGTTACTACCGAACAGATGAAAGATCTTTCCGGGCGCGAGTTAGCGCTAAGGAGGCATCTTTGACATTGATCAGAAATTCAAACTCATTGAAGAAGAAGAAAAAATCACACAATCGCCTGAATTCTGGAATGATTCTAAAGCTGCGGAGATTCAATTAAAAAAGATCTCCACTATAAAATTCTGGACAAATGCATATCGTGAGATAAAATCAAACCTGGATGATCTGCAGGTGCTTTTTGATTTTTTTCAAGAAGATGAAGCTTCCGAAGAAGAAGTTGATGCCCAGTATAAAAAAACTCTCGACCTTATCGAAGATCTTGAATTCAAGAACATGCTCGGAGCTAAAGAAGATCCTATGGGGGCTATTCTTAAAATCAATCCGGGAGCAGGTGGCACAGAAAGTCAGGACTGGGCAGAAATGCTCATGCGTATGTATATTCGATGGGGTGAACGTAATCACTTTAAAGTAAGAGAAATAGCATACCTGGCCGGAGATGAGGCAGGAGTAAAATCCGTAACACTTGAATTTGAAGGAGATTATGCTTATGGTTACCTGAAAGGAGAAAATGGTGTACACCGACTGGTACGTATTTCTCCTTTCGACTCCAATGCCCGAAGACATACTTCCTTTGCATCCGTTTTTGTTTCTCCGGTAATTGACGATACCATTGAAATAGAAATCAATCCTGCTGATCTGGAATGGGATACTTTCCGTTCAGGTGGTGCGGGTGGTCAAAATGTAAATAAAGTTGAAACCGGTGTACGTGTAAAACATATTCCAACAGGAATTGCCGTTGAAAATACGGAAACACGATCGCAACTGAAGAACAGAGAAAACGCAATGCGAATACTACGTTCTCATTTGTATGAGATTGAGCTTCGCAAACGAATGGAAAAACAAGCTGAAATTGAAGGACAAAAGAAGAAGATAGAATGGGGCTCTCAAATAAGAAACTATGTATTGCATCCATATAAACTTGTCAAAGATTTGCGCACTAACCATGAAACAGGCAATACACAAGCTGTTCTTGATGGTGATTTAAATGATTTTATCAAAGCTTTTTTAATGGAATTTGGAAGAACATAAACCACGATCATGTTAAAAATTTATCACAATCCTCGATGCCATAAAAGTCGATCAGGACTGGAATATCTTAAATCAAAAACTTCCGATTTTGAAATTATTGATTACCTGAAAAACGGATTAAAGAAAAATGATCTGAAAGAGATTCTTTTAAAAATAAATCTGAAACCACTTAACCTGGTCAGAAAACAGGAGGAAGTATTTAAAAAGCAGCTGAAAGGTCGGGCATTCACCGACGAAGAGTGGATTGATATCATTTGCGAAAATCCGAAATTGCTGCAGAGACCCATCGTAATTGCAAAGCATAAAGCTGTATTGGGAGATCCTCCGAACAACATTGATTGTTTGTTAAAATAATCGCTTCCTTATTTTCTGTCATTACATTGTATCTTTGGTATTAAATTGAAAACAAATTTTTTAGTTATGGAATACAGAATAGAACATGACACAATGGGTGAGGTTAAAGTACCTTCCGATAAATACTGGGGAGCACAAACCCAGCGCTCAGTAATGAACTTTCCCATTGGCCCGCCGGCTTCCATGCCAATCGAAATTATTCATGCTTTCGGATATTTAAAAAAAGCGGCAGCCATTACCAACCACAAACTAGGTGTATTGTCAAAAGAAAAGATGGAACTTTTATGTAAAGTATGTGATGAAATTACAGCCGGTGAACTTGATGATCAATTTCCTTTGGTTATCTGGCAAACCGGTTCGGGCACACAATCAAATATGAATGCCAATGAAGTAATTGCTAACCGGGCACATGTTTTAAGTGGCGGAAAACTCGGACAAGGAAATCGCTATATTCATCCCAATGATGATGTGAATAAATCACAGTCTTCCAATGATACTTTCCCTACTGCAATGCATATTGCAGCCTATAGTAAAATTGTAAAAGATACCATCCCTAAAATTGAATCGCTCAGAGATACTCTGAAAATGAAATCTGAAGCAATGAAAAATGTGGTAAAAATAGGGCGAACACATTGGATGGATGCAACACCTCTTACCCTGGGACAGGAATTTTCGGGATATGTTTCACAGATTGATCATGGGCTGGTCGCATTGAAAAATACTTTGGCTCACCTCTCCGAACTTGCCCTGGGCGGTACAGCTGTTGGCACAGGTTTAAATACTCCGAAGGGTTACTCCCAGGAGGTAGCTGGCCAAATTGCCCGACTCACAGGATTCCCATTTGTTTCAGCCAGTAATAAATTTGAATCTCTTGCAGCACACGATGCCATTGTTGAAACCCATGGCGCATTAAAACAGCTCGCGATCAGTTTAATGAAAATTGCCAATGACATTCGTGCCCTCGCTTCAGGCCCGCGTTCAGGCATTGGTGAAATCAAGATACCTGAGAACGAACCGGGTTCGTCCATTATGCCCGGAAAAGTAAATCCAACTCAGGTGGAAGCACTTACCATGGTATGTGCTCAGGTGATTGGCAATGATACTTCTATTGCTATCGGAGGAATGAGTGGTCATTTTGAACTGAATGTTTTCAAACCTTTGATGATAGCCAATTTCCTTCAGTCTGCAACTTTGCTCGGTGACACCTGCAAAACCTTTGCCAATAACTGCGCAATCGGCATTGAACCAAATCATCCCCGCATTGAATCACACCTCCAGAATTCTCTTATGCTGGTCACAGCTTTAAATACTCATATTGGATACGAAAATGCTGCAAAAATCGCTAAAAAGGCACACAAAGAAGGCAAAACACTCAAGGAAGCCGCATTAGAATTGAAACTGCTTACGGCAGAAGAATTTGATGCCTGGGTAGTTCCTTCAAAAATGACTGGTTCACTTGATTAATTTGAAATTATGAAAAGTACTTTGGTATTTCTGTTTTTAATGATTTCATTCATTCTATCTGCACAGGAAAATTATATGTCTCTCTGTTTTGTGGGTAATTTACCTCTGGGTAATTTTTCTTCAATCAATAATCTCACAACAGATGGATTCGCTTTAAACGGATTTGGAGGTGAATACTCCGGTGCTTATTTTATTACAAACTATGTTGGTTTTGGAGGCAACATCAGGTTCACTTCAAATACAATAGACGACAATGCTGCGAGAACACTCCTGAGAGAAGAAATACCTGATGATTTCCCGGTTGAAAATGCACTGCTTGGAATCGGTATCTGGAAACAGGTAAATCTTGTAATTGGTCCTTATTTTTCTCTTCCCTTTCCGAATTTAAGTTTTGATGCATTTACCCTGATTGGAATAAATGTTATTATGCCTCCTGAAATGAAAATAACCGTAATTTTTGATGAGGTATCCTATTCCAGAAACTTTTCTGTTCAATCTGTCAGTTATGCTATAGACCTTGGCATTGCATTAAGATATCATTTGAATGAAAAATACTCACTTCGAATGTTTTCCAGCTATTTTCAATCGAATTCAAAAGGAACAGTCAGGGAAGAATTTGATTTGGATGGTGACGGAAATTCTGACATTGAAGAAAGAGATCTGTCATTAACAATACAATCTGTAAATTTGGGAATCGGAATTGTATATCGCTTTTGATTCATAATATCTGCAAAATAACCCTGTGAAAAAAGAAAAGTTATTCAAAGATTTTAACCCTGTTACAAAAGAACAATGGGACGAAAAAATTAAAGAGGATCTTAATGGGGCCAGTTACGAAAAAAAACTTGTATGGAATACACCGGAGGGATTTAAGGTAAATCCATATTACACAGATGAAAGTCTGAAAGATAAAGAATATCTGGAAACCCTGCCAGGTGAATATCCTTTTGTAAGAGGAAATAAAAAGACATCAAATGCCTGGGAAATTCGTCAGGATATAGTTGTTGATGACATAAGAAATGCAAATCAAAAAGCATTGTATATTGTAAAAAGAGGTGTTACTTCTTTAGGTTTTATTATTAAATCCGGATCGCTTATTAATAGCCAGGATAACTTTTCTTTATTATTGAAAGACATACAACTTGATTGCATTCAACTGAATTTTATTTGTGACAGACATGCCCCATATATTTTAAAATACCTTGACCATATAATTCAAGCTAAAAAAATTGACCGCAATAAACTCTACGGTTCTTTCGATTTTGATCCCTTGGGCCATTTGACTATAAGTGGCAATTATTACAGCAATGAAGAATCTGATTTTCATTCTCTCATGAGTATGATACATCTTGCCTGTGAATGTTTTCCCAACTTTAGGATCATTGGAATCAACGGTTATTTTTTTAATGATGCAGGAGCTTCAGTTGTTCAGGAACTGGGTTACAGTCTTGCAATAGCAAGTGATTATCTTTCTAAAATGACAGATGCCGGCATCGATCCTTCTATAGTATGTCGTTCCATGCAATTCAATTTTGGAGTTGGTGCCAACTATTTTATGGAAATTGCCAAAATAAGGGCTGTACGATTTTTATTTACCAAATTAGCAGAAGCATATAAAGTAAAGGAAGAAGCTTCTAAAAAGATAAATATCCACTCAGTGACTTCCGGATGGAATCAAACAATATACGATCCATATACTAATGTATTACGTGCTACAACAGAATCTATGGCTGCCATAATCGGCGGTACTGATTCACTCGTTGTTAGACCATTCAATAGTGCATATACCCCTGAAACAAAGTTTTCAGAGAGAATCGCAAGAAACATCCAGATTGTTCTTCACAAAGAAGCATACCTGGAAAATATTGCCGACCCCTCTGCGGGTTCTTATTATATTGAAACCTTAACCGACTCAATTATTCATGAAGCATGGAAGTTATTTCTGCGGGTAGAAGAACAGGGAGGTTATCTTAAAGCACTGAAAAATGGTATGATTCAATCTGATATTTCAATTGTATCGCAAAAACGTAAAAATTCTGTTGCTTCAGGGAGAGAAGTCTTACTTGGTATTAACAGGTATCCGAATTTCAATGAATCTGTCAAAGATGAAATTGTTGCTGATATTGCCTTCCCTGCTATCGATGAAGGGAAAGTTGAAGTTACACCAATTCAAAGGCAACGTGGATCTGTCGACATCGAGAAAATACGTCTGGCTACCGAAAAGCATCCTGAAGGACAACCTGTTGTATTTATACTAACTTATGGCAATCAAACCATGCGAAGAGCAAGAGCTGGGTTTTCATGCAATTTTTTTGCCTGTGGCGGATACAAAGTGATCGACAATCCGGGATTTTCAAGTATCGAAGAAGGTGTTGCTTCTGCCGTTGAATCAAAGGCTGACATTATTGTAATTTGCAGCAGCGATGAAGAATATTCCAGCCTGGTGCCGGCTATTAAAGAACTTGTGCAGGAAAGGGCCATACTTGTTGTTGCAGGTGCCCCTGATTGCATGGAAGAACTTAAATCAAAAGGCATAACAAATTTTATCCACCTGCAATCTAATATGGTAGATTCGTTAAAAGAATACCACAGAATGTTGAAAATAAAAATTTGATTCGGTGAATTCAAGATACTGTTATATATCATTTCTCCTGGTATTACTGGTGCTATCGCTTAACGCGACAGAATCATTGCATACATATCATCGAAATGGCATTTCATTAAACGGAAATTGGAATATTATCGTTGATCCTTATGAAAACGGTTATTACAATTACCGCTACGAACCTTTTGATCAATCGAATGATCCTTGGTCAGTCGGATATTATGGAGATAAAAAATCGGAGGGCCCGGGTGATCTTATAGAATATAATTTTGATGCTTCAACAACTCTTCATGTTCCAGGCGACTGGAACACGCAAGATCCGAAATACTATTATTACGAAGGTACAATATGGTATAGGAAAAAATTTGATGCTCCGCAAATTGAAAACGGACAAAGGGTATTCCTCTGTTTTGGAGCTGTAAATTACAAAGCAGATGTGTATCTGAATGCTCAAAAATTAGGTTTTCATATTGGTGGATTTACACCTTTCTATTTTGAAATCACAAATCTTTTAAAAAGGACTGAAAACTCACTGGTAGTCAAAGTCGATAATAAACGGACAAAAGAGGCCGTGCCGACTTTAAATACGGATTGGTGGAATTATGGAGGTATAACCCGTGATGTGAGACTTATCGTTGTGCCTAAATCATTTATCAGAGATTATTCTATTCGTCTTGAATCAACTGACACAAAGAAGATAATAGGAAAAATCTATCCGGATGGGAATTCCGGTGAGAAAAAAATAACAATTCATATTCCTGAACTGGGAATTCGTGAAAAAGTCAATTCAGCAAATGCCAGTGAATTCTCATTCCATGCAAAAGAAATTGAATTATGGTCGCCTGAACATCCCAAATTATACAGGATCGAGATTACATATGGAGAAGATACATTGATTGACTCAATCGGATTCAGAACAGTATCTGTCAAAGGCAAACAAATACTTCTGAATCAAAAACCTGTTTTTTTAAGGGGTATATCAATTCATGAAGAATATGCTGTTGAAGGGGGAGGCAGAGTAAACGAATTCTGGAAAACAGAGCAATTGCTAAATTGGGCAAAAGAACTTGGCTGTAATTTTATTCGACTTGCTCATTATCCTCACAACGAAGACATGATACGCCAGGCTGAGAAAATGGGATTTATGGTTTGGTCCGAAATTCCTGTTTACTGGACAATTGACTGGCACAATGAAGAAACTTTTCAGAATGCAAAAAACCAGTTGACAGAAAGTATTCTTCGTGACAGAAACAGGGCCAATGTAATCATCTGGTCGCTGGCAAACGAAACCCCAGTAAATGAGCCGCGCACAAAATTCCTGATACGTCTCGCTAAGCACGCACGTTCACTCGATAACACAAGATTATTAAGCGCCGCAATGGAAAAACACTACAAAAACGACAGTCTTGCAGTTGTTGAGGATCCGCTGGCAGTTATCGTGGATGTAGTAGCTTTCAATGAATACATCGGTTGGTACGATGGTTTGCCTGATAAATGTGAAAAAGTAAGTTGGGAAATTCCTTATAACAAGCCTGTTTTTATCAGTGAATTCGGTGCAGGTGCAAAATACGGATATCATGGAGACTCCGGATTACGATGGACAGAAGAATTCCAGGAAGATCTCTATATAAAAACAATGAAAATGATTGATACTATAGAAGGATTGTGTGGCATTTCTCCCTGGATACTTGTTGATTTTCGATCCCCCAGGAGACCATTACCCGGAATCCAGGACGATTTCAACAGGAAGGGACTTTTGTCTGAAAAGGGGGAGAAGAAAAAAGCGTATTTTGTCTTGCAGGAATATTATGAGAAGAAGCAGAGGATTGATTAGTGTTTACTGGGTAATGAGAATGTTATAGATTATTAGATGTGAGATATTAAACGTGAAATATTAGACTTGAGCTTTATGGAATGATAATAAAAGAAAAAATTATACTATGCATAATTTCCGGGAACTTAAGATTTGGCAGCGATCAAAAAAATTAGTAAGTAGAATTTATTTCATCTCTAAGGATCCCCCCTTTGAAGAACTCTATGGACTTACCTCACAAATCAGGCGTGCTGTTGTTTCTATTCCGACTAATATTGCAGAAGGATGCGGACGAAATAGTGATAAAGAACTAATGAGATACCTGGATATCGCCAATGGATCTGCTTTTGAACTCGAAACTTTGCTATTACTATCAAATGACATGAATTGAATTATCTCTCTGGAAAAGAAGTCAAGCATATGATTACTGAGATTGAAGAAATTGATAAGATGATCTTCAATTTCAAATTAATGCTAAAAGATAAATAAATATGTCTCAAATCTCATATCTTACTATCTCATATCAGTTTAAGATGTTTACTAATTAAAGCATTAAATATTAATAATATGCGTCCGGATTTTAAAACAATTGATATAAAGCAAACTGTTGTGAAGAAGAAGGATATCTCTGCCTGGGAAAGAAAGAACAAGATCTCCAGGAACTGGATTACAGCTGAACAAATTCCGGTAAAACCTGTATATACAAAAGAAGACCTGGAAGGAATGGAGCACTTGAATTATGCTGCCGGAATTCCTCCCTACCTTCGTGGGCCTTACTCAACAATGTATGTTACAAGACCGTGGACCATCAGACAATATGCGGGATTTTCCACAGCAGAGGAATCCAATGCATTTTACAGGCGCAATCTAGCCGCAGGACAAAAGGGTTTATCCGTTGCTTTTGATCTTGCCACACACCGGGGGTATGATTCCGATCACGAAAGGGTTGAAGGAGATGTTGGCAAAGCAGGAGTTGCTATTGACTCTGTTCTGGATATGAAAATTCTTTTTGATCATATTCCACTGAATAAAATGTCTGTCTCCATGACCATGAATGGTGCTGTGCTTCCTGTTATGGCCTTTTATATCGTTGCCGCTCTTGAGCAGGGTGCTAAACTGGAAGAATTAGAGGGAACCATTCAGAATGATATTTTGAAGGAATTCATGGTTCGGAATACATATATTTACCCTCCTGAAATGTCTATGCGAATCATTGCCGATATCTTCAAATATGCTTCGAAGAATATGCCAAAATTCAATTCAATAAGCATTTCCGGTTATCATATGCAGGAAGCAGGGGCTACCGCTGATATCGAACTTGCCTATACCCTGGCTGACGGACTGGAATATCTTCGTACAGGAGTAAACTCAGACATGGATATTGATTCTTTTGCTCCCCGGATTTCTTTCTTCTGGGCCATTGGCATGAATCATTTTATGGAAATTGCCAAACTCAGAGCTGCTCGTTTGCTGTGGGCGAAAATAGTGAAGCAATTTGATCCTAAAAATCATAAATCACTTGCCCTTCGTACCCATTCTCAAACATCAGGCTGGAGTCTTACGGAACAGGATCCATACAATAACATTTCCCGTACATGTGTTGAAGCTATGGCAGCTGCATTAGGTCACACACAATCATTGCATACCAACGCCCTTGATGAGGCAATCGCATTGCCGACCGATTTTTCTGCACGAATTGCGCGAAATACACAGATTTACCTGCAAAAAGAGACTCAAATCTGCAGGTCTGTCGATCCCTGGGCAGGATCGTACTATGTTGAATCGCTTACCCATGAACTGGCTCATAAAGCATGGGGACATATTCAGGAAATCGAAAAACTTGGCGGCATGTCAAAAGCAATTGAAACAGGCTTGCCAAAGATGCGGATTGAAGAAGCGGCTGCCCGTAAACAAGCCCGCATAGATGCGATGAAAGATATCATTGTTGGTGTGAACAAGTACCGTCTTGAAGAAGAATATCCAATAGAAATACTGGAGGTTGATAATACAGCCGTGCGTGAGAGTCAGATCAAAAGGCTTCATAAACTTAAGAAAGAAAGAGATGACAATAAGGTGAAATCGTCTCTTGAAAAGATCACCAATGCTGCCCGAACAGGTAAAGGTAATTTGCTGGAGCTCTCTGTTGAAGCAGCAAAAGTTCATGCTACATTGGGTGAAATCTCGTATGCAATTGAAGAAGTAACAGGAAGATACAAAGCAATCATTCGTTCCATATCAGGTATCTATTCATCAGAAACCGGTGATGATCCGAACTTTAAAAAGGCAAGGCAACTATGCGATACATTTGCTGAAAAGGAAGGTCGTCAGCCAAGAATTATGATTGCAAAAATGGGACAGGATGGTCATGACAGAGGTGCTAAGGTGGTCTCAACAGGATATGCCGATGTAGGCTTTGATGTGGATATCGGACCATTGTTCCAGACTCCTGTTGAAACAGCAAGACAGGCAGTGGAAAACGATGTTCATATACTTGGCGTTTCAAGTCTCGCCGCAGGACATAAAACATTAATCCCAAAGGCAATTACCGAGCTAAAAAAGCTTGGAAGAGAAGATATTATGGTGATCGCCGGCGGAGTAATTCCTCCGCAGGATTATGAATTTTTGTATAAAGCCGGTGTTTCTGCCATTTTCGGTCCGGGAACTTCAGTGACTGTAGCTGCTATTGAAATGCTGGAGATCTTACTGGAAACACATCATCAATAAAAAAAAGGTAACCAGATCCCATTCATTTCATCAAATATTGCAATAATTTATGTAACTTCATTCTCACAACTGTTAGCGCCTGCTCAAAGAAGCATCAGCATCAAAGAGTAACTTTATTTGATTACTGGCAGTTAAGTTAAAAGGCTGTTTATTCTATACGAATACGTTTAATTCATGGTGTATAATATGTAAACGGATAGTTCATGTTATGAGATATGTATTGTTATTTCTTTGTATTACCTGTCTTAATACGCGTCTTTCATTTGCAGAAAACAAGGATAATCCTAAAATTGCTCTTGTTTTAAGCGGGGGCGGAGCAAAAGGATTTGCGCACATTGGCGTTCTTAAAGTGCTGGAGGAGGAAGGAATCCCTATTGATATAGTTGTGGGAACAAGCATTGGAAGCATTGTTGGAGGATTGTATTCTATTGGATATTCGGCCGAGGAAATAGAAGAAATGGCCAAAACAGAAGACTGGAATCGTCTGCTTTCTAATGATGTTAACCGAAAGCAACTATCACAGAACATAAAAAACGAAAAACAACATTTCCTCGCTTCAATACCTGTTAATGACAACTATAAACCTATTGTTCCCTATGGTGTCATAAAGGGCCATAACATTATCAATCTGTTTTGCAGACTCACCAGTAATGTCCCCGAAGATGCAGACTTTTCACAATTCCCTGTTTCATTCGCCTGTATCGGTACTGATGTGGAATCAGGCGAGGAAATAGTGATTGATCATGGTTTTCTTCCTACTGCCATTTATTCGAGCATGACCATTCCAGGGATATTCCAGCCCTTAAAGCACAATGGCCACCTGGTACTTGATGGAGGGCTGGTGAATAACTTTCCAACGGATGTGGCAAAAAACATGGGTGCGGATATAATTATCGGTGTTGATATCCGAACTGACCTTCATGAACTGGAGGAAATTATCACCATGGAGCATCTCATGGACCAACTGATCAATTTTTATGCCCTGGAAAAAGATTCTGCCAATAAAAGCTTATGCGATATACTTATTCGCCCTGACATTAGCGGTTATAATGCGTATAGTTTCAACACCAAGGCTGTTGATACACTTGTTCAGAGGGGAATAATTTCTGCTCTTGCAAAAATTAATGAAATAAATAAACTGAAATCAGATTTTCATTTATCCGCCCGTCAAAACATTCCAAAACATAAAGTTCCTGAATCATTTACAATAAACAAACTTACCATATCAGGAAATTATTCGATGAATGATAAACTCATACTTGATAATCTCAAGTTAGATCTGCCGGGGAACTATTCATCCGAACAAATCAAAAACTCCATCGATAAATTATACGGATTAGGCTATTTCAAAAGAGTATATTATTCTCTGAAGGAAGATGAAGAAGGAAAAATATTGAATCTATATCTCGAAGAACAACCATCCAAAAATATAAATGTGGGTATGCGTGTCAATACAACCGATGCGGTTTCCATTTTGCTGAATTTTACTCAAAAGGACTACAGACGGTTTATCGGAATGCTATCGGTCACTGCTGACATATCCTCAAATCCCGGTTTAATTATTCAAACAGAACTAAGCAAAGGCAAACTTCCTGTATTTGGAATTCAGCTTGAAGGGAAATACAATAGATTTGATCTGTATTATGACAAACAGAAATCCTTTGCAACAGATCAAATTTATGGAACGGCCAGTATCTATACATATAAGAACTTAAAGAATACTTCTGTCATTGGTTTGGCAGTGAAAGAAGAATTTTATAAAGGCGAGATTTACAATGTCCCAGGCGATAGCGTCCTGGAGCTAACAAAAGACCATACAGCAATTACTAGTTTAATAACATATTTTTCCCTCGACAATCTTGACGACTATTATTTTCCATCACGAGGTATCGAATTGTACGCGGAATTTTCTCTCTCTTCTGATGAAGAATACAATAGCATTAATCCCACTGCCTTGTTAAAAAACAGAAATATTATTGCACTGACACAAAAAAGTTGTTTGTTATTGAATTTTTCCGGCAGGGCGGTTTTCTCTGAAAAAATGCCCCAGTTCAAACAGACCTTTGCAGGAGGTGCGGATTACAGCATTTATTTTAATTATCATTTCCCTTTTTATGGCTTGCCTTCCATTACACCACACAAGAATTATACATTTATAAGTCTTGCTGGTATACGTATAAATATTGCAGAAAAACACTTTGTTACTTTGATCGGAAATTGTCTCTTTGAAAACAATGAAACTCTTCCGCTTGAAGAATATAACAGTATATTGGGTGCAGCAATAGGTTATTCTTTCAATTCCAGGTTTGGGCCTCTTGATTTTACATTAGGGTACTCTGACGGACATGAAAAAATAACGATATCTGCCAATGCAGGATTATGGTTCTAGTGTAAATCCGATCAAATTTGTTCTCTTGAATTAACCTCGCTGTTTCCTGATTAAACAGTTTCGCTTTTTTATATACTTCGAGTTTTTGGAAATCAAACATTGCTTATTAACGATTTAGTGTGAGTGTGAGTTTTGTCCTCCTCCGTTCTGAAAACTCAGAACTCCGGCGGATAAAAAGAATCAGAGTGACAGTGCTCGCTCTCACTCTGATTAAATAGCCCCACCTGGAATCGAACCAGGATCTACAGTTTAGGAAACTGCTATTCTATCCGTTGAACTATGGGGCCAAAAAAGGATGAAGTTCTTCCTTGCTATGGCTTCGAAGGACAATGCCCACCTTTTGCTATCACCTTTGTAATATTTCGTTGATCGAAGAAAGCCTCGGCGGGCACGGCAAAAGTATCTAAAATCATTGAATGTATCAAAAATTACTTTCTATGCCTTTCCTTACGAATTGCCTTAATTTAGTTTCATTTAAAATTCAGCTTTCATTACATTTGGCAAAATTTTATTTATGATTTTTGATATCATCTTCCTGATCATATTCTCATGGGCAATTTATAAAGGCTATACAAGAGGGTTCATTCTTCAGGCAGCTACCCTGGCAGCTCTTATACTTGGTATTTTTGGGGCAATTAAATTTTCAGGTTTTACTGCTACTATTATTATTGAAAAACTACATTTTAACTGGGAATATATGCACCTGGTTGCCTTTGCTATAACCTTTATCGGTATAGTAATAGGCATTCATTTCCTGGCAAGATTGTTTGAAAAATTATTAAAAGCTATTTCAATAAATTTTATAAACCGGTTGTTGGGTGTGATTTTTAACCTGATCAAATACGCTTTTATCATAAGCGCCATCCTTGTTGTGATTAATGGAATTAACCGGCGCATCCATTTTCTTCCTGAAGAAAAGATAAATCAGTCCATTCTCTACAAACCTTTATCAGCATTAGCACCAATGCTCTTCCCTTATCTTCATTTTGACTTTACACATCCCTTTGATGCACCTGATGAACCAACCGAAGAAATTATTGTGTAATCAAATAAAATTATTTGTTATCCTGCAAATGTTATCTTTGCAGAAATTTTTATAGAATGAATTTTGTTGAAGAACTGAAATGGCGAGGCATGATTCACAACATTATGCCGGGAACCGAAGAACAGTTGCAGAAGGAAATGACAACTGCCTACATCGGATTTGATCCAACAGCAGATTCACTCCATGTTGGCAGTTTTGCACAGATCATGTTGCTGAAAAGATTTCAGCTCGCAGGTCATAAACCCATTGTGCTGGTCGGCGGTGCAACCGGAATGATAGGTGATCCAACAGATAAAACGACAGAGAGAAATCTTCTTGATGAAAAAACTCTTAATTACAATTTAGAGGGGATAAAATCCCAGCTCCGAAAATTTATCGATTTCGATAGTAATTTACCCAACTCAGCTGAAATGGTGAATAATTTTGACTGGATGAAAGATTACAACTTTCTGGAGTTTATTCGCGATATAGGCAAGCACATTACGGTAAACTACATGATTGCCAAGGATAGCGTAAAAAAACGAATCGGAGCAGACTCTAAACAGGGTATGTCTTTTACTGAGTTTTCCTATCAGCTTGTGCAGGGATATGATTTTCTATGGCTGAATCAGCATAAAAATTGCAAGCTTCAAATGGGTGGTTCTGATCAATGGGGCAATATTACGACCGGTTCGGAGTTAATAAGAAGAAAAACAGGAAATGAAGCTTTTGCCCTTACTATTCCTCTTGTTACCAAAGCAGATGGTGGTAAATTTGGAAAAACAGAATCAGGAAATATCTGGCTGGATGCAAATCGCACCTCTCCGTATGAATTTTACCAGTTCTGGCTAAATACTTCTGATGAAGATGCTGAAACATATATCAAAATATTTACTCTTATTAGGAAAGACGAAATTGAAACCCTTATCAAAGAACATCAGAAAGAACCTCATCTTCGCATTTTACAAAAAAGTCTGGCAACAGAAATCACCACAATGGTTCATTCCCATGAAGAACTTGAAAATGCTGTTGAAGCCTCACAGATACTTTTTGGAAAAGGCACTACTGAAAGTCTTTCCAAACTTGACGAAAGAACTTTTTTATCAGTTTTTGACGGGGTACCTCATTTTACTATTTCCGGTCAAGTGCTTCGGAAAGGTGTAAATGTTGTCGACCTGCTTACCGAGAAAATGCAGGTCTTTCCTTCAAAGGGTGAATTACGACGCATGATTAAAGGGGGTGGGGTGAGCCTGAATAAAATGAAAGTTAAAGACGAAAACCTGGAAATAAATGAGGACAAACTATTGAACAACAAATATTTACTAGTTCAAAAGGGAAAGAAAAATTATTTTGTTATCACTGTTAAATAATACATGTCATGGTTAAAAAAACAAAAGATCAGGGATTAGTATACGATGCATTTGATCTGATAAAATTTGCCTGGGACAAAAAATGGATTTTGATAGGCCTTTCATTAATAGCTTTTATTGCATCTGTTATTGTTTCTTTATTGATTACGCCAAAATTTAGATCCAAAGTAGTCATGTTTCCTGCCGCTTCAGTTTCAGTCTCAAAAAACCTTGTGGAAACAGCTGTTATTACCTCCGACACCAAAGATATTTTAACCTTTGGAGAAGACGAAGAATCCGAAAGACTATTGCAAATCTTAAGATCTGATCAGATCAAAAAACACATCATCGAAAAATTCAATCTTTTGGAACATTATGAAATTGACACAGCCAGCAAGTATAAAAATACATTTTTATACAGCAAGTTTGAAGGCAACGTAAGTTTTCGAAGAACCGAATTTCTCTCCATCGAGATATCGGTTCTTGATGAAGATGCGCAAATGGCTGCCGATATTGCCAATGGCATTGTCACGTATATTGATTCCGTTTACTTTAACATAAAGAAATCACGCGCACAGGAAGCATATGCCATAGTTGAAAGAGAATATAACAGTTCGAAAGTGCTTATTGAACAATTAACAGATTCATTAAATAAAATACGTTCGTATGGTATTCATGATTACGAATCGATGGCAGAAGCTTTGAATCTTGCCTATGGCGAGGCTATTGCATCGGGTAATACAAGAGCCATAAAAGCCATTGAAAACAAAATGGAAGTTATGTCCAAATATGGAGGGGCTTATATCGAACTTTCTGATAAACTGGAATGGGAGATTGAGCGGTTCAGTCTTTTAAAATCAAAGCTTGCGGCTGCCAAAGTAAATCTTGAATCTACCATGACCAATGTGTTTGTGCTGGATTATGCAAACAAATCTGAGAGAAAAGCTACACCACACCGATCAATGATTGTTATGGTATCAACCCTGACTACATTCGCTCTGGCCCTTCTCTTATTGCTTATTATAGATAATATTAAGTCACGCTATTAAAGCATGCCTTTGCTTAAAGAGATAAAACAAAATATCTGGTTAATCGCGCTCGTATTCATCTACATTGTAGTGAATATGATATTGACCTGGAATGAGTTTTATTATCTGAATTTTTTGCCCGTTTTGGTTTTCTTTGTTTTTATTGCCTTCACCAGACTTGATATTTTATTTTTTATCATTGTTTTCCTGACACCTCTATCCATTCAGTTAATTGAGTTTATTCATTCTTCTCCGGTTGATTTTGCCATTCCTACCGAACCTTTGCTTTTTGGTGTTATGATCATTTTTCTTTACAAGCTTGTCAGGGAAGGAAAAATAGATCACAGAATTGTCAACCATCCGGTAAGCTATGCTATATTGTTTTATTTATTCTGGATGTTTGTTACTGCTATTACCAGTTCAATGCCTTTGGTATCCTTTAAATTTTTGCTTGCAAAAGTATGGTTTATAGTGACTTTTTATTTGCTGGCCATCTTCATCTTCAAAAAAACTGAAAATATTCCGCTTTTTATTTGGTGTTATGCTCTGCCTATGGTCTTTATTGTCTTGTATTCTATAAAAAGACACATGTTTTATGGCTTATTTGATAAGCAGGCTGCTCATTCGGTCATGGAACCATTTTTCCGCGACCATACATCTTATGGCGCAATATTGGCCATGCTTTTTTTTGGTGTTGCAGGAATTATTTTCAAACAAGGAAAAAATTTTCTTTTAAAAAGTATCTCCTGGATTGTTTTATTTATCCTATCAGCAGGCTTAATACTCTCCTATACAAGAGCAGCCTGGATCAGTGTTTTATTCTCTTTTGGCATCATGATTGTCACACTGCTGAAGATTAAATTCAAATATTTGTTTGCCGGTGGTATATTCATTCTTATCGTATTTATGGGACAACGCACAGAAATAGTGCACAAGCTGGAAAAAAACAAACAGGATTCTTCTGCAGACCTTGCTGAGCATGTACAGTCCATCTCAAATATTACTACCGATGATTCAAACCTCGAAAGATTAAATCGCTGGGATGCTGCATTCAAAATGTTTAAAGAACGTCCTGTATTTGGCTGGGGCCCCGGAACATATACTTTCAATTATGCCCCGTTTCAATCTTCCCGGAAAAAAACACTGATCAGTACAAACTTTGGAGACCGGGGCAATGCTCATAGTGAATATATAGGCCCGTTGGCTGAATCCGGAGTACCTGGCTCAATATCTTTTCTCCTTATAGTAATCATTAGCCTTCTTACAGGATTCAGAGTGTATCATGAAATACAAGATAAAAAACTGAAACAAGTCGTCCTGGCTTATATTTTAGCATTTATCACCTACCTTCTTCACGGTTCACTAAATAATTTTCTCGATACTGATAAAGCATCGGCATTGTTCTGGGGATTTATTGCAGTGTTTGTTTCTCTTGATATTTATTACCTGCACGAAAAAGAAACAAATGAAACCGGATCAAATAGCACGGTGAATAAAAGCACGAATTAAAAAAGTTCGATCCCCAGAATAGAAATATCATCAAAAATGGAAGTTGCGTCTTCCAGTATTTTTTGCCTTTTAATAATATTTTCTATGTTGTCTTCGATCGATCTGTCATTACTTAAACAAGCTTCTATTTCGGAAGTTTCTGTTGATACACCCCTGCCATCCATCAATTCGACAAGTCCGTCAGTATAACATAAGATTTTTGCAGGTTCCTCAATCAGTTCAGATCCCTTTCGGATCAGTGGAATTTCATCCAGCATTCCAATTCCTACACAGCCTTTATCAAGAAAAACAAGACTTTTTTCTTTGATTTTATACAAAATGGGTTGATTATGTCCTGCGTTAATATATTCCAGTTCCCTGGTCTTGAAATTGTATTTTCCTACAAATAATGTAATGAATTTTTCACCATTTGCTGCATGCAAAACCCGCTCATTTAATTTTTCAACAAGTGCCAGTAAAGAAATCTCATGCGTAAATAAAGCCCGAAGATTTGCCTGAAAATTTGACATCAACAGGGCAGCTGACATACCTTTTCCTGACACATCCGAGATGCAAAAACCTATCTCATGTTTGCTAAGTTCTATATAATCATAATAATCGCCTCCGACTTCCAAATGAGGATGATAAAATGCTGTTATATGTATTTTATCATTATTTGGCAATGCAAATGTATGGGGTATAAGCATATTTTGCATCTTGGAAGCCAGTTCGAGCTCCTTTTTCATTGCCTCCTGCTTCAAACTTTCATTGAACAACCTGATGTTTTCAATGGCAACAATAATGATATTTGAAAGAGTCTGAATGAAGTTCAGGTGTTTAATGGTCGGACTTATCCCTTCTCCTTCCTCATCAATATCGCCAATAATTACAAAAGCTACATGTTTTCCGTTATGAATGACAGGTATAACAATATCATAATTTGATAAGGTTGAAGATTGAGAGGAGGAAACAAAAGATATTTCATCATAAGATAAGAGTTCCTCTTCAACATTAATATTTTTTTGATTTTCATCTGTGATACCGGAACTTAAAATACATTTCCATTCCTCATCCAGTTTATACAAGATCAGCTTGCCAATACTAAGATCTTCTTTCAGTATTCTTTCATATCGCTCCAACAACTCCTCCTGCGTAAGGTTTTCATTTATAGCCTGAGTAATGTGTAGCAACGACCGAAGCTTGAAAGTCGTTAATTTTAAACGTTTTATGGAAGCCTTATCACTCATTTGAACATTCTAAGAGTATGTAAAATAACAAATTATTCTTTAACTCTTTCAGAATATGAGTATGTTCTGGTATCAACCTTGATTTTTTCTCCCTGTTCAATAAATAAAGGTACATTTACTATGGCACCAGTTTCAAGTGTCGCTTGTTTTAAAGCTGTTGATGATGCTGTATCGCCTTTAATTCCTGGTTCCGTATAAGTTATTTCAAGAACAACAAAAGGCGGCAATTCGCACGACAATGGAGTATCGGTATCCGCATGGTAGACTATTTCAACTTCCTGACCTTCTTTTAAAAGATCAGGTGTATTGATCATCTCTTTGGGTATACTTATTTGCTCAAAAGTTTCAGAATGCATAAAATTATAGCCGACATCATCATTATACAAAAACTGATATCCTCTTCGTTCTATACGTTGTGTGTTAATTTTATGTCCCGCAGAGAACGTGTTATCAATTACTTTACCAGTTTTAATGTTCTTAAGTTTTGTTCGAACAAATGCCGGCCCCTTGCCGGGCTTCACATGCTGAAAATCAACGATTGTATATAAATCGTTATTAAATTCAATGCATAGCCCATTCCTGATATCTGCAGTAGTAGCCATTTTTATACTTTGTATTAACGGCTACAAAAATAATTGAAATCTTACTTAAATTGTAATAATCCTAATCTTTTATAGGCTAACTTTTCTTTGATGCGGAGAAAATAGTATTCTTTGAAGTAGTTGGAATAAAATCCTTTAGATAAAATGGTTCAAAATATGCCAGATCAACAAAATCCTCAGCTTTGTATTTTGCATAGGCAATAGAAGTCATATAAACTGAAGAATGTGAAAAATCATCAACAAAATAAGCATTTTTGTTTGTAATCGTTCCTTTCAGTTTTTCTGCCCCTGATCCAAAAAAATAAATTTTGTGGTCAGACAATACTTCGTTAAAAGTATCCGGTTCAACAATTTGTGCAACGATATCCTTAAATTTCCTGTTACCAGGGGTAAACAATGCCATGTATACTTCCATACGCCGTGCATCAATCATCGGTGCGTACAAGACCTTATTTGGCATAGCATTTTTCTTATCAACATACTCTTCCTGAAATCCGATGCTCATAGCTTCCAGAGTAGAAACTGAAATCAAAGGGATTCCATAGCCGTAGCACAATCCTTTTGCGATGGAAACCCCGATTCGCAAACCAGTGTATGAACCTGGCCCCATACTCACAGCAATTGCATGAGGCATAAGGTTTTTCTTCTCTGCATTTCTTAGTAACTCCTCAATAAAAACCGATAAGGTGGAAGCATGTGATTTTTCCTCAGATGTCTCTTTCACTGCAATGACTTTTCCTTCATTAGCAAGTGATACAGAACACACTTCTGTAGCAGTTTCTATATGCAAAATGACAGACATGAGGAACAAAAATACGAATTCGGTTAAATCCCTCATCATTGATGATATGAATTAAACGGCAAAAGTGATAAAGAGTAAAGGCAAAAGAGATGTGTATAAATTACTCTCTGGCGAAAAGCGTATACGATGAGGTTTCGCTATTTGCCCAAAGAAGGCTGGAACATCATTGAAAAGGAAATACAGTATAAGGCAATAGAATATCTATAGTTTAAATTAAAAGTATATCTGTGAAGAAAAAATAGAAATGAATTGTTACAGAGAATTAAATTTGCAATAGCTTAAAAATTGAAATGAATTGGAATCGAATAATTATCAAATCAAAATTGAAGGGATTGGTACTGTCAGATTAAAAAGAAGTAACAAAGCCAGATATCTGCGATTGAAAGTACATCCTCATCAGGGAATAGTAGTAATCGTTCCTCGAAATATAAGTGATTCCAGTGCTCTTAAATTTGTATCCCAGAAAAAGAGCTGGATTGAAAAATCAGTAAAAAAACAAAGCTCTTATAAAAAACAAACAACGCGATTTACAGAATCTTCTTCATTTGCTACCCGTTCACATCAACTATTTCTTTTAAGACATCAGAAAAATACGATGAAATCAATTGTTAAGGACGATAAAATTGTGATATGGTATCCTGAGATTGCTAAGGTTGAAGATGATCGAATACAAACTTTTATAAGAAAGACAATTGAAGAAACATGGCGCCTGGAGGCAAAGAAAATTTTGCCTGTACGATTAAATGAACTGGCAAAAAAATATGGTTTTCAATACAATAAAATTAAAATAAAAAATGCAAAAACCAGATGGGGAAGTTGTTCAGCTCAAAACAATATTAACCTGAATATTCAACTGATGCGACTCCCCGATTACCTCATTGATTATGTTATGCTTCATGAATTAATGCATACAAAGGAAAAAAATCATCAAGCCCTTTTCTGGAGCCATTTTGAACAAATTTTACCCGGAGCACGTAAATTAGATAAGGAATTGAACCAATATAACTTATCCTTTTGGTAATACGTCCCTTTTAAAAAGTGAGATTTCTATGGTGTTTTTATAAATCCATTGAATTTCAGTACAATTGATAAATTCTGGCAATGTTTTTGTATTATTGCAACCGAAATTATCAGTAACTATTTTTACTTAGAATAAATTCATGTTAAGAGGCTTTGCTATTTTATTATTTCTCTTTTTTGGAATCTCCCTTTTCGGGCAGAGTTCCAAACAATACATGAAAGCAGCAGAACAATTCATCGAAAATGGTTATTATGAGCAGGCTATTCAGCAATACAATAAAGCAATTGAAATAGATCCGCAAAATGGAGAAGCATACGAAGAACGAGGAAAAACAAATGAATATTTAACCCATCTGTTAGAAGCATCTGAAGATTTTCGTAATGCTGCAGTTTTCGGAACAAATTCAGCTCAAAATTATTTTCATTCAGCAGAAATTTTATTTCATCTTAAAGAATTTGATCATGCATTGGATAATATTGACAATGCAATCTCTCAAAAACAAAAATTTCATGAAGCTTATCTTCTTCAATGTGAAATCTATTTATCATTAAATGAATTTACGAATGCCTTAAAATCAGCAGAACTTGCAATTGATGCAAAGAACTCTGCTTATGCAAACTATCTGTCTGGCCTGGCCAATATGCATCTTAACAATTACAAAGAAGCAGAACTGGATTTTGAGAAAGCCATTATAAAAGACAAGTTTCTTTTTGATGCTTTTCTGTCATTGGCAGAAGTGCAATTGCAATCTGGCAAAATTACATATGCAATTGAAAATTGTAATTATGTTCTAAGAAATGACAAAAACAATTTAAGGGCTTATTTGATCCTGAGTCAGTGCCATGGCAATAACAAAGAATTTGATGCCGCTATATCGGATATTTCAAAAGCAATTGTACTGGATACGGCTAAGTCAGAATATTTTATGCTGCGCGGTGACTACTATTTTAAATATGCTCAATATCAGAATGCAATCAATGATTTTACAGTTGCCCTTAATCATGATATTACCAATGTGAATGCCATGATGAAAAGAGCAAATGCATATGAAAAAATAGGGATGAAATCAAAAGCCGTATCAGACTATGCATTGCTGCTTAAGTTTGCTCCCGATTTGGAACCTTCTGTTATTGATGAAGTTGAACAGAAGATTTATGAACTGAACAGGGAATCAAACAAGCCGGTTATCAGTCTTACTGATCCCGCAATAAACTCAAATTCTCAGTTACTTGTGCCTGAAAATAGGGATCAGATCAGTATTGTCGGAAATATCGAAGATGAAAGTAAGCTACGATTTCTTAAAATTAATAACGATACTTTGCTTAACGATCCTGACGGAAAACTCAAAAAAGAATTCTCAGCAAGTATTCATACAAATGATCTTGAATTTATTACGATTTCAGCATCAGATATATACAATAATTCCAGCACTGTAAGCTATGCGATTGAAAGAATTGAAACTCAAGCTCCTCGTATTTTTTTACGTAATCCCTACGTTGGCGATGATGGAATAATTTCAATCAGGTCTGACGATAATTATTTATATATTGACGGCCAAATAGAGGATGAAAGTTTAATATCTTCTATTAAAATTGAAAATGTTGTTGCCAGCTATGCTCCTGGCGACTTTAATCCACGATTCACTGCAACACTTGATATTACGAAAAAAAACCGTATAAACATTACTGCCATCGACAAATATGGAAATGTAAGTGAATCAGAATATTTATTCCGCCGTGACGGGAAAATTTTAAGTGACGGTAGTCCAATGGGGAAAACCTGGGTGGTACTGATAGAAAATTCTGAATACAAAGATTTTCCAAATTTAAAATCTCCTTCTCAGGACATTCTCCTTATGCAACAAGCTCTTTCAAGATACAGAATAAACAAGGTGATTGTGAAAAAAGATCTCACAAAAAGAGAATTGGAACGTTTCTTTTCCATTGATCTAAGGGATTTGATAAGAGCAAATCATGTGAATTCATTGTTCATCTGGTTTGCAGGTCATGGAAAAAATAGTAATGACAACGGGTATTGGATACCTTCTGATGCTACGATGGATATAGAATTCAGTTATTTCAATATCAATGCTCTTAAAGCATCACTTTATTCCTATACCTCTCTTACTCACCTACTTGTGGTGAGTGATGCTTGTGCAACAGGACAGAATTTCTGTCTCGCGCTCAGAGGCCCAATAGATGGAACTGCTTGTTCCAATACTCAACTCACATTAAAAAAATCTTCCCAGGTCCTTACCTCCTCAGGTACAGGTTATGCTTACGATAATTCTCTTTTTACACGTGCTTTTGCTAATACATTATTAAACAATGAGGATGATTGCGTTACAATAGACGATATAGCAAAACGGGTAAGTATTATTCTGCGAAACAGTTCTCTTCAAACACCGGAGTTTGGAAGAATAAAAGGTCTGGAAGATGAATTAGGATCCTTCTTTTTCATTACACGATAGTAGTCTGCTTTTATTCTCATCTCTAACATTCCCTTTCCTAAACATAAAAAATATCTTTTAAACTCTTAAGGGTGTCTCAAGGTTTGTTTGTCTTACTATTGTAAAAGACCAAATAAAAAATGAACCTGAATATCCAAGAAATCCTGATCGTACTAACAATTTTTCAACTGTTGGTATTTTCCATTCTGTTTTTTACACTTACAAAAGGAATCAGAACCAGCAATTATTTTCTTGGATTATTCTTTTTTGCATTGGCATTTAATATTTTCAATTCACTTGTATACAAATTATTTGATTTTTTTATAAACCATTGTATACATTTATTTTATGTTGGATCATCTGCAGCCTTACTTTATTCTCCGTTATTTTATTTTTTCATTCTTTCACAAGTTCCTGGGAGAATTAGATCCTTCAGATTACTTCCCCTGCATCTAGTACCCTTTTTGTTACTTACAATGTATATTTTTACCGCCTTTTCGGTGCTTCCAGCTCAAGCCAAGAAGGAGATTTTATTATCCGGCGGATTGTTTTCTGCAGTTCAATACAATGTTCTTGTTGCCTTTGTGCATATTCAAGTGTTTGTTTATTTTTTGCTAACGATAAAAGAAATAAAATCCTTTAAACTTAAATATCAGCCATCTTTAAAGATAAAATATCTGTGGATCAGGTATATTCTATTCGGAATAACTTGCTTATGGTTAATAGATTTATTTCGTTATATTTCTGAACTTTATATAAATCAAATTAAAGCTCCAGTTGAAATATTTCTATATCTTGGGTTTATTGTGTTTTGTTTTTTGTTTATTCAAAAAATTTTCTCCCAGCCATTCATTTTCAATGTATGTGAAAATTTCACAGAGAATAAAAAACAATCCCTTTCAGACAGAATTAGAAAACAATATTATCAGAAACTTCTGACCTACATGAACAATGAACAACCTTTTCTTGATCCTGAAATCAATCTTTCCAGCCTGGGCCAAAAAATATCTATCCCTCCCCGCTCTTTATCAGAAGTAATCAATACAATGGAAAGAAAGAATTTTTATGATTTTATCAATTATTATCGTATTAAGGAATCCGAAAAACTTTTATTAACCTCTTCCGGAAGAGAAAAGACAATCTTAGAGGTTTTATACGAAGTTGGATTTAATACGAAATCAGCTTTTAATATTGCTTTTAAAAAACAAACAGGAATGACTCCAACAGAGTATAAAAGAAGGAATGAATTTATTAGCCTGTTAAAGAGAAGTAGTTAGACTGTATACCATTATACCGCACAGGTTAAAATCATATTTTAAATTATTAATTCAATTAAAAGAATTTTGAAATTGTATTTCAAATAGTTATAAATCTAATTATTCTATATAATCTAAACTTATAAGAATTGATTTATTCGCAATAATGTTCAACATATTCATGAATATATTTTATTGACTAAAGGAATAACAATAGAAAGAGATGCTAATCAGGTAGTATTATCCAACATTAAAGAGGATTCCAGGCCGGACCAATGAGCGTATTGCAGAAATGATACTATCCGGATCGAATCCGCATTCTTTATACAATTCACTTTGTGTCCCCTGATCAATAAACCGATCAGGTACACCAAGTCTTTTTACCTGAGCCTGATACGCATTTTCACACATAAATTCTATCACCGCACTGCCAAAACCACCGACTATCGTTCCGTCTTCAACTGTAATAATACGATCAAACTGTTTAAAAATACTGTGCAAGATTTCTTCATCCAATGGCTTGACATATCGCATATCATAATGTGCTATACTTATCACAGGAGAAGTATTCAGCTTTTTTAATGCTTCCTGTACTAAATTTCCGGCATGCCCAATGGAAAGAATTGCAATATCAGATCCTTCTTTTAACTTACGGGCCTTCCCGGGTTTCAATTCACTGAAAGGTTGACGCCAGTCAACTCTTTGTGCTCTACCCCTTGGATATCGTATTGAAAAGGGTCCGTATTTATCCAATTGAGCAGTATACATCATATTTCTCAATTCAATCGCATCCATGGGAGCAGCAACAATTAAATCCGGTATGCTTCGCATATAGGCTATGTCAAAAATTCCGTGATGTGTAGCTCCGTCTGAACCAACCAGACCTCCCCTGTCAAGGCAAAAGACTACTCCCAGTTTCTGTAATGCCACATCATGTATAACCTGGTCATAAGAACGTTGCATAAAAGAAGAATAAATGTTACAAAACGGAATAAGTCCCTGAGAGGCAAGTCCTGCTGAAAATGTAACTGCATGCTGCTCTGCGATACCGACATCAAATGTTCGTTCCGGCAATTCATCCATCATTATTTTCAAAGAACAACCGGTAGGCATTGCAGGTGTAATTCCTATAATTTTTTCATTTTTCTTTGCTAGTTCGAGGAGTGTAATCCCAAAAACATCCTGAAAAAGTGGCGGCTGAGCTATATCTGATTTAAGTTTAACAATTTCCCCGGTATCTTTATTGAATTTGCCCGGTGCATGAAATTTTGTTTGATTCAATTCAGCCTGTTTAAATCCTTTCCCTTTTTTCGTAAGTATATGCAATAGTTTTGGCCCCGGTATATTTTTCATGTCATCAAGAATTCTGGTAACATGCAAAACATCATGTCCGTCAATCGGACCAAAGTACCTGAAGTTTAATGCTTCAAATAAATTGCTTTGTCTAAGAAGGATGGATTTTATCCCATTTTCAAGCTTTTGAGCATATTCCCTGGCGTTTGGTGCAATCTTATTAATCTTGCCCAGTACATTCCAGATGTCATTTTTAAATCTGTTGTAGGTTTTTGAAGTCGTAATATCAACGAGGTATTCTTTAAGTGCTCCTACACTCGGATCAATGGAAATATTGTTGTCATTGAGTATAACCAAAATATCTGTATTTTCAATTCCTGCATTGTTTAATCCTTCAAAAGCCAACCCTCCTGTTAATGAACCGTCTCCAATCACAGCAGCCACATTTCTTTTTATTCCTTGTTTTTTATCGGCAACAGCAATACCTAAAGCTGCTGAAATTGAAGTTGATGCATGCCCCGTGCCAAAAGCATCGTATTCGCTTTCATTCATTTGCGGAAATCCACTTATTCCTTTGTATTTACGATTTGTATGGAACTGATCTCTGCGGCCTGTTAATATCTTATGCCCGTATGCCTGGTGTCCTACATCCCAAATTATTTTATCGAAGGGAGTATTGTAGGCGTAATGCAAAGCCACTGTAAGTTCAATAACTCCTAAGCTTGCTCCAAAATGTCCCGGATTATTTGAAACTTCATCGATAACAAACTGTCGCAATTCTTTACTTACCTGCACCAATTCTTCAATCTTCAATTTTTTCAGATCGGCAGGACTATCAATTTTCTCTAGCAATGGATATTTTGAGGTCATACGATAAAAACAAAATCGCCCAAAGTTAATAATTCTTAATGAGATAGTTTGAGTAGACACTTCGGTTCTTGTAATTTCGTTTATTTAAGCATAATAAATCTGCGATGAAGACAATACTTGTAAAATTTAATATTGTAATTCTTTATATCATTCTATTATCCAATTGTGTGCCTCCACAATATGTATCAGAAATAGAATCAGAAAGAGACAATTGTAAAACTATTAGAGAAGAACTCTGGACTGAAAATGAAAAATTAACTGTTCAAAATACGGAACTTCAGGCTGATCTTGAACTTGCAAAGGCAGCAAAAGCAAAAATGGAAGAAATGGGTCTGAAAAATGCAGAAGAACTTAAAAACCTTAAGTCACGTCATAGTCAATTAAGTAAGCGCTATAACGAGCTGGAAGATGCACACGAAGCCTTAATCAATGGCAGCGATGCCGAAACCCGCCAATTGATGGGAAGACTGGAAAATACTCAGAAAGATCTTTATCAACGTGAAGATCAGCTCAATCAGACAAAAATTCAACTTGATAAAGAACGTGATGAACTGAATGCATTAAAAAGCGAATTGCAAAAGCAAAATGCACAACTTCTCGAATTGCAGGATATGCTTACTAAAAAAGACAAAGAGGCAGAAGCATTAAAGCAAAAGCTTTCTGCGGCTTTAATGGGATTTGAAAATCAAGGACTTACTATTACCAAGAAAAATGGCAAAGTGTATGTGTCACTGGAAGAAAAGCTATTGTTTGGAAGTGGCAGTACTCAGGTTGATGCAAGAGGAATTGAGGCACTTAAAAAACTTGCCAATGTTTTGGGACAAAATCAGGATATTCATATTATGATTGAAGGTCATACCGATGATGTTCCTGTAATTTCAGGGTCGAAATTTGAAGATAACTGGGATTTAAGTGTTCAGCGTGCAACAGCAATCATTCGCATACTTCTTGATGGATCTGACATTGATCCAAAACGATTAACTGCTGCAGGAAGAGGGGAGTTTATGCCTGTTGATCCGAGAACAACAGCCGAAGCAAGACAGAAAAACCGGCGAACGGAGATTATTTTAGCTCCAAATCTCGATGAAGTATTTGAATTGCTCGAATAATAAGGAGAAAATACAATACAGAATTTACCCAGTCACCTAGACAGTCATAATATCTACTTCTTTGGCTTCAATTAATTCATCCACCTTTTTGATGTAATCGTCTGTCAGTTTCTGAACATTTGCTTCCGCATCTTTTTCCATATCTTCTGAAAGACCGTCCTTTTTCATTTGTTTTAACGCATCATTGCCTTCGCGTCTTGCATTGCGTATACTCACCCGTGTATTCTCTCCAAAATTCCTGATTTGTTTTACCAGATTCAATCTTCTTTCCTCCGTTAACGGAGGAATGTTAATGTGGATTATTTCTCCATTATTCACAGGTGTAAGACCAATATTAGCAGCAAGGATAGCTTTTTCAATCGGTTCGACCATTGCCTTTTCCCAGGGTTGAATTACGATGGTTTTAGCATCGGGCGTATTGATATTGGAAACCTGATTCAAAGGTGTCACCGAACCATAGTAATCTACTGTAATGCCATCAAGTATATTTGGTGTTGCTTTCCCGGCCCGGATACGTAAAAGTTCATCCTCCAGGTGCTGGACAGCTTTGGTCATCATTTCTTCAGTAACTTCCAGTTGCAATTGAATGTCTTCTTCCATGGGACTTTGTTTTACATTATAACAAAAATAAAAAAATATTCATACCCTGCTATAAAACAATACATCATTGATTATTAACAAGTGTGCCAATCATTTCACCTTTTAATAACTTCAACAAGTTCCCTTCAGTATTCATATTAAATACGATTACCGGTAAATTATTTTCAGAGCACAAAGTAATGGCAGTAAGATCCATAATTTTAAGCTCTTTTTTATATGCTTCTTCAAAAGTTATTTTATCATAGCGAACAGCAGAAGAGTCTTTTTCAGGATCTGTATTATAAACGCCATCAACCCGTGTACCCTTTAATAATACTTCTGCTTTCATCTCGATGGCTCGTAATGTTGCTGCTGTATCTGTTGTAAAGTAAGGATTCCCCGTTCCAAAAGTGAAGATTACAATCTTTTGATTTTTTAACGCTTCCTCAACTCTGTCTTTTGAATATCTATGTCCAACAGGAGACATTTCAATGGCAGTAATCAATGTGCTTTGACAATGCAATGATTCCAGTGCAGATTGAATAGCCAGTCCGTTAATCACAGTTGCCAGCATTCCCATATAATCTCCCTTAACACGATCGAAACCGTCTGATTCTCCAGACATTCCTCTGAATATATTGCCTCCGCCAATAACAATGCCTATTTCTATTCCAAGTTCACTTGCGTTTTTTATTTGTTTTGCATATTTAATAAGACGGCTTTCATCTATTCCATATTGCTTAATGCCCATCAGCGCTTCCCCGCTAAGCTTAAGAAGAATCCTTTTGTATTTTGGCATGTTGAATTGTTTTTTTATTCAACTAAGTTATATGAATTTCGAAACCGGGCAAAAAAAAGAGGGCCAATTGACCCTCTTTTTTCTTCGACTGTATGATTAATTGGAAAGTGAATATCTTAAAAATTCAGTAACTGTAAGATCTTTTGCAGACTCCTGAAGGTATTGACGAACTGTTTTCTTGTTGTCTTTCGTAAAGTCCTGGTTTAATAATGTACTTTCCTTATAAAATTTATTCAATTTCCCTTCCGCGATCTTATCTACAATGTTTTCGGGTTTTCCTTCTCTTAAAGCTTGCTCTCTGCCAATTTCTCTTTCCTTTTCAACAACATCTGCAGGAACATTTTCTTTGTCAATTGCAATAGGGTTCATGGCTGCAATTTGCATTGCTACATCTCTTGCAACCTGTATTTCTGTTTTCTTATTGAAGCCTACCAGTGTAGCTAATTTATTCCCCGGATGTATATAAGAAGTAACCTGCTCTGCATCAATCTTTTCAAAATAAGCCAATTCAATCTTTTCTCCAATGATTCCAATTTGCTCGATAATTTTATCCTCAATTGATTTTCCCTTCAACTCAAGTTGCTTTAAAGAATCCAGGGTTTCCGGTTTTTTTTTCAATGCAAGTTCAAGAATTTGATTAGCAAAACTGATAAAATCTTCATTTTTAGCAACAAAATCCGTTTCACAATTCAACACGATCATAGCTCCAAATGTCCCTTCTTGATTAATTTGAGCAAGGGCAACTCCTTCACTGGCTTCACGATCGGCACGCTTGTTGGCTACTGCCTGTCCTTTCTTACGAATAATTTCTACAGCTTTTTCAAAGTCTCCATCAGCTTCCTGAAGGGCCTTTTTACAATCCATCATACCTGCACCAATAGCTTTTCTCAGTTTGCTGACGTCTGCAGCTGATATTTGAGTCATTTATTCTTGTTTTTAGTATTTAATTATCTTCTGTTTCTTTTTCTGTCATTTTATGTTCCGGTTCATCCAACTCATCATCAGATTCATTCTCATCCGAATCGTCTGATTTCTTAGCCGGAGATTTTTTTGCTGACTGTTTATTTTTCTCTATATTCTCTTTCGATGCAGCTTCCTTCTCACGTTCCAGTTTTCTTTCCTCCAAACCTTCAAGAATAGCATCACAAACTTTATCTATAACCAGTGAAATTGATTTTGAGGCATCATCATTTGCAGGAATTGGAAAGTTAACCATATTTGGATCCGAGTTTGTGTCTACCATAGCAAACACAGGTATGTTAAGCCTGTTTGCTTCTCTTACCGCAATGTATTCTTTAGAGATATCTACAACAAACATAGCTGCCGGAAGACGGGTCAGATCGGCTATGCTTCCCAGGTTTTTCTCCAGTTTAGCTCGTTGACGGGTAATTTGCAGTCTTTCACGTTTTGACATGTTATCAAATGTCCCGTCAGTAGCCATTTTATCAATAGAAGCCATTTTTTTCACCGCTTTCCGTATGGTTGGAAAATTGGTCAGCATTCCCCCGGGCCAACGTTCAGTAACATATGGCATATTTGCTTGTTTCACTCTTTCAGCAACCAGGTCTTTTGCCTGTTTTTTTGTTGCAACAAATAATATTTTTCGACCTGATTTTGCAATCTGTTTTAAAGCCGAGGAGGCTTCATCCAGTTTTACTGCAGTTTTCTGCAAATCAATAATATGAATCCCGTTTCGCTCCATAAATATATAAGGAGCCATGTTTGGATTCCACTTTCTTCTCAGATGTCCAAAATGCACACCTGCATCTAATAATTCGTTGAAATTTGTTTTCGGCATGTTAAATTTGTTTACATTCTATAAATTTGTCAACTCTGAAGTAGTTCCAACCGGAAGTCTCCCGAGTTTAGATACTAAACAATATATAAAGAAATTAGCGCTTACTGAACTGGAATCTTTTCCTTGCCTTGGGTCTCCCAGGCTTTTTCCTTTCCACTTCCCGCGGATCTCTTGTAAGGAATTTATTTGTTTTAAGCACATCTTTCGTTTCAGGATCAATTTTAACCAGTCCCCTGGCTATTGCCAAGCGTAAAGCCTCAGCCTGTCCTTTAACTCCTCCTCCCTGCAGATTCACCTTGATATCATATTTTCCAATTGTATTTGTGACTTCAAGAGGTTGATTCACAATATATTGCAATTGTCTGAAAGGAAAATATTCTTTTACGTCTCTATTGTTTACGCTAATATTGCCTTTGCCATCACTGATGTATATTCTGGCAATCGCAGCTTTTCTTCTACCTAAAGCATTTATTACTTCCATAAAACTATTTAATAGAATTTAATTTTAATTCTTTCGGCTGCTGAGCTTCATGCTTATGCTCAGGTCCATTATATACATAAAGATTTTTAAAAATTGCATTTCCAAGTCTGTTTTTAGGCAGCATTCCCTTTACCGCATTTTCTATAACTCTGGATGGATTTTTTTTCATAATTTTTTCTGCTGTCTCTGATTTCTGACCTCCCGGATAACCTGAGTATCTGATATATTCTTTGTCCTGAATTTTATTTCCTGTAAGTCTGATTTTTTCAGCGTTAATAATTATCACATTATCACCACAATCTACATGAGGTGTAAAATCAGGTTTGTTCTTTCCCCTGATGATTTTAGCAACTTTAGATGCAAGTCTTCCTAAAACCTCATTGGTAGCATCTATGATGTACCATTCCTTATTCACAGTAGCCTTATTTGCAGACTTTGTTTTATAACTTATTGTATCCACTTTGAAACATTTATATTATTCCTGAGGGTTTTACTAAAACTACCCGATTTTTGTGGAGTGCAAAAATACAATAATTTTTATGAATTAAACAAGGGCTTTTCAATTTATTTTATTTGAGCACAAATGGCCTAAAAATGCTTGTATATCGCGCTATTGAATTGAGTTTGAAACTTCCTGACTTTAAGAGCAAACCCATTTGTCAAAAGTTATTGCTCATAGGATCAAGTATCGGTTGATGATCCTGATAACAGGATCATTTTACCCGGCTAGTCCAGTGAATACTGATTTTAATGAGCAACAGGGTTTCTGTAAATTGACATATCGGTTGAAAAAGGCTGAACATTTAAACGTGCATAAAATGTTATGCCAGCTTGGATTCAGAACCTATAACTATTTCTTCATAGTTCAGGATTGCATAATTACATTTTCATGTAAAATCACTTAATTTGTAGAGTAATTGTTGAAATCATGTTCTCACAAAGACACCATCGTTATTTATTCCTTTTTGCCACTGCTCTTCTGGTAATAAGTATGCCGGTTTCTGTTTTCCTGCTTAGTGCCGCACAAATAATACTGTTTGTTAACTGGTTGCTGGAAGGCGATTTTAAAAACAAACTCCATATCTTAAAAACAAGAAAAGCTGTTATGCTTGTGATCTCAATTTTTTTTATACACTTATTGGGGTTGCTTAATACAAATAATTTTTTCAGTGATCTTTACACCCTGAGATTGTTATTTAGCGGATCAAATAGTACTGAGATTCTTACCAATTTAAAAGAGGCTTCTTTACCTTCTAATTTCATCTATGCCTTGCACGATCTCAGGATCAAACTCCCTCTGCTAATATTGCCATTGGTATATGGAACTTCCGGACCTTTTTCGAAAAATGAATTTAAATTTATCATTCATCTGTTCGTTGCTGCTGTCCTTGTAAATTCATTTATAACAACTTTCATACTGCTCGGATTCTCAAATATCAACCTGATCGATTCCCGTTATGCTTCAATATTTATCTCTCATATCCGCTTCTCCCTTTTAATAGTATTATCGATTTTTACCTTATGTTATCTTGTTTTTTCCAATCAATTCAGGCTTTTCAAAGGGGAAAAATCGATATCACTGCTTATGATCGTCTGGCTGATATTTTTCCTTATTTTTCTTAAAGCCTTTACCGGCATTGTTATTTTCCTGATCCTTTTTCCTGTTGGTTCTATTTGGTGTGCATATTTCCAGAAAAAATCAGGATTAATAAAAATGACTTATCTGATTAATATGTTCTTAGCAATTGCAGTTATTTTCTATGTTTTATTTTCATACTTCCGTTACAGCCAAAAACATGATGAAAACATGGAAATGCTAAAAGAAAAAACTTCCAGCGGCAATCTTTATGTACACAATGTTTCAAGCGATCAGTATGAAAATGGATACAAAATATGGATTAATATTTGTGAAGAAGAGCTGGCTAAAGAATGGAACAAGAGGAGCAGTTTTGGCTATGACTCAATCGATAGTAAAGGACAAAGGATGAGAACAACATTGATCAGGTACATGACTTCCCTTGGTTATACAAAAGACTCCGTAGGAATAAACAAGCTTGATGAAGAAGATATTAAAATGATTGAGAAGGGTTATACCAATTGCCTCTATAAGAATAAAATTGCTCTTTATCCCAGGATTTATGAATTTTTCTGGGAAATTGACAGGTACAGGAAAAGTCATGACCCCAGTGGCCAATCCCTGGCTCAGAGAATTGAGTATTTAAAAACAGGCATTCATATTATCCGCGACAATTTTTGGTTTGGCACAGGTACCGGTGATATTCAAAATACATTTCAAATGCAATACATCAGAGACAATTCAAAATTAAAGCTCAAATACAGGTACAGAACACACAATCAGTTTATTACTTTCTTCCTGACCTTTGGAATCTTTGGTTTTCTCTGGATTCTTTTTGCACTGTTTTACTCTCCTGTTCTTGAAAAAAAGTATGGGAATTTTATGTTTCTCATGTTTTTTCTTATTGGTGTTCTCTCCATGCTGAATGAAGATACTCTTGAGACTCATGTGGGCGTTTCATTCTTTGCTTTCTTTTATTCTTTCTTATTATACTCAATACCCAAAGATGATACTTCCCCTCAAAAGAATTCATGAATCGTTTTTTTGTCGGGATGTACTGGAAGTTGCTCCTGATCTGATCGGCAAAGTATTGGTAATCAAAAATGATAAAACCATTTCTGAATTTATGATCACAGAAGTCGAAGCATACAGAGGTGAAGAAGACAATGCTTGTCATGCAAATAAAGGAAGAACCGGTCGTACGGAAATTATGTACCATTCAGGAGGGCATATTTATGTTTACCTTATCTATGGAATGTATTGGATGCTGAATTTTGTTACAGGAAATAAAGATGAACCGCAAGCTGTCCTGATAAGAGGAATTGAGGGATTTGACGGACCCGGGAAACTTACAAAACAGCTTAAAATTGATGGCTCCTTTTATGGTGAAAATCTTTGTTATTCTGATCGTTTATGGATTGAAGACAGAAAGCAAAAACCGGATATTGAAATTTCAAAACGAATAGGAATTGATTATGCAGGTGACCCCTGGGTAAGTAAACCATGGAATTTTAGGATTTCTTATCCAAAAAATTGTTAAGATATTTAGGCCAAATGTACACTTGTATTTGAATTTGATTTTAAATTCGCGTTCTTTGTCGACAAGTTTATAACCATACCTGATGAAAAAATATTCAACAATTAATACGCTGACCGGTTGGATTGTTTTCCTTATTGCTTCTTTCACTTACTTATCCACCCTTGAACCAACAGCCAGTTTTTGGGATTGTGGTGAATTTATTGCCGCATCCTATAAACTTCAGGTAGGACATCCTCCCGGAGCCCCCTTCTTCTTGCTTTTGGGCAGAATATTTACACTCTTTGCCGGAAATAATAAAGAACTCGTTGCTCTCACTATTAATGCACTTTCAGGCCTTGCGAGTGCATTTACAGTTATGTTTCTGTTCTGGACTATTACTCATCTGGCAAAAAAGATTATCTCTCAAGAGGATTCTCCTGATCTTTCAGGAAAAATTATTATTCTGGGGTCCGGGGTTGTTGGAGCATTAGCTTATACATTCAGTGATACTTTCTGGTTCTCGGCTGTCGAAGGCGAAGTGTATGCCAGCTCTTCACTTTTCACCGCATTGGTCTTTTGGGCGATTTTGAAATGGGAAAATGTAGCCGATGAGAAATACTCAAACCGGTGGTTGATTCTAATCGCATATATGATGGGATTGTCTATTGGTGTTCATTTATTGAACCTCCTGGCCATTCCGGCAATTGTGTTAATTTATTATTTCAGAAAATATAAGGTTACAAAACAAGGGGTTTTAGCTGCATTAGGTATTTCCGCACTGATTCTTGGAGGTATCATGTATGTTTTAATACCGGGTCTTATCAAAGTTGCAACAATGTTCGAAAGAATCTTTACCAATGGTTTCGGGATGCCTTATTTTTCAGGAGTCATTATTTACCTTTTCATTCTTTTCGCCCTGTTGACATATGCCATTATCCGGACAACCCAAAGGAAGAATGCAATTTTGAATACGATATTCCTTGTTGTAACTGTTATCACAATTGGTTATTCATCCTACACATTGGTATTAATAAGATCTGCAGCCAATCCCCCTATGGACCAAAATAATCCTGAAAACCTGTTTAACCTTTTATCATACCTCAACAGAGAACAATATGGAGACCGTCCTCTTATTTACGGACAATATTTTAATGCTCCCGGTCAGAATGAAGGAAATGGAAAACCTGTTTACGCTCCCATTAACGGGAAATATGAAATAATAAACCACAAGCCCGAGTACAAATACGACAACTCTTTTAAAACCCTTTTCCCAAGAATGTATAGTTCACAACCTGATCATATCGATGCATACATGAGATGGACCGGAATGAAAATGAGTGATCTGTACAGAGTGCAGGTAGATCAATCCGGAGAAGTGATCAGAGATCGTATGGGAAATATCAGGTACGATTACAGGCAACCCAAGAAAAAACCGGGATTTTCAGATAATATTCTGTTTTTCTTTAGATACCAGTTGGGTCATATGTATTTCAGGTATTTCATGTGGAATTTTGCCGGCAGACAAAATGATATCCAGGCTCATTTTAAAGAAGAAATTAATAACGGAAACTGGATCAGTGGATTCAAGTTTCTCGATTCAGCCCGAATTGGCAATCAAAATGTACTTCCTGATAAGCAATTAAATAACCGTGCACGCAACAGATATTTTTTATTGCCCCTTATCTTTGGAATCATCGGTATGCTATTTCATTACAAACATGACAATAAAAATTTCTGGGTTGTTATGTCATTGTTCTTCTTTACCGGAATAGCCATTGTAATATACCTGAACCAGTATCCGATGCAACCGCGCGAAAGAGATTATGCCTATGCAGGGTCATTCTATTCCTTTGCTATATGGATAGGACTGGCTGTTGCTGCTTTATACAAAACAGCTAAAGATAAAAATCTTGAATCTTTATCGGGATATGCAATCCGGGGATCAATTGTTGTTGTTATACTGGCCATTTTTGATTATGCCAATAACGGCAGATTAAGCTTCACATGGACAGCCATTTTCACACTATTCTTAATTCTGTTGTTGCTGTTAATCATGAAACTTTTAGGTTCCTCTATTAAGAACAACAAAACTCTGGCCTCTCTTATTCTGATTCTTTCTATCCCTGTGCCCATCATCCTTGCTGCGGAAAACCGTGACGATCATGATCGCTCAGGGCGATTTGTTGCACGCGACTTTGCAACAAATTATCTGAATTCCTGCGAAAACAATTCCATCATCTTCACTAACGGCGATAACGATACATTCCCTTTATGGTATGTGCAGGAAGTTGAAGGTGTAAGAACCGATGTTCGGGTGATCAACTTAAGTTATCTTTCAGCTGACTGGTATATTGAACAAATGGAACGCAGAGCATACGAATCTGAACCGGTGAAAATGACTCTTACAAAAGATAAGTATCGTCAGGGCAAGCGCGATATAGTAATTCTTTTTGACAGGGTAGAAGGATATGTTGATCTGAAAGAAGCCATGGAGTTTCTTGCAGACGATGAATCCCAGCCATTGTCTCTTCCCGGTATTTCCGAACCCAATTATTATATCCCTCAGCATAAGTTCAGATTGTCCGCTGATTCGGCGCTGGTATTTGGAAACGGAACCATAAAACCAGAAATGGCTGACAAATACCTCCCGGAGATCCGATGGGAAATATCGCGCAATTACCTGATTAAAAACCACATCATGGCTCTTGATTTTCTATCGGCCAATGAATGGCAACGCCCCATTTATTATGCCATTACTGTAGGAGATGAAAACTACATCAACCTGAATGATTTTTTTGAAATGAGCGGCCTCGCCTACAGAATTATTCCGGCTGTTACAACTGATAACATAGGATATGCAGGCGGTATCAATACCGAGGTAATGTTCAACAATATGATGAATAAATTCAGATGGGGAGGCATTGAAAATGAGAAGGTTTACCTGGATGAAAATTGTATGCGCATGTTTTCCAATATGAGACATAATTACAGCAATCTTGCCGAAGCCCTTCTGCTCAAAGGGAAAGCCGATTCGGCCGAACTGGTTCTTGATAAGTGTCTGGAATTGATTCCAAACCGTATTATACCTTATGATGTATACATGTTAAACATGGTAGATACGTATTACAAATTAAACGAGCAGGAAAAGGCGCAGACTCTGGCAAATACAATTCTTGAGAACACGTTCCAGGATCTTGATTATCTTGTAAGCCTTGACAAACCATTTTCAAATTATCTCATCATGGAAAAGAGGATCGCGGCGCACATTTTCAGAGAATTGATCAATATCAGTCATCTTAACGGAGATAAACTATTCAGTGCGGAAATCCATCAGCAACTGGAAAGTTACGGTCCCATACTAAATAACATTTTCAGATAGAAATGGCTTACTTTCATATTTCAGGATGGATGAAGATGATGTATCCCGGATTGATATGGGATATGCGAAACACCGACAATACAATTTTTCTCACCTTTGACGATGGTCCTACTCCTGATGTTACGGATGAAGTAATTGATATACTGAACAGGTATAATGCCCAGGGTACTTTTTTTTGTCTGGGAAGAAATGTAGAAAGACATCCCGACATCTATGAGAGAATCATCCGCAACGGTCATACCACAGGCAATCATACATACAGTCACCTGAAAGGCTGGAAATCAAAAAATGAGGAATATTATAAAGACATCGATATGGCAAGGCATCAGATAGAATCTTCACTCTTCCGACCCCCTTATGGTCAGATCCGCAGATCACAGATCAAATACCTGAAAAACGAATACAAGATCATTATGTGGGAAGTGATGAGTCACGATTACGAAAAAAGAGTCTCTAAAGAATTCTCCCTCAAGGCAATACTCAGATATACAAAAGAAGGCTCTATCGTAGTATTTCACGACTCGGTAAAAGCAATAGAAAAATTACGTTACATTCTTCCGCGATTTATTGAACATTTTTCTGAGAAAGGGTATAATTTTAAGGTGATCAGAGATCGCTAAACAATGAAACTTAAGGATCTTAAGAACAAAAAAATAGTAATTTTTAGTCCCGAAATTCCTCCATCAGTTGCAGGTTCAGGAGTTAACGCATATTATTTTGCAAAATTTCTATCTGTTTATTCTGCACATACAACAATATGTCATCTCAATTATAATAGCCAATTTCCAGCCTGGCAAAAAAAGAACAAACTGATTATTAACCGTCTTTTGTATTATAATAAAAATATTATAACAAAACTATTATCATTTCTTCCTCTTTTGTTTTCTTATTTTAAAAAAATCAAAAACAACGATATTATTATTATCTACAGCGGCTATTTTATTGGTTTTCAGTTTGTTATATTATTATCTCTTCTATTCAAAAAAAAAGTAATTTTTCGCTCAACTTTATTAAATGGTGATGACGCAATGACTTTGGTTTCAGGCTTTTTTTTACTAAGAAAGATAAATAAAATATTATTGGGTAAAATCACACTTTATTTTTCTATCAATAAAGAATTCACAAAAAGATATAAGAAAGTTTTTGACAATAAAGTGCCCATTTTTGAATCATTTCAAGGAGTTAATTTAAATGTATTTCATCCTGTCTCAGTCAATCAAAAAAAAATTATCAGGAAAAAAATTGGTTTGCCAGATAATCATGTCGTATTGATAACAATTGGAAATCTGATCATGAGAAAAGGGTATCATTTGCTATTCCCCCAAATTGCAAAATTAACCTTCCCTTTCATTTACCTTGTCGTTGGAGATTATGAACCAACGCCTTTCCATAGGGTTTCAAATAAAGAAAAAGCCGACATGAAATATCTTTACAATCTGGGAAATGTAGAATTGGGTAAAAGAGTTTTCTTTACCGGTCCCGTTTCAAACGTTTTCGAATATTTATGTGCTTCTGATTTTTATATTCATGGAGCTTATCATGAAGGTACACCAAATGTGCTATTGGAAGCAATGGCTTGTGGAATACCATCCTTAATATATAAATTGACAGGCCTTTCAGGTACCTTGATACATGATAACATAAATGCTATTGAATATATTGATCATGATCAAATCCCATCAATGCTTGAGAAGCTTTATAAAGATAAAAACAAGATGAGAAAAATTAGCCTAAACTCTTCGTTTAAAATTGCCGAAAAATATTCATTTGAGAAAGTAGCAACTCAATTATTTAAGCAATTGTATGCCTAATCAGAAAAAAATCTTTATTAATGCCTCAACTGTAAAAATATCCGGAGGATTAATTCTTGCTCAGAATATTGTTTCTGCGCTAATGAATAATTCTTCTTTTGAATTGCTGATAACTTGTCCGCATGATAAATTCTATCAAAAGCTTGAAGGTTATAATTCAAAATTTATTAAAGTCCCTAATTGGATGTTAGGGAGACTTTCCCGTTTTTTCCATGATTATTTCTGGCTGCCTTATCAAATAAAAAAATTTTGCCCAAACATTGTCTTTACCTTAGGTAACATTCCTGCCGTCACTAAATGTGTACAAATTTATCTTCATGATAATCCCTATGTGACTGAAGGATTTTTAACCAAAATACCACTATCTTTTTATACACTATCAATTCATTTTTTACGACGATATTTTACCTATGTGCGAATGAAATATGTCGATTGCATAATTGTGCAGACTCCTTACCAGAAGGTAATGCTTAAAGCTAAACTCAAAAGGGAAATCCCAATACAAGTGATTCGTCCTGGCATTCCGGATCATTTTAAATTCAAAAGTTCCAAAGTCTTGAATAATAAGATAAAGAGTAATTATTTTAAAGTTGCCTGCTTATCAAGATATTTTGAACATAAAAATATTGAAATATTATATGAAGCAGCTATGCATTGCAATCAACAAGATCTGCCTATACAATTTATATTGACAATTGAAAAAGAACATGGGAAAAAATCGAAAAAATTAATTGACAGAATTAAGAATAATAATCAGAATAATCATATTTTAAATATTGGGGAAATCGAAAAAGAAAATATTGCATCCTTCATGCATTCAATAGATGCACTTATTTTACCTTCATTTTTTGAAACATTTGGGATGAATTGTATTGATGCATGGTACTTTAAAAAACCATATTTTGCTGCTGATACAAAATCTTTAAGAAGCAGTTGCAATGAAGCAGCAATTTATTTCAATCCCGGGTCTGCAGAAAGCATAATCAATTCGATTGTTTCCGTCCTTATTAATAAAGCTGGAATGAAGGAAATACACAGGAAAGGAAAAGAACAATTGCTAGAATTACCAAAATGGGGAAATTATGTTAAAATTTTAGAAGATTTTTCCTCATGAAGCTAGTTTTATTTCTTTCAATCAATCGATCTGGTTCAAACTTTATTTTAAATGAACTCAGCAAAAATCCGGAAATATTGGTTTGTCCGGAAGCTGAGGCCCTTGTGAATCATTTTTTACTCCACCAAAACAATTGTATTTCATCGAAAAGTTTTGAGCGAATTAAAAGGAAACTTGCAAATGATTATAAGTTTAATAACTGGTCATTAAATATTCCTTCACTACAACTAAATGATTCAGTTAAAACTTATTTTGATGCTTTTATTCTGATCTTATGTAAATATTTGGATCAAGTTAAGCCAGATGCAAAAATAGTTATTTTCAGAGCAGAGAGATTATTTCAATTGGTAGATAATTTAAGTCAGAAAAATATTATTACATATGAAATTAAGGTTTTGTGCTTAATAAGAGATATTCGCGCAATTTATGCATCACAAAAAAATACTGTTAATCCTGATTCCGGTAAAAAAATGTCTTCTAATCCGATCAGAACAACAAAATACTGGATCTGGTATATTCAAAGTATTCAACATTTGAGTGGATTTTATTTCTATCAGATCCGTTATGAAAACTTTATTTTAGAATACAATGAATCATTAATTCGAATATTTAATATACTTGGAGTATCTGTTAAGCCATTAAAATCAACAGGAGATTTATATGAAAGAATGTTGGATCAACATAAGAAAATTCATAAAAACTGCATTAAGTACCCTATAGCTTCAAGAATTAAAGCATGGCAACAGAATTTATCAAAATATGAGATTTATTGCATTGAACATCTGGCAGAAAAAACTCTGAGGAATTTGAATTACAGATTGTTAAATCCCGAAACCAACCTTATATTATTATCCTTATTACAACTTAAATGGCATTCTTCATATATTACAGGAAAAATAGTAAGAAATATCAGATACAGCTTAAAAAACTTGATTTATGGATCACCTTAGACTATATAATATTTTCTCCAAGCGATATTTAAAGTCTTGGGTACTTGGATTCTTTATGAAAGAAAAGTTTAGCGAAATTGAAACATACTGTATGTTTATCGGATATCAAAGAAGCGGACACAGTTATATAGGTGCTTTACTCGATGCCCATCCTAATATAATTATGGCAATGGAAGCTGATGCATTAAACCTGATTAAAAAGGGATATAACCGTAACCAGCTCTATTATTTATTAATGGATAGATCGAGGTATTTTACAAAATACCTGAATAATATCTGGACTGGTTATTCCTATGCAATCCCAGATACATTCCAGGGGAAATATACAATCATAAAAGCAATTGGAGATAAAAAGGGTAGCGTAAGCACTGAGTACTTCGGTAATGATGAAAAATTGATTGACAAGTTAAAACAAATAGTTCAATGTAAAATAAAAATATTGCATGTTATCCGAAATCCGTTTGACAATATCTCTACCATGACTATACGCCATTTAAAGCCCGACACTGATGATGCAATAAATTTGCTTATGAAGAAAATTGATCTCTATTTTAAGAAGGTTGAAATCAATAATACATTGAAAAAAAACCGGAATCTTGAAATACTCGATGTATATCATGAACAATTCATTGAAAATCCATTTGAGAATTTTAAGAAAATCTTGAATTTTATCAATATCAATGCAACAGATGAATTTATTCAAAAATGTATTGCAAAAACTTATAAAACTCCTCATTACAGTCGGTTTGAAATAAATTGGCCTGGTAATCTCAAAGAATATGTACAGAAAAAAATCGATAATTATCCTTTTCTAAAACATTATACATTTGACAGGAAGTAACTCAGAAGAATTGTTTAAAGAGATTAAATCGTTAATAATACTGCTGCGCAGGCAAAAAGAAACAGATACTGTCTGGCCCCGATTTAACGGTCTTGTCAATGATAAAATTGACCAGATATGTTCGAATTTTGACACACGTTGGTTGGTTTCAATTGCAGATACCTATGCTGATTATGGAACACCAATAGAACAAAGAAATGCGATGTTCGTTAGCATAGTCGTGAATTTTGAAAAATTATGGGCTACAAATTTACTGATGTACGATATACAACTTAACCAAAATAAATTGAATAGACTTAAAAAAAATCGAATTATTCCACTCTGGGATGGTATGTATAGTTTTAATATCAATCACGGAGACATGGTAAACAACCTTTTTTTACGAATTAGAAGGTTGATAAAAGATACTCCTGTAATTGAAAAAATTTTTGAAACAGTACTCGATCGAATACTAAAAAATGATACAATTCTAACCAATATAAATACTTATCATCAGAGATTACTAGAGAATCCAAGAAAAATATCCATTGTGAAAGGAATCATCAGGAAAATCAGGATTTTCTTTAGAAATTACCGCTTATACTAAAGGTGTCCTTTTTTTCAGTTGAATGATCATTGTAATGAAGTGATCTGTTATGCTTTGATAACGGGAAATGAAAATACATTATTTCTTTCCCTTCATTATTTACTAATTTCCCATTTCTCCACGTTATTATCCAATTGGTATGTCCCAATCTATATCTTTGGGTATCACTATCATAAATTTGTTTTTTAAATGTCTGAAGTATCCCTGATCGAACATAATAATCGATGATGTGATTAAAATCAACTGAACGCTCAAGTTTAGCAGGAATATTCTTTTTATAAAGGCTAAAATATGTATGTAGTTTTAAAAAAAATTTGTTCTGCCTTAATAAATATCCGAATCTGTTTTTTCTGACTTTTTTTATAATATTTTTCTTTATTTTTTTTTCAGTAAGATCAATCCCTCCAGGAACAATGAATTCATCAAAGCAATAACATTTACTGCTTTTAAATACATCTTTATAATTAGGGGCCGATGAAAAAAGACTAGTAACTGGTTCCTGATTTTTACAAAGACAAAAATGTCCCGGGAAAAAAGATGTATCCGGGGAAATTATATCATATCCAAATGCAATAGGTTCTGCAAGAAAAGAATCCAGATCCCCTAACACAATGTCCAAATCGCAATACCCCCAATACATATAATCCTTGAGCCATTCTGAGAAAATATATCCAAAAGCCGGCTTGAAATCACATATTTTATAGGGATGACAGATATTTGTATCCAACTGAAATCTATTGCTCAGCAATTTATTAAAGGCATCCAATGTTATCGGAATGATACGTACATTATTTGGTAATTTGCTCCGAAAAGAAATGTCTGAAAAAATGATCCAATCATAATTGACATTGAATGCAACACTTTTAAAAAAGAAATTAATCCATGTTGGTTCTTCACCAAAGAAAGGTAATATAAAACAGGCCCTTTTCATTTTATCATACTTGTGTGTCTTTAAATACATTTAATGCCGGTTGGACTAATCTCAAAATTTATTGGTATATCATATTTACAAATCACATGAAATTCCTTTTTATTCTTTGATAAACGAAAATGAAAAACAGGGATTTCCATTTGTGTATTCGTCTCAACCAATTTGTCTTTAAAATAGCGAATGGTCCAATTTTTTAAATTCTTCCGTTCAAAGCCTGCATCAGAAAAAATTAAATCACTCTCAGATACCTTAATCAATTTATTTTTTACTGCATGCCATACAATCTCAGAAAAATCATGTGGGGCTGACATACTTTTTCTCTTATAATAAAAGAAAAGTTTAAATTTTAATTCCGTTAATGTATAAGGACCTGAAAATAAAAACCTGATTTGGTTTTTCAGCATAAATTTAATGAGAATTATTATTTTCCTTAATGTCAACGGTCTCAGAGACTCCTTTCTGCATACTTCATCGAAACCTTCATAAATATTTGATTTAAAAACTTTTTCATAATCTAAGCCTATCCTATATAATGTATTCAACTGAGCATTATTTCTTACTAAGCACATGGGGCCTGAAATAAAATCCGAATAGCCTGAGATAAGATCATACTTATTCTCAATCTGTTGTTTAAAATAATTGCTGAGTTTCCCAAATACAATATCTGAATCACAGTATCCCCAATAGTCATATTTTTTTAAATCCTCGCTAAATATATTACCAAATGCAGGTTTAAAGTCACATACCTTGTATGGAAATTTAATCTCTATTGGAATCCCTGTTTTTGCAGAGGCAAGTATGTTAAAATCGGAAATGGTAAATTTTTTAATTCTTATGTTATTCCCTATTCCATCATACTGAATCTCGTTATCTGACAGAATAAGAAAATCAATATCAGAATTTAATTCACAACATCTCAAGTAAAACGGGAACCAATTTGGTAAATCTCCCCAGTAAATATTTATAATACAAATAGTATTAGGCATTTCTTATTTTTGTAACTTATTTGCTGTTTATGCAAAATTATATGAGGTAAACTGTTTACAACTAAATGCAATCTGTTTAGTAATTATTAATAATTTTCACACAATTAAATAGCTCAATCTTTATTTTTTTGCCCTTTAATTCATATATTTTGTAAAATTAATTATCCCATGAAAAAAACAGTTATTATACTTTACTTACTATCGGTTTGTTTTATTCATGTTTTTGGGCAAGAATGGATCTGGTCCAATCAATTGCAAAGCAATGGAGATGTCTTTCCCAGTAGCAACATTTCCATTGATATTATTTCAGACAATTCAGACAATGTATACTATAGCGGACATTATGATTCGAATCCGTTGACAATTGGTAACATTACAATTCCCAATGCCGGGAATTGGGATGGTTTTATTTGCAAATTTAATCCAAATGGTAATATTCTCTGGGCTAATGATATTGGAGGCTCCGGACGTGATGAAGCCACAGCTATGGCTATCGTGGGTGATTATATTTTCGTAATTGGTAATTTCAGAAGCGATCCTGTTACATTTGATCCCGGGATTACCCTTCCAAATTACAACCATTATGATGTTTTCCTAGCCAAATACGATTTAAATGGGAATTGTATAAAAGCAACACGAACTTTTTGGGGTAATGATCCGGATAGGGTAAGGGATATGTATTATGATGCAACACTGAATAGACTTGTTGTTGTTGGGCATTTCAAAACTGATATTAATTATTTTAATGGCAGTACGGATATTATTGTAAATGCTCAAAGTAATAAAGATATGTTCATAGCACAATTGGATACTGCCGGTACAGTTACGCGCTTTAAAAATTTCTGGACAACAAATGATAATACAATCCTAAAAGATATTAATCCGATCCAGGGAGAAGGATATTATTTAAGTGGTGACTTAACTGGTAAACTGTTTTTTGAAATGAATGACTCAATAGTAGGCGATATTGTAAATACAGATGCTCTGGCGCTTCGTATAGACAATTCATTAAACAAAGTGTGGGCCAGACGTGGTGGCGGCACCGGTTATGATCATGCAAATTCTTCTGTTTCTGACCAATATGGAAGTCTTTATCTTACCGGAAAAGTTGAATCAAGTGTCCAATTTGATAGCACAGAAACAATACTTACTAGTGCAAAAACCGGCATAGGTGCAGGAGATATTTTCCTTGTAAAATATAATAAACAGGGTGCTTTACGTTGGTTTAAGAGAAAAGGGGATGTTGGTGAAGATGATGGATACGGGATTATTCAGTCTGAGAATTTGGTTCAGTTTTGTGGCAATTATGCTGGAACACTTATTTTTAATATTGATACTCTTCGAAGTACTTCCATAACTGAATACAATACAAGCTTTGCTATTTTTGATCTCACAGGTAAAGAAGTTGGTGCTCAGGGTATTGAAGGAGATAGTACAGACGTAGGTCGTGCTATAACTTTTGATCAGAATAGAAATACAATTATTGGAGGATATTCCAATTCCGATCCTTTAATTATTGGTGATTCAATATTTTCAAATGGGAATAATCTGCGAAATGGATTTATAGCTTTATTTAGTTATCCCATGTTAGCTAGCTTTTCATATATTGAAAATATCAAATGCAACGGAGATAACACTGGTCAGCTCATTGTTACTCCCTACTTCGGTGTTGGCCCTTATACCTACAACTGGAGTCACAATCCGGGTTTAAATGATTCAACTGCTTCTAACCTCAGCGCCGGGACATATTCGGTTACCGTTACCGATTCAAGGGATTCCACTGCATTTACTTCTACTACTCTTAATGAGCCTCCTCCAATTGCCATTACATCCATTCTTACCGACGTAAGTTGTCACCCTGCTAACGGAACCAGCAACAACGGAAGTATAGATATCACTGCAGGCGGGGGAACCGGTCCGGGAACTTATGCCTATGCATGGGAGGCTATTTCAGGATCGGGAATAAATCCAACAAGTGAAGACCAGATCAACCTGACCATGGGAAAATACTGTGTGACTATTACTGACGAAAATCTCTGTGCCGAAGATGATACCTTTAATATCAACGAACCCGATGAAATCCTTTTTACAGGTTCAAGCATCATTAATCATATTACCATACCACCCGGCAGTAACGGAGAAGTTGACCTGGTCGTTTCAGGAGGAACTCCCGGTTACAGTTATAGCTGGACAGGACCGCAAAGTTACAGCTCATCAAATGAAGACATTTCCGGTTTATCCATCGGAGGCAATTATACAGTCCAGGTTTCCGATGCAGTGTTAGCCCCAAATACGTGTACAGCAGATACCAGTTTTACCGTTCTCAGCGATACTATGCTTATAGCTTATATCTCAGACAAAACAGATGTGGATTGCAAAGGAAATTATACCGGTTCGGCAACAGTTGATGTTTCAGGAGGATCGGGCCCGTTTGTTTACAACTGGTCAAATGGGGCTACCAGTCAGACTATAAATAATCTGCCCACCGGATCCTATTCTGTTACGGTAAACAATGCTACTGACACCTCTATAACATCTGTGTTTATCAATGAACCTCTGTATGAGTTATCATCCACTGTCGTTGGCACTGACCTTGTCTGTTTCAGGGACAATTCCGGAACTGCCAATCTTTCCGTTTCGGGAGGAACGCTTCCCT
>Ga0315545_1000309_pt1 | contig 52724 bp, 49 predicted proteins | sample SalMarSW160210MG_FD_203096 | JGI IMG/M metagenome (GOLD analysis project Ga0315545, IMG submission 203096) | Salt marsh sediment microbial communities from the Plum Island Ecosystem LTER, Massachusetts, United States - Salt Marsh Sediment SW1602-10 ...
TGACCAAAACGCGACAATCAACGACAATATGATTAGGCATGCTATCAGCTTCATTCTCACCCCCAAGGGAGATGTAATCCACTGATAGTATGCCAGCAATTATCTCAGTTGTCCAAGGACACTACCGGATTGGCCGGTTCCACCTCAAATGCCCAGGCGAGATGGGCGAGCGCATGCGCCCATTGAGCTTGTGCCGCTGCCTCTCCCGCGAGCCGGAGATGGTCCTGTAACGTCAGCGATTCCGTTTTGCTCTTCTGCCTCCAGAACACAAAAGCTCTTTATCCCAAATCCCGCCGGTCAACGACCCGCTTGGCCTTTCCCATACTGCGCTGGATAGAGTTGGGCTCGACGACCTTGACGATGGTTGAGACGTACAGGGTTTCCTGCATGGCCTTCTTGACCTTGGCCATCATCTTTTCGAGGGCCTCCTCGCCCTGGCCGTAGAGCTCTTGCGTGGCCTCGACCCATACCTCCAGCGTGTCCAGCTTGTCCTTCTCCCGGTCCACGTAGATCACGTACTGCGGTTCCAGTCCCTCGAACTCGAGCAGGACGTGCTCGACCTGGGAGGGGAAGACGTTGACGCCACGGATGATCAGCATGTCGTCGGTGCGGCCCAGCACTTTCTCCATTCGCACCATCGTGCGCCCGCATGCGCACTTTTCGGCGCGCAGGATCGTGCGATCGCGCGTGCGGTAGCGCACGAGCGGCAGCCCTTCCTTCGTCAGCGTGGTAAAGACCAATTCGCCCAACTGGTCGTAGCCCAACGGGTCGCCGCTCTCGGGATCGATGATCTCGGGGTAGAAATGATCCTCGGCGATGTGAAGACCAGTGTGGTAGGGGCACTCCACCGAGACGCCAGGGCCGATGATCTCCGCCAGGCCGTAGATGTCGTAGGCCTCGATCCCCAGCCGTTCCTCAACATCTTCTCGCATGCGCTCCGTCCACGGCTCGGCACCAAAGAACCCCACCCGCAGACTGGCTTTCTCGCGCAGGTCCACGCCCGTCTGCTGGGCTTCCTCGGCCAGCACCAGCGCGTAGGAGGGGGTGCAGGTGAGGACTGTCGAGCCAAAGTCCTGCATGATCTCGATCTGCCGCTTCGTCAGGCCGCCGGAGACGGGGATCACTGTCGCGCCAATGCGCTCCGCGCCGATGTGGAACCCCAGGCCGCCGGTGAAGAGGCCGTAGCCGTAGGCGTTGTGGATGATATCGTCGGCGGTCACGTTGCCGGCGGTGTACACGCGGGCCATGGTCTCGCCCCAGACCTGCATATCGCTGGCGGTGTACCCTGTCACCGTCATCTTGCCGGTGGTGCCACTGGTGGCGTGCACCTGCCGCAGGTCGTGCACGGGCACGGCGAACATGCCGAAGGGATAGCGGTCGCGCAGGTCCTGCTTGTTGGTGAAGGGCAGCTTGGCGATGTCCTCCAACGAGTCAATGTCGTCGGCCGACACGCCCGCCTCGGCGTAGAGTTCCTTGTAGAAGGGAACCTTCTCCGTGACGTAGGCGACAATGTCCTTGAGCCGCTTCAGTTGGAGCTTCTCCAGCTCGGGACGCGGCATGGTCTCAAACTCTTCGTTCCAGATCAGGGCCTTTTTCTGTTTGTCCATCATCGTGCTTTACCTCCTGTGAAAAATCTCTGCGGATCACCGAGTCCGCGAGGCTCTTCCCATCTGAAAAGCCTGCCTGTTCACCTCGATGTACTTCTCCGGCACTTGCCCGGCGATCACCTCCAGCCAAGTCTCTAGCTCCACCTGCTCGACAAAGTTCGAGAGCGCGCCCAGCACCACGATGTTGTGCGCGCGGACGTTGCCCGCCTCCTCTGCCAGGGAGAGGCTGGGGACGAAATATACGTCGTCGGTCACTGCGCCGATGATGCGCTTTACCTCTTCGTCGCCGGGGTACACGTCGTCGCCGGAGCTGACGGAAAGGGGTGGGATGCGCATCTCGCCCACGAGCACCGTGCCGCCGGGGCGCAGCATTTCCACACAGCGCAGTGCTTCCAGTTTCTCGAGGGCCACCAGATAATCTACTTCGCCTTTGGCGATGAGGGGTGAGTAGATTTTCTCGCCCCAACGGATCTGGCTACTGACGCTCCCCCCCCGCTGGGCCATGCCGTGCACCTCGGCCTTCTTGACGTCGAACCCGGCCCTGACGCCGACTTGGGCCAGCACGTTGCTTGCAAGTAGCGTCCCTTGGCCGCCGACACCGACTAATAGGAAGTTGATCATACCATCTCCTCCCGGAACATGATCGCCTTCCGCGCGCACACCTGCGCGCAGATTTCGCAGCCCGTGCACAGCAGCGGGTCGATCCAGGCCCTGGCCCTGCCGGTCTTCTCATCTAATGTTTCGCTCTTGACGATGGCCGGGCAGCCGACCTGGAAGCACAGGCCGCAGCCGTTGCATCGCTCCTCGTTCACGGCCAGCGCCATCCACTGCTTGCGGGCCGCGGGCAGCAGCGCGCATTCCCGCCGCGAGACGATGACGGCGGGGCCTGGGTTATCGAGGCAGTCGCGCAATGCTGCCTCGACCGCCTTGAGGTCATACGGATCGACGGTGTGCACCCGCTGAATGCCCATCGCGCGTGCCAATGGTTCAAACTCGACCGCCAGCGTCGGTTCACCTCTGAGCGTCATCCCGGTGCCGGGGTGCTGCTGGTGGCCCGTCATCGCCGTGGTGCGGTTATCGACGATGATGACGACGGTGTCGCTCTGGTTGTAGGCCACGTTCAAGAGTGCGGGCATCCCAGTGTGGAAAAAGGTCGAGTCGCCGATCACGGCCACATGCTTTTGGGCTATCCCTGCCTTGCTCACGCCATGGGCCTGGCCGATGCTGGCCCCCATGCAGCCGCAGGTGTGCAGCGCTGAAAGGGGTGGCAGGAATCCCAGAGTGTAGCAGCCGATATCGCCGCTGACCACCACCTTGAGCTTGTTGGTGACGACGAACAGCCCGCGGTGCGGGCAGCCCGGGCAGAGGAGGGGAGGCCTTGCGGGAAGCTTGACCTGCCCCCCCCGCTCGCGGGGAGGGAGCGAGCGGGGGGGGCAGGGGGGGGGCAACAGCCCGGCCTCAACTGCGCGCTGACGCACGATTGTCGGGTCGAGCTCGCCGCAGATGGGAAGGATGGACTTGCCCTCCACCGCGATCCCCATCAGCTTGATTTCATTCTCGATGAAGGGGTCGAGCTCCTCGACGACGATCAGTCGATCAACTTGGGCGGAAAACTCGCGGATCATTCTCTCCGGCAGGGGATAGGTCATTCCCAGCTTGAGGACGGAGGCTTCAGGGAAGACCTCTTTAGCGTACTGGTAGGCCACGCCAGCAGCGACGATGCCCAGCCCGGCGCCCTGCCCTGAGTTGCCAGGCTGAGCCCGCCGAAGCCCGGTCGAAGGGCTCATCTCCACCCGGTTGTATGGGAATGTCTCCGCGAATTCTTTCACCCTCGACACACGTTCCTCAATGATTGGGTGGCGTCGCCGGGCGTTGCCAGGCACCATCACGTACTTGGCGCGATCGATGCGGTACTCGGGTGGGGCGGCAGGCTCTTTCGCCATTCGCTCTCCTAACTCTACGAGGGTGTCGGAGTGGGAGATGCGGGTGGTGACCCGCAGCATCACCGGCCCATCGAACTGCTCGCTCATGTCCAGTGCCACGCCGACCATGTCCTTGGCTTCCTGGCTATCGCCGGGTTCCAGGCAGGGGACGCGGGCGAACTTGGCATAGTTCCGGTTGTCCTGCTCGTTCTGCGAGCTGTACATTTCTGGGTCGTCGGCGCAGACGAGTACCAACCCCGCCTCCGCCCCGGTCATCGAGGCGTAAAAGAAGGCGTCGGCAGCCACGTTGAGACCGACGTGCTTCATCACCGCCATGGCCCGGCTGCCAGCATAAGCCGCGCCGATGACCACGTCTAGGGCCACCTTCTCGTTTGGTGACCACTCGGAATAGACCTCCCTGTGGTGCGCCAGGTTCTCCAAAATCTCCGTACTGGGGGTACCTGGATAAGCCGCCGCCACTCGCACGCCGGCCTCGTAGGCCCCCCGAGCCACAGCTTCGTTGCCTGAAAGCAGTTCTCTCGTCATCGGTGTCGTTGTCCTTCTCTAGACTTGGGGTCTATTTGCTGGTTGACTGACAAAACCCTGTAGTCGCGGTTTCCAAACCGCGCGACTTGGAAATCGCGGCTACACAGTGCCGTTCTAGGGCCAACTGAGATTTTTCAGTCAACCAGGGTCTATTTGTCAAAGCGCACGACGTGAACGACTTCCTCTCCCACTTTTTTCAGTGCCGGGACCAGAGTATCTTCGTCCACGCCGGCCAGGCGGAAGGTGAAATAGACGTGCTCCGGGTCCTCGCCTTTGAAGGCGGCCACGGAGTGGAGGTTTCCCCCCAGGTTGGCGATCACCCCGGTCAGTCGGGCCAGCTCGCCCGGCACGTCCGGTGAGCGCAGCGTGACGCGCAGCACCGGGTCGCCGCCGCCCAGGATCTCGGCGAAGGCCTTGAAGATGTCGGTCTCGGTGATAATACCGATCAGTTCCCTGCCCCGCATCACCGGCAGACAGCCGATCCCGTTTTCCAGCATGAGCCGCGCGGCCTCTTCGAGGGGCGTGTCCTCGAGGACTGTGATCGGCTTGTTCATGATCTCTTCCACTTTCAGGTGGGCCAGCAGGTAGTTTGCCTCGAAGACGCTGAGCGTCGTGGCTTTCGAGGGCGCGGCCTGCATCAGATCCGTCCGCGAGACGATGCCGATCAGTTTTCCCTTCTTGTTCACTATCGGCAGATAGTTGATCCCTCTTTCTCGGGTGAGTTTGAGGGCGTCCGGGACTGTGGCGTCCGGCGGGATTGTGATTGGATTGGGAGTCATACGATGTTTTACGAGCATCGGAACCTCCTCATTCGGCACAATACGAAACTGTTCAGACTAGGCGGGTTTTCAGGCGAAGCCTGAAAACCCGACGCAGTTCCATCGGCACTCCGCGCCGCCGGAACTGCGATTGGCAAGAGGGCAAGCACTCGAAATCTTGCCTCATTCGCCAAAGATTCAGCATATGAAGATGACTAGAGGAGGGGCGAATCAGAGCACTCTTCACAAAGGTACCCCTCACTGGGGCTTATCACGTACCCATCCTCGCTCAGAGAGATCACGGAACCGCATTTCGAGCATCTGGTGGGCTCGTATTCCGGGGGGTTTTCCAGTGTCTCAAAGTTGTACTCGTTCGTCCCATAGTACACGTACATCTCTGTCTCGAAGCTTTCTCTACATAGAGGACAGTCTTTCCAGTGTCCCGGATGATCTTCGTTGTGATGATAGCTGCAGAGTGTGAAATGACTGTGGTTCCGGTGACAACTGTTTCTCGCATACGAGAACAGGACGTACTTATCCTCGTCGTCACATATCCACTGATCGCAGCATTCCGTTTTCGTCAACTTTCCCGCCTTGCCGCACAGGCCACACCGAGGACGTTGATCGTCTTTTGACCCCCTCACCGACTCCCGCCGTTTTTTAGGTTTTCTAGGCATTAAGCTCTCTCCTCTCAGTTACCCTTTCCAGACAGGCTCTCTACGCCTCGCTCGTCGCAGACTAAATCACTTGACGCCCCTTCCAATACCACCTGAGCCGATTCCCTCTCACCAGGCTCCGGCCAGATACAGCTCCTACGCAGCAGACGTTTCGACGAGGACGACCAGCCGTTCCTCTTCTTCTGGAATCCTCTCCGCCAGGCGAGCCGCAGCCAACACCGGAATCCAGGCATCGAGCTGCTCACGGGAGAAAGGTCGGCGCTTGAAATACTCCCGCAAGTACAATCTGTGAAACGCGCCCTGCCCCAGAAGCGTCGTCCATCGGACCAACCTGCTCGCGCCAAGCGGTGCGGCGCCCACCCGGCACATGAGCGATGTCCGGGCCACGTCGGTGAGCGGATTGCCCCGCGTGGCGTTCATCCAGTCGATCACCACCGGCCCCCGCGACGACATAATGACGTTGTCAGGATGATAGTCGCCGTGGCAGATCGCATCCCCATCCGGCAGCCGGTCCAAAACCCGCAGCACCCGTTCCCTCACCTCAGCCGTGAGCCGAGGCGCCTCTTGTATCACACTTCTCAGCCGCTCCCGCTGTGAGGGCAGTCCCGTCTGGATGCAAGTGTGCATCGCTACCTGCAATTCCACGAACTGGCGCACTGCCGACAAAAACGTCCACGGTCTCGTTGCGAATGTCTGCAGCATAGAAACGCCCTCAACCCGCTCGTAGACTATGCCTGTCCTTCCATCTACCTCGACGACCTCACCGACCGCCGGAGCACCCAGACCGGCCTCGTACGCAATTCGAGTGGCTTGGGCTTCTGCCTGAATCCACTCAACCGGGAAACCGCTTCTGAAAAGCTTGAGAACTTGATGATCTCCCCAGGCAAAGATCTCTGCGGTGCGCCCTTGACCTATCAGCAGCCTTTCAGTCATTCACTATTCCCTGCGCCGCCAGCGCTCGCCCCAGGTAAGCCGTCTGCACTCGCTCATCGCATGCCAATTCGCTTGCTTTTCCTCCGACCACCACCCGGCCCGATTCCATCACGTAGGCCCGGTCGGCCAACTCCAGCGCCGCACGGGCGTTTTGCTCCACGATCAGGATGGTCGTTCCGTGATCGCGCAACTCCGCCGAGACTCGAAAGATCTCCCTGACCAACAGGGGAGCCAGCCCCAGGGAAGGCTCGTCCAGGAGCAGCAGTTTGGGACGGGCCATCCATCCCCTGCCCAGAGCCAGCATCTGTTGCTCGCCGCCGGAAAGCGTCCCGGCTGCCTGCTTCGCCCGATCCTTCAGCCGGGGGAAGATGTCGAAGACGAATTCCAGATCCTGCTTGATAGCATCCTTGCCAACCTGCCCATGGCGATGGTATGCCCCCAAGACAAGATTGTCCATCACGCTCATCGTGGCGAATACCTGCCGCCGCTCCGGCACCTGGCTGATGCCCCGTCGCACGATTCTCTCCGGGCTGAGGTTCGTGATGGGATTGCCTTCGAAGGCGATCTGCCCTCCGCGAGCGGGGATCACGCCGGAGATGGTGTTCAACAGCGTCGTTTTTCCCGCGCCGTTGGGGCCGATGACGGCGACGATCTCGCCCTGCGCCACTTCCAGCGAGACGCCGCGCAGCGCATGGACGCGGCCATAATAGGTGTTGATCTGCTCCAGTTTCAGCATCTCGAATTCCAAACCTCGAAGAGTCCTATTGGCCGGCAATGTGGAGTGAGACGTCTTTCTGCCCCCACTCGATCAACATCGTCATGCCGCAGTATGCGCACGTGGCCTGAGCCACCCCTGGACGGACAGACGGCAGCGGAGCGCCGCAACTCACACATTTGACAGGAATGGCCCCGGCATCTGGTGACGCGGCATAGGGATACTTGACTATCCTGTGCGAACCGAATTCTATGAACAAGGGAACATCCAGGAACGCGCTCACACGCTCCGCAATTCCGGCGGTATTCGCACGGCCAGACTGATCTGACCCGATCCTGATCGTGCTTCCAGATTGGAGCCTGAGTTCGAACGTGACACCTCTCAAGATGACTGCTGCTATATCCTGTAGAGGGTACGTCTTGGCCTGCGGCGACCACAGCTGCCAGGCCACGCTGGTCACGATCGTTGCGCGTCCTGACCGCTTGTCCAGCACACAGGTCTCAACAGGATCTGCCTCCGAATCTTGAAGCAGAAAACCTCCCAAAAAAAGAACAAGCACTCCCGACGAAAGCCTGATCAAAGCGATGGGGTAGCCAATCCATGATGGATACTCATCTGCCGGGACGAAATACAGCAGAAGGGAGACGCCAAGGGCGATCACGCTGTAAATGAATACCCTGCGTAAAGCCGCCGTCGTCTTCTGACTCTGCTCGGGACGGATCAGGGCCAGTTCTGTTTCGGTTTGCTTGATAACTTCCATTGCCAAACGAGTCCCAGGCTCGATCGTTATACCATCTCTTCTCCCAGGTAGGCGGCGATCACTCGCCTGTCCACCTGGACTTCGGCGGGCGTCCCCTCCGCGATCTTTTGGCCATAGTCCAGGACGACAACTCGGTCGGCGATGGACATCACAAACTGCATGTCGTGCTCGACCAACAGCACCGTCATGCCGTCGTCCCGGATGGAGCGGATCAGCCTATCCAACTCTTCCTTCTCCGGGCGGTTCAGGCCAGCGCCCGGCTCGTCGAGCAGGAGAAGCCGAGGCTCCGTGGCCAACGCCCGAGCGATCTCCAATAGCCGCTGCTGTCCAAAGGGCAGGCTCAGGGCATTATCGTTCGCCTTCGCTTCCAGGCCCACGCGGGCCAGCTCCGCCATCGCACGATCACGGATCGCACGCTCCTCCCTCCGAGCGTGCGGTAGTTGGAAGGCTGCACTGAGCATACCGCATTTTGTCTTGCTATGGCGGCCCACCATCACATTCTCCAAGATGGTCATGTTGCCGAACAGTTGCACGCTCTGGAAGGTGCGGGCCATGCCCAGGCGAGTGATGGCGTGTGGCTTGAGGCCGTTCAGCTTGCGGCCCTGGAGGTGCATAGTCCCTCCGGTGGGCAACAGCACACCCGAGATCAGGTTAAAGATCGTCGTCTTGCCCGCGCCATTGGGGCCGATGATGGCCAGGATCTCGCCCGTTTCGACGCTGAAAGAGACGTCGAACACGGCCATCAGGCCTTCGAATTCCTTTCGCAGGTCGGTTACTTCGAGATGTGGTTGCACCTAGATTCCTTGACTCCGCGCCTGTGTGATTCTTGAAACGCGAGAGGTGGTTGCTAAGTCACGTTTCACGTACTGCACGTCTGCGCTGTGCCTTCCGTATCATGTTGACCGTGCCGCTGGTCAATCCCTCGGGCATGAAAATCATGATCAGTGTCAGCATAACACCGTAGACGATCAACTCGTACTCACCGCCCCGGACGTGGAGGATGTCCTCTAATCTTGAGCGCAATAGATCGCGAATGGCAAAGATGAGACCCACGCCGAAGGGCGCTCCCCAGATGCTCGACAGCCCGCCGACGGCGGCCATCACCACCAACTCCACAGAGGTGCGGAAGTTGAAGGGATTGGGGGAGACAGTGCTCTGAAAATGGGCGTACAGGCTCCCGGCCAGGCTCGCGCACATTGCGCTGGCGACCAATGCCTGCACCTTGTAGCGCTCGGTATCGACGCCGCAGGTGTTAGCCGCAACCTCGCCCGTGTGGATGGCGCGCAGGGCGCGGCCTATGCGCGAGTTCACGATGTTCGTCGCGATGACGATCACGGCGATGGCCGCGCCCCAGACCAGGAAGTAGTATCTCTCCGGCGGCCACAGCCGAAAGCTGCCGACTTGCAGCCTCGGCACGCCTGTCAGGCCGTCATACCCGCCTGTGATCTCTTCGAACTGCCCGCCCAGAATGTAGATGATGATGCCCAGTCCCAGTGTTGCCATCGCCAGATAGTTGCCCTTGAGCCGCAGGATGGGTTTGCCCACCAAGTAGGCAAACCCCCCAGTCAGCGCCATGCTCACGGCGATCATCAGCCAGGGCCACCACCATTGATCGGCGACGCCGATCAAGAGCTTGTGTCTGCTTGCCAGGGTGGATAGAATAGCAGAAGCGTATGCGCCCAGGGCATAGAACCCCGCCTGGCCCAGCGACACTTGGCCCGCGTAGCCCATCAGCAGGTTGAGGCCGACCACCACGATGGTCAGGATGCCGATGCGGATCATGGTGTCCATCGTCACGACGCGGCCCGTGAGATCGCTGAAACGCAAGCCGAACGGCCTGAATACGTCCACCGCGCCCAGGGCCGCGATCACGATGGCGAACGCGAGGATGCCGACGCTGTTTGTGTGTGCGCGCAGGAACTTGGTCATGACTCCTCCGGCCTTCTTTCTCCGCCGCCCAGGATGCCCTGCGGCCTGAAGAGGAGGATGGCGATCAATATGACAAAGGAGACGATACTCTTGTAGGTGGGGTCGGTGACGCCCGCGGCCAGGTTCTCCACGACGCCCAGGACCAGGCCGCCTGCCACCGCTCCTGGGACGCTCACCAGGCCGCCCATGATAGCTGCCACGAACCCCCTCAAGCCGAGCATCAGTCCCATATCATAGGTAGGTCTGGTCGCGGGACCCAGCACGATGCCGCCGATGGCGCCCAGGGCGGCGGCCATGGCGAAGGAGAGCAGCGACATGCGGCTGGGGTTGATGCCCACTAACTGCGCCGCTCGCCTGTTGACTGCGCAGGCCCGCAGTGCCTTGCCCAAGATGGTTCGCTCCAGGAAGAAGTAGAGCAGAATCAGCACGACGATCAGGGTCGCCCATATCCACAGGCTCTGGGCCTGCAGCGTGACGCCGCTGAAGCGGAAGATGTGGTCTTCAAGGGCCAGCGTGGTGAAGGCGGGCAGGACGTAAGGGTCCGCGCCCCAGGCCAGCAGGGCGGTAGCCCGCAGTGTGATCGTCACCCCGATGGTGATGATGATCAGCGTCACTGGCGGGGAACGGCGAGCAGGATAGATCGCCGCCCGCTCCACGATGGCGCCGATCAGGGTGGTGAGCACGATCCCAGCGATGATGGACACTGCGAGCTTTACCGCCGGGGGCAGGGGCAACTCAAGGCTATTCACGGTGATGCACACCATCGCCCCCAGCATCACGAACTCGCCTTGGGCAAAGTTGATGACGCCGGTCACGCTGTAGACCATCACGAATCCCAGCGCCATCAGGGCGTAGATGCTTCCGCCTCGGATGCCATCCATGGTCAATTGAATATAATGCCGTGGTTGGAGGTTCTTGAGAGATCCCAGGAAGATGGTCAGGGCGATCAGCACGATCGCCACGACTGCGGTTAGGGCTATTTCTCTCGATTTCTTCTGAGGTATTCGAGGCATAAGCTCTCAGGGTTGGACTTGCTGAGGATTGGGGGCGGGGCACATCCCGCCCCCAATCAGATCTAATTTGGCAACTCCGAAAGGACCGCCTACCATTCCGACTCAGGGAACGCGACCCACTTGCCATCCTTCACCGTGACGAACAGCAACGAGTCCTTGGTCAGACCGTTGTGATCGGCAGCGCTGAAGGTGAACGTGCCGCTGATGCCGGGCCAGTCCTTGATGTTGTTCTCTAGATAATCGCGCACGGCCGCCCGCTGCTCCTGCAGCGACAGCCCGTCTTTCAGGCTCTTGAGTGCGTCGATGGCCATCCACACAGCGTCCCAGCCGTGACCTCCAAAGGTGCTGATCGGTTCGCCGCCAGTGAACGCGATGTAGTCGTCGATGTATTGCTGGAGGACGGCTTTCTGCGGATCGTCGTCGGATATCTGGTCGATGACGGTGACCTTGCCGCAGGGAAACACAGTCTCGTTGGCGGCCACGCCGGCTGTATCGATGAAGGCTTGGTTGCAGACGCCGTGACCCAAGGTGATAGGCATATCCGGCATGGCTGTGCGAACTGCGACGGTTGCCAACGAAGCTACCGGCGGCGTGGAGCCGATCTCGACCGCCTCGCAACCGCTGGCCTCGACGCCGGCCACCTGCGCGGAGAATTCTTTGTCGTCCTTGGTGTAACCAGCCTCGTAGACGACCTCCAGGCCGGCAGCCTGTGCCGTTGCCTTAAAGTTCGCCAGGCAGTCTGCCCCATAACCGTCGTCGGTGTACAGGATGCAGACCTTGGACACACCGATGGCGCTCAGATAATCTGCCTGCCATTCGCCAGCGTGGCCGTTGGTCTGCGGCGTCTTGAACATCCATTTGTACTCGTTGCCGGTGTTGGGATCGGTGGTGATGGGCTTGGCCGAGGCCATCGAGATGCACGGCGTCTCGTTCTCTTGGCAGTGCGATATGTGAGCAATACTCTGCCCACTTCCCGTCGTCGAGACCACGACGATGACCTCATCTTCCAGGATTAGCCGGCTCACGTTACTGGCGGCCTTGTCCGCCTCGGTCTCGTCGTCGTAGATGATGATCTCTACGTCGTGCTGTACGCCATCAGGCCCGGCGATGCCACCGGCCTTGTTGATCTGCTCCTGGATCATCTCTGCCGTCTTGGCTTCGGGCTCGCCCAGGGAAGCATAGGAGCCACTCGCTGAGGAGTTGAAACCGATCTTGTAGACCGAGCCTTCTTTGGCTGGGCATGAGCACCCTGTCATAACCAGCCCGGCCACGGTTAGCAAGGCAACAATACTCAAGGAAACTCTACGTGTATTCATCTCCCCTCCATAACTCGATTTTTGGTACGACGATCTACGGATATTCTTTCTAATCTCTACGAACTTGACCAACCACCTCCTTTCGTCGTTGTTCAGGCTGGCTCCTCCTCGAATCGGGCGACGGCCTCTCGCAGCGCGTCGGGCACACGGACGGGTTCCTCTGTCCTGGCGTCCACTGCTACGGCGACGATCGTGCCCGTGGCGATCAACGTGTCCTCCGGCTGCTTGTGAGCCGCAAACTCGAAGGTGAAGCTCGTATCGCCGATGTGGCCGATGCGAGCGTGCACGTACAGCAGATCATCGAAGCGTGCCCGGCTCTTGTAGTCGCAGCTCGCGTGGGCATAGATCATGTCCACGCCGGCGGCTACCATGTCTGGATAACTATACCCGATGGCTCTCATATACTCGACCAATGCGACGTCAAAGTAGGTCAGGTAGTGACCGAAGAAAACGTGACGTTGTGAATCGACCTCGGCGTAGCGTACCCGGATCGGGTGTTGGAACCTGTACCTCTGGCTCATACGATCTGACTCAGCGCTGCTACGAATGCCTCGTTCTCCGCAGGCAGGCCGAAGCTGAAGCGCACGTGATTGGGCACGCCCCAGCCGTCTGTCGCGGTGGCGACGAAGCCGTGCTCCAGCAGAGGCTTGCTCACCTCGGCGCCGGGCCTGCCCACATCGACGGCAATAAAGTTGGTGTGGGTGGGAATATAGCACAGACCCAGTGCCTCCAGTTCGCGGTAGAAAAACGCCTTGGCCGCTTCGTTGGCCTCCAGGCTGCGCCGCACGTGCTCGTCGTCGTCGAGCGCGGCCAGGGCGGCCACCTGGGCCAGTCGGTTGACGTTGAATGGCGGTCGCGCCCGCTCCGCGTAATCGATCACTTCCTCGCTGGCCAGCATGTAGCCCACCCGCAGGCCGGCCAGTCCATACACTTTCGAGAACGAGCGCAGCACGATCAGGTTTCGCTGTCCATCGCGGAGGTAGGCGACGCTGCGTGGATAGTCGGGGTTGACGGCGTATTCGTAGTAAGCCTCATCCACGACGACCGGGACATGCTCTGGCACTCGTTCCAAAAATGTCTCCATTGCTGTGGCATCGACTGCCGTGCCGGTAGGGTTGTTGGGGTTACACACGAATATCAGCCGGGTGCAGTCGGTGATGGCGTCGGCCATGGCGTCCAGATCGTGGGTATAGTCCATCAGGGGCACCCGTGTCAGTTCGGCCCCTACCTCGGTTGCCCGCAGCAGGTAGCTGATGAACGAGCCTTGAGCCATGATCACCTCGTCGCCCGGCTCGATCAGCGCCAGGCACAGCAGCAGCACCCACTCGTCGGCTCCGTTGCCCAGGGCGACGTTGGCCGGGCTCACGTCCCACTTGTCGGCCAGGGCAGCTCTGAGGGCGGTACCGGCTGCGTCGGGATAGCGGTTCACCGTCTCTGCTGCCTCTCGCAAGGCAGCCACTGCTTTGGGCGATGGGCCCAGCGGATTCTCGTTGGACGATAGGTCTATCACCCGCTCTACGCCCGGCGGTACGGTGGGTGGTTTGTACGCCGGTAGCCTGGCGATGTGGGGTTTGAATGGCAGGTTCATCGGGTCCTCCCATACACACAGAAAAGCCCTCGTCCCACCGGGACGAGAGCTTCATGCACTCTCGCGGTACCACCCCGCTTGGCTCCTGCCGGAGCCCTCTTATTCTGCTGGCGGCGCCCTCCGTTGACGCGACCAGCCACCCTGATAACGCCGGGCTTGCGGAAGCGAGCTACTTGCCGGGTATCCGGTTTCACCCGTCGGCTCAGGAGCGAACTTCGACGAGACTCCTCCGAGCAGGGCTTTCAGTCCACGGCCCTGCCTCCCTGGCGGCTTCCTCCCGCCTACTCCTCTCCGTCACAGCTTTTGAGTATGTGAGCAACCTGGCTTGGCCAAGTTGTCCGCATTATGCCGCGAAAGCGCGCTTTTGTCAAGCAACTCGGCGCATTTCCAGCGATGAAGAACGCAAATTCTCCAAACGGTCTTACCCGATCTCGAGAGACATGCTTTAGGCAACCACTATCACACTCGACGGAGGCTGCCGATGCCCAACTCAACCCCCAACCCCCTGGCTACCTACCAGATACTCATCAGTGGGCGTGCGAAGCGCGGCCGCGAGGATGTTTCCCACGCCTTCGGGTAGGGGCATCTCAGTCCAGCTTTGCCCGCCACCGGCAGTTGCCCCAAGTCGATCACGCGTGGCGATCCAGCCAGCTTGGGCATCCAAGAAGCTCGTCTGCCGGCAGTTACCGTAATCGGTCACGGTCTGCCAGGTTGGGCCGCCGTCGGTGCTGGCACCGGTGGAACCCAAGGCACACTACCACACCACCTGGACATCCACGATGTCCAAGCCAAATAGTCAAGCCGCGCTACTGTCGGCCATAGTCCAGGTTTCGCCGCCGTCGGTGGTGACGTAGGCCCGGCCAACGTCGGCAGGACCGCCCGTGAGGCCGAAGGACTCGTCGAGGAACGCGGCGATGGGCATGGGCTGCTCGACGTCCTTTCTGGAGGACGATTCCCACGACGCACTGGCGTTTCCTGCCCGTGCCGGGAGGGCAGTAACCGGTGGCGTGGCTGCCGACGCATATCCGCCGACTGAAGCCACAACCAGCAGAGTTGTGAAAATTAAGTAGCTGTGGCGTTTCACTCTAGCATCCTACCATAGTTCTGTTCAAATACAAGTTGGAGCCCCTTGGAGGATGATGATAACCCCCAAGGGGCTATCCACTAATCTCCCTGGTACTCGAGCACGGTGACCTGGTCAGGTCTAAGGAACGAAGTGATCGTCAAGAACTTGCCGTCGTGAGTCAGATGAAGTATACCCACGTCACCTGTAAAGACGGTTTCGTCTGCCCAGGTCTCACCGCCGTCCGTGGTACGCAAAGCCACAACCTTTTTTTGTCCGCCCCCCACGAGGCTCAGAACGATCATCCCGTTGTCGGCGTCGAAGAAGCGTACAGCGGCTGGCGGGAGATCGCTGGGAAGGAGCGTCATCTCCCCATACTCCTCCATATCCAACGGCAGGGACGACCAGCTTTCGCCCTTATTCTGAGTTGCGTACACGATGCCGTCGGACGACAGGATGTATCCTTCGCCGGCCGCCCGCAGCGAGATTGCCACGATATCCGCTGCACGTGCGCCTTCAGGCAGAGGCACTTTCTCCCAGGTCTCGCCGCCATCCGTGGTGGCCTTGAGCTCAAGGAGGCTAAAGACCCATCCTGTCTCTGCGTCTGCAGAGCTCACCGTGCAGTTGATGCCGCCGGGGATTTCGGTGCTTTCCCAGGTTTGCCCACCACTGATGCTCACCTTGGCTTGAGTTATGGAGCATTGCCAGACTGTTTGGACATCCACGATGTCCAGACCGTAGAGTCAGCCATCGCTGCTTTCGGCCAGCGTCCAGGTCTGGCCGCCATCGGTGGTGTAGTGCGCTTTGCCAGGGTCCCCTGGTCCACCCATGAAGCCGGTCTTGTCGTCGAGAAACGCCGCCATGCGCGTGCCTTCCTGGACCTTTATCTGGAGCACGACCTCCCACGGACCGGTGTCTTCCGCCTGGGTTGGCGATGCTGTGTCGGTCGGTAGTTCGGTGGGGGAAGGCGGTGATGCCGTGTCGGTCGGTAGCTCGGTGGGGGAAGGCGGGGAGGCCGCGGGCATGCACGTGCATCCGACTATTCCGCCTATCAAGAGCAGGCCTACCACCAGCGGCAGGGCCAGCACACCGAGACACTTTCTCTGTTTCATTCTTACCTCCTGTTGAAATCCTGATAGCTGAACGTGAAGACTTGGGTTTACTTTCTAATGCGTTGTCCTATTCACACCATCTCCTCTCTGGCTTGTGTAGAGAAACCTCTATAGTGACATTCGGCACCATCTGGGTTTCTTGGCTCTTATCTAAACTCAATCTGCCAGTCCTGCTTGAAAATCAGCTAAAGGCCCCTTGAGCTGTCGAGAGCCCAAGGGGCCGCCGGCTAATTCCCCTTGTATTGAGCGACAAAGATCAGATTGGGTTTGAGAAAACTATGTATCGTCAGCAGCTTGCCGTCGCGCGTCAGGTAGGGCACGCCGATGCCGATAGGCACGACCTCCTGCTCCCAGGTCTGCCCGCCATCGGAGGTGCGCAGGGCCAGTACCTGGCTATTCCCGCCGCCTAAGAGGCTCACGATGACCAGCCCGTTATCGGCGTCGAAAAAGCGTATGGCGGCTGAGGGAAGGTCGTTGGGAACGATATCCATTTCTTCATATCCCGTCAGGTTCAACGGCGAAGAGGTCCAGCTCTCGCCACCATCCTGGGTCGTGTATAGGTTGCCTTCACGCGTCACTATGTACCCATCACTCGACGTCCGCAGTGAAATCGCCGCAATGTTGGCAATGCCTTTGGGCTGGGCGACTTCATTCCACGTCTTTCCTCCATCGGTAGTTGCCAGAATCTGTGGTCTGGCGCGAAGCCATCCCGTCTCGGCGTCCGCAAAGCTTATCATGCAGTTGTTGGTGCCGGGGGTCTCCAGGCTCTCCCAGGTTTGTCCACCATCCTTGCTCACCCTGATATCTTGTAACCCACATTGCCAGACTGTTTGGACATCCACGATGTCCAAGCCGTACAGTCAGCCCACGCTACTTTCAGCCAGCGTCCAGGTCTGGCCGCCATCGGTGGTATAGTTCACTCTGCCAGGGGCTCCAGCTCCAGCCATAAAGCCGGTCTTGTCGTCGAGAAACGCCGCCATGCGCGTGCCTTCCTGGACCTTTATCTGGAGCACGACCTCCCACGGACCGGTGTCTTCCGTCAGGGTTGGCATTGCCGTGTCGGTCGGCAGTGCGGTAGGGGAAGACGGTGCCGCCGTGTCGGCCGGTAGCTCGGTGGAGGAGGGCAGAGAGGCCGCAGGCATGCACGTGCATCCGACCATTCCGCCTATCAGGAGCAGGCCTGTCGCCAGCGGTAGGGCCAGCACACCGAGACACTTTCTCTGTTTCATTCTTACCTCCTATTGAGATCCTGATAGCTAGACGTGAAGGCTTGCTTACTTAGCACGTTGTCCCATTCACACCATCTCCTTTCTTGCTCGTGTGAAGAAACCAGGTTTTTCTGACCTTCTGATCGCGCACGAGATAGTTCTGTTCAAATACGAATTGAAGCCCTCAGGATGATGATCCCAAGGGGCTATCCGCTAATCTCCTTGGTACTCGAGCACGATGATCTGGTCAGGTCTAAGGAACGAATTCATCGTCAAAAACCTGCCGTCGTGAGTCAGATGAAGTACGCCCGCGTCACCTGCCAGGACTGTTTCTTCTGTCCAGGTCTCGCCGCCGTCTCTGGTATGCAGAGCCACAACCTTGCTTTGTCCGCCTCCCATGAGGCTCAGAACGATCATCCCGTTGTCGGCGTCGAAGAAGCGCACAGCGGCTGGTGGGAGATCGTTGGGAAGGAGCGTCATCTCCCCATACTTCTCCATGTCCAACGGCAGGGACGACCAGCTCTCACCCCCATTCTGAGTTGTGTACAAGATGCCGTCAGACGACAGGATGTATCCTTCGCGGGCCGCCCGCAGCGAGATCGCCGCGATATCCTCTGCTCGTGTGCCTTCGGGCAAAGGCACCTCCTCCCAGGTCTCGCCGCCATCCGTGGTAGCTTTGAGCGTGAGACGGCTATAGACCCATCCTGTCTCTGCGTCTACAAAGCTTACCATGCAACTGGGGCCGCCTGGGATTTCGGTGCCTTTCCAGGTTTGCCCGCCATCCTTGCTCACCATGGCCTCAACGCGGGAGCATTGCCAGATGGTCTGGACATCCACGATGTCCAAACCGAAGATTCAGCCATCGCTGCTTTCAGCCATCGCCCAGGTCTGGCCAGCATCGGTGGTGTAGCGCGCTTTGCCCGCAGTGAAAGGTCCCACAGTGAGGCCGGAGGTCTCATCGAGAAACGCAACCATCCTCACTGGGTGACTGACCCTTGTCTGGAGCACGACTTCCCACGGGCTGGCATCTTCCGCTGGCGTTGGCACTACCGTATCAGTTGGTAGTGTGATGGGGGGGGGCGCGGTGCTGTCGTGTCGGTCGGCAGCTCGGCGGAGGAGAGCGGCGACGCCGCAGGCATGCACGTGCAACCGACTATCCCACCTATCAGAAGCAAGGCTAGCATCCCGAAATACTTCGTCTGTTTCATTCTTACCTCCTGTCGAAATCCTGATAGCTGAATGTGAAGACTTGGGTTTACTTTCTAATGCGTTGTCCCATTCGCACCATCTCCTTTCTTGCTTGTGTGAAGAAACCCGGCGTCTGTGCGCTTATCTTCTCAAAGAGCTACTCTTGTCCCACGCATTGCACCTGCGGGAGTGGCAGGCCCAGGTCGAGCGCCAACAGGCCGTGCAAGCCTACTTGATCAGCGATAGCGCCGCTCAAGGTGGTATGGCCACGCCACCTTCACCGCTCTCAACCGTGATGGTCATGTCGTCGAAGCTGGATGACCAGCTTTCGTCGAGCCGCCCTTGGATCTTGATCTGATATGTCGGGGTACCTGGACCTCCGTTAGTAGCCTCGCATCACATTGCCTCATCGGCGGCCTCTTGCTCACAGAACCGATTACCAAAGTACACCTGATGTACCAGGCGATCGGTCGTGCTGTCATCACCCGGCGGTATGATTCAAAGTGCTATTTTGTTTTTCGCGGCTGCTCTCCAATAAACACTACAGCTGTGATGCTGTGTGCATAGTACCACAGTTGTAGTTCCTTGTCAAGACAGTGATGGCGGAAGAGGAACTAAATCTCGGGGATAATGGCGAGGCAACGACTTCTACGGTTCGCGGTAACGGAGCACGGCGACTTGTTTGCCGTCTAGTCCGGTAACCGTCAGTGTTTTGCCGTCATGCGCCAGATGGTGGTAGTATACCGATCCTTTGATCTGCGGTATTGGCGGAAGCTGTTCCCGTTGCCAGGTCTGTCCGCCGTCGGCTGTGCGCGCGATCCAGGTTAGCCCCGTTTGTCCCTTGGCGACGCTGGAAAAAACGACGATACCGTGGTCGGCGTCGAAGAAACGCATGGTGGTCGTGGGGCCACATTGGTTCAGGAGTTGCTCGCCGTCATCCAACCCCAGAGAGTAGGCAGCCCACGTTTCCCCCGCGTCGTGTGTGACGAACAGGGTGCCTATGTCGTCCAACACATACCCATCCACAACCGTCCGGCGCGCGACTGTCGTGATACGTTGCCTTCCTTCTGGCAGCGCTATCTCTGCCCAGGTCGCGCCTCCATCCTCGGTCGCCAAGAGTTGATTGGGGATGGCAGACCATCCGATCTCGGCATCCAGAAAGCTCAAGAACCGGCATCGGTCGTATTTATAATAGGTGCCATCGTCTTCTGCGTTCGATTGCCAGTTCTGGCCTCCATTTGTGGTCACGCATGCATGGCTCCCGTACCCGCACCGCCAGGCGACCTGTTCGTCCACAACGTCCAGGCCAAGGCAGTACGTCACGGATGAAGATTGGCACTCGCAGCCTGGATCACCTGGGGATTCACACTGGTTCTCCTGCACATTCCAGGTTTGGCCGCCATCGGTGGCACGAAGTGCAAGGCCGTCGAATTGTCCCGATTGTTCTATGAGGATGCCAGACTGATCGTCGGAGAAACCGGCCAGGGCGACCGGCCAGTCGAATTCCAGCAGGCGTATGACTTGCCAAGGGCTGCTATCTTGGCCGGTGATAGCAGGCGGTGCGCCGCTTGCGCTCACAGTTACCCCAGGCCCCGCACTCACGACGACGGCGAGGATGCTTATGGCGATCACCGCCCACCACCAGCGTGGCGTTTCTATGCGGGAGGCTGTGCTGTCGAGCAGTCTCCGCACGCGCCTTTCGAGGCTCGACATGCTCTCGGCCATGCCAGCGACTATGGCGGGGAAGGCGTGGTAAGAGGGCCATCCAGCGACCTCGACCAGGCATGTAGCCAGCGTCAGGCCGGAGCCTGTGTAACGGGCTGCCTGGTCGTCTGCGAGATACTCGGCACACTCCTGGATGCGGCGGCGGGCGAGATGATGGAGCGGCTGGAAGAAGAACAAGCTTTCGAGTACGTGGCTCGCCATGAGCCAGAGGGGATCGCGGCGTATCACGTGTGCCAACTCGTGAGCCAGCAGGCTTTCCTGCTGGCCGGCGTTGAGACGGGTGACCCGCCAGGGCAGGCAGATTTCTCGGGCGTTCAGGGTCATCGGGCGCGAGATGCGAGAGGAACAGGTCAGGCGCACGTATTTACGCACGCCAGCGGCCTGGCACAGCCGGGCAAGTATATCGGCGAGGGGCCCTTCGCGGATATCGCGGCGATCCCTGAGCGTAGCGCGAAGCCGGCGACTGATGTGACCCAGGCGCAGCAAGGCTACTGTCACTCCTATCAGCCAAAGTCCCAGTAGCCATCTGACGCCGATCTGCAATGCATCAGCCAGACTGTTCCAGGGCAATGGTGATGCCTGGTTAGCTGAACCTGTAATCTGTCCGTCTGCGTTAGCCCCTGGTACCGAGTTCAGTGCCCACAGATAATCTTGGGTAGGGTCGGTGGCACCTGCGCCTGAGGGGGCAAGTGTCACCTGGAACGTGGGGATTTGCCGAGCAAGTCCAGTCGATGCGTTCGACAGGAGGTCAAATCGCCCTGTCAGGGGGTTTATTCCCAGTGTGACCTGAAGCGTGGCTGTGAGTAGGCCGCCGACCAGTGCTGTCTTCCAGAGAATCTCTTTCAGGCGATATGGACGCACATACCGTGTGCATAGCCATGCCAGGCCCAGCAGCAGCGAGCTGTGGACAGCGTAGGTCAACAGCCAGCCTACAACATCTGGCAAAATCACAGCCCGTGCAGACATTAGGTCGTCGATCGTCCCCATTATCTTTCTTGCTCTTTGGACTCGATCAATGTCTGGAGACGTGCAAGGTCTTTGTCGTCAACTTCAGCTTCGTTTATCAGATGGTACACCAGATCTGCAGGATTGCCGTGGAAGAACTGATTGATGAGATCGGTGAGCTGTGAGCGGCGCGCCTCGCTTTGCGGTACAAGGGGCCGGTAGATGTACTGCCGACCCTCGGTACGGTGTGTGAGCAGCCCGTACTTTTCGAGCCGGGAGAGCAAGGTAGCAACGGTCGTCATTGCCAGTTGTCTTTCATCCTGCAAGGCGGCGTGCACTTGCGCGACGGTGGCCTCACTCTGTCGCCACAGAACTTGCATGACGTCCATTTGCAGGTTGGTCAGTTGTCCGACATGTTTTTTCACGAGTCAACCTCCAGAAGCGCCTATAGGCAAGCGGCGCAGAATCCACAACTCGCGAGTGTGTGGTTGCACACATCGTACCACAGATGTAGTTATGTGTCAACAAGTCCCACACGTCGTGACTGTTCAATAAATGGGGAAATAGGTTGTTGGTGGGGCGTCAGCCCTAAATAGCGCCATACATAGCATCGAAGTGGGGCGAGTTGCACCAAAAGTATGTCTTTTTGTAGCCCCAGTGGGGAATACAGAACACGTTCCCAAATTTTGAACAGACACCACACGTCTGCTCAACCATGGTCAGCGCCTGCTGCAGAGGGGCGATGACCTTCTCGACGTTCCCTTGAGCTTGCAAGCCAATCAGCCCCCTTGCCTCCACCTGAGCAATTCTTGAGCGCTCGGTTTGCTTCTCAGAACACCATAGGCCTGCCGCACCTGCACTGTTAGGATCGCCAAGATGGATACGTGTCCGAAGACATGGGCCAGCATGCCGTTCGTTGCCTCGAGGAAGCTATACAGCCGATCCATTTGGATCAGTGTGAGTCCGGCGAAGCACCAAGCCACCACAGCCGGATGCTTGCGGCGCCACGCCAACCAGACGATGACCGGCAGGAGAAAGAAGACGTAGTGATGGTACCACATCACGTTGGGCATCAGCGCTAGGCCGAAGCAGAGGATGATGAACAAGGGCTCTTTCTCGCGTGTGATGTAGGCGCCGCCGCCGCTAAGGACAAAGATGGCGATCATGTAGACAGTAAGCCCTTTGTGCACGGCCATCAAGGTCTCGTAGGGCAGAGCCACACGCCGATTCAGCACGGCGACGAAGGAATGGGAATTCGGGTCGAGGGGGAACACCTCCAGTAGTTGCTTGAAAACGTCAGAGAAGGTGGTGAACGTGCGCCAGCCAAAGACCCATCCCGCCACCAGGCAAAAGAACGCCAATCCCAACACTGTGCCGACGATGGCCTTCAGGTTACGGTTGACCAGCAGATAGCCGAGGAAGGCCAGCGGTGTGGCCTTGGTGACGATGCCCAACGCCAGACCCGCGCCGCTTAGCAAGGGCCGTGCGTCTTGCCACAGGAACATCAGCAAAATGCCAAAGTGGGTCATCACGTTGATCTGACCGAGCAGGAGCGTCTCCAGGAACGGCGCAAAACCGAGGGCCAGCGGGAACCACCACCAGATGTCGGAGAGGGTATAGCCATAGCGCCGGCCGATGGTGTAGATGGTTAGCGAGACGAGCAGGATGTTGGTGGCGCTCAACAGCGCGATGCGCGGCATGAACGAGGAGACTCGCGCATACAGGCCGACGATCAGCAAGGCCGGTGGAGGGTAGAGGAACCCCGTGCCGATGTCGCGCACGGCGTAGGGGTCGCCGAGCTTTAAAGCGTCCTCGTAGGCGCGCGCGTAGTAGTTGAAATCCTCGATAAAGTGGGCTGGCAGGGGCTTCCGACCAACCAACTCCAACACCGTGGTGAATCCCAGGACGACGTACGCAAAGATGCACGCGCCGATCAGGAAAGCTTTGACGGCAAACCACAACTTTTTCATCGATCACCCTATGACATCATCTTTCTCAAAGCCAGAAGCCGAGCTCGAAAATGCCACATCTGCCCATTCATCAGAGCCTTGGAAGCATAGTTACCTTGAAGCTTTCGGGAAGACTCTCAGGCTAGAGCAACGCCCATCCAACCCCCGCTGCGACGAGCGCGCCCACGGCGGACGCGATCAAGTTCACCAGATCATTCCCCAGCCAAGGCCAGCCCCGCAGCCGGTGCGTGTGCGTGCCGCAGCGGTGCACCTTGCGCTCGGTTTCCTTCTGACATGCATCACACCAGTAAATGGCCTGCACGGTGGCCCCCAGCAGGCTATCGAAGAGCGACCCTGCGACCCCACCGACCGTCGCCGCCAGCAGCAATGCCCCGGCGGCGGCCCACCCTTGCCCCAGGATCAATGCGCCCAGCCCGGAAAGCAGCCCGATGAAGGCCGCGCCGCTCAAAGACGCGGCCGTCCCCAGCCACGTGACGCCGCCCGACGCGCCCACCTCGACCTGCTTGCCGGTGGTGATCAAACGGGGCGGATGCGGGCTCAACACGCCCAGCTCGGTGGCCCAGGTGTCGGCGTTGACGCCCGCCATCGCGCCCGCGCACGCAGCGAACCCCACCCCCTCCCAGCCTCCCCCTACAAGGGGGAGAAGTTGAGAGAGCACCGCCAACGCAGCCGCCACACCGCCATTGGCCAGCGCTTGGCCGATGTCGCGCCGGTGGCCCTTGGCGAACTTTTCCGCCAGGGCCTCCTTGTCCCTGGCGCGGTAGAAGGAAAGCGCGCTGGAGGAGATGAAGAAGGCGATGAGCAGGCTACCCCACTCCCAGCCTCCCAGCCCAAAGATGAAGGTGCCGGTAACGACGGCGCCGACGACGCCGCTGGTCTTTAGCGCACCGCGCCGGTAGCCGATCAAACCAATGGCCAGGGAGAGCGTGAAACCGCCGAGGATCTCGAAGATGTTGACGGAGCCGGGCATGGCGCGCTTCTGTCCTACATCCGCCCCAGCAGCCGGAGGGTGGCTACCCACACCAGCAGTTGGACGAGGGCTGCCCCGCCCCACAGCAAATAGCTGATCATCCGCTCGCGCCGGTACGCCACGCTGCCCAACAGGCCATTGAGCAGCAGCGTCAGCAGGCCGATGAGGGGCGTGATGAACACCTGGATCCGGGGGCCCAGTCGGTCGGGGTTGCCCGCCGCGTCAAAGTGCAAGGGAATCAACCGATTCAAAGAGGGAAACTTGAAACTCAATAACCCGATCAACACCAAGAGCGCCAGTGAGCTGCCCGCCAGGAGAGCCATCCCCAGCCGATCCCGCCAGATCTCCCAACCCAAAAAGCCGGGCCGCCTGGACGACTGCTCCACGACCTGCGTGGGGCCCATCTGCATCCGCTCGCGGAGCGATTCGAGAAAGCTCTCGTGGTCGGCGGGTGAGATACCATAGACGAGGCCAGGGGTGACGACGTAGGTCTGGTGTTGTGGCGGCACGGTAGCATAGAACAAAGCTGACGTCAGCCCTGCATCTGGAATGGGAACCTCGCCGTAGCCCACGTAGTGGCCCGGCCAGCCCCCGCCGCGAAACTTGACGCGCTCCGCGATCTCATCGCCCGTGAGCACGAGCTCTATCTGCCCTACGGGGACGATCTGCTCCGTCGTCCCCCAGCGGATGATCAACTCATTGCGGTCAAGAAGATACACGGAATGAGTCAGTCCGTACAACCAATAGACTATCAGTCCCAGTGGAGCCAGGCTGAGCAGGAGAGCCAGGCCAGCGACAAAAGCCCCCCCGCTGGCGACCCAACTGACGCCTGCCAAACGGGGCACCAACTCGGCAGCCAGCCAAAGCAGCAGGAGATCCACTACCGTGATGAAGGCGATCAGGCCGATGCCGACGCCCAAACCCCGGCCCGCGTCTGTCACCCACTTGGTCATCCGTCTCGACATACGCCACACTCCAACGCAGCGCATTATACCAGGGGGAAGGATGGGGGGCAAATCAGAACTGCCTAGGCAAATTGCCTTTTTGCTCTTTTTCGGTATAATCTAATCATCAGGCTCGCACGAGGTACCAGCGTTGATGGACCAGACCTGGAGATTCCACATCTACATCTATTCCGGCGGGTTGTAGCGCGGCGACAGATACGCGCCGTCTCGTGCTGCAATCCGCCAAAACCCACGTTCGGTGGGTTTTTTTTGTCACCAACCGACTAGCCAACCAAAAAACCAAGAGAGGCACCTATGAGCAAGACCACAATCACAATCGACGAGCAAGTTGCCATTCTGGTGCGCGGCACAGACTTTGGCGATGACCAAACCAAAGAACACATGCAGAAAGAGTTGCGCGAGCGACTGATCGAGTCCGAGAGTACCAGCAAGCCGCTGCGCGTTTACTGCGGCTACGATCCCACCGCCCCTGATATCCACCTGGGCCACACCGTCACCATGCGCAAGCTGCGCCAGTTCCAGGAACTGGGCCACGAAGTGACGTTCCTCATCGGCAACTTCACCGGCCTGATCGGTGACCCCAGCGATAGAACCAGCGCCCGCGCACAACAAACGGCGGAAAAGGTCGCGGAGAACGCCCGTACCTACGTGGATCAGGCATTCAAGATCCTCGATCTGGAGAAGACGGTCGTGCGCGAGAACGCCGAATGGCTGAGCAAGCTCACCTTCGCAGACGTTATCGGCCTGGCTGCCAGCTTTACCGTCCAGCAGTTCCTGGCCCGCGAGAATTTCGCGCTGCGCTACGAGAAGGGCGAGGCCATCTGGCTGCACGAGTTCTTCTACGCGCTGATGCAGGGGTACGACGCCGTGGCGATGGAAACCGATGTGCAGGTCGGCGGTACCGACCAGCTCTTCAACCTGATGGCGGGCCGCAAGCTGCAAGAGGCCTTCGGGCAGAAACCGCAGGTCTGCATCACCCTGCCCATCCTGGTCGGCACCGATGGCAGTCTGCGCATGTCCAAGAGCACGGGCAACTATGTGGGCATAGATGACACGCCTGAGGACAAATACGGCAAGACGATGTCCATCCCCGACGCGGCGATGCGCAACTGGCTCGAGCTGGTCACTCGCTGGAAGCAAGAGCAGATCGATGAGTTGATGGGAGCAGTGGAACGAGGCGAGCTGCATCCTATGGAAGCAAAGAAAAAGCTGGCGTGGGAGATCGTCTCTATCTTTGACGGCGACGAGGCCGCCGACCACGCTGCCGCCCACTTCGAGCGGGTGCACCAGGAGCGCAAGCTGCCGGAGGACATGCCTACCCTCACGCTGGACGGCCCGACCAACATAGTCGATATCATCCATGCCGCCGGGTTCGCCCGCAGCAAGAGCGAGGCGCGCCGGCTGGTGCAGCAAGGCGCGGTCGAGCTAGATGGCGAGCGGGTGGACAGCTTCGAGGTCGAAATCGCTGTCGAGGGCGAGGGCGTGCTGCAAGTGGGAAAACGGCGTTTCTTGCGGTTGGTAGCTCAATAGCGACTGGGGACAGAGGTGTCCTATCCCCAGTTTATCGCACTATGCCTGTTGGGAGGTGACAGATGAAAGAACGCAACATCCTATGGGTATTCCTGGCCTTTGTTCTGGGTTTCTCGCTGCCGGTGTGTAGCTGCGTCGGCCTGTGCACGCTCTCGACGATTGCGTTGGGCACCCTGGCCGGAGGAGGATCGGCAGCCGGCTTCGGAGATGCCGTGGCCGTGATCCGCCTCGACGGGGTCATCAGCAGTGACAACTCGGTGGGCATCTATGCGTCGGGTATCACGCCGGGCCTCGTAGACAACCTGCTGGCGCAGGCCGCTGCGGACCCTTCCATCAAAGCCGTCGTCGTGCGTGTGAATAGTCCCGGCGGCGGCGTGGTCGCCTCCGATCAGATATATCACGCCCTGAAAGACTTTGAGAAACCCGTGGTCATCTGGATGGACGAGGTGGCGGCCTCCGGTGGCTACTATATCGCCTGCGGCGCGGACTATGTCTTTGCCCATCCCGACACGCTGACCGGCTCCATCGGCGTGATCAGCGAGTTCATCAACGCGGAGGAGTTGCTGGACGAGATCGGTGTGGGCGTGGTCGTCATTACCTCCGGTCCGCGCAAGGACACCGGCAGCTACTTCCGCGAGATGACGGAGGCAGAGCAGGCGTACTGGCAGTCGCTCATCGACGAGGTCTATGAAGGGTTCGTCGAGATCGTGGCCGACGCGCGGAAGCTGCCGGAGGAGACAGTGCACGAGCTGGCCGACGGCAGCGTCTACACGGGCAGGCAAGCGTTGGAGCTGGGGTTGGTGGACGACGTGGGCCTGCCGGAGGACGCCATCGCCAAGGCCGCAGAGTTGGGCGGCATCGAGGGAGAACCGCGCGTGGTCGAGCTGCAAGCCGCGCCTTCCCTCCTCGACGCGCTTCTCAGCTATCAATCTCGCCCGTCGGCGCCCACCTTCGAGGAGATATTGGACTGGGCCGGAACGCCATCGCTGGAGTACCGGCTCGTGGGGCCGTGATTCGGCGCGCCCACTGACAAGATGCGTGGGGCGGATCGCCAATCCGCCCCACGGAAGCCTCGTCAGCCCGACTGACGGGAAACACGCCAACTCTGTCAAGCACTTGAGTGCAGAAACCCGTTGGCGTGAATCATGGGCACCTTGACCCAATCTATGGTATACTTGTCTCATCAACGCGTGCGGTCATGTCAACCAAAGGAGGGCTACTTTGAAATGCCCACGCTGTGGTGACGAAAAACTAGTTCCTCCCGATCCCTGTCCCAATTGCAGCTTCTCCGGCCCACCCGCGCAAATCGAGGAACTCGGCCACGTCCGGTATCTGCTGAAGGAACTGGCCGATTGGCAGGACCTCGGCCAAGCTGCCAGAGATAGGCTACGCGCCCGCTACCTCGGGCGACAGCGGCAGTTGGAGATCGAGTTGGGGCTGCGCCCTCCGCCGCTCTCCCCCGAAGAAGCCCGTGACGCCGCCATAGAGATACTGCGCCTCCAGCAATTGGTTCGTCTCCTCAATCAGTGGCACGTGCAAAACTGGATTGAGCCCGACGCAGCCGATGGCCTGAGCACGCGCACCCACGAGCGCATTGGCGAGCTCCGTGCCCGTCTGGCCGAGCCTGACGCCCCTCGAGATACCATCGCCATTCGCCCTTCCGAACGCGTCACCCTGCTGAAGAGCCTGCGCGACGAAGCGGACCGGCTGCGCCAGGAGGGCGGCTATGTGAACGAGGAAGCCTACCAGGCTGCTGTGGCCGACCTCGAGAAGCAAGCAGAGCAGATGGAAATACGACTGGGCCTGCGTCCCCGCCTGAAGGAAAAACCCGCCCCAGTTTCTCGCAAACCCGCCGCCCCTGCCGTTTCTCCTCGCCCACCCCGCGAACCGATCACCTGGGAACGGATCTGGCACACGCTGCTCTCCGAGCGCACCCTGCGCGTGCTGCTCTTCGTCGGCGTGTTCCTCATTTTCGTCTCCGCCGTCACGCTGGTGGTCTATAACTGGGAACGCTTCCACCCGTGGGTGCAGGTCGCCTTCCTCAGCGGTTTCACCCTCTTCTTCTACGGGCTGGGCTGGTACGTGCGCGCCAAGATGGGGCTTCAGAAATCCGGCATCGCGCTCTTCGCCACCGGCTCGCTGCTGGTGCCGGTGGATTTCTACGCCGTCTATCTCTCCGGCGGCCTCTTTCCCCGCGAGGCCTGGGCCGAGGTCTGGCTGCTCGCCTCTGTCGTGTGTCTAGGCGTGTACACGATCTTGGCGCTGATATTGCGCGCCGAGTTCTTTGGCTACCTGGTGGGCACGGCCTGTGGCAGCCTGATCTGCGCCGCGCTCCAGGTGACTGGCGTCTCCACCGACTGGTGGTCGCTGGCGCTGTGCGGCCTGGCGCTGTTGATGCTGCTGCCGGCCCAGTGGTTGGAGCGCAGTGCGGAGACATCGCGCCGACATGTCTTCGGACGGCCTTTCCGCCACCTGGCACTGTTGACGACCACCAGCGTGCTGCTGATCGCCACCGGCCTGCGCGTCGCGCAGGACATCGCCCGCTTCCCCTTCCGCCTGGCGCTGGCGCTGGATTGGTGGCTGGCATGCGTCGTTTACACCGTCGTCGCCGCCCGGCATCCACGCCGCACGCTGGCGTCGGCGGCCAGCGTCACCGCTCCAGTGGCCATGTACCTGGCGTTGGGCCTGTGGTTCGAGCCAGCCGACATCAGCGCCGCCTGGCACGCGCTGGGGTGGGCGCTGCTGACGCCGGTTTACCTGGCTGTGGGGTGGGCGCTTCGAGGCGACTTGAGCACTGAGGAACCTGAAAACCAAGGTTCCGACGCTCCCGGCAAGGCGCGCCAGATGCAGGGCCGTATTGTCGTCGGTTGGGCCGTTCTACTGATGCTACTGGCTGCCGGCTGGGGATTCATTGACATGTCCGCTGCCGCTGCTGCCCACGCCGTTCTAGCCGGGAGCGTCGCGTTGGCGGTTATGCTCTGGAGAAAGCCTGGCCTCCTGGTTTTCGCCAGCCTGCTCTCCCTGTCGGCAGCGACAACCTGGATGACGACGCAAGGGCTGGATCTGGCCCAGTTCTGCCTGGGGTGGGCGCTGTTGGCCATCCTACACGTAATCGCCGCCATCCTGCTCCGCCGGGCGGAGCGATACACCGCATTCCTCTATGCCGCCGCGTTCGTCACGGCGGGATTATCGCTCTTGCCGCCTTTGATGACACTCGACCGCAGTCCGATGGCCTACGCGCTGGGTAACTGGATCGCGCTGTGTGGGTGGGCCGCTTGGCTTGCTCACGGAGAAAAGCACCCAGGCCTACCGCGGTTGCTGCGCTTGGCCGGGCCGCTGCGTCAGAGCGTTCTGCACTGGATGGCCGCCCTGCCACTCCCATTCTGGTTCTGGTTGGTCTGGACCGAAAGCATCCGTCCGGCGGACGCCTGGCTGGGTGCCGGGTTTGCAGCCCTGGCCTGGGTCTGCCTTGGATTCGGTCGGCGGCTGGCTCGCCACGAAAAGGCCTACGGCCTACCGTGGTACACAGTCAGCGTTGCCTGCAGCGTGGTCGGCCCCGCCATCGTCGGCGGTTACTACGACCAGCCGCTCCTGGCCCTCACCCTGCTGGGCGGAGCCGTGCTCTACTTCCTGTACGCATACCTCTTTCGCTTTCGCTGGTGGCTGCTCCTGGGCGGCCTCACACTGCCCTTCGCCTACAGCCTGGCCCTCGATCACCTGGGCCTACCCCCCGATCCGCTGGCGACTTCTCTGGTGCTGGTACCCACCGCGTACATAGCGGTCTGCATCTGGTTGGAACGGCGGCGACAGGTTGCAGGCGGCTTTCTAGAGCCTCTCTACGGCGCAGCTCACCTCGTAGCCGCTGCTGCCTTTCTGTGGGGGTTTGCAGGCCTGTGGAACCGCGTCGCCTGGGATACGCCCTGGACCGACGCCGCCCGATTGTGGGCCGCCGGCGGTCAACTGGTGCTGGGCGTGACTTACGGACTGGCGGCTTGGTTCCTGGAGGGAGAGGCATGGGGACACGTAGCCGCCTGGCTGGGCGTCTTTGCCGGGGGGCTGGTCGCTACTGCCTACAGCCAGGGACGCGGCTCTTCGGCGGCCAAGGCGGCGGCCTTGGCCGCGCTTTACGTCCTGCCCGAGCGAGGGCTGCACGCACTGCATGGGCAACCTTCGATGTCTCTCCAAGTGCAGCGACTCTATCACCGGCTTCCCGAATTCCTAAGGCAACTCATCAGATTCCTCGGACGCCAGATGCCTCGCAGGGCATGGCCGCTCTATCGCAGACCGCTGTTGATCGCCGGATGGGCCGTCTCCGGCGGCGCGGTGATGCTGGCGCTGCTGCGCAATCTGGTGCTCCTGGGCGGCGGGCCAGGGCGTGAGAATTGGGCCATCGTCGGGTTGCTGCTCATCGTCGCACTGTACGCGGGTTCCGCGCGCCTCTTCCGCCGGCCCTTGTTCCTCTGGCTGGCCGCGCCGCTGCTCTTTGTTCCCTGGACGATCCTCACGCACCGAGGTTGGTACGTCTGGGCGATGCCACCGGGGCCTCACTACGCCCGGGCCTGGACCGCGCTGGCCTGTGTGCTCTTGCCTATCGGCCTGCTGCTCGACGGCCGCGCGGGCAAGCGATATGGGTTCCCGCTGCGCGTCACCGCGCACGTTCTGCTTCCCTTTGCGCTGCTGTGGGGCAGCGCCGATGCGGCCACGTCGAGCCTCACCTTCGGCCTGGGGATGGCCTTCTACGTCCTGGCTGCCGTGGCCGACCACCGCCAGGGGCACATCGAGTGGGCTGCTGCCCGTTTCGTCTACCCGGCGGCGCTGCTCGTACCCGTGTGGGCGGTCTACCTGCTGGCATGGCTGGGGCCATGGCTGCCGCACGCCCACTTTGGCCTGCTGCTCTTGGCTCTCGCGCTCCCACTCTTCGCCGCCGCCCATGGGTGGCTGCGCCGTATCGACCCCGCCGATGCGCTGCCGGCCTACCTGGCCAGCTACGGCTGCGCCATCGTCGGCACGATGCTGGTGAGCTACGACCAGCCGCTGCTGGCGCTGGCACTCACTTTTGACGCAGGACTCGCACTGCTCTCGGCCCGGCTGCTGCGCGAGCCGCTGTGGATCTATCCCGCCGCCGCGTTGCCCCCCGCCGCGCTGCTGATGGCGCTGGCCGAGTTCGGGTTCGATCTCCACCGGCGCGGCTGGTGGCTGATCGGACTGGGGGTAGTCTATCTGGCGCAGGCCTGGGCGCTGCGGCGGTGTGCCCTCCCTCTGTCCCCCCCGCGAGCGGGGGGGATGCCCCGGAGGGGCAGGGGGGGCTATGCCACGCCGCTGATGGCCGCCGCCTACGCCGTCGTCGCGCTGGGGCTAGCCATCGCCAGCTACGAGCAGACAGCCGCTCTGTGGGCTTACAGCGCAGCGGTTCTCATCTATGCCGCCTCCGCCGCCTGGCTGCGACAGCCACTCCTGCTCACACCCGCCGCAGCCCTCGCGGCAGTGCCCTACGCCATCGTCCTGGATCGCGCCGCCTGGATCGCGCCCGCCGACTATGGCCTGGCATTGTGGCCGGGCATCGCCGTCGCGCTGGCGGTCGCTCACCTGCTCGACCGCTACCTGGGCGCGCCACGGAATTTCCCCTGGAACCGGCCTGGGCGCTGGTTCCCGGAGGCTGCCCGCCGGCTGACCGATTGGTGGGGACTGCCGCTGTACGTGTGGGGGTACGTCGCCGCGCTGGTGGGAGCGGGACTATCGTTGGCGTATCCCGACCGGCTGGCGTTGGCGCTGCTGCTGACCGCCATCGTCTACGGCCTGGCAGTAGTTCGCTTCCGCCTGCGAGGCTGGCTGTTGGCCGCCATCGCCGCGGCCCAGCTTGCCGCGCTGGCCCTCATCTGGACAGCAGCCCGTGGCCTCCTTGCCCTGCCGCAGGCATGGGTGGAGCGACTGAATGCTCCGGCCTGGCAGGCGCTCGCCTTCTTGCCCGTTACCCTCGTCACTGTCATCGCTGGGCTGTGGATCGAGTGGAAACGGGGCGAAGGCTCGCCTGTGGCCAGTCTAAAGGCCGCATGGCAGGGATGGTCGCGCCCGCTCTACTGGCTGCTCGCGCTCGACCTGGTGGCGGTGCAAATCGTGTCCGGCGCCCGCGCGCAGCCGGGCACGTGGGTCAGTCTAATCCATGCGATCCTGCTCACCACTCTCGCCGTCATCTGGGTGCAGCCCGCATTGCCCTATCTGGCCGCCGGACTCGGCCTGCTCACCGTTTTCCAGCGCCTGACCTGGGTGCAGGCACCGACCACCGATCCGCCCTGGGCACTGGCGCTGCTGGCGCTGGGGTACGGAGTCGTCGGGTACGCGCTGGAATATGGCCGGCGGCGCGAGAACCTGGACCTACCCGAACGACTCACCGTGCTGGAGCGCCCGCTGGAACGGGCAGGGCTCGCCATCTCAGCCCTTTCAATCCTCTGGATGTTGACTGTGGGGATAGATATTTGGCGCTGGCTGGCCCGCGCCCTGATCGGTCGACCGGTGATGGCTCCCGAGGACGTGCCCACTGTGCAGATGGCTGTGGCGGTGCTGGCCCTCGTCGGCCTGCTCTACCTGGCGGCGGCGTTGGTGAGGCGTTGGTTCTGGCGAGGGTACGGCGCAGTGGCCCTCCTCCTGTGTGCCTGGAGCCTGGAGTGGTTCCTGGTGTGGGACCTGCGCGAGGTGCAATGGTACGCCATCCCGGCAGGGCTCTACCTGCTGGGCGTGGGTTACCTGGAATGGCGGCAGGGGCGCAAGGGACTAGCGCGTTGGATCGACCGAGCCGCGCTGCTCTTGCTCCTGGGATCTTCTTTCTATCAGTCGCTGGCCGAGGAGTACGGCTGGCCCTACGCGCTGCTGATGGGAGCCGAGAGCCTGCTCCTGATCTGGTGGGGCAGCGCGCGGCGGCAGCGGCGCTTCCTCTACTTTGGCGTCGTCGGCGTGGTGACGGACGTGGGCGGGCAGTTGATCGAGCCGCTGCTCTCGGTCAACCGCTGGATCGTTTTCGGCGGTGTGGGATTGTTCGTCATCGCGTTGGCCATCCTCGTCGAGCGCAGCCTGGAGGCGATCAAGAAGGTGTCACAAGAGTGGAGAGAGCGATTGGAGGAGTGGGATTGAGCAGGGGACGAGAGATGGAAAACGAGGCACGGCAAACCGCGCTGACAGAAACGAGCCAGGAGACATCCTCGCCAAAGAGCGTGGGGCGGTGGGCAAAGGTGTTGGTGGTCATCTGGGGGACACTTGCGCTCCTGCCAGTGCTGCCGCTGTTTCTGGGCGGCTGCTGCGCTATACTTCCAATGGCGAGCTATAGCGAGCCGGAAACGCGCGCTTTCGGCCTCGGGATAGCAGCCATAATGGTCGTAGGATCGGTCTGTGGCGCAACGATGATCGTCCAAGGCTCCACCGCTCTAGCTGGCCGCCCGTCAAGGCAGTTGCGTCCGCCGCATCTGTGGATTCTGCTCGGCAGCTTTGTCGCGGCAATGGTGGTTGGCCTGGGGTTATGGCAGATGGAGGGCCTTGACCTGCTATTCGCCCCGTGGTTTATCATTGCCGCCGCCGCGTTGCCGCCGCTGGCCGCCGTGGCCTGGGCGGTAGACAACCGACCAGGGTGGCTGACTTGGCGGCGGGCCGGCGTGGCCTTCTCCGCTGGGATCACCGTCTCCGTCCCGCTTGCCATCTTTCTCGAGATTCTGGTGCCGTATGCCATCCTCGGCCCGCTCCTGGACCTGGGCGAGCCGGTGCTGGACGCCGTTGGCGACCTGATCGACCTGCTGGCAGGTGGTCAGGTCGCTCGCGCGCTCACCTCCCCGGGTTTCCTCGTGGCTCTGGTCGAGTTGGCTGTGGTGGCGCCCCTGGTCGAGGAGTTCGTCAAATCGCTGGTCGTGCTGCCGTTGTTGAGGGGCCTGGAATCCAGGCGCGACGCGTTCCTGCTGGGGGCAGTGGCGGGTGCGGGCTTTGCCGCATTGGAGAACGTGATCTATGCCCTCTTCGGCGGGCGCTACTGGGGCACCATCCTCACGGTACGTGCGCTGGGTGCCGCGATGCACCCGCTGGGGACCGGGCTTGCTGCCGTGGCCTGGCACGCGTTGTTGAACCGGGGCTCTGGGACCGACCGAAAATGGATCGGCGGCTTCGGATTGGCCGTGATCCAGCACGCAGTGTGGAACGGCGGACTGGCGCTGTGGATAGCGCTCTCAGGCGCGGCCTTCTTTGGGCCGAAACCCTGGGAAGCCAACGTGTTGGGCGTCAGCATCGCCGTCGGCGTACTGGCATTGCTAGCCTTGGAGGGCGTGGCCCTGTGGATCGTGTTACGCGCATTCTCAAGGCGGCTCGGTTCTACCGCAGCCGTTGAAGCCCTCGTCCCAGAAGGAATACCGACAGAGCGCACCATCGCGCTGTGGGCCGTCGTCTGCCTGGTGGTGCTGCTGCCGGTGGGGTTGGCAGTACTGCAGGGACTGCAGTCCCGCTAGGTAAGGTGGTAGCTTGGGGATGAACGAGACGAAATCCGCCCGCGGGAGCCGATCTGGATTCCAGTTGCCGGCCTTTCGATACCTGATCGTCACGGGAGTCCTCGGAGTGTGTTGTCAGTTGTTCAGTGTGGGAGTTCTCTTGACCCTCGTCGTCCCCAACATGTATGAGGCGTTGGAGTCTCTGATGCCATCGACTACACAAGGGTTGGTAAGGACACTTCATGGGCACACAGAGGCGGTCACCTGTATGGCTTTTTCATCTGACGGCACTACTCTGGCCTCCGGCAGTGGGGACACCACCGTGCGGCTGTGGAATACCGCAACCGGCAAGGAACTCATCACGCTTCACGAACACCCCACCACGGTGTATGCTGTTGCCTTCTCGCCCGATGACATGCTCCTGGCATCAGCAAACGGATGGTATTGGGTAGCCTCACCTCCCCTCCGATTCGGTGAGCGCGGACCACAACAGACGCCAACTCCCAGGAACGAGACCCCTGAACCAACTCCGAATGAGGTGATCTTGTGGAACTTGGCCGCAGGCACAGAACAAATGCACTGGGAATTCGAGAATCCCATGTATACGGTGGCCTTTTCGCCAGACGGGAAAACGTTAGCTGCCGGTGGTGGGAATCCCTCCAGAACTGGGAGCTTTGGAGAGGAGGCCGTGTGGCTGTGGGACGTCACCACAGGCGGACAGAAGGGAATCCTGAAAGAGCACGAGTTTTCAACGGTTTGGGACATTGCCTTCTCACTCGATGGGGCGATATTGGCTTCGGGAAACGCAGCAGGGATTACACTGTGGGACATATCGACGGGTAAACCGAGAGCATCCCTGGGAGACAACTCTACCCTAAGCGTCACCTTCTCGCCTGATGGAACGTTGTTGGCCTCTGGTTCCGTCAATGGCACCGTGCATTTGTGGGACGTAGCGACAAGTCAGGAACAAGTTACTCTTGCTAAGCACGATGGGGCTGTGCGCGCTGTAGCCTTCAGCCCAGATGGGACACTGCTGGTCTCGGGTGGCCATGATGGCACTATTCGTCTATGGAACGTGAAGACGAGGAATAGAGTCGCAACAATCCGTATTGCCCAGACCCAGATATGGAGTGTAGCTTTCTCACCCGATGGGCTGCTGCTTGCGTCCGGAAGTGGCGATGGTCTGATCCGTCTATGGAACGTCGCACAGGTGCTAGGTCAATAAACAACAGGAGGATCACGTGCGCAGGTTCATCCGCGGTCTGCTGAAACGAACCAACCTACTGGTAGCGGTAGTCCTCTTGACAGCCAATGGCCTGGCCTGGGTAACGGCTTTTTCCTCCGGCGGTCCGGCCTACGTCGCTGAACCGATACTGGCACCGAGCCTGGACGACCTGCGCACGCGCCTCATCGAGGGAGGACATAGCGGCGAGCGGTTCGAGGTCCACGTCACCGATCGGGAAGCGGCCGAAAGTATCGCCTGGTTCCTCGACAAGCGCCCCGAGGTCCCCTTCCGCCGCCCGCGCATTGCCTTCCACCCCGACGGTCTTGATGCCTGGGGGGAAGTAGAGATACTGGGATTGAAGCTCTCCATCCACGGCTGGGCGACGATGGTGTTGGAGAACGGCATTCCCATCGTCACTCTCACCGAGTTGGAGGTGGCCGGTGCTCCCGTGCCGGGTTTCGTACTGGAGGCTATCCAGGACGCCGTCTACGAACAGGTGGATCTCTCCAACCGCCAACTTCCCATCATCTTTGAGACGCTGGAACTCAAAGAAGGCGAGGTGGTTGCCAGCGGGACGATCCGCTGAGACATGCCCGTGGAGCAGGTCGTCAGCCCACCTCAAAATGCTCGAACTGCGGCAGGTAGTCCTGGTTCTGCCGCAGCATCTCGTTGACCATCTCCTTGATCTCGGCCAGCGAGAGCGCGACTGCGGCCAGTGGGTCGTACGCGACGGCGTAGAGCACCAGGCGCGGATCGCCGGTCAGCGCCGCCTCGACGGCCATCTCCTCGGCCATCACGTTGACGTGATTCAGGGCCACCAATTGCGGCGGCAGTGGGCCGACGTGGACGGGATGGAAACCGGCCCTATCGACGAAGACGGGCACCTCCACACAGGCCCCCTCCGGCAAGTTGGTGATCAAGCCGGTGTTGGGCACGTTGCCGTTGAACCAGAATATCTCCCCGCCTTTCCAGGCATTGATGATGTGCGCGGCATACTCGTGCCCTCGCTCCAGGCTGATAGGGGTATCCTTGGCGAACCACTCGCGCGCCTTGTCGTTCCAGGTGTGCTCTGTCTGCTGATACTCTTTCAGGATGTAGGCGTGCGCGCCAGGATTCCAGCCGGTGCCGTGCGTACAGTACTTTTCGATCAGATCGGGCCGCTTGCGGAACCACCAGTTGTACTCCGAGTTGTGGCCGCTGGACTCGGTGACGTAATAGTCCAGGTGCAGGAATATCTCGTTGCGCACCTGCTCTTCGTTATAGATCTCGTCGTTCTCCGTGATAGCCTTGCGAATCAGCGGGTAGGCATCCTTGCCGTTCCACTCGTACTTGAGGTACCACGCCTGGTGGTTGATGCCCGCGCACGTGTAGGTGATCTCCTCCATCGGCGCGCCGATCCACTGGGCCAGCATCCGCGCCGTGCCTTGCACGCTGTGACACAGCCCTGTGATGCGGGCAGAAGACTCGCGCTGCATCGCCCGGCACAGCATCGCCATCGGATTGGTATAGTTCAAGAAGATGGCATCCGGGCAATAGCGCTCCATGTCGCTGATAATGTCGAGCATCACGGGAATCGTGCGAAGCGCGCGGAAAATGCCGGCCACGCCACGCGTGTCGCCGACGTTGAAATCCACCCCATACCTCATCGGGATCTCGATATCGTGGCGCCACACGTCCGTATCGCCGACCAAGATGGTACACAGCACTGCGTCGGCATCCTTGAGCGCCTCGACCCGATCCAGCGTCGCCTCGACCTTGGCCGGGTAGCCGCCCATATCGACGATGCGCTGCACCGATCTGCGGGCGAAATCCAACCGCTCGGGATCGATGTCCATCAACGCCAGCGTCGCGTCTTCCAGTAGCGGAAAAGTGAGCGCGTCGCGCACCAGACCGCGCGTGAACTCCAGGCTCCCTGCACCGATGAAGGCTATCTTTGTCATCGCTTCCTCCAGGCTGACACGGTAGTTTGGCAACTCCTTGCGAGCGTAGTATACTCAGGCCACAAGCCACGCGCAAGTGAAGACGAGGGTGAGATGATCGTAAGACGGACACAAGAGATCAACCCCTTTCTCGTGATGGACGTCCTGGAAAGGGCCTGCACGATGCAGTGCGAGGGGATCGACGTCATCCATCTGGAGGTGGGGGAGCCGGACTTTGACACGCCGCAGTGCGTCAAGGAAGCGATCTGCCGAGCGCTTGCAGATGGACAGACCCACTACACCCACAGCCTCGGCGATCCGGCGTTGAGGGAGGCCATCTGCGAGCACTATCGCAAGACGTACGACGTGTCGGTGCACCCCGACCAGGTCGTGGTCACCTCTGGCACGTCGCCCGCGATGCTGCTCGTGTTTGCCGCATTGCTCGAAAAAGGGGACGAGGTCATCATCTCCGATCCAGGGTATGCCTGCTATCCCAACTTTATCAAATTCGTGGAGGGGATACCGGTGACGGTGCCGGTCTACGAAGAGGATGGCTTCCAATACCGACCCGAGGCGATCGAGAAAAAGGTCACAGAAAGAACCAAGGCGATCCTGATCAATTCTCCCTCCAATCCAACAGGCAATCTCCTTTCCGCCAAGCGGATGCAGGCGATTGCGGCATTCTCACCCATCGTCATCTCCGACGAGATCTACCACGGCCTCGTTTACGAGGACAGGGAGCACTCCATCCTCGAGTTCACGGACAATGCCTTCGTCTTGAACGGCTTTTCGAAGCTGTACGCGATGACGGGACTGCGGCTGGGCTACCTGATCGCGCCCAGGCCCTTTATCCGCCCCATTCAAAAGATGCAGCAGAATTTGTTCATCTGCGCCAACTCGGTGGTGCAGCGCGCCGGCATCGCCGCTCTCGAGGAATCGGCAGAGGACGTAGCGCGTATGAAACGCATCTACAATGAGCGGCGGCAGGTCATGGTCAGGCGGATCAAGGAGCTGGGCCTTGGCATCACGGTCGAGCCGACAGGGGCTTTTTACGTGTTTGCGAACGCCAAGCACGTCTCCGACGATTCGTACAAACTCGCCTTCGACATCCTGGAAAAGGCCCACGTGGGCGTGACGCCGGGGGTCGACTTTGGGGAAAACGGCGAAGGGTACATCCGGTTTTCGTACGCGAACTCGATGGAGAACATTGCTGAAGGGCTGAATAGGATAGAACGGTATCTGGAAAAGTCTAGACCTCCGGGGTTTTGAAAACCCTGGAGGTCTAGGGAGCCGTGGGTTCCGGCGTGCCGGTGGCCGCGGATCTTCGCTCCAATACGATGCGCCAGGAGCCCATCAACTGCTCTTTGTCCTTTTCCTCAGGGCACGGCTCGATCCGCAGGCCGGTAACCAAGGGCACGCCCAGCTCGCTGGTCCCTAGCGAGTAGTCCACGTCCGGGTCTGCGTCGAAATCCGCGTACCCCGCCCCCCTGTCGGGCTTGAGGCCGGTCACGGCCCGGTCGGCTCCGTCGGGCCACATCAGCCACACTTCCACGCCACTCAACTCCTCTCCGTTCTCATCCCGCACCACGACTTCGATGTGCGGTGCCTGTCCGGGCTGGCATATCTGTTCCCTCTCGGTCAGCCGGAAAGGAGGCAGCGGTGTCGGTGTGAGCGTCGGCGGGGGTGGCGTGCGCGTCGGCTTGGGCGTGGGAGTCGTTTCTGAGGGAGTGGGGGGGGCAGTGACGTCCAACGGTGTGGGAGATACAGCGAACGCCGGCGTGTTGACTGGCGCGGCCGGTGTGTTCAGGTAGACCAGCATCGCTGGCGTATAGACGTCCAGCGCCTGAGCCAGCGCGCTCAGGCGGCGCATCGTCTCCGTAGGGCGACCGGCAGCGGCGTACTCGTTGATCAGCGCCTCCATTGCACCGGCCACATCTTCTCGTTCGAGACCTTCGAGCCGTCCTCGAACCTGCTCCAGATCGCCGTCGGCCACGTAGGAAAGCGCTGCCATACGGATCCAGTCCCAACGGTAACCGGAGCGCATCAACGGCGGGTACGTATTGACGAGTTCGACAGGGGCGATATACCAGGTGTACACCAGGCCCAGCACCAGGCCGAGTACCAGGCCAACGAAGAGGGGCAGCCACTGCATCGAGGACCCCTTCACGGTTGGTCCTCCAGGTACGGCATCAGCGGCGGCGTGATAGCATCGAGCGCCCACGCCAGACGTGCCAGCCGCGCGAGATCTTCCGAATCGCCGCCTGCCACGACGAGACGCTCTGCCAGCTCGACCACGGGCGCGGCGGGACTGTCGGGGTCGAGTGCTGCCAGTCTCTCGCGGGCCTGATCCAGGTCACCCTCCACCTCGTAGGCCGTGGCGACCATCACGATATACTCGTCGCGATAATCCCGGCGTAGCACCGAGGGCGGCGTGTTGGTGTACTCTACCGGCAAGATCCACCAGCCGATGAGAAACCCCAGTACCAGTCCCACCGCCACACCGATGAGGCCCTGGACGATCCATCTCCGCGCCTGTGGTTCCAAGTGCACACCCCAACATCACGCTACAAAAATGCGGCGCTTGGGGAAATCGCTGCCCGTAAACGCCGCAAAGGACTGTGTCCGATTTGACAAGATGCCGGAGGTGGGAATCGAACCCACATGAGCAAAGCCCACGCGATTTTGAGTCGCGCGCGTCTGCCTGTTCCGCCACTCCGGCATATGCACCAAGTATAGTCGAAGTGCTCCCAAGCGTCAAGTTGCGGAGCCCCGATCATGGACCCCACGCGATCCGCTGCAAAGTCCAGTTTGGCATGCTGGGGCCGAGATCGAGGATGACGTCCGTTTCTCCTCCGTCCGGACCCGTCACGTAAAGCCCCCACGTCTCGCTCCGATCGGACACGAAGGCGATGCTGGAGCCATCCGGCGACCAGGTGGGGAGGCCGTCGGAGGCCGGGTTTTCGGTAAGTTGCACAAAGCTGCTGGTGGCAGGCGTGTAGAGATAGACATCCCAGTTGCCGTCAAAGTTGGACATGTAGGCCAGCCTGCTCCCGTCAGGCGACCAACTCAGCGCGGTGTCGTCGGCGTTGTTGCTGACGCGGGTCGGCGGCTGACCATCGTCCGGGTTGTCGATGAAGATGCCGCACTCGCCGCCAGTTTCGCAGCCGGTCCACGCCAGCCACCCGTTGGACGCCCACGCCGGCCCATTGCCTGCCGCGTGCACCTGCGGCTCGGAAGAGCCATCCACCGGCGCGATATAGATCTGCCAGGCGCCGGTTTCTCGCGAGGCGTAGGCCACACGACCACCGTCGGCCGAGAAGGTGGGCCAGGCCACGCTGCCCGAGGCGATCCGCTGTGGCGTGGCCGCACCCAACCCCAGCACCGAGATGCCGGGCGAGATCAGGTCGCGGTACCCAAGCGCGCCATTGTTTCGCATCCAGCAGGGCTGATCGGCGCCTACTGCCATCCGCACCGCGCGCTTGTCGGTGGATAGAACGTACACGTCGTACCGGCCGGCGCTCGTGTCGTAGACGGGAAAGGCCAACCGTCCGGAGTTGAAACGGGGCGGCAGCTCGGTCAGGGTGATGACGTCGGTGCCCGCCACGAGGGTGACAGGCACGGGGGTAGCGACGGCACAGACCTCGGCGGCGCTGTCTCGTTTGCTCCTAATCTCCTCGTTTTCACCCATTTGCAGGGCGAGAGTGTATTGCTCCTCGGCCGGGCACATCTCGTTCTTGTCGTACCAGTCGTTTCCGTAGGCCACGTAGGCGAGGTAGAGCCTTTGATAAACGTCCTTGTAACCGGGTGCGATGGCGTAGAGCGTCTCGAAGCGAGCCACACAGCGTTCCCAATCCACTCCCCAATACCCCATCGCCGTCATGTACAGTTCCGCCAGGTCGCGCTGCGCTTGCGCCTCCTGCGCCAGCGGGCTTGAGGGTCGCATCGTTATCGCCTGGTCGAGGTGAAAGATACCCTCTTCAAGGCGATCCTGCTCCAAGAGCGCGATGCCGGCGTTGTAGTGGCTATTGAAGAGCATCTCCTCAACCGCCTCTGCTTCATAGTTTGGGTCTATCGCGCGCAATTGGTTGAGCGTTGCAGCGGCCTTTTCCCATTCGCCGGCCTCGTACTGCGCAACGGCCTGCTGGTATAGGCCGCTCTTCATGGCCTCGAGGTCCACCGGCGTGGGGGTGAGACTGGCGGCGAAGCCCGCGCGGGCTTGGTCGAGACCCTGTTGGGCATAGGGATGATCGGGCTTCACCTGCAGGATGTACTCGAACTCGGCGATGGCGAGCTCGTACTCGCCACCATTGAGGTACTCCAACCCGACCCGGTAGCGCTCCGCGAGGACTTCGTCGATCCGCTGTTGGGCATAGGGGTGATCGGGATCGAGCTTGAGGGCATATTGGAACTCGGCGATGGCGAGTTTGTGATCGCCCTGTTCGCGTAGTGTTTCCCCCTTGCTGTAGTGGTCGTTGGCCTCCTGGAGACGAGCTTCCTGCCGGTCGATCTCTCCCTGATGAAGGCCCAAGTAGCCGCCGATGAAAACGGTCAGCGCCAGGAGTGCGAGTGCGCCTGCAACCATCAGGGCGATCCTGAGCACCAGTTTCCAGTTCAAAGGCCTCGCACGCAGCGCCGTGACGAACGACGTGCCAGAACCGGTCTCAGACCGCTGGGCGCGCATAGGGCGCGTTTTTTCCCTACCCCTGGAGCGCCGCACGCGCCGGGAAGGGCGTGTGTCTTGCACCATCTCGCCGCATTCGGGGCAGAGGGACAGGTTATCGGGCACTTGGGCTTTGCATTCAGGACAGCGCATGATTCTCTCGGTGATGATTGGAGACGAAACGAGGGAGATTATAGCCTTTTTGGCCCAACTTGTCCAGCAGAGTTGAGAGCAACGTCGGCGTGTGTTTGGCGCTGCACTGCATTCGTGCTATACTCTCATAGCTGGAGGCCACATGGAGGCATACAACCTGCTGGTCGCGAGCGATCTACACCTGGGTGAGGGATTTGACCCGGAAAGCGGCAAGTACTCGCGCATGGAGGATTTTCTCTTCGACGATGCCTTTGCGCGGTTCCTGCGTTACCACGAGAGCGTCCGGCAACAACCCCGTTTTGGTGGCAGACCTTGGAAATTGGTCTTTAACGGCGACCTGTTCGACTTTGTGCAGGTCGCCTCGCTGCCGCAGGAAGGGAAACCCCTGAGTGAAGTCAAGGGAGTGGCTTCTCACGCAGGGTTGAGCGCAGACGAGCAAAAGTACGGTCTGGGAACGACGGCCAGGGAATCGGCGTGGAAGATCGAGCGAATCGCTCGAGGCCACCAACGCTTCTTCGCCGCGCTGGGCAGGTTTGTAGCCCACGGGAACCACGTCGTCGTGATCACCGGCAACCACGACATCGAGCTCTATTGGCCCGACGTGCGGGAGCGGCTCGTCGCGGAGGTGGAGAGGGCGTACGCACGAGAGCGGGAAATGACGGGCGAAGGACCATCTATCAGCCTGGCGGAGGTCAAAGCGCGCGTACACTTTTGTCCCTGGTTCTACTACGAGCCTGGCTGCATCTACATCGAACACGGTGGGCAGTACGAGTCGAGCAGCCACTTTTCTGACTTTCTGAGCCCGATCTCTCCGGGCGATCCTCCCGACATTCAGGTGCTGTGGGGGCGACTGTTCGGACGCTATCTATTCAACCAGGTAGAGAGCGTTCATCCCTTCGCGGACAATTTCAAGCCCCCTACACGGTACATCCTGTGGGTATTTCGGAAGGCTCCACTCATGACGCTCCGGCTGGTCGTGGGCCGTGGCTGGATATTTTTGCGGGCATTCTGGGGTCTGCGGCGATCAAAGTCGCAACAGCGTGAATCCTCTTGCGAAACACTCTTGCCGTCGGAAGTCACACGGAAGATCGAAGCGCTGGGGGAAAAGTGGTCTGGAGGCTCGCGGCAGGAATGGTTCGGTACGTTGATCCTGGGCGCTCTCGATCTGCTGACGATCGGGCTGGCTGTCGTGGGAGCCGCAAACCTCGTCGGAAGATCGTGGCTGGCGGCAGGAGCGTGGCTGGCAGCAGCCGCGATCGCCTATCTCCTGCGCCGTTTCGCCAGCCACAGGGTTCCCACCTTTGACGATTTCCTACTGCGCGTGGCCCAGGATCTGGAGCAGGCTTTGAAACCCACGCACCCGGTTCCCTACATCGTCCTGGGGCACGACCACATGGCTGCTATGGAGCGGCTGGAAGACGCGTGGTACGTCAACACCGGAGCGTGGGTGCAGATATTCGAGCAGAAAGGGCCCATCGAGGGACGGGAAAAACTGACATTCTTCCGCCTGGCCTGGGGATACACGGGCGTGCCCGAGCTGCTGCGCTGGGACGACGCGGCCGGCGAGCCGGCCCGGTTGAGATTCGGGCTGGACGATTGAGTGCGAGCGCCCCCAAAGAAATCAGGCGGGCTCCCGTTTCCGGGAGGCCCGCCTTGTCTGCGAAAAGCCCCAATCTACAGGATGCCCACTTGGCTGTGATCGCCCAGGCTCAGCTTGTACGCCTTGGGCTTGATGGGTGAACGGGTCAGGGCCACGTCTCGCCCGATGAGGCTATCTTGGATGCGTGCAGGAATGTCGCGGATGACGCTGTTTTCCAGGACGATGGCCCGCTCGATCTCGCTGTTCTCGACCACGACGTCGTGGTAGATCGAGGTGAACGGGCCGACGTAGGAATTGACGATGCGGGTGCGCTCGCCGATGATCGTCGGGCCACGAACGACGCTGTTGATGATCTCCGCCCCCTGTTGGACGGTGACACGGCCGTCCACCTCAGAGTCGCGATCGACGTACCCCTCGATCTTTGGCTCCAACTCTTCCAGCACCAGGCCATTGGCCTCCAGCATATCTTCCTGCTTGCCCGTGTCGATCCACCAGCCCCGGTGAACATAGGGGTAGACCTTGTAATCGTGCTCCACTAACCACTGAATGGCGTCAGTGATCTCTAGCTCACCTCGCCCGGATGGAGCGATGCTGTTCACGGCCTCGTGGATGTTGTGGTCGAACATGTAGACACCGACCAGCGCCAGATCGGAGGGCGGCTGGCTCGGTTTCTCGACCAGGCGCACGATCCGACCTTCCCCGTTCAACTCGGCCACACCATAGTACTCTGGATGCTCCACCGGCGTGAGGACGATCTGGCTGTTCCACTCGCTCTCGGCGAACTGTTCGATGAGGTTTGAGATGCCGCCCTCGATGACGTTATCACCCAAGAACATCACAAAGCGCTCGTTCCCCAGAAAATCCTGGCTCACCTTGACGGCGTGGGCCAACCCCAGCGGTTGATCCTGATGGATGTAAGTGACCTTGACACCCCATTGATCGCCCTTGCCGACGGCGGCCTTGATCTGATCAACGGTGTCGCCGACAACGATACCGATATCGGTAATCCCGGCAGCGCGGATGGCCTCAATGACGCGGAAGAGCACCGGCTTGTTGGCGACGGGGATGAGTTGTTTAGCGCTGGTGTAGGTCAACGGGCGGAGGCGCGTGCCTTTGCCCCCGCTGAGAATGAGTCCCTTCATCGCGACCGCTCTCCTCAGTAGCCGCCAAGCGTGATACCGCGCGGCGCGTTGTTCAACACCGTACCCACGACGCGGACGTGCACTCTCTCCAGCAATTCCTTGGCCCGCTCGACGTGCTCCCGCCGGGTGCGCCCGGCGCTGACGACCAACAGCACACCGTCCACTTTGGTGCCCAACACGACGGCGTCGGTCACAGAGACAATGGGCGGCGCATTGAATAGAACCACGTCAGCGCGGCCCTTGAGCGCAGCGATGGCCTGCTCCATCTTCCGCGAGCCGAGGAGATCGGCAGGGTTAGGAGGCAGTGGTCCGCTGGGCAGCAACCACAGGTTTTCCACGACCGTTTCGACTAGTGGGGGATCCTCCAGCGCCGCCTCCTCGACGATCATCGTCGTCAACCCTCGCTCCCCTCCAGCGCCAAAGATCTCCTGCAGGCTGGGGCGACGCAGGTCGGCTTCCACGAGAATGGTGCGTCGCTCACTCTGCGCCATCGCCACTGCCAGATTGGCCAGGACCTTGGACGTGTCCTCGTCCGGTGCGGCGGAGGCGACGACGAGCGTCTCGATCGGTTTGTCGAGCGCGGCAAAGGTCAGGTTGGTGTGCAATGTGCGGTAGGCCTCGGCGGCCTGGCTGCGGGAATCAGTCAACGTGATCAAGTTAGGTTGCTCAGCCATTGTTTACCCCCTGTCAGCTAGCTGGTCGGCGGAATCGCGCCCACGACGGCCAAGTCAAGCTGCTGCAAATCCTGTGGCGTGCGGATGACACCCGCCTCGAGCCATTCCAGGAAAAAGATGACTACACCGGCGATCACCAGCCCAAAGACGGCGCCGGCGCTCAACAGGATACTTCGGCGCGGTGGCCAAGACTGGTCATAAGTGGGCGGGTCGCGCAGTTCGGCGAAGACGCGGTCTTCCTTGCGCTGCTCCTTGTTCTGCCCGTTGCGCCACTGGACGAACTGATCGGCCCACGCTTGTGCAATGCGATTGGCTTGGTCGCCGTCAGAGCCCTCGACCTCGATCTGGATCACCATGCGGTCGTCCAGGGCGGCAAAGTGAACGTTGCCACGCAACTCCTGATCGGTCATCGACAACTGCAGCTTATCGATAACCTGCTGCGCCCACTTGTTCGAGTCGGCCACGGTCATGTAGGAACGCAGGAGCCATTTGGTCGATTGAGTAAGCCCCAGGTCGGGTCGCGCTGGTTCGATGATGATCTCGACAGTTGACGTATATTCGGGATCCTGAAGCTGACCGAAACCGAAGGCGCTGCCGGCGGTCATCACGACGGCGACGACGACGATCCACCAGCGCTTGCGCAGAATGCGAGCATAGTCTGCAAGTTCCATGTTTTGCGACCTCCTTGGGGAAGCGGGCGGTATTTTACCATTTCCTCGGTATTTCCGCCAGCACCGCCAGTCCCATCTCCTCCAGCTCTCCCGCCTCGCGAACGGTAGGGTCGAGATAGTGCCACAGCAGCGCCAGCGAAACGCCGACCACCAGCGCCAGCCCGATCTTGACTGCCGGCCCCATGAGCTGGGTGCGCAGGCCAGGAGCGAGAGGAACGGGCGAGGGCGCGTCCAACGGACGGACGGCAGGCTCGACCCCCTCCAACTGGGGGAAGTAAGCCGCGCCGTTCTCACTTAACTCGGCGGCGATGGCATCAGCCACGACAACGGACTGCTCCGCATCGGGCCAGGTGAGGTAGACGACGAGGATCGATTGATCGCTATCGGTGACGATGCGTGGCTGGATGTCACCAGACTGGAGGCCTGCTTCTTCCAGCCGCGACGCGACCGCGCGGGCAAAAACTTCCCCCTTGGCCGCGTCGGCCAGTCCGTTGGCGATGTATTCGGAGGTGGCCCAGGCGTAATACCGGTCATAGTCCTCGCTCAGCCCGGCAGGCTTCGTCCCCGCCGTGAAGCGCATCGCCACCTGGTAGACTGGCGCGGGCGGCCTGTAGGTGGCTGCAGCGTAAACCGCCACGACGAGCACCGGCACGACGACGAGCCACCAACGGCGGAGCAGTATCTTCCAATAGATTCGTAGTTCCATTTGTCGTGCTCCCTTTGATTTGGACAAGGAGATGGGGAGACAATGAGACAAAACCTCCTGCTCATGCTATTCCCTTGTCTCCTTGCATCTTCTCTGTCACAGTATCTATGAACTCGTTCAATTTCTCCTCGAACACGCGCACGTCGAACATGGCGGCGTTTCGCATGCACGCCTGTGGGTCTACGGAACCGGGGTCGAAGGTCTGCACGGCATCGGCCAGCGCCTCGGCCGTCGGCTCGTGGAAGAATACGCCGGTTTCCCTCTCGATCACTGTTTCGAGCGCGCCGCCAGCACCGAAGGCAATCACGGGCCGCCCGACCGCCTGGGCCTGGACGGTGGCAATGCAAAAATCCTCCTCGCCTGGCAGGATGTAAGCTCGGCAGCGGGCATACAGGTCGGGCAGGGCCTCGTCGGTCACGTAGCCCAGGAAAGTGACCGTGGGACCGGCCAATGCCTCCAGCGCCTCCCGGCCCCGCCCATCCCCGGCGATGGCCAGCGGCAATCCCAGTTGGTTGAACGCGCGCACGGCCAGATCGATCCGCTTGTAGGGGATCAGGCGCGAGACGATCAGATAGTAGTCGTCCTGAGAAGAGACAGAATGGTGCCCTGAGCCCGTCGAAGGGTGAAAACGGGCAGTGTTTACCGGCGGATGGATGATGGTCGAATCGCGATCATAGTAGCGCCGGATGCGGGCCTGAATCTCGCGCGAGATGGCGACGAAATGATCAACCCGCTGTGCAGCCTGATAGTCCCAACGCCGGAGAAGAGCGATCAGTGAACGCACAGCGACTTTCGCAACAGAAGGAATCGCCTCCCGTGCGGCGTAGGCGTCGAAGTCCCAGACGTAGCGCGTCGGCGCCAGGCAGTAGCAGATGTGCAGTGCGTCGCCGGTGTGCACCCCGTGGCAGAAGCCGGACTTGTTGCTCAGCACGAGATCGTAGCCGGAGAGATCGAGACGGGCAAAAGCCAGGGGATAGAGCGGCAGGTAGGGCTGATGATGACGATGGATGGACGGCAGGCGATCTGTCCAGGTCGTGCGGATGTCCCACTCGCGGTAGACTGCGGGCATCTTCTCCGGCCAGTACATCGAGGTGTAAACCGGCGCGCCGGGGAACATCCCGACGAGTGTTTCCAGAACGTCCTCCGCGCCGCCGATTTGGTTGAGCCAGTCGTGGACCAAGGCGATGCGCATATCTACTTCCCTACATCGCGCGTGGGCAAAGCGCAGGCTCCAGCATAGCCGCCACCTGCGCCAGCGCGTCTACCGTCGCAGTCGCTTCTGTCTCTGGGGGAACGCTGATGGCCAGCACGTACTCTTCTCCAATGGGGTTTACGACGATCACTCCTGCCTTGCCCGCCAGGACCAAATAGGATAGCTCGCCGTGCTGCAGCCTATGAAACACTCGCTCCCCCAGCGCCAGCACCGACGACACCATCGCCAGAATGCGGTCAGACTGCTCCTTGCCAAAAGGGTCATACGTAGCCTGAACGACGCCATCCAGGGACGCGACGATGGCCCAGTGCAGGCTGGGGACTCTTTGCGCCACCTGGCGCAGCACGTGTTCTAGCATCGGGACGGAGATGCCCTGATGCCGATCCTGGCCAAGAAGCCCACTTAGGATCATCTCCTTTCCTCGGAGAGCGACTGGATCGGCTTCCAACTCATCCGGTGAACGGACGACCGGCCCAGTCGCGCCAGAGCTTCCCGGTGCTGGCGTGTGCCGTACCCCTTGTGACGGGCAAAACCGTAGCCGGGATAGTCTCGATCCAGCGTCACCATCAGCCGGTCGCGGGTCACCTTGGCGACGATGCTGGCAGCGGCGACGCTCAAGCAGTGGATGTCGGCCCTGGGAAGCACGCGCTGGGGCAGGTCGATCTCCGGCAGGCGCACGTAGTCGATCAGGAGCGCGCTGACCCTGTTATCCAGGCCGGACACCGCGCGGGCCATTGCCTGTCGCGTGGCGAGTGCAATGCCCATCTCGTCGATCTCGGCAGGGCTGGCCCAGCCCACGCCAACAGCCTCGGCCACATCCTCGATGATCGGCAGCAGTTCTTCCCGCCTCGTCGCGCTCAGTTGCTTAGAGTCGCGCACGCCGTCCAGCAGGTTGGTCAAACCAGGGCGATCCAGCGGCAGCACCACCGCTGCCGCGCAGACTGGCCCGGCCCAAGCGCCGCGCCCAGCCTCGTCTATCCCGGCCACGCGCGCATGCCCGGCGTTGAACAGGGCCAGTTCTTCGTCGAGATTGGGTTGTATCGTGGAGTTACTCATCGTAGAGACCAGCCCGGCCGTTGCGCCGGATGCGCACAACCTCGATCAGCATATCTATCGAATCGCGTGTTGGGCTGACCCGGCTTTCCTCACCGTAATACCAGTTGATCGGCACCTCGACGAGACGATACCCCCGGCGCAGGGCTGCGTGAAGGACCTCCACGTCGAAAGCCCACCCGTCGATAGTTTGGACGGAGAAAAGGGCGCGTGCGGCTTCACGGCGGAAACACTTGAAACCGCATTGGGTGTCTTGCACGCCGGGCACGGCCAGGAGGCGCACGATGAGGTTAAAGACGCGGCCCATCAGGTGGCGGTAGCGGGGCTCGTTGTAGCGCCTGGCGCCGGGAGCCTCGCGGGAGGCGATAGCGACGTCATAGTCCGAAAGAGCGGGAGGAAGAAACTTGCTCACCTCCTCGATAGGCATCGCCAGGTCGGCGTCGCAAATGAAGAGATACTCGCCGTTGCCTTCGAGCATGCCCTTGCGCACCGCTGCCCCCTTGCCCTGGATCGGCTGGTACGACAGGGACACAATGGGGCGCTCGGCAGCTATCTCGCGCACGACGTCTGACGTTCGGTCGGTGCTGGCATTGTCTACTACCAACACCTCCACGGCATAATCCTGGGTCTCTGCAAAAGCGACCACCTGCGGCAACGTGACCGGCAGGCGGCGCTCTTCGTTCCAGGCGGGGATGATGATCGTCAGAAGCGGGTTGTCTTTGTCTATAGCTGCACCTCGATCCACTGGGCTGGCGTTTGTATGATACCCGCTTCAAGGGCTTTCGTCAACCCCGGTCAGGATACTTTCGAGGTACGACCGGTCAACGATTCGACTACGTTGCACCGCCCGTCGTTTGCGCAACATCCTGGGAATGCCCAACAACCCCGCCAACTGGCCGCGCAGGCGGGCGCGCGCCGCCGCGCCGCGCCAGGCTCGCAGCGCCTCGGCGGTGATGCGCAGTTGCGCGCGCAGGATGGCACGCCAGTGCGCGCGCCACAGGTCGCCGGGGTAGTCCTTCACCAGCAGGTAGATGAAGTTGCGCCCGTCGTGGAAGCTGGCAGTCGCCCCCCCACCGGTGGCCTGCAGCTTGTGGTAGACGATCGCACGGGGAGCATAGACGCACTGCCAGCCCGCCAACTGCGCCCGCCACGCCAGATCGAGATCCTCGCAGGAATAGAAAAAGCCCTCGTCCAGGAGGCCCACCTGATCCAGCATCGCCCGCCGATAGGCAGCGCTGCCCCCGCAAGCGCTGAAGACGGCCTCCTCCCGATCGTATTGGCCCTCATTCTTCTGCCACACACCACGATTGCCGGGGATGCCGTTCACACGGTAGAAATCGCCCGCCGTGTGAAAGGTGTCGCGCCGGTCGAAAAGCAGCATCTTGGAGGCGACGATACCGGCCTCCGGGTACCGCTCGAAAGCAGCGACGATCTCCTCCACCCAGCGCGCGTCGGCCTCGGTGTCGTTGTTCAGGAGGACGACGAACTCTCCCCGCGCAGCCCGCATCCCCGCGTTGCACGCACCGGTGAATCCCCGGTTTTCCCCCAGCGCCAGCACGCGCACCTCAGGATAATCGCGGGCCAGCAGCGCCAGCGACTCGTCGGTGGAGCCGTTGTCGGTAACAATGACCTCGATGTGTGGGTAGGTTTGACGGCGCAGGCTATCCAGGCAGGTTGGGAGATGGTGCGCGCCGTTCCAGTTGGGGATGACGATGCTGGTTAATGGTCGGTCGGTAGGTTGGTTGGTTGTTGGCAGATTGGTCGTCGCTCGGCTTCTTGCCATTTGCGATTTGGTCATTGGGATTCGAGAAATTCTCGCACAGCGTCCTGCCACGGGCGCAGGGTGATGCCCAATGCCGCCGCTGCCATGTTGGCCAGGGGCGCGAAACGGGGCGGGTTGGACGCACGGGGAAAATCGTCCAGGCTGATAGGCTCGACGGGGATGTGCTCGCGCCCGGCCAGCCGCAGCACCTCGCGGACGTAGTCGTAGCGGGAGGTGTGCCCCGCGTTGGTCAGGTGATAGATGCCGTAGGCCCCGGTCTGGACCAGCGCCGCAATGGCCACTGCCAAGTCAGGCGCATAGGTGGGATTGCCCACCTCGTCGATCACGACCTTCAGCGCCTTACCTTGTGCTGAGCCTGACTTCGGTGAGCTCAGTCGAGCCGTCGAAGCATCGTCGGCAACCTGGACGATGCGGCTGGGGGTGGAAAAGTTGCGCCCGCCGCGTGCATAGACCCAGGCAGTGCGGACGATGTAGAAGCGCGTGAGCAGGTGGCGTGTGAACCACTCGCCGGCGGCCTTCGACTTGGCATAGGGATTGATCGGGTTGATCCCGTCCCATTCGCAGTAAGGCTCCGTGGCAGCGCCGTCGAAGACCTCGTTGGTGCTGATGTAGACCATCGCCGCGTCGCAGGCAGCGCAGGCCAGGGTAACGTTCTGCGTGCCGATGGCGTTGATCAGGTACGCTTTGCCGGGCTCACGGGCGCAGCCATCCACGTCGGTCCAGGCAGCGGCGTGGATCACCACATCGGGGGCAAAGTCGGTGACGGCCGCGCCGATGGCTGCCCGGTTGGTGATGCTCAACTCCGGCAGGTCGCAGCCTGCCAGCGCGTGCCCGGCCAGCGCGTCGCGGAGCGCGCGGCCCAGTTGCCCTTTGTCGCCGGTGATAAAAATGCGCATTGTTTCCTACCTGGACTTTGGCAAATCTGAGGCATTAGTGCCTCGTAACACCAACTTGACATGAGGGGCCACCCGCGGCATGCTTCTGGTGTCAGAGCCAGAACAGTCTAGGAGGTCCCCTCATGCCAGCTCA
>Ga0315545_1000310_pt1 | contig 52717 bp, 46 predicted proteins | sample SalMarSW160210MG_FD_203096 | JGI IMG/M metagenome (GOLD analysis project Ga0315545, IMG submission 203096) | Salt marsh sediment microbial communities from the Plum Island Ecosystem LTER, Massachusetts, United States - Salt Marsh Sediment SW1602-10 ...
CCTACTCGGGGAGGTGATTAGATTAGCTTTTGGGGTTACCATCGACCAGATGGCTCTGTGGGCACCAGAAACTACGTGGGCGTAATACCAACTGTAGCGTGTTCTTGCGATGTGGCTCGCCAGATCAGTGAGAATGTTAATGGATGTGTGCCGTTTATTCACTATCAAGGCTGTGACCTTACTCCCCCTGACATAGAGCTAGTAAATCGGACTTTGGCTAATCTTGGCCGTAATCCCAATCTAGCAGCGGTATTGCTAGTGAGTCTCGGCTGCGAGATGACTGATGTTGATGGGGTGCTGGCAGAGATTGCCCAATCGGGAAAACCTGTGGCAAAAATTGTAATTCAGAGAATGGGTGGGACTACTACCGCTGTGGCTGAAGGTTCGCGGATTGCCAGGCAGATGGTGAGTGATGCCTTACGGGTAAAGAGGGAAGAGTTTGATGACTCCAGGTTAGTGTTGGGTGCTGAATGTGGCAGCTCCGATACCACTTCGGGTCTGGGCTCCAATCCTGCCATTGGTGCTGCTTTTGACTTGCTAATTCAAAGAGGCGGCAGTTGCGTTTTCAGTCAGACCACCGAATTTATTGGAGCTGAGCATCTGTTAGCCAAGCGAGCAGCATCAAGCGAGGTAGCCCACAAGATTATGGAAATTGTGAAGCGTTATGAAAACCGTTTCCTGGATGCCGGAGTGGACATGAGAGGCACGAACCCAACTAAGGGCAATATTGAGGGTGGTCTGACCACAATAGAGGAAAAATCATTAGGAGCCATAGCGAAGAGTGGATTTGCTCCTATACAACAAGTATGTGAATATGGGGAGAGACCGGAAGGCAATGGTCTTTTCATCGTAGATGGCCCGGGTAATGACCCAAAGTCTCTTACCTGTCTTGCCGCTGCTGGAGCCAATGTCATATTCTTTTCGACAGGCAGGGGCACTCCTATCGGTTGTCCTTTTGTTCCCGTGATAAAAGTGACGGCGAACCATGCAACATATGAATGCATGATGGACAATATGGATATCTATGTAGATATAGCTTCTACTGGTAATCTTGAGGAGTTGGGCCGAGTCTTGTTTGAGGAGGCCTTAAAGGTGGCCTCGGGCAGGAAAACAAAATCTGAGATTCTGGGCCAATCTAGTTATAATGGCATATATGTTATTGGCCCGCTAGCTTAGAGACGAAGAGCGACATTGGATGACGATTTAACCGGCACGGTGGGGCGTTTCATACAGGGTTAGGAGACGGGGTGTCACCAAGCATATGGACGAATAGAGAGCCTTGTCGGGGAGGCGGTTGAAGGGCTAAGATTACAGAATTTATTTACTATCGAATTGGGATGAAAGTCTAGACCCCAAAATATGAATAAAGGAGGAAGGTATGAGTGTTGAAGTGCTCGAGAACCTTAAGAAGGCTATCATAGAATATGATGGTGAGGCTGCGGCAAGTTGGGCTAGGAAAGCAGTCGAGGGAAAGATAGACCCTATCAAAGCACTGGATACCATGACGGTGGCCATAAGGGAAGTAGGCGAAGGTTTTGGTAGAGGGGACTTATGGCTTCCTGATTTAGTTGGTGCTGCAGATGCCATGACATCAGCCATGCCGATAATAGAGGAGGAGATAAAAAGGATAGGGGTGGAGAGGGAAAGCTTGGGCACGGTTGTTATCGGGACTGTTTATGGGGACATTCATTCCATAGGGAAGACTATGGTAGCCACTTTACTCACTGCCTATGGCTTTGCAGTGAATGATCTGGGAATCAACGTCACTGCTGAGAGCTTTGTTGAGGGGATTAAGAGGTATAATGCCGATATTCTGGCGATGTCTTCGCTGATGACGACCACAGCTCCGGAGCAGAGGAAGGTTATCGAGACTCTGAAGGAGGAGGGTTTAAGGGACAAGGTGAAGATAATGGTAGGAGGGGGAGCGATAACGCAGGAATTTGCTGATAGCATAGGAACTGATGGGTATGATCCTACAGCAGCGGGGGCAGTGAAGTTAGCCAGCAGTTTGATTGGGAGATAGGAAGGAAGAGATGGCGTTGAGAGGGTTTACCCGCAAATTCAGGCCTGTAGAGCTATTAACGGAGGAGGAAGTTGAGGCGATTCACCGGGGGACTTTAGAGGTTCTGTGGAAGACAGGGATCAGGATGGAGCATGAGAGGGCGTTGAAGCTACTGGATAGGAATGGCTGCAAGGTAGATTACCATGAGATGAGGGTGAGGATTCCACCGGCTCTGGTTGAGGAGTCTCTGCGTAAGTGTCCCAGTGTTTTTGGTGTGAAGGCAAGGGATTCAAAGAATGACTTGATGGTGGGAGGGAATACTACTTATCTTAGCCCGTTCCCGGGGATGCAGACTGTAGACCTGGACACGTGGGAGCCGCGGACAGCAACAAGGAAGGAATTTTATGATGGGCTAACAGTTGAGGATGGGTTGGAGACGATCAGTCTGATTCAACAATACACACCATACTTTGCCTTTGAGGGAGTTCCGCCAGTTATGGCAATGCCTGAGTGCATGGCTGGTAAAATCAGGAGTTCAGCCAAGGTCGTAGCGGAAGGCTATTCGAATGGAAGTGAAGTATTTACTATACAGATGGCACAGGCAGTAGGAGCAGAAGCGTTTGTGCCATGTTTGCCCGCATCACCCCTGGCATATTATTACGATGCTATCGAAGCGGCCCTTAGGGGTGTGGAAGCCGGGTTCCCCATCAAGGAAGCAACTGGTCCCGTACCGGGAGGGACAGCGCCAGCTACCATTGCTGGAGCAATAATATCTGCCAACGCCGAGTTAATTGGTGCACTAGTCTTGCTCCAACTGGTGAAGCCAGGGACAAGAATTATTCTCAGCGACCTTATCTTTCCGCAGAACATGAAGTCGGGGTCTCCGGCCTTCGGTGCTATTGGAAGCTCTCTGCACAGCGCTGGCTTTAACCAAATGTGGCGAAGGTATGGGGTTCCTACATCTAACACGGCTAGTATCACCTCCTCGAAGCAAATTGACTTTCAGGCGGGCTATGAGAAGGCAATTAGTGCGTTGCTGTTTACCCTATCTGGAGCTAGCCTTCTACAATTTCACGGTGCCATATACGGCGAGCTTACTCATCATCCGGTGCAAGCCATATTGGATGATGATGTAGCTGGTATGATAGGGCGTTTCATACAGGGGATTGAAGTAAGTGATGAGACGCTAGCAATAGATTTAATAGAGGAGGTTGGGCCAATTCCGGGTCATTTCCTGAACAAAGCACATACCAGGAAATGGTGGAAGCTGGAGCAGTTTGTGCCCAGGGCAGCCGATAGGCTAACTTACCCTGAGTGGATGAAATCAGGGAAGAAGAGTTGTCTTGACTATGCCAGGGAGAGGATGGAAGAGATACTGGCAGCACATAAGCCAACACCATTAACTTCTGGGCAGGAGGAGGATATAGAAAGAATCCTGGAGGAAGCCAGGAAGTACTACAAAGAGAAAGGGCTGATAACAGAGGAGGAAATGGCAGCGTACAGGGAAAATATGAAATCACCGGATTACCCATATGGGTGAGCGTTAACTGCTTGGCGACGTAGCTTGAGGGGAGGGTGCTGCTACTACCAAACTGGGTTATTAGTGATAATGCGGTTAGATATCTTGACCAAGAGCGACTGATAGGTGGTAGGGAGACTCTTGGAAGGAAAATAACGTAACGAGGAGATAGGAAATGGCAAAAGTGTATGTATGCAGAAGCTGGTTTCCTGACGTACTCGATAGACTCGCCGAGCTTCATGAAATGAGAGCGTGGGAGGGAGAAGACACACCGCCACGGGATGTACTCTTAGCGGAGGTTCGGGATATTGACGGACTGCTTCCTGTAGGTGCTGACCACATTGACGCTGAGGTAATGAATGCTGCTCCAAAGCTAAGGGTAATCAGCAACTTCGGCGATGGATACGAAAACGTTGATGTGGCTGAAGCCACAAGGCGTGGTATTCCTGTGGGACACACTCCGGATGTGCTAACTGAAACGACTGCTGACCTTGCCTTTGCCCTTCTTCTGGCATCCGCCAGGCGTATTGTAGAAGGTGACGCTTTTACCAGGCAGGGGAAGTGGAGAATGCATGCTCACCTGGATCTTCCTGGTGTTGACGTTAATCATGCTATCTTAGGTATAGTAGGATTAGGTAAGATAGGAATGCAGGTAGCGAAACGAGCCAAGGGGTTCAATATGCGGGTGCTTTATTACAGCCGAACCAGGAAGGTGGATATCGAAAGCCTTCTGGGGGTGGAATATGTTCCTGAGCTGCACTCGCTTCTTTCCCAATCTGATTTCATAAGCATTACCACGCCGCTGACTGAGCAGACCAGGCACATGATTGGGGCTGATGAGTTTGCGGTAATGAAGCCGACGGCGATATTGGTTAATGCCGCTCGAGGCTCGGTTATAGACCAAAGAGCGTTATATGAGGCGCTGAAGTCGCGCCGGATTCTACGTGCTGCTATAGACGTAACTGAGGTTGAGCCGATATCACTTGATGATCCTCTGCTGACTCTGGACAATCTGACCATTGTTCCGCATATTGGGAGCGCCGTGCCTGCTACGAGGAAGAGGATGATGGCCATGGCAGTGGACCAGCTTATTGCTGGTTTAGGAGGGGATAGAATAGCTCACTGTGTTAATCCCAGCGTCTATCACGGATCCTCAGAAGAAGGTTGATGGAAACAAAAGCGACGGTGTGCAATTAAGCGGGGTCAAACGAAATTTTGAGGATATCTGGGAGGAAATGGCTTACAATAGGTGAAGACGGAGGGCAGGGTATTGACGTCTTCCCCTCTGTCAAACCCGTGTAGGGTCTTGGTTAACCTCTTATCCGAAAAGGAGGTGACATTATGTGACAGAGATAGGTAACATAGAAGGGCAGACAAGGTATGAGGAATTTAGGGAGGTTTCAAGGTGCAAGAAAAAGCAATCTTAATAGATGAAAAAGACAATGTAGCCACTGCGTTATGCCAACTGGAGAAGGGTGATTCCGTCCCGGTTGGGGTAGAAGATCGTAGCGTTAGTATTGCATTATCGCAGGATATTCCCTTTGGACACAAGTTTGCCTTGACGGATATTCAGCAGGGAGAGGCTGTAATCAAATATGGTGAGGCAATAGGCCTAGCTACGAAACAGATTCGGCAAGGGGAGCATGTCCATGTCCACAATGTGGAAAGTCAGAAAGGGAGGGGTGACAAGCGATGAAGTTTGTGGGATACCGTAGAAGCAATGGCAAGGTTGGCATACGAAACCACGTATTGATATTCCCCACTATAGTGTGTGCCGCTGAGGTGGCGCGGATGATAAGCAACGAAGTACCAGGTACAGTTTATGCCATCCATGGTTGTGGGTGTGGTCATGTTGGTGAAGACAAGGAACAGGTAATCCGGACTATGGTTGGTTTTGTCGGCCATCCAAATGTTGCTGGCGTATTACTGGTTGGAAATGGCTGTGAGTTAATAACACCCGAAGTGATTGCAGGGGAGTTGGCGAAGGTTGGTCAGAGGATGGAAACCATCAGTGTACAAGAGGCAGGGGGCACGACCGGGTGTGTAACGGAAGGAAAGAGGTTAGCGGAAAGGCTTTTGACAGAGGCATCAGATGTTGACCGTGAATCAGTGGATGTTTCCGAGCTTATCTTGGGCCTGGAGTGTGGTGGCTCTGATGCCTTTTCAGGGCTTACTGCTAATCCAGCGTTGGGTATTGCCTCCGATTTACTGATCGCTGAGGGAGGCTCAGCCATATTCTCAGAGACTACGGAGATGCTGGGCACTGAGCAGGTACTGGCAAAAAGGGCGGCGAATGCTGAGGTTGAGAAGCGTATCTATGAGATAATTGCTGCTGCTGAGGGCAAAGCTAAGTCTATGGGTGTGGATATCCGTGGGTCACAGCCGTCACCGGGAAACATAGCCGGAGGACTAACCAGCATTGAGGAGAAGTCGCTGGGCTGTATCCGTAAAGGTGGTAGCACGACTATTATGCAGGTAGTCAAGTATGCGGAGCAGCCTACTAAGAAAGGCTTGACAATAATGGATGGCACGGCCCTTGATGTCATGAATAACATTGGGCTGCTAGCTTCTGGAGCACAGATAATCGTTTTTACTACCGGGCGAGGAACACCAGTGGGCACGCCTATCGCCCCGGTGATAAAAGTATCAAGCAATAGTGTCACCTACAACAAAATGAAGGACAATATTGATATAAACGCAGGGGTGATAGTAGATGGTCAGGGTAGTCTGCGGACTGTTGGCGAACAGATATTTAACGAGATAGTTGAAGTGGCATCGGGAAAGCTAACCAAGGCAGAAATCCTGGGGCACCGCGAGTTTGACATTCATTCGCTGGGGCCTGTGCTCTAACTATAAGAAAGGCGGTATTCAAGATGAATAAGTCAAAGGTGATTCGGCTACCGCAAATGGAGTGGTATGGAGATACCGAGCTCGAGATAGATTTCCCTGGTTCCTGGGATGTAACTGTGTGTCACATGCATGGCCACGATGCTTCCCCGCTGGGCGAGGATGGAATCAGGAAAGCTTTTGCCAATCCCATCGGCACCAGGACCATAAAGGAGCTGGCTAAAGGAAAGAAAGAGGTTGTAATACTGTTTGACGACATGTCACGGGCAACACCGACTGCAGTATTGATACCTTATGTTTTAGAGGAACTTGCCTCTGCTGGCATTCCCGACGATAATATCAGGTTCATTGCTGCCATTGGGGCTCATGGCTCGATGAATGGCATAGACTTCAGAAAGAAGCTGGGAGACGAGGTGATGGGTAGATTTCTGGTTTACAATCATAATCCTTATGAGAACTGTACTCCACTTGGAATGAGCAGCCGGGGCATACCGATATCTATCAATAGCGAGGTAATGTGTTGCGACCTTAAGATTGGCATTGGCTCCATCGTACCGCACCCAATGAGTGGCTATGGTGGTGGCAGCAAGATAATTCTCCCCGGAGTTGCCTCCATAGAGACCATAGATTCCAATCACACAAGGCTTGCACTTTCTCCGACAACTGGCATAGGCAAGTACGAAGGCAACATATTGAAACAGGACATGGATGAAGCAGCCAGAATGGCAGGGCTTGACGTCAAGGTAGATGCCATTCTTAACCTAAAAAGAGAGGTAACGGCTCTTTTTGTTGGTGACCCTATTGAGGAACACGCAGAGGGAGTGAAATTAGCCAGGGAGCGCTATGCCACGGATATGGTTACCGATTGTGATATCGTCATTGCTAACTGCTATTCCAAGGCGAACGAGATGGTTCTTGCTCCTGCGGTAGCATCTCCGTTCTTGTCTCAGAAGGGCGGCGACATGGTAGTCATAGTAGTCACTCCAGAAGGACAGATAAATCATTACTGGGGTAGGAGCTTTGGGAAGAGGTTTGCTGGCAGGGGCTGGGTCCGCAGGACAAGTCTGCCCCGTAACACCGAGCGACTCTTTGTCATGGCACCCTACTCAGATAGGGTTGGTGGCGATTGGGTAGCACCGTACAGCTCTATCAATTGGACAAAAACATGGGCTGAAGTAATCCAGGAGCTCAAGAACAGATATGGTGATAAAGCAAAGGTAGCGGTGATACCGGATGCAACGATACAGTACTTTCCTGATGCCCTGAAGCCATGAGGAGAGCCTTCTTCGAGCTCAGGGTGCACTGCTAAGCAATTTCTAAAGGAAGGAGATACGTGAGTCAATGGTAACTAAGAAGGAACCTTGGAAATCGGACAATTGGTTTGTTAGCCCGTGGAATTTCTTGGAGGAGGTAACTAGGGATTTTCATCCTCCCAGGCAGGTGAGGGTTCATGACATTACCCTGCGTGATGGAGAGCAGCAGGCGGGCATCATATTCAGAAAGGACGACAAAATACGCATCGCTGAGAAGCTAGCCGAGGCGGGTGTTCACCGCATTGAAGCTGGTATGCCAGTTGTGTCCCCGCAGGATGAGGCTGCTATAAAGGAGATAGTGAAACGCCACTTGGGTCCTGAGATATTCTGTTTCTGCCGGTGCATGGTAGATGATGTAGAGAGAGCAGTGGATTGTGGTGCGGCTGGTATTATCATTGAGATTCCTTGCTCCCAACATTTAATTGAGCACGCATATAGATGGCCCTTGGAGAAGGCTATTGAGCTTCCCGTTAAGGCAACTCAATTTGCCAAGGAACAGGGGCTGTATACGGTTTTCTTCACTATTGATGCCACCAGATCGGATATGGACTGGTATCTGAACCTCATAGAAAGGGTGGCCAAGGAAGGTCACATGGATGCACTGGCTCTAGTGGATACCTTTGGCGTACTCTCGCCGCAGGGTGCTTTCTACTATACAAAGACTGTTAAGGAAAGGATTAATAAGCCGCTGGAAATACATTTTCACAATACCTTTGGCATGGCCACGGCTAACACGATAATGTCGGTACTTGCTGGAGGAGAGGTAATTCACTCTACAGTTACCGGGATCGGTGAGGGCCCCGGTAATTGCCCTATGATTGATACACTCATGGCGCTGTTGATACTGTATGGCATAGATGTAGGCATCAAGTATGACAAGCTGACCGAACTTGCTGAGCTGGTAGATGACCTTGCCGGTGTGCCGGCTAACCGACCCTTTGTGGGAGATGGAGTCAATGATATAGAATCTGGAATCGTTGCCAGCTGGTATAGGAATAGCTATGAGCAGTACCCAACGGGGATAACTCCTATTCTTCCTAGGGTTGTAGGCCATAGGGCACCTAAGGTATTGATGGGGAAGAAAAGTGGACTGGATTCCATAGCCATATGGGCGGACAAGCTAGGCATTGAGCTTACCAAGGAGGAAATAGAGGGAGTTCTACGCCGGGTTAAACAACGGTCACATGACCTTAAGCGGCTGTTGAGTGAGAGCGAATTTCGAGAAATCGCCTTGGCTGTGAAGGCTAACAGCAAGGGTTAAACATTCTGTTATGATCTATTTTCTCTTTCCATAGGAAGAAGGGGGCAATTATTGGGTAAAAGAGCAACGAAGATGGGCAGGCGTCTGGACTAACAAGTACAAAATAGAGCAAAGGAGGCTAAAGAGAAGTGATAGAAGAAAAGGATGCAAAGAAGTTGATTGAAAAGGCATACAAGCTAGGTTACGAATATGAGAATGTTTACAGGGGCTGTGGCCAGTGTGCGCTAGCTGCGCTTCAGGATACCTTTGACATGAGGGATGATGCTACCTTTAAGGCGATGACTGGCTACGCTGGCGGAGGTGGAACAGCCGGTGATGCTGGGTGCGGTGCTTATGTGGCAGGGGTTCTGTTTCTGAGCATGCTGAAGGGGAGAGAAAGGGACAATTTTGCCGATCCTGAGCGTGTCCGGTTTGAAAGCTTTGCGCTAGCCAGAAAGCTACATGATAAACTCATCGCCGAATACGGCACCGTTATATGTAGGGACATTCATCAGAAACTCTTTGGGCGCCCTTACTACATGCCTGACCCAGATGAATTTGCCAAGTTTGATGCTGCTGGGGCACACACTACAGTTTGTACGGAAGTATGTGGCAAAGTGGCAAGGTGGACTGCTGAGATTGCGATACAGGAGAACTTGTTACCGGAGGAGAAGCTTAGTAAGCTGGTAAAGTAAAATGGGGAAGAATCTGATAACTGGGGGGTTTGGTTTCATTGGATATCATTTAGCTAAGCTGTTGCTGGATGAAGGTGAGGAGGTAGTGCTATTTGACGTGGCTTCTGATTCAAGGCTTGCTCAGGGCGTCAAGAGTAGCGTGACGATTGTCCGTGGAGACTTGAGCAACTGGGTGCATGTGCTCGACGCGGTGAAGGATAACGACATCAGTTGTATATACCATGCTGGAGCTCTACTGCCGCCTATCAGTGAGCAAAGCCCTGCTACAGCTTACGCCGTAAATGTTACCGGCACTTTTAACGTACTGGAGGCCGCCCGCCTACTTGGTGTAGGTAGCGTTATCTATCCTAGCACGCTGGCTACGTTCGGTTTAGATGTTCCTCGAATAGTACCCAATGATGCCCCGCAACGACCGCCTAACATGTATGGTGTGACCAAAGTATGCAGTGAACGTCTTGGCGAGTACTACCATACCAGGTTTGGGGTCAACTTCCGTGCAGTTAGATTTACTCCGATAATTGGTATGGGCCGGTTTGATAGGGCGCAAAGCGCTTATAACTACCTGGCTATACAGGAATCTGCTTTGGGGCGGCCCTACACCATCTATGTTGATGAATCAACCACGATAGCTCTGTTGTATGTAAAAGATGCAGTGCGGGGCTTAGTTGACCTAAAGAGAGCCGAGGAGGCGAAGCTAACGAGGCGCGTTTATAACTTATACGGGTTTTCAATTACAGCACAGCAGCTGGTTGGTAGTGTGAGAAGATGTATACCCGAGGCACAGATAGACTTTAAGCCAGACCAATCAATGATTAGACTGGTGAAGAACTTGCCTGAGAAGCTGGATGATACTTTGGCTAGAGAGGATTGGGGGTGGTCTCCTCGTTACTCTCTTGATCAGGCGGTGGAGAATTTCATAGGGGAGGTTCGAGCTAATAGGGCTATTTACGAGTGAAGGAGGGAAAATGAGACTAAGTGGTAAAGTTGCTCTGGTGACTGGAGCAGGAAGGGGCATTGGCCTAGCAATAGCTTTGGGGCTTGCCAGGGAAGGTGCTGATGTGGCTGTAAATGCTGCACATCTATCATCTGCCGAGGGAACTGCCGAAGCCATAAAGCAGCTAGGGCGAAGAGCTATTGCTATAGAAGCCGATGTGGCTGAGGCGAATCAGGTTGACAAGATGGTAAATAGAGTAATCAACGAGCTTGGCGGTATACATATCTTGGTAAACAATGCCGGCGTTAATCTGGAGATTGTTCCCACAGTGGAACAATCCCTGGAGAAGTGGGACAGGACAATGGGCGTTAATGTACGCGGCGTTTATCTCTGTTGCCGACAAGCAGCGCAGTGGATGATAGCTCACGAGGTGGGGAAAATCATCAACATCGCTTCAAATTTTGGCATGAGTGGTTTTCCCATGCGCACCGCTTATTCGCCATCTAAAGCAGCGGTAATAAATATGACCAAGGACTTGGCAGCAGAGTGGGGTAAATACAGTATCAACGTGAATTGCATAGCCCCGGGATACACTATGACTGATATGATTAAGAATTGGATAGCCCAAGGCAAGTTCGACCTGGAAACTCTACAGAGGCGGACTCCTCTTGGGAGATTGGCCACGCCTGATGATATTGCCAATGCAGCCGTGTTCTTGGCATCTGATGAGGCCAAGAGCATAACCGGGGTAACTTTGCCCGTGGACGGCGGGTGGATAGCCTATGGGTATATATAACCAGTCTTTCAGCTTCTTAGTATTAGCCTAAGGTGCTCCCAATTTCAGCAAGGAGGTAGAGGATGTCGAAGACTGTAAGGGTGGGCCTTATTCAAGCCAAGTGGGAAGGCGATGTGGAGGCAATGGTTCAGAAGCATGAGAGAATGATCGACGAGGCAGCGGATAAGGCTGTCCAGATCCTCTGTCTCCAGGAATTGTTCTTTGCACCCTATTTTCCTGCCGAGCAAGATGCAAAGTGGTATGAACTTGCTGAGCCAATACCGGGACCGATAACCAATAGGATGCAGGAAAAGGCAAAAAAGCACAGGATAGCTCTAATAGTACCTACCTACGAAAAGGAGATGACCGGAGTTTACTACAATACTTCAGTTATTTTCGATGCTGACGGTAAGATGTTAGGCAAGTATAGGAAAAATCATCTACCCCACAATCTTCCAGGTTTTTGGGAAAAGTTCTACTTTAAGCCAGGCAATTTGGGGTACCCTGTGTTCAATACGAGGTATGCCAAGGTTGGAGTATACCTCTGCTACGACAGGCATTTCCCAGAAGGAGCGCGGATTTTGGGCTTGAATGGCGCAGAGATTGTCTTTAACCCTTCAGCAACGGTCGCAGGTCTTTCAAAGTACTTGTGGGAACTTGAGCAACCTGCCCATGCCGTAGCTAACGGGTACTTTGTCGCACCTGTTAATAGAGTGGGAATAGAAGAACCTTGGAATATCGGGAAATTCTATGGATCTAGCTATATCTGTAATCCAAGAGGCGAGATCATAGCTAAAGGGTCTGAAGATAGAGACGAGATAGTTGTTGCCGACGTTGACCTAGATATGATTAGGGAGGTAAGGCATATCTGGGAATTCTATAGGGATAGGAGACCTGAAACCTACGGCAAGCTGGTGGAATTATGAAACAGCCACAAGGGGATGAGACATGGCGTTGAAAGGGTTTACCCGCAACTTCAGGCCTCTGAAGTTGCTGACTGATGAGGAAGTTGAGGCGATTCACCGGGGGACTTTAGAGGTTCTTTGGAAGACAGGCATCAGGATGGAGCATGAGAGGGCGTTAAAGCTACTGGAGAGGAATGGTTGTAAGGTAGATTACCATGAAATGAGGGTGAGGATTCCACCGGCTCTGGTTGAGGAGTCTCTGCGTAAAACTCCCAGCAGCTTTCATGCCTTGGCAAGGGACGACAAACACAGCTTGATGCTAGGAGGTAATAACCTTTACTTCGCCCCGGCACCCGGGCAGCAGACTGTGGACCTTGATACCTGGGAGCCTCGGGTGCCAACAAGAAAAGAGTATTATGACGGTGTAACTGTGCTGGATGCATTGCCTACCGTTCATTTCTTCTGTCCTTACACACCATACTTTGGGTTTGAGGGCGTTCCCCCGTGCATGGCGATGCCAGAGAGTCTTGCTGCCAGGGTAAGGAATTCCACCAAGTTCCAAGGTGTAGGTTTCTCCAATGACTCGGAAATATTTGCCATAAAAATGGCCCAAGCAGTGGGGATAGAAATCATGGGCACCTGTGCCTTTGCGCCGCCTTTGACCGTTTTCGGGGACGCTGTCGAATCCGCATACAGGTTTGCTGAAGCTGGACTCCCTATGCGCATCATCAGTGGTCAGGTGATGGGTGGGACTGGGCCAGCCACAATCGCTGGAGGAGTAATAACCAACAATGCTGAAGTCATCGCTGGGGTAGTACTGGCGCAGTTGATAAAGCCAGGGACAAGAGTGTTGGTTAAGGACTTTTCATGTTCCATGAATATGAACACGGGAGCTCCTGCTTTTGGCGGTATAGAAGCTTGCTTACATAACGCGGCATCCAATCAAATCTTCCAAAGATATGGTGTCCCTATAGATAATTGCACTGGCTATCCCAACTCAAAGAGGCCAGATTACCAATGTGGCTATGAGAAAGCCTCTCGCCTTTTAGTGGCTGCTCTATCTGGAGCAAATACGCTGCTACTGCATGGCAGTGTATATGGCGAAATCACACATCACCCCATCCAGGCCATATTGGACGATGATTTGGCTGGCATGGTGGGACGTTTCATGGAAGGTGTTAGTGTAAACGATGAAACGTTGGCAATAGACCTAATAGAGGAGGTTGGGCCAATTCCAGGACATTTTCTGAACAAGGCACATACCCGAAAGTGGTGGAAGCTGGAGCAATTTGTGCCCAGGGCAGCCGATAGGCTGACTTATCCTGAATGGATGAAGAGTGGGAAGAAGAGTTGTCTTGATTATGCCAGAGAGAGGATGGAAGAGATACTGGCAGCACATAGGCCAGCCCCCCTGACTCCCGGTCAGGAGGAGGATGTGGAGAGGATACTGGAAGAGGCAAGGAAGTATTACAGGGAGAAGGGCCTGATATCAGAAGATGAGATGGCGAGATATAGAGACAGCATGAAATCAGCTAATTACCCGTATGAGTAGCAGGATTTAGCTGAGTGAAGGCAAGTTGAATTTCAAAGATATCTGGGAGAAAATGGCTTGCAACAGGAGAAGATGTGGAACGGAACGGGCGCCTGTTGCGTCACAAATCATGTTACCCAAGCCTTAATAAGCTTTGAGCTTCCTTTGTTGATGGAAGGGGCGTTCGGCCAAGACTGACAAACAATTGGAAGCCTTCGGTGCTCCCACCGCAGTGGGACACCAAGTCTGCTTCGAGAAAGCCAGGACGCTCATCCTGCCAGTCAGCGAAGGTTCCGATAGGTATTGCGCTTTTCAGCTAGCTTCCTGGCTTGGTAGCAGTAAAGGAGCGACGCCCACCAAGTCGCCCATAGGGGCGCAAGAGCTGATCGATGGTTGAAGGGCTTGTCTGACATGACTCGGCTTCCATCTCAGCAGCCATGGCACTTGTTAAAACACATCCAGAATCTGTCCTTTCTCTCCTTCTTCAAGGCTCGCAAATATCGCCCCCGTCTGCCTCGGTGTATTTGCCTATGCTGCCTCTTGTTATTTTGTTCCCTTTCAGTAACACTTTTTTGAGGCAACAATACCACTTTCGATAACAAAACTATGAAGCAACTGGTTCTCTTGATTTCCTTATTGCGGTAGGATACAATCCTGTCTTTGCGACATGAAAATTGCTATTAGTGGCAAAGGAGGGGTGGGCAAAACACTGTTAGTGGCCTTCCTTTCCACTGTATTTGCTAAATCCGGCTATTCTGTCCTAGCGATAGACGCTGACCCCAACATTAACCTAGCGGCTGCTTTTGGCTTTCCTAACTCCGAGAAGATAGTACCTATATCCAAGATGGATGACCTTATCGAGGAAAGGACAGGAGCAAGACCTGGTCAAATGGCACCCTACTTCAGGCTAAATCCGAAAGTTGACGATTTGCCAGACAAATGCTCCCTAAGACGTGAAGGAATTAAGATAATGGTCATGGGGCCGATTAAAGCAGCTGGCAGTGGTTGTTATTGCCCCGAAGGCGCTTTGCTTGAGGCCCTGGTTGCCCATTTGCTCCTCAAAGTAGATGAAGTGGTTATCTTAGATATGGAGGCTGGGATAGAGCATTTAACACGGGGGACAGCGAAGGGAGTAGATAAGCTGATTATAGTAGTGGAACCAAGTAGAAGAAGCGTTGAGACAGGCTATAGAGTAAGAGACTTAGCCCGAGAGATAGGTTTGCACAATATTGGGGTAGTGGGCAATAAGATTCGAAACGAGAAGGAAAAGGATTTCCTTATTTCCAGCATGGCGGACTTTGAATTCCTCGGATTCATCCCTTACGACGAAGGCGTAGCGGAGGCTGACATTACCGGTTTTCCCCTCATTGATTCTAGCAAAAGGGTTATGAGAGAGGTGGAGGACATTGCTGCTCGGCTTGGGGTTGTTAAATTGAAAACTGTTGGCGAGCTGGCAAGTTGAAAATCACGAATTAAGGAAGGAGATTGCTATGGCATACGATGCAACAAAACTGAAGGATTGGCAGATTTCGGAAGCGGCTGAAGAAAACATGCCAACTCTCGATGAGTGGCGGGGGAGACTGGGCCTGGAGAAGGACGAGATTATTCCCTATGGAAGACTATGCAGGCTGGATTTCATGAAGATTATTGAGCGTCTTAAAGACAAGCCGGACGGCAAGTACGTCGAGGTGACTGCTATAACTCCTACGCCACTGGGCGAAGGGAAAACGACGACCACTATGGGCATCTTAGAAGGTATGGGCAAGCGGGGCAAGAATGTGGGCGGTTGTATACGTCAGCCCTCCGGTGGTCCAACTATGAATATCAAGGGGACTGCTGCTGGGGGAGGCAATGCGCTACTTATTCCCATGACCGAATTCTCCATGGGGCTTACTGGTGATATCAACGATATCACCAATGCGCATAACCTAGCTATGGTGGCACTTACTGCGAGGATGCAGCATGAGCGTAACTACAACGACGAAGAACTGGCCAAGCGGAGCAGGATGCGCCGCCTGAACGTTGACCCTACGCGAGTGGAGATGGGCTGGGTAATGGATTTCTGTGCTCAGAGCCTCAGGAACATCGTCGTAGGTCTCGGTGGTCGCATGGATGGCTACCCAATGCAGTCCAAATTCGGTATTAGTGTGGGCTCTGAGCTTATGGCTATGCTATCTATAGTCAGGGATCTGGCAGATCTGCGTCAAAGAATGGACGGAATTACTGTAGCCTTCGATAGGGATGGTAATCCTGTTACTACGGGCGATCTAGAAGTGGGAGGTGCCATGACTGCTTGGATGCGCAACGCCATCAACCCCACACTGATGTGCACGGTGGAGTATCAACCTTGCATGGTGCATGCTGGTCCCTTTGCCAACATCGCCGTGGGGCAATCCTCCATCATCGGCGACCGCATCGGGCTGAAGATGTTTGATTACCATGTAACTGAGAGCGGCTTCGCCGCAGATATCGGGTTTGAGAAATTCTGGAATGTCAAGTGTCGCTACAGCGGGCTAAAGCCCCATGTGTCGGTACTTACCACTACTATCAGGGCGCTGAAAATGCACGGTGGCGGGTCCAAGGTGGTGGCGGGGCTGCCCTTGCCCGAGGCTTACACCAAAGAGGATATGGGGCTCTTGGAGAAAGGCATTCCCAATATGCTGCACCACATCAACACGATCAGGACATCGGGCATCAACCCCGTGGTGTGTATCAACTCCTTCCACACTGACACTAAGGAGGAGATTGCCGTGGTGCGCAAGGCAGCCGAGGCGGCTGGGGCACGTTGTGCGTTCAGCGAGCACTGGCTCAAGGGTGGCGATGGTGCCCTGGAACTGGCAGACGCCGTAATGGAAGCCTGTGAAGAGAAGAACGATTTCAAATTCCTTTACCCTATGGAAATGAAGCTGCGAGAGCGGGTCGATAAGATCGCCAAGGTGGTCTACGGAGCCGATGGCGTATCCTGGACTTCTGATGCTGAGGCCAAGGCCAAGATGGTTGAAAGCGACTCAAAATATGATGAATACGCTACCATGATGGTGAAGACCCACCTGAGCTTGACGCACGACCCCGCCATTAAGGGTACGCCTAAGGGATGGAGCTTGCCCATTCGCGACGTCTTGATCTACTCCGGGGCGAAATTCCTCTGTCCCTGCGCTGGCGCCATCAGCCTTATGCCGGGGACAAGCTCTGACCCGGCTTTCAGGAGAGTGGACATAGATACTAAGAGTGGTAAGGTGCAGGGGCTATTCTAGGGGCGACGGGCTTATCTTGGGAAAATAGACTCAGCGCTGCATTTGTTGGTTTGTTGGTAAAAGCCAAGAATATTTGCTTGACTATTGATGGTAAACAGGTGGCAGCTGTCGAAGGTGACAGAGTGTTATGGGCAGCTTTGGATAATGACATCTACATCCCGAATCTCTGTGCCATCCGGGAGGCATCAGAGCCTTTTGCTTCCTGTCGTCTTTGCTTTGTGGAAATAGAAGGTGAGGATAGGCCTGTTACAGCCTGCACTACGCCTGTGGCCGAAGGCATGGTGGTTAATACCAAAGGGGCAAAGGCCTTAAAGCTAACTCGCACTGGTTTCGAGTTGCTCTTAGCCAATTTGCCTCTAGACTGTGCCCATTGCCCCAAAAGCGGTTCTTGTGAAATTCAAAAGATCGCCAAGCATTTAAGGGTAAAGCTCACCTCAAAGAGGTTCAGGAAGACACTGCGTGAGCTACCCATAGATTCTAGCAGCCCTGTATTTATCTATGATCCTAACAAGTGTGTGCTCTGCGGCAAGTGTGTTTGGATATGCCAGGAAAAGTTAGGCATAGGAGCTATTGGATTCGCCCACCGTGGATTCCAGCGAATTGTTACCACTTTTGCCGATGAGCCTATTGGCGAATCCCGGTGCCAAGGCTGTGGAGAGTGTGTTAAGGTTTGTCCTGTTGGTGCTTTAGTATTTAAAGGCGGAAATTGACACATGGGTTCTTATGTGTTATACGAAGCTGATTTAATATATACTAAGAGGGGTGCTACATGATTATTATAGGCGAGAACATACATGTTATAGCCAGAGCAGTTTCCACGGCGATAAAGGAGAGGGATGCCAAGCCAATTCAGGATTTGGCTAAGGCTCAAGCCGAGGCCGCGGTGGATTACATAGACGTGAATGTTGGTTACTTAAGAAAAGATACCGAGGAAACCATGACATGGATAGTCAACACAATTCAAGAGGTTACTGATTTGCCTTTATCCATAGATACTATGAATCCTGCAGCCATGGAAGTAGGTCTTAAGCTTTGCAAGAAAAAACCCTTGCTTAATTCCGCTTCAGGAAAGACCGACTCTAAAGAGCAGATGCTCCCGTTAGCAAAGAAATATAACTGTGATGTAGTTATTTCGGTGATTAACGATAAAGGTATGCCTGCTGAAGGTGATTCAAAGTTGGACAGCATCATGGATACAGTGGCTTACGCTAACGATCTTGGAATTCCCAATGAGAATATTTGGGCTGACCCTATAGTCCTCCCCGTAAGTACTGCTGGTGAGGGACAGAAGAATGCGTTGGCAACTTATGAATTCATAGAGATGCTTCCTGAAGCTTTGCCCGGGCTTAAATCAACGGTAGGGCTTTCGAATATATCTAACGGGGCACCTGAAGAACTTAGGCCTCTGCTTAACCATGTTTACTTGATAATGTTGGCTAGGAAAGGACTCTATTCATCAATTCACGATGCCTTGGATAAGGATATTATGGGCATATCCAAGGGCGGGAAGGAGAATCTAGTTGACCTCGTCTACAGAACGTGGGATGGGGAGGACATAGACTTTTCTTCCCTATCCCAGGAGCAAATAGACTACGTCAAGACGACCAAGGTTCTCACAGGTGAAGTCCTCTATTCGGATGCCTGGCTTGAGTAAGGAGGTTTGATAATGGAGTATAAAGCACCAGTTGAAGCATACACTGGAGTAGTTAGGGAGGAAACTATTGGGACGGGGGAGAAAGCCCTAAAGCTTGGAGGGGAAAACATGCTTCCTTTACATTTCTTTGATGAAGGTTCATTCCCTAATGCGCCAAGCTTCGCCTTGGAGATATTGGATATGGAGCCTACAGATTGGCCAGAACACTTAGTTGAGACCTTTAAAGATGTGGTATCCGATCCAGTGAAGTGGGCCAGGAAATGTGAGGAATTTGGTGCGGATGCGGTCAGCATTTTTCTCTTAAGCACTGATCCAGCAGAGAAGGACAGCCCTGCGGATGAAGCGGCAGCACTGGTAAAAGAAGTGGCTGAGTCAATAAGCATCCCTGTGCTGGTGTACGGCTCTGGGGATGATAAGAAGGATGCTGAGGTTCTCCCCAAGGTTGCTGAGGTGTGCGACGGGATGAATCTCCTTCTAGGTCCGGTGCTTAAGGAAAACTACGAAGTTGTCGGGAGGGCAATTCTAGAGCATGGACATAAAGCCTGGGCTGAGAGTCCTTTGGATATCAATTTGCTTAAGGAGTTGAATGTAAAACTGTGTCATTTCCTGCCTCCAGAGAGAATTGTAATCGATCCAGAATCCACAGCGCTGGGCTATGGCTTTGAATATGGCTTCACTCTAATGGAAAGGGTGAAGCAGCTTGGTGTAATTATTAAGGATAGCATGACCCAGATGCCCATGATAGCGAATTTAGGAAGGGAAGTCTGGAAGACAAAGCAAGCCAAGGAGAGCGCAAAGCAAGGCTTGCTGTTTGAGGCAATGACGGCCTTAGGACTTCTTTTAGCCGGGGCAAATATCCTTGTATTGAGGCATCCGGAAAGCATAAAGCTAGTGAAAGAAACTGTTGGAGGCAAAGCATGGCAGAAGTAAAAGAACTAGTAAAACAACTAACCAGGAAGGAACAGGAAATTCGGGAACTGATAAAAGCGGACATCCCCTGGGAGCCAGTAGGGCCTACTCCCATGCCTGAAATCCCGGATCTCAGATCATGGGATATGCGGCTTCTCAAAACGTATGCGCCTTGGTATGCTCCCTTCTGTGATTTGTGCTGTCTCTGCACCTATGGCAAGTGCGATCTCAGTCAGGGGAGAAGAGGGGCTTGTGGTCTTGATATAGCCACTCAACAAGGGAGGATAATTCTCCTTGCTTGCTTGATGGGGTGCTCTGCTCATGCGGCTCATGCCGGGCACATCCTGGAATTCCTGATAGAAAAGCACGGCCCGGATAAGAAGATAGACTTGGGCCCATTTGTTGATCTGGAGGCACCAAACATAAGGACGGTTACGGGACTAAAGCCTGAGACTTTAGGCGACCTTAAGATAGCTATAGAGTATGTCTACAGGGAAATCGCCCATCTTCTTGATTCCACCCATACCGGGCAGGAGGGAGCTGCTCTGGATTACGAGTCCAAAGCCTTGCATGCCAGCATGCTGGATCACGTAGGCATGGAGGTGGCTGATATCGCTCAGATTGTGGGATTCGATTTCCCCACTTCGGTTGCTGATACCCCTTTGGTGGATATGGGGTGGAACTCAATTGACAAATCGAAGCCGGTGATCTTGCTAGTTGGGCATAACCCAGCTACTTCATGCACTCTCATTGATTACCTGCGGGAAAATGACCTTTATGACAAAGTTGAGGTAGCTGGCATCTGTTGCACTGCCCTGGAGACAACAAGATATTCTGATAGAGCAAAAATTGTAGGCCCTCTTTCGCGGCAACTTTTCTTTGTCCGGACGGGGATTGCCGATGTCATCATGACCGATGAGCAGTGTATCAGGACTGATATGCCCATAGAGGCAGACAAGGTTGACTCACGAGTTATCGCCTGTTTGGACAAGGCCATGTATGGACTTGAGGAAGCCAGCGACAGGGAAGTAGATGGACTGGTAAAAGAAATGGTGGAGGATAAGAAGCATTTCGCCATTCTAGACCCTAAAAAGGCGGCGGAGGTAGCAGCGAAAGTTGCAATGGAGATTGCGCCTCAGAGGAGGAAGGAATGGATAGCAGAAGAAGAGGCCATAGAGCTAGCTAAGAAATGCACCAATTGCGGTATGTGTGAGAGAGTATGTCCCAATCTTTTCTCTATCGGCGATGGTATAACTGAGCTTGCCAAGGGTAATCTTGACCTGATAAGGCAGCAGTTCAATCTGTGTATTGGCTGTGGTAAATGTGAGCAAGAGTGCCCGAACGATGTTCCCATCTTTAAGATAATGCAGATAGCAGCGAGCAAGGAGACCTGGAAGATAAGGGCTGGGCGCGGTGCTGTAATGGATACCGAGATAAGGAATGTGGGAGCACCCATAACTTTGGGCACGATCCCTGGTGTCCTCGCTTTCGTTGGCTGCTCTAACTATCCCGATATAGACGACGTTGCCGACATGGTATATGAGTTTGCCAAGAGGAAATATATCGTGGTTCTCACCGGTTGTGCTGCTATGGTGGCTGGGATGAAGAAATTTGAGGATGGCAAGACCGTATATGAACTGTTTCCCCCTGATTTTGATGCCGGCGGGGTAGTGAATGTTGGCTCCTGTGTTTCCAATGCCCATATTACTGGGGCAGCAATAAAGATAGCTAACATCTTCGCTGCTCTCCCGTTAAGAGCAAACTACGAAGTGATGGCCGATTACGTTCTTAATAGAGTAGGTGCTTGCGGAATAGCCTGGGGAGCGATGTCCCAGAAGGCAGCTTCCATTGGCACAGGGTGCAACAGGCTAGGTATCCCGGTGGTCCTGGGCCCTCACTCCTCCAAATATAGAAGGCTGTATCTCTCAAGAAATGAGGAGGATGACTGGAGAGTAATGGATGCCAGGAAGAGGGAAATTGTCGATAGCGGGGAGCCTTCCCCTGAGCACTTAGCTTATGCGGCAGAGACAAAAGAAAAAGCCATGGTGATGATCCCCAAACTTTGCATAAGGAAGAACGATACCCCTCAAGGAAGGTCGATAAAGCTTAATCACTATGTCTCTCTATATAAGAAGTATATGGGAGGTGGGCTTCCTGAGGACCTTCACCTCTTTGTCAGAAGGGATGCTGACATCCCACTAGTGTACAAGAAGGAAGTAAGAGCATACTTGCAGCAAATTGGCTGGCAGCCTAAGGAACCTGTGGGATTGCCTACCTTGATTGGAACTTATCCCAGCAAGGTTCCTTTGGATGCCGTGATACATTAGAAAAGGAGGGGAAAATGAGTGCAGTAATACCGCTTCATCGAGTCAATGTTCTAACCGGAATAAAGTCAGCCAGGGTGATAGAGGACGCCGCACAGTATGCCAACTTGCTCGAAAAAGCAAAAAGGCCTCTACTGGTGCTTGGTCCTCTGCTATCCGAATGGTCACTTGACGGCAAGCTGGCGATCGAATATGCCGAGGAGATAGCCAAAGCTGCCAATATCCCTATATGTGCTACGGCTCACGTTAAGGGCAAGATGGTGGAATTGGGGATGAAGCCTGACAGCGTTTATGACGCTGTAGAGATAGTAAACCACCTAAAAGATCCTGAATGGCAAGGGGTTAGGAAAGAAGGAAACCACGACCTAGTTATCTTCTTTGGCATAAGGAGCGACCTTGAAGAACAATGCCTTTCTGTCCTTAAACATTTTGCCTTTAATCACTTAATAACCATGACCTTGGATAAATATTACTTCCCCAATGCGAATTATTCCCTTCCCAATTTCAAGAGGGAAAAGCAATGGAAGGCATTCTTAGAAAGCCTAATAGACAGCTTGAAGAAAGGAGATTAAGGTATGGCACCAGAGTTTCATACAGACTTAGGACCTCAATATGAAGGTGAGGTAATAAGGAAAGAAGACCTTTACATGGAGTTTGGAGGGCCGAAGGTAGCTCATAAGTTCGAATTGGTAACCTTGAAGCGACCCGAGGAAATTGAGAATGAGAAGGTGGAGCTTATCGGACCGGATATAACTGAACTGCAGCCTTATGATGACGCAACTGGCGAAGGTGGGAGCTACCCTATAGCTGTCCTGGTCGAGGTTGCCGGAGCAGAGTTAGACAAGGATGCCGAGGCAATCATCGAAAGGAAGATCCATATGTATACGAACTATACTCAGGGTTGGTATCACATGAATCAGCGTCAGGATGCCTGGTATAGGATGAACAAAGAGGCTGCAAAGAAAGGGTTCAACTCTTTAAGAGAGTTAGGGGAAATTTTCAATTTGCTTTTCACCTCGGAGATGCCCATTATTGAAGCAATACAAACTACTATTATTACTGACGATGAGAGAATAGCGAAACTCTTGCCAGACGCATTAGCTACTTATAAGGCAAGGGACGACAGGGCGCTAAGCCTTAGGGATGAGGATGTAGATACATTTTATGGCTGTGTCCTTTGCCAGAGCTTCGCTCCCACCCACGTCTCCATCATAACCCCCGATAGAATCGCCAATTGTGGAGCTATAAATTGGTTTGATGGCAGGGCCGCAGCCAAGATTGACCCTGAGGGACCTATATTCGCCATACCTAAGGGGGAGCTTATAGACCACGTAAAGGGTGAATATGATGGAGCGAACAAAGTCGAATATGAGAGGTCTATGGGGACTTACGATCGGGTTTATCTCTACAGCGCCTTCGAGCATCCCCACACCTCCTGTGGCTGTTTTGAAGCCATTGTTTTCTATATCCCTGAGGCGGACGGATTCGGACTGGTGCACAGAGATTTTAAGGGCCCAACTGTGATTGGGGAAACCTTCTCCCACATGGCCGGTGACACCTCCGGGGGCAGGCAGGTAGAAGGTCGCTTGGGAACCGGCTTGGAGCAGCTACGCTCCCCGAAGTTCATTCAGGCAGACGGAGGGCGAAAAAGGATGGTATGGATGCCCAGGGAGATACTGGACAGATATAAGGAAGCTTTTGAAGCTGAGGGGCTATATGACAAGATACCCACAGAGAACGAGGTTAAAACCGTTGATGAGTTAATGCCATGGTTAGAAGAGCATCAGCACCCTTGGATAATGGGGGAGGTTGAGCTTCCCGAGTGAGACCGTTTGAGCAAAGCGAAGGAATCCCTGAGCTGTAAATAAGAGAGAAAGGTAGCCCTCGTCCATGCTATGCTTTGTCCTGGCGAGGGGCAGGAGGTTTGTTATGCCGGTATCAGGCTCTGAGTTAGTAAAGTTACTGCCAAAAAGGAAGCCATGTAGGGACTGCGGCTTTCCCACTTGCTTCGCCTTTGCCATGAAGCTGGCTTCAGGCGGAGCTAGTGTAGATAAGTGCCCTTATCTGGATGAGGAAACAAAAGCCAGGATAACAGATCTTCTCGCTCCGCCCATAAGGCTCGTAACCATTGGCTCGGGGGAAAATAAGCTAGAGATGGGAAATGAGGAGGTAGTATACAGACATGAGAAGACTTACTACCATCCACCGGGAATCGGTCTACTTATCTCCGATAAGGAGGCTGACGACAAGATTGACGAGAAGATAAGGAAGATAAAAGAGTTGCAGTTCCCGTGGATAGGATTAATGCTAAAGGCGGATTTCTTGGCTCCCTACTTTGAATCGGGTGATAAGGACAAATTTCTAGCTTTGGTCAAGAAAGTGTACCAATCAACCGATGTGCCAATGATTTTGATCTCAGAAGATATGGATGCCTTATTTTCTGCCAGGGATATATGTGCTGATAGAAATCCGCTTCTTTACCCCATAACCAAGGAAAACATAGAGGAGGCAATCCCAAAGATCAAGGAGAAACCTAGCCCGATAGGAATTCGAGGAGATAGTCTAGAGTCGCTGGTGCCTTTGACTATGAAATTAAAGGATGCCGGGATTGAAGATGTTGTCCTAGACCCGGGTTCCAAGAAGCTAATGGAGGCGATAAGAGACCAGACTTTTATCAGGAGGGCAGCTATAAAGCAAGGGTTTAGGCCGCTTGGCTATCCTACCATTGCCTTTCCCTGCTTCATAGCTAACGACGGGCTAGAGGAAGCCATGGCTGGCTCAACCTTCATAAACAAGTTCACTAGCATTATTGTATTCTCCGATTTCGACCAGTATTCCTTGCTCCCCACCTTAATACAAAGGCTCAATATCTATACTGACCCTCGTTTCCCCATGGGGGTGGATGAGAAATATTACGAGGTATTGGAACCTGATGAATATTCCCCCGTTCTTGTCACGTCAAACTGGGCCTTGACTTACTTCCTGGTATCATCGGCTGTCGAGGCTACTAGAATTCCTGGCTATGTTTGCGTAAAGGATGCGGAAGGGCTTGGTGTCCTTACAGCTTGGGCAGCAGGCAAGTTTGACGGCGAATCTGTAGGAGAATTCATAAAGAAAAGTGGAATCGCAGACCGTGTGAAACACAGAACGCTAATTATCCCGGGTAAGGTAGCCAGGATTAAAGGCGCCCTTGAAGATGCTTTGAATCTTGAATGGGAGGTTGTAGTCGGTCCCAGAGAAATAACTGCGTTGGGAAAGTTCCTTCCAGACGTTGCTAAAAGTCTAAGGAAATAAGAGTTGATAGGGACACAGGAGAAAGAGCAATTAGCCGAGACTTTGTCCTCATACGGTAAGGAAAGGAAAAGCTTAATTCCCTTATTGGAGGAAGTTCAGGTGGACCTGGGGTATCTTCCCAAGGAAGTGATGCAAGAGATTGCTACTTTCTTGGCCATTCCTGAAGTTGAGGTCTATGGAGTCGCCACCTTCTATAACCAATTTCGCTTTGTTCCGCTGGGGAAGCACCATGTTAGAGTTTGCATGGGAACCGCATGTCATCTAGCAGGGGGAAAACTTATCCTAGAAGCTTTAGAAAGGGAGCTTGGCATTAAGGTGGGAGAAACTAGGGAGGATGGGGAATTCAGCCTAGAGCGAGTTGCTTGCGTTGGTTGCTGCATGCTGGCTCCGGTAATGATAGTAGGGGATGGAATTCATCCTAGGATGACGCCTTTCAAGGCAGAGGAAGCCTTAATACCCTACAGGCAAAAATCCGATGGGGCAAGCTCAAGTGAAGAGCAAGCTGGGGCACAGTAGGAAAGCGTAGTGAATGACGTTTCAGGAAATCCAGAACCGGGCGAAATCCGAATGGGAGAACCTTCAGAATAACGCCTATATCCTCATTGGCACAGCCACTTGTGGTAGGGCGGCTGGTGCTTTAAGCACCCTTGAGGCTTTCCAACAAGAGTTATCGCGGCGGAATATCGAGGTTAAGACCATCCAAGTTGGATGTATGGGGCTGTGCCATGCTGAGCCATTGGTCACTATATCCAAGCCTGATTCTTTCCGCGTCGTCTACGGGAACGTGACCTCCGAGCTTGTTCCCCGCCTGGTAGAAGGCTACATTGTGGGAGATGACCCCTGCCTTGAGCTTGCACTGGGTACCCTGGAGGGAGGCCAGGGAGAAGCCCCCTATATTCCGGAACTTCCTAGGTTTGAACACGAGCTCCGCCTTGTGTTCCGCCGCTGCGGCTACATCGACCCGGTGAATATAAATCATTACATCGCCAATGGTGGATATAGCAGCTTGGAAAAGGCATTAAGGAGGCAACCCGAAGAGATAATTGAGGAGGTAAAAAACTCAGAGTTGCGGGGGCGAGGTGGGGCTGGATTTCCTACTGGGCTGAAGTGGGAGTTTTGCCACAGCGCTAAAGGAGATCCGAAGTATGTGGTGTGTAATGCTGATGAGGGAGATCCAGGCGCATTTATGGACCGAGTTGTCTTGGAAAGTGACCCTCAGCAAGTTATCGAGGGAATGATTATTGGGGCTTATGTCATAAGTGCTAAGCAGGGTTACATCTATGTCCGTGTCGAGTATCCTTTAGCCGTTGAGCGGGTAAAGATTGCCTTAAAGCAAGCAGAGGAACTGGGTCTCTTGGGAGATAATATCCTAGAAAGCGGTTTTGGTTTCCATATAGAGCTAGCCATGGGAGCTGGTGCTTTCGTCTCTGGCGAGGAGACGGCACTCATGGCGGCTGTGGAAGGAGAGATGAGCACGCCCAGGCCGAGACCTCCTTATCCTGCTCAGGCGGGCTTATGGGGTAAACCTACATTGCTGAATAACGTGAAAACTTTCGCCAACGTCCCGTTGATAATCGAGCGGGGGGCAGATTGGTTTTCCTCGATTGGCACTGAGGGAAGCAAGGGAACAGCGGTGTTCACCCTGGCAGGCAAGGTTAACAATAAAGGATTGACCGAAGTGCCTATGGGAACAACGTTCCGTGAGATCATTTATGACATCGGTGGGGGAATCCCCGAATCCAAGTCATTTAAGGCAATACAGATTGGTGGTCCCTCAGGAGGCTGTATCCCAGCAAGCTTGCTTGATACTCCCATCGACTATGACTCCCTTCGTCAAGCTGGCTCCATGATGGGCTCGGGGGGACTAATTGTAATGGATGAGGATAACTGCATGGTTGATGCTGCAAGGTTTTTCTTGGATTTCACCACAAAGGAGTCCTGTGGCAAATGCACCATGTGTCGTCTAGGAACCTTGCAAATGCACCAAATTCTTGAGGCTATTGTAGCCGGCAGAGCTGAACCTGAAGACCTTAACCTCCTCTTTGAATTAGCTGAAGACGTCAAAGCAGGGTCGCTTTGTGCCTTAGGAGGAACAGCCCCAAATCCCATTCTTACTACTCTACGTTACTTCCGAGATGAGTATGAAGCACATGTAATGGAAAAGCGCTGTCCTGCCAAGGTATGTCCTGAGCTCACCGCCTACTATATCCTTCCCGACAAGTGTGAAAGAAGCTGTGAGCATTGCGTGCTTACCTGTCCTACCGAGGCTGTTAAAGGCGAAAAAGGGGAGATAAAGGTTATTGATCAAGAGAAATGCGTTAATTGCGGCACTTGCCTGGATGTCTGCCCTCCTGAGTATGATGCGGTAGTGAAGCTATCGCCTATTAGCCAACTCCCCCCGGAAGATGCAGCAGCTAAAGAAAGGGGCATAGCGCAGCGAGCACAACAGGTCGTATAGTGGTTAGGAAAATTGTTTCCACAGGAAGAGGAGGAGCCGGGAAATCAACTTTCGTCGCTCTTGTTAGCAAGTACCTGAAACCTCCAACATTGCTCATTGACCTTGATCCCGATCTCAGCCTCGCCGATATGCTTGGACTGGATTTTCAAAGGGAAGGGAAAAGGACTGTTTGCGAAGCGCTTTACGATGTCATTGAGAAAAGAAAAAGTAACATAAGCCCCACGATTACGACACATGATTCAATGGAATCTTTGCTATGGAGCGATTGTTTATACGAAGGAAAGAAAATTGACCTGATCAGCCTAGGAACAAAACTTACCGAAGGCTGTCTTTGTGCTGCAGATGAACTGCTCAGGAAAACAATTCCTAGGCTGGCTAAGAACTATACCAACGTGCTAATAGACTCACCAGCTGGGGTGGAACATCTGAATCGAAACATAGTGTCAGACATAAATGACCTCTTTGTCCTATGCGATCCCTCTGACAAATCTTTGAAGCACATACCAAGGATCAAAGAAATTATCAAGCAAGTAGGAATTAGATACGGTCACTTCTACCTGGTGGCAAACTATGAGTGCACCGAAGAGGCAGAGAGGTATCTACAGAATACAGGTGAAATCTACCTGGGCAGAATAGACTACGACGCTCGTTTGCAGCAGTACAACTTGGAGGGCAAATCTCTTCTCGAGTTGCCAGAGGATTCAGTTGCTTGTTTGTCTGTGAGAAGGATTCTGACGAAGGCAGGTTATCAAATCGGATCTTAATTTGGCTATGGGAAGAGTAATTGTTTCCACAGGGAGAGGAGGAGCAGGGAAATCGACTTTTGTGGCTTTGGCTAGCAAGTATTTGAATTCGCCGAAGCTGCTGATAGACCTCGACCCTGATGAGAGTCTAGCTGACATGCTTGGAGTAGATTTGAACGAGAAAGGCAAAAAGACCATCTCAAGCGCACTCTACGACGCTATAGAGGAGAACAAAGGGGTCGGTCGCTCGGGCTACAATCTCCTATCCGAGGTACTGCAACCTGTTTTGTACCGAGGGGCAGAATTTGACCTTATCGCCCTGGGAACGAAGTTCACCGTGGGTTGTTATTGTGCTCCAGACGCAGTGCTCAAAGACTTCATCCCCACTCTGGTTAAAGATTATGACGAGGTACTAGTAGACGCACCTGCGGGGTTGGAGCACTTCAATCGCAAGGTGGTGGTAGATATAGATGACCTGTTCGTAGTTCTGGATCCATCCGAGAAGTCCATCAAGCATATAGAAAGAGTCAAAGATATTACCAGGGAACTGAAGGTTGGTTACAATCATCTGTACCTGATAGGGAACTACAGATTTACTGAGGAAACGGAAGAGTATTTACGAAGTGCGGGAGAAGCCTATCTAGGGAAGATAGACTACGATCCTAATGTCAAACGATATAATCTGGAAGGGAGATCTCTTCTTGAGTTGCCTGGGGATTCTCCCGCTGCCCTTTCTGTAAAGAGGATTCTAGCGAAGGCAGGCTATAGAATTACGGATGGGAATCTTGCTAGTGAGTCGAGCCAGAAAATAGCCAAGAGTTCACCTTTACGGGAGACTAGGAGGTGAATGACAAACTTATGTCCGAAAAAGAAGAGGCGATTGGTGGTTTTGGGCTTTCACTTTCAGCTACAATCCCTCAAGACGCCTATATTGCTGATTTGGAGATAATAGTAACACCGCTGGCGGAGCTCCCCTGGGATTCCCCTCTTCCAGCCAAGGTGAAAGGAGTAGCGAACTTGCTTCAACTATAACAGAAGTGCATATTTGCTATATTGATAGGCTTCGGCCTAAGAGGTTAAAATTGTGTGCTTAGCAATAAATAAGCCGGGGATTAGGGACTTGTACAGGAGGTGACAACGATGGTATCAGCTGAGATGTTAGCAGGTTTTCAATCGTTTGAAGGGTTGGAGGAAAGCGAGCTAGTGGAGATAGCTAGACTTTGCCACCAGCGAAGTTACGAGAAAGATTCAGTCATTTTTACATCGGGGGGCTCAGCTGCAGGCATTTACCTTCTCAAAGATGGTGAAGTTCACATACAGGTTGAACTCGTCATCTATGACCTGGAGGCCAGAGCAACCATCTACACAGTGAGAAAGGGTGAGACCTTCGGCTGGTCAGCCTTGGTACCACCACATAAGTTCACAGCATCAGCTAGATGCGGGCAAAACTCTGAAGTCCTCACCATAGATGGCCAAGACTTGATGAACATCTTGAACAAGAATAACCATATAGGCTATCTGGTCATGAGGAACCTCAGCAACGTGATAAGTGCGAGGTTGGCTGCAACCATGGTAGCACTGAGACACCAGGTCCAGAGAGCCTCGGCCAGCAGGGTGTAAACATATTTGGTGCGCCCCGAGGCTAAAAGGGGAAAGCCTTTATCGGCTGTGGAGGAGGCGCCGCAATCATCCATAGAGGCGGCGGAAGAAGCGTGGACCAGGTGCGAGCAAATCTGGGAAGGTAAGCTAGATATTGAAACGTAATAGGGAGACGGTGGATGAAAGTAAAGGAACGTTTGACTGAAATTCTGGCGCCGTACAAAGAGAAGAAAGGTGCCCTGATACCTGTCCTGCAGCAAGTCCAAGGTGAACTGGGCTATCTCCCCAAGGAAGCAGTATCTGAAATCGCCCGCTTCTTGGGTACCTCAGAGAGCGAGGTTTTTGGTGTGGCTAGCTTCTATGCTCAGTTTCGCTTTACTAGAGCTGGGAGGCACATTGTAAAAGTATGTCTGGGCACTTCTTGCTATGTGCGGGGTGGAGCGCGTGTCATGGAAACGGTAGAGAAAGAACTTGGCATTAGGCAAGGAGAGACTAGAACCGACTATGAATTCAGTTTAGAGAGGGTTGCTTGCTTTGGTTGCTGCGCTTTGTCTCCAGTAATGGTGGTCGACAACGGTGTTTATAGCAGGATGACTCCGACAAAGGCAAAGCAAGTCTTGTCCTCTTATTATTAGCTTTGGAGGCTGGGATGACCTTTGAAGAGATTCAGAGTCGAGCCGAATTGGAGTGGGAAACCTTAGCGCATAGTGAAAAGCCCCGCATCCTCGTTGGCGCTGCCACCTGTGGTCGCTCAGCGGGTGCGCTAAACGTGCTCCAGACTATTAATGATGAGCTAGCCAAGCGTAGTATTGATGCTATTGTGATACAGGTGGGATGTATCGGGCTATGTTATCTTGAGCCTTTGGTTGATATCATCAAGCCAGGTCGTCCTCGCATTTGCTATGGCAATATCACCCCCGAAATCGCACCTGAACTTGTGGAAGACTACCTAATTAAGGACGATGCTCGCCCTGATTTAGCCCTGGGGACGATAGGTGATGGGGACATTAATGGCGTTCCCAGATTCTTTGATTTGCCCATGCTCAAACCACAGGTTCGCATCATTCTGAGAAATTGTGGGACTATTGATCCCGAAAATATTAATCACTATATTGCCAATGGTGGTTATAATGGATTTGCTCGAGCGCTTGAGATGAGCCCAGAGGAAGTCATAGAAGAGATTAAGCGGTCAGGGCTTAGGGGACGAGGTGGTGCTGGCTTCCCTACAGGGCTGAAGTGGGAGTTCTGCCGTAAATCTCCTGGCAGGGGAAAATACCTCGTTTGCAATGCTGATGAAGGAGATCCGGGAGCCTTCATGAATCGGTCCGTTTTGGAAGGAGATCCACATGCTGTGCTGGAGGGCATGCTTATCGCTGCCTACGCTATAGGGGCAACACACGGCTATATCTATTGCCGCGCCGAATACCCACTGGCACTGGAACGATTGAATATCGCCCTGGCTACGATGAAGGAGTACGGCCTTCTGGGGGAAAGCATCCTTGGTTCGAGCTTCAATTTCAACATAGAAATCAAAGAGGGAGCAGGAGCTTTCGTCTGCGGCGAAGAGACGGCATTGATGGCTTCTATCGAGGGCAAAAGGGGCATGCCTCGTCCTCGTCCTCCCTTCCCCGCTCAATCCGGCATCTGGGGTAAACCAACCAACATCAACAATGTAGAGACCCTTGCCGCTGTGGCGGCGATTCTGCAAAGAGGCGCAGATTGGTATGCCCAATACGGAACGGAGAGGAGCAAGGGAACAAAGACCTTTGCTTTAGCCGGAAAGATAAAGCGCACCGGACTCATCGAAGTTCCCTTAGGCATCACCCTTCGTGAGATCATCTATGATATTGGTGGCGGTATTGCTGACGATAAGCCGTTTAAGGCAGTGCAGACTGGCGGTCCTTCAGGAGGTTGTCTTTCTGCTGACCAGCTTGATCTCCCTGTAGACTATGAGACCTTGACTAGGGCCGGTTCCATCATGGGCTCAGGTGGCATGATCGTTGCTGACGAGGATACTTGCATCGTTGATTTTGCCAAGTTTTTCCTCACCTTCACTCAAGCCGAATCCTGTGGAAAATGTGTCCCCTGCCGAGTGGGCACAAGGCAGATGCTAGATATCTTGGAACGCATAACCCGTGGAGAGGGGCAAGATGACGACATCGATAAACTACAGCAGCTTGCTGAAACGGTCAAGGATGGCTCGCTCTGTGCTTTGGGGAGAACGGCGCCTAATCCTGTCCTGACTACTCTCCGCTACTTTCATGATGAATATGAAGCTCACATCAAGAGAAAGAAATGTCCCGCTGCAGTCTGTAAAGGGCTGGTTAAAGCTCCCTGCAGCCATACCTGTCCTGCTGGGGTGGATGTACCCCGCTACCTCCGCTTCATTGGCCAAGGTAAGTTTGACGAGGCATTGGCTGTAGTTCGGGAGAAAATCCCTTTTCCCTCAGTCTGTGGGCGTGTCTGCCCTCATCCCTGTGAAGCCAAGTGCAGGCGAGGGGAGGTGGACGAACCAATTGCCATTAGAGCACTCAAGCGCTTTGCCGCTGAAAGGGGGAACGGACTCTGGAAAGTCAAAGCAAGAATGGCTCTGGCTACAGGTAAGCGAGTGGTCATCATTGGCTCTGGGCCAGCAGGACTGACCGCAGCCTACTACTTGGCGAAACGAGGGCATAGTGTCACTGTGCTCGAGGCGCTCCCTGAGCCAGGTGGCATGATGAGGTACGGCATTCCTGAGTATCGTTTGCCCAGAGAAGTATTGGCCGAAGAGATTGAGGAGATAAAGGGTGTTGGCGTCAACATAGAGCTGAATACTAAAGCAAGCTCTTTGGACGAACTTTTCGCCCAAGGCTATAACGCCATTTTCCTCGCTATCGGTGCTCACCAAGGGGCTAAGCTTAACATAAAGGGGGAGGATAGCCCTGAGGTTATCGAGGCTGTGTCCTTCCTCAGGGAGATAAATATGGGGAATGAGATCAAGGTAGGCGGCAGGGTCGCTGTCATTGGCGGAGGCAATGCCGCCATAGATGCCTCTCGCAGTGCTCTTCGTCTTGGTGGCAGAGAGGTAACCATTGTCTATCGCCGAAGCAGAACTGAGATGCCAGCAAGCGAGGAAGAGATAGAGGAGGCGATACATGAAGGGATAAGGATAGATTTCCTTGCCGCCCCAACTAGAATAGAGAGAAAAGATGCTGCGGTGGAGCTCATATGCATTCGCATGGAGTTGGGGGCAGTGGATGCCAGCGGTAGAAGGCGGCCAGTGCCAATCGAAGGCAGCGAATCTAGTTCGATCTTTGATACTGTGATTGCTGCCATCGGTCAGCTGCCAAAGGCTCCAGAGCAATTTGGGCTTCCTCTGGGAAAGGGAAATGTGTTCCAAGTTGACCCTTATACCTTAGCTACAGGCAGGGATGGGGTCTTTGCTGGCGGCGACGCCGTCACTGGACCAGCCACGGTCATCGAGGCTATCGCTGCCGGAAGGCAGGCGGCAACCTCGATTGATAAATACTTGGGCGGCAGCGGAGTTATAGACGAAACGCTGGCATCGCCTGAGGAACTAGAGGCGCTGCCCGACATTGAGGAGGGGGAGAGGCATCGCAGCCCAATACCCACTCTGCCTTTAAACGACCGACTTGGTAGCTTTGCTGAGGTGGAGCTTGGACTCAGCGAAGAGATAGCCACTGCGGAGGCAAGACGGTGCTTAAGGTGCGATTTGGAGGAGCGGGAGTAAGTTTGATTACGAGCAGGTGAGCATGGATACTGTTACTTTGATTATTGACGGTAAGGAAGTAAAAGCGAGAAAGGGAACCACAGTTTTAGACGCAGCTCTAGAAGCGGACATTTATATTCCTACACTTTGCTACCACCCAGACCTAACTCCCTTTGGTGCCTGCCGCCTGTGCATCGTGGAGATCGAAGGGATGGTCGGCTTTCCCCCGGCATGCACTACCCCGGCGGCTGAAGGAATGACAGTCCATACCAATACCGAAAAGTTGCAGGAGCTTCGCCGCAATATAATGGAGCTGATTTTGAGCGAACATCCGTATTCCTGCCTCACCTGCTCCAAAAACCTAAATTGCGAATTGCAGAGGGTTGCTCGCTATATCGGACTGGAAAAAGTAACTCTCCCTTATACCAGTAAGGAACTCCCCATTGATAGGGAAAACCCGTTCTTCGACCGAGATTATAACTTGTGCATTCTTTGTGGTCGCTGCGTCCGCATGTGCCAAGAGGTACGCAAGGTGGGAGCCATCTCCTTTATCTATCGAGGGAGTAAGGCTTTGATAGGTACTGCCTTCGATCGCCCGCTACAGGAAGTGAGCTGCGAATTCTGCGGCGCTTGCATTGATGCTTGCCCTACTGGAGCCCTGACGGAGAGAACCAATAAGTGGGAGGGTTTGCCTGACCGTGAAGTAGTCACTATTTGCCCATATTGTGGTGTTGGCTGCCAACTCAAGCTCAAGGTCAAGGATGAGAGAATAATGACTACCGTCCCCGCTCCAGACGGCGTGACCAATCATGGTCAAGCATGTGTCAAGGGCCGTTTCGGTATCGCTGAATTTGTCCATCACCCCCAGCGTTTGACTTCTCCCTTAATAAGACAGAACGGGGAGTTGAAAGAGGCATCTTGGGAGGAAGCGGTAGGGCTGGTGGCCAGGAAACTGAGAACTTATAAAGCAGAGGAAGTAGGGTTAATTGCCTCAGCCAAGTGCACCAACGAGGAGAATTATGTCATGCAAAAACTTGCTCGAGCGGTGCTGGGCAGCAACAACGTTGATCACTGTGCCCGACTATGTCATGCTCCCACTGTGACCGGCCTCGTTCAAAGCTTTGGTAGCGGAGCTATGACTAATTCCATCAACGAAATTGGCCACGCCGCTTGCATTCTTGCTATCGGCACTAACACTACGGAAAATCACCCAGTGATCGGGCTTGAAGTGAAGAAAGCAGTAGATAGGGGGGCAGAACTCATCGTAGCGAATCCTCGCGAAATTGACCTCTGCCGCTTTGCCAGCCTCTGGCTACGGCATAGCCCGGGCACAGATGTTGCCTTGCTCATGGGTATGATGCGGGTTACAGTGGACGAGGAATTGTTCGACTCAGCGTTTATCAGAGAGAGATGTGAAAACTTCGATGCTTTTAAGGAATCGTTAAGAAACTTTGACCTTGATTTTGTCGAGCAGGTCACCAGAGTGCCGCAGGACGAGATAGCAGAAGCTGCCCGCACGTATGCTACTAATAGTCCTGCCATGCTGCTCTACGCCATGGGTATCACCCAGCATTCCCATGGCACCGACAATGTGGTGGCTACAGCCAACCTGGCAATGCTAACTGGAAACATAGGCAAGCCCTCAGCCGGGGTCAATCCGCTCAGAGGCCAGAACAATGTGCAAGGTGCTTGCGATATGGGTGCTCTGCCCAATGTTTACAGCGGCTATCAGGCAGTAGCTGATCCGGCTGTTAGAGAGAGGTTTGAGATTGCCTGGGGCTGCTCATTACCTTCATCTCCAGGGCTAACCTTGGTTGAGATGCTTGAAGCTGCATATCGGAATGAGATAAAGGCGCTTTACCTCATTGGCGAGAATCCGGCAATGAGCGACCCTGATCTTGGACATATTCGAGAAGCACTAGCTAGAGTCGAATTTCTTGTTGTTCAAGATGTTTTCCTTTCGGAGACCGCAGAGTTTGCCCATGTTGTTTTGCCAGCGGCAAGTTTTGCTGAGAAGGACGGTACCTTCACCAACACTGAGCGGCGAGTGCAACGAGTAAGGAGGGCTATTGAGCCAATTGGGGATTCTAAGCCGGATTGGTGGATCGTCTGCCAGCTAGCCAAGAGGTTAGGAGCTAGAGGGTTTGACTATAGCCACCCGCTTGACATAATGGAGGAAATCCGCCATCTCACTCCCAGCTATGGTGGCATAAGTTACCAGAGGTTAGAGGCCGGTGGACTCCAATGGCCCTGCCGTACTGATGACCATCCAGGTACACCGGTACTGCATGTGAATACTTTTGCCAGGGGGAAAGGTAGATTCATCCCACTGGAATATATCCCCCCTGCGGAGCTGGCAGACGAAGACTATCCTTTGATTCTCACCACAGGCCGTAGTCTGTACCACTTTCATAGCGGGACAATGACTCGGAAAGTAGCTGGCCTCAATATCATAGAGCCTGAAGGTACAGTGGAAATTAGCCCCAGCGATGCTTCACGGCTCAGCGTAGCCCAGGGGGACAGGGTTAGAATCAGCTCTCGGCGTGGTGAAATCATCGCTAAAGCCAAAGTAACTGAGGCATCGCCTCCTGGAGTGGTGTTTATGACCTTCCATTTCGCCGAAAGTCCCGCCAATATCCTTACCAACCCTAAGCTAGACCCAATGTCCAAGATTCCTGAACTCAAAGTCTCAGCAGTCAGGGTAGAAAGACTGTGAGGACTTTGCAAGAGATATTAGCTGCGAGCACCAGGCTTCTCAGGTCAAATCTTCAGGGGCGGGGGCAAAGGCCGGCTGCGCTACAGATTCTTGGAATAGTCTCCTCTCGCTGAAGGGTCATGATGTGGATGCCCGCTACCCCTTCTACCTCTTTCAGTTGATTTATTGTGGCGATAGCGATTTTTGTCCCTTCCGTTGCCATTTCTTCTTTCGTGCGAGCCTTTAGGAGGCGTTCAATAATTTCATCTGGGACGTCAGTATTGGGGACTTTTGTCTTCATATACCTTGCTGCTGCTAGGGATGTTATGGGACTGATTCCAGCAAGGATTTTAACCTTCCTATCTAGTCCCTCTTCTTGAACAAGCTCCATCCATTTCTTAAATCTCTCAATGTTATAAACAGGCTGCGTCTGGACAAAATCTGCCCCGACAGCAACCTTATCCCTCAGGCGAATCACTTCGTCCTCTAGGGATTCGGCAAAGGGGTTTGCTCCTGCCCCAATGAAAAGTCGTGGCTCTCTTCCAGCTATTGGCTGTCCATTTTCAAACTCTTTCTCATCCCGGAGTCGTTTGACCATCCTGATAAGCTGGATGGAATCGAGGTCGAAGACGGGCTTTGCCTCAGGACAATTTCCGAAAGAAACAGGATCCCCGGAGAGACAAAGTATGTTATTCACGCCAAACGCGGAGATGCCCAACACATCCATTTGGAGAGCAATTCGATTTCTGTCACGACAAGTCATTTGCGCTATGGGATCAAGACCCTCTTGTTTGCCTATAAGGCAGGCTGCCCAGCTTGCCATCGCTACCACCGCTGACTCTCCATCTGGGACATTAAAAGCATCAACATAGCCCTTAATCAGATTGAATTTTTCCCTTATCGCCTCGGTCTCCGTATTCTGAGGGGGACCAACTTGAGCAGTTACGGCAAAACATCCTGTTCCAAGTATCCTCTCCAGGTTGCTTTTCGTCTTCATTTTGAACCCTGTAGCAAATATCTTATCATGGTTTGCTGAAATTGATATACCTCGTTGCCAGCTTTCTGGAAACGATTAAACCACCAGTATTTGCAGAAATCCTTAGAAGTACTTATAATGTAAACCCTTGAAGTGAAAGCAGTAACCGGGTTGGGCTCAGGCAAGGAAATACTAAAAGAATCAGACCTGTTCCGCGGTCTGAGCGACGATGAACTAGATAAGCTGCCACCGCTTTGCCAGGAAGAAGTTTATGAGGCTGGGGTGGTTGTTTTCCTTGAAGGCGGCTGCTGCCATGCTATGTATATTGTGGAATCGGGCAAGGTGGCTCTGGAAATGAACCTTCATATTGGTCGGGTGGCAGAGGAAAGTGCGACGATTGACGTAATAACTAAAGGTGGCTGCTTGTGTTGCTCAGGGCTGATAGATCCTTGTATCCTTACTGCCACAGGCCGGACTCTTGAGACAACCAGGGTTGTTGTCTTAGATACGGCAGAGCTTATAGGCTTGCTCCAAGAGAACCCTGAAATAGGATGTAAGGTGATGAATAACCTGGCCAAGATAGTTTCTTCAAGGCTTAAACACATTAGGGATACGATGGGACGTATTCTGTCCGTTATTTTCCACGACCTAAAGGCTCCCTTGGCTGCGGTGGAAAGCTATAATCGGCTGTTGCTTGGTGAGTTCGCCGGAGAATTGAATGAGGAGCAAACGAACATAGTGAAAAGAAGTAGCAAGAGACTCTCTGATCTTCTAAATTTGGTGAGTAACATCATCGATTTTTCCCGAGTTGGTTTCGGGGACTTGAGGATGGAGAGAATTCCTGTGGGAAAAGTGATAGAAGATTGCATTGAAGCTATGCGCCCCTTAGCTGAGGAAAAGGGACTGCAACTGGTTGCTGAAGTATCTCCAGAACTCCCCGCTGTTCTCGGAGTTCAAGAGCGGCTTAAGCAGGTAGTTACCAACCTGTTGTCCAATGCCATTAAATTTACTCCTCACGGAGTAGTAACGGTTAAGGCGAGGGATGGTGCGGATGGCATACAGGTAGAGGTGGCGGATACCGGGATTGGTATTCCTGCCGAGGAATTGCCTAGGATATTTGATGGCTTCTATCGAGGTCTTGACATGGCTGAAAGGGGGGCTGGCCTAGGGCTTTCCATAACTAAGCAAATAGTTGAGGCCCACCGTGGTAGGATATGGGTGGTTAGCCCCTGTCCTGAAACCGGGAAGGGAAGCAAATTTGCCTTCACTTTGCCAAGGACTTGAAAAGGTGAGGGAAAGGAGTGAGCGGATTAGGCGATTATTAGAACCAGTCGCCGGAGTAAGGTAGATGGCTAAGATTCTGGTAGTAGATGATGACCCTGACATGCGGCTGGCAATTGGTAGCGTGCTAAAGTCGCGTTCCTATGAGATAGTTGAGGCTCGCGATGGAGAGGAGGCTCTAGCTAGGCTGAATGAAGAAAAGCCAGACTTAATGCTCCTAGACCTTCTGCTGCCAAAGATGGATGGTTTTGCTGTTGTCAAGGAGCTCAAGAACACCCAGGAGAGGTATCCCAGCGTACCTATACTAATCATAAGCTCGGTAAGGGAGGAAGCCAGTCACCGGCGCTATGAGCTAGAGGTAGGTCATAAACTCAATATTGATGAGTATATTGAAAAACCCATTGAGCCGTTTATTCTACTGGAGCGTGTAGAGAGGCTTTTGTCTAAAGGAGGAAAAGATGCAAAAACAAACCAAGATACTGGTCATTGATGACGACCCCGATTTGCAGGCAGCAGTGAAGAAGGTGCTTGAAAGTAAGTCCTACGAAGTGGCTGCTGCGCTCAACGGAGACGAAGGTTTGCGGAAGGTAGTGGATGAAAGGCCCGATCTAATCATTCTAGACGTAGTGATGCCAGGTAAGAGTGGATTCGAGGTTTGCAAAGAACTCAAGACTGACCCAAAATATTACTTCTTCTCTCACATCCCTGTGCTGATGCTAACCGTTTATCCTGACGACAGAGAAAAGATGCACCTCTCTATGCGAGAGGGGATGACGATGGAGGCGGAAGACTACCTGCACAAGCCATTTGATCCTGACGAACTGCTAAACCGAGTGGAGGAATTGCTAGAAAAGAAAGAAAACTAGATAGTGAATAAGTCAGTTGCAGTTATTGGCGGCGGCATAAGCGGAATAACTTCAGCATTAGAATTAGCCAATAGCGGCTTTAGAGTATACTTAATAGAGAGAGAAGCAGCAATTGGAGGGCAAGCTGCTTCTTTTTGTTGCAAGGCAACAGAGATCTGCACAAAGTGCTCAGTCTGCTTAATACCCCAAAAACTCAATAAGGTCGCAGTTCATTCCAAAATCTCGATCCTGACTGATTCGACAGTGGCAGGCTTAAGCGGCAAAGCCGGATATTTTGAGGTCGAAGTGCTTCGAAAACCTCAATATATTGCTCCAGAGAGATGTGTTGCTTGTGGAATATGTGCCCGAGTCTGTCCTACTGAACCTAAGGCAATCCGTTCTCCTTCCCCGGATGCAATCCCTTATTGTTATGTCATCGATGAAAGTCGATGTCTTCGCCTTAGAGGTGAAAAGTGCAACCTCTGTCGGGGAACGTGTCCCACAAACGGCATAGATTTTGACCGGGAGCCAGAAAGGAAGGAGCTAAGCGTCAGTGCTATCATCGTTGCTACCGGATTCGAGGTTTTCAATGCTCGAGAAATGGGCTCCTTGGGCTATAGTAGATATCCTAACGTTCTGACTGGCCTTGACCTTGAGAGGATGTTCAATCGGTGGGGCTTTCTTAGACTTCCCTCCAATGGGAAAGAGCCTCGAAAAGTCGCCTTCATCCAGTGTGTAGGCTCAAGGGATGAAACTCGTGGCTATTGTTCCCAGGTATGCTGCAAGTATGCCATGAGGTTTGCTCGGCTTATCAAATATCAAAACCCAAATACTGAGGTGACCATCTTTTATATTGACCTTCAGACTGCTGGAAAGGGCTTTGCCGAGTTTTATGAAGAGTGTCGAGGGAATATTCAATTTATTCGAGGAGTGCCAGTGGAAATTCTGGAGACCTCCGGGGAACTCGAGGTAAGGTTTGAGAATATTCTAGAAGGGAAGGTTGAACGAGAAACCTTTGACCTTGTAACCCTTTCGGTGGGCATCACCCCCAGGAAAGACTCCTGGAATCTGGCGAGAGTCTTGGGAATAAATTTGGGAGACCATGGCTTCTTCGATACCAAGGAGCCGTTTAATTCCATAGAGACGAATGTTGAGGGGATTTTCCTTGCCGGAACTTGTCAGGGTCCTAAAGACATCCCTGATTCTATTGCTCATGGAGTGGCTGCGGCAGAGGGAGCAATGGGGGTTCTAGAGAAATGCAAGTAAAGATGGGCATCTTCCTATGCGATTGCGGGGGGAGTCTAAAGAACATAGATTTTCCCAAAATTAGCGGAGATTTAGAGAAACTTGAAGACGTTGCCTTTATAGACATAAGCCATAGCTTGTGCCTTGAAGAAGGAGAGAAGGCGATAACTTCCAGAATCCTGAGTGAGAACATAAATAGAGTAGTAATCGCTGCTTGCTCACCGGAGTTACGTGAGCACAAATTTGTCAGACTTCTAGAAGGGCTTAGATTTAACCCCAGTCTTCTTTCCTTGGCAAACATCAGGGAACAATGTTCTTGGACTCGTGAAGGCGATGTCACTGAGAAGGCGACGGAACTTATAAGAATGGCTATGGGTAAAGCTCGGTTGCTTCAGCCTGTGGAAAGAGAGAGCGTTTCAGTAAACAAAGAAGTACTAGTGCTGGGCGGAGGATTCTCTGGGATGAAATCGGCTCTTGAGCTTTCCCGGCTTGGAATCAGGACAACCATAGTGGAAGGGAAGTCAACCTTGGGGGGCAAGCTTAAGGAGGTTGAGGGCTTCTACGGACTTAAAACAAGCCCGAAACAGATGCTTGACTCGATGATAACGGCGATAGAGAAAGATAATAATATCGAGGTTCTAACCTCTGCTGAAGTTACAAGGGTGCGAGGGGAGGTGGGGGATTTTGACATAACAATAAGAGGAGGGAGAAAAGAATTCTCCCTGAGCTTTGGCGCTATCATCTTTGCCACCGGATATAGAACTGAAATTTTGCCGCAAGACTTTGAGCTTAAACCCGGAGGTAATATCATCTCACAGCTAGACCTTGTTGAGATGCTGCGAGCTCCAGAGAAGTTGAAACGAAGACCTGAGACTATAGGCTTTATTCTCGATGTCTGTGATGAGAATTCACGCCTCCCTACCCTCTCCAGTCTCAACAATGCCTTGGCGGTTAGAGAGAAACTAGGAAGTGAAGTCTACGTGTTCTGTAAGAATCTGAAGGTAGATAGTGAAGGGGCGGAGGAGCTTTACCGAGAGGCGCGCAATCGCGGAGTAGTGTTTTTGAAATTTGACGAACCACCACAGATATACTGTGAGGATGGCCGAGTGGCCATCGAGGCAAAGGATGTTCTTTTGGGTGAAGAGGTGGTGCTCCCCTGTGACCTCTTGGTGGCTGAGGAAAGAGCTTTGCCCCCAGAAGGAACCAAAGGCTTAAGCTCTATGCTAAATATAGGGACCGACTTCCAAGGCTTCTATCAGGATGAAAATGTGCATCTTTATTCAGCGGCATCAGCTAGGAAAGGGATGTTTTTTGTCGGAGGCTGCCGCGGGAATCTGGATCTCCGTCGAGCTTTGACCGATATTGCATCTGCGGTGATGGGCAGCTATTCGCTTTTGGCTCTGGGGGAGGCAGTGGTCGAGGTGGAGAAAGTAAGGGTCGACCCGGAAAAGTGTCGGGCGTGCCTGACCTGCATCCGTGTATGTCCCCACGGTGCAGTTCAGTTAGTTCGGTTGGATACTGAGAAGGAGGTAGCTCAGATTTACGATCTGGCTTGTGATGGATGTGGCATCTGCTCTGCCTTATGTCCGGCAAAGGCAATAGATTTTAAAGGCTATGCCGATGAACAAATCCTTGCTGAAGTTGAAGCAATGGGAGAAACTAATGAACGTAGATAATAACAAGATTGTTGCTTTTTGCTGTGCGAACTCAGCTTATCAGGCAGCGGACAAGGCGGGAAAGATGAGGCTTTGTTATCCAGATAATGTCAGGATCATTCGAGTCCCTTGTGCTGGAAGGGTGGATGTTGTTCATATTCTTAAAGCCTTTGAGAAAGGCGCCGCTGGGGTACTGGTGATGGGTTGTCAGGAGGGTGCCTGCCAGCATCTTACAGGCAACACTCGAGCGAAGGAAAGGCTAAAGTATGCCGGCGATTTGCTCAAAGAAGTAGGAATAGATAGAGAGCGAGTTAAAATGGTCAATCTTGCCCCAGACATGGCTCAAAAGTTCATCTGTGAGATTGAGGTGATGATGGAGAAGATAAAGGAGGCGTGAGGAATGATAATTGCTGAAAGGAAGCCTTTCGAGGAAATCAAGAACATGATTGTTGGTTATAAGAGAATCCTGGTGGTAGGGTGCAGGACTTGTGTCACTATCTGCTGGGCTGGTGGGGAAAAGGAGGTGGGAATACTTTCCTCCCAACTGAGGCTCCAATCGAGCAGGAACGGAGATGAGCTTTCTATTTTGGAAGCCACTGTCGAAAGGCAGTGTGAAAAGGAGATGGTGACCCAGGAACTTGGAGATAAGGTACAGGATATAGAGGCGATTCTCTCTATGGGCTGTGGAGTCGGGGTGCAGACCATAGCCGAGATATATGAAGAAAAGCCTGTTTTCCCGGCACTTAATACTACATTTGTAGGGATGCCTGAAAAGGAAGGGCTATGGATTGAGACGTGCGGAGCGTGCGGGGATTGCTTTTTGGACAGAACAGGGGGAATCTGCCCAGTTGTGCGCTGCGCCAAGGGGCTGCTCAATGGGCCTTGTGGCGGCACAAGAAGGGGTGGGAAGTGCGAGATAGATCCAGAGAAAGACTGTGCGTGGGTTCTTATTTACCGAAGGCTGGAAAAGCAAGGCAGGCTTGACCTAATGAGGAAATACTACGAGGCTAAGAACTATAGGAAAGTGAAAAGACCTGGGAAAATCGAAGCCTTGGAAGCTTGAATCATAGGGGGTGGAAAATGGCAAAGCCCTTTAGGGAAACGCTAAAAAAGAAGGATTTCATTGTAACCGCCGAGGCGGGTCCAGTGAAAGGCTCCAATGTGACAAATATGATCGAGCATATTGAACTTCTTAAAGACAAGGTGGATGGCCTAAATGTAACTGATAATCAAAGTGCTGTCATGAGGTATCCCTCGCTTGGGACTTGCCTTCTCGTCAAAGAGCATGGCGGAGAGCCAATTCTCCAAATCACATGCAGGGACCGTAATCGCCTGGCAATTCAGGCAGATCTTCTTTTTGCTTACTCCAGAGGAATAGATAATGTCCTCTGTCTTACCGGCGATTCTGTGGATGTTGGTGACCATAAGGAGGCAAAACCAGTTTTCGATCTCGACTCGGTCCAGCTGATTCATTTGGTTCATAGTTTGAATTCTGGAAAAGATATGGTGGGGAATGAACTCGATGGGGGTGTTGATTACTGTATCGGTGCCTCTGCCACCCCTTCGGCAGATCCAATCGAACCTCAGCTTATTAAATTTGATAAGAAGCTAGATGCCGGGGTGGACTTTGTTCAAACCCAGGCTGTCTATGATCTGGATGAACTCAAAAGATTTATGGAACATACCCGTAGGATGGACGGAAAGGTCAAAATTCTGGCTGGCATAGTGCTTCTTGTCGGGGCGAGAATGGCGATGTGGATGAATGACAATGTTCCTGGCATATTTGTTCCTCAGCACTTCATTGATGAGATGGCTGAGGCTCCAAAGGGCAAAGGAGTTTCTAGGGGGATAGAGATTGCTGGAAGGCTCGTACGACAGATAAAAAAGGAGAAAATCTGTGATGGGGTTCATATCATGGCTATTGGAAGGGAGGAGAGGGTTCCTGACATTCTAGAGGCGGCCGGAATATGAGAATTCAAAACTTGGGAAGGTAAGAAAATGACTGTAGCGCTAAATGAGTTGGATTCCAAATTTAAATATGATGTGGCTGAAGAGCCCGGAGGAGAAAACATTAAGCTTTGTTTTGCCTGTGGTCTCTGCACCGCAAGCTGCCCAGTTGCGGATATTGATCCGGAGTATAACCCTCGAAAGATAATTCATATGGTTCTCTTAGGGATGAGGGAGGCAGTGCTTTCTTCTAACTTTCCCTGGCTTTGCACTCAGTGCTATACATGTCAGGCTCACTGTCCTCAAAATGTAAACTTCTCTGATGTAATGAAGGCATTGAGGAGTATGGCGGTTAAGGAAGGATATGTCCATCCTTCCTTTGCCGATCAAATAAAGGAGATTGACACCTTCTCGCAAAAGCTACGTCATCAAATGGTGCTATCCATCGTGGCTAGGAAATCCGAAGAACTAAAGGCGGACGTAGAGAAACTTGCTAAGGAAGCACTGGAGAAGGCGAGAAAAGAAGTCTAGAGGGCCAAAGCTATGGAATCTAAGAACAGCCTCGTAGGAGCGGCGCTAGTAGTTGGCGGAGGAATTGGAGGGATGCAGGCTGCGCTTGACCTTGCCGAGTCTGGGTATCACGTCTATTTGGTGGAGAAATCCCCGGCTATCGGTGGGGCAATGGCTCAGCTGGATAAGACCTTTCCCACCTTAGATTGTTCCATGTGTATTCTCTCTCCCAAACTCATTGAATGTGGAAGGCATCCCAACATAGAATTGCTTTCCTGCTCAGAACTTGTTGAAGTCAACGGGGAGCCGGGGGATTTCAAAGCCAAGGTCTTAAAGCATCCGAGGTATGTTGATGTTGCCAGGTGCACCGGGTGCGCTGAGTGTGCTGAAGTCTGTCCGGTAGAGCTTCCCAACGAGTTCGAACAGGATTTAGCTTCGAGGAAGGCCATATTCAGGCCATTCGCCCAAGCCTTTCCCAATGCCTTTGCCATCGAGAAGAGGGAGAGACCGCCATGCACTTTGACTTGTCCAGCAGGGATAAACATTCAAGGATACGTGGCTTTGATCGCCAAGAGGAAATATAGAGAAGCGCTATCCCTGATCAGGGAGTGGGTTCCTATCCCAGGAGTACTGGGTAGGATTTGCCCTGCTCCCTGCGAGGAGAAATGCAACCGCAAGCTCTTAGAAGAGCCTGTAGCAATTCGAGTCCTGAAGAGATTTGCCGCCGATATGGTTGAAGATGAATTGTCACCTCCCGAGATAGAGGAGAAAGAGGAAAGGGTTGCTATCATCGGCTCAGGGCCAGCAGGGCTTACCTGCGCCCATTACCTTCGTCGCGAAGGATATCAGGTTACTGTCTTTGAAGCCCTCCCTGTGGTTGGAGGAATGCTTTATGTAGGCATCCCTGAGTACCGTTTGCCTAAGAACGTTGTTGAGAAGGAGATTGAGAGTATCAAACGCCTGGGGATAGAGATAAAGACCAATACCCCTATTGGTACAGAAATTGGCATTAAAGACCTTCTTGAACAAGGATATGAAGCCGTATTTATCAGTGTTGGAGCGCATCGTAGTCAGCGACTTGGCGTTCCAGGCGAAAATGCAGAAAGGGTGATTCACGGTGTCGATTTCTTGAGAGATATTAATTTGGGGAAGGAAGTGAAGACGAAAGGGAAAGTAGTGATAATAGGAGGTGGAGACGTTGCCATAGATTCAGCCCGCTCTGTTCTTCGCTTGGGTGCCGATGAAGTCGTAGTCCTTTACAGGAGGACGAGAGTTGAAATGCCTGCCAGGGAGGAAGAGGTTAAAGCTGCCGAAGAGGAAGGGGTGAAGATAGAATATTTGGTCGCTCCTGTGGAGATCCTCTGCGAAAATGGTAAGGTTACCGGAGTAAAGTGTACTCGTATGCAGCTTGGGGAGCCCGACGTCACCGGGAGGAAGCGTCCTATACCCATACCGGGTTCCGAGTTTGACCTTAAGGTTGATATGGTAATTCCGGCAATCGGGCAGACGCCTGACCTCTCCTTTGTAGAAAACAGCGGGATAAACATCTCCAGCAGGGGCACTATCCAAGTTGACCCAATGACTTTGGAAACAGGCTGTGAAGGAGTCTTTTCTGGAGGGGATTGCCAGACTGGGCCCTCTATTGCAGTTGAAGCTGTAGCCGCTGGTGCGCGGGCAGCAGAATCCATCATCAGATATATTAACCATCAAGACCTCAAAGAGGGAAGGACTGTAGAGAGGAAGCTCTCCGGTGTTTCTTTTATTCCTTTCGGTATGGCCAGGGAGTCAAGACAGAAGATGCCAACCATCCCTGTTGAGGAGAGGAAGGTAAGCTTTAAGGAGATAGAGCTTGGCTTCCCTGAAGATATGGCCATTAGGGAGGCAAGTCGCTGCCTTGCCTGCGGAATTTGTTCTGAGTGTATGCAATGCGTCGCAGCTTGCAAAGCTAATGCTATTGATCACAACATGAGAGAAGAGATTGTACAACTGAATGTGGGCTCTGTGGTACTCTGTCCTGGATTTGATGAATTCGACCCTGGCCCTCTCTTCAATTACGGATACAGGAGATATTCCAACGTGGTAACTAGCATAGAATTTGAGAGGATGCTCTCGGCATCGGGGCCATATCAAGGAGAGCTCAAGAGGCCTTCAGATGGGAGGCCGCCTCAAAGGATAGCCTGGATTCAATGCGTTGGCTCAAGAGATGAAAGCCTAAATCGAGGATATTGCTCTTCTGTGTGCTGCACCTACGCTGTGAAACAAGCTATTATCGCCAAGGAACATGTCCCTCTTGAACTGGAAGAGACTATCTTCTTCATGGATATACGAACTCAAGGGAAGGACTTTGATAAGTTCTACAGGCGGGGAGAGGAAGAGGGAATAGAATTTATGAGGGCTAGGGTCTATAGGATTGAGGAATCAGATGGCACCGGTAGTTTACTTCTCAAGTATGTAGGCGAGGATGATAAGCCAAGCACTCGTGAGTTTGACCTGGTTGTCCTATCTGTAGGCCTTCAGCCTTCCTCGACAGCGATAGAACTAGCCAAGAAGCTTGGCATCCAGCTCAATAAATATGGATTTTGTCACACGAATACATTTTCTCCAGTGGAGACTTCGAGGCCGGGAATCTTTGCCGCTGGCGCCTTTCAAGGCCCGAAGGATATTCCTGAGACTGTGATGCAGGCAAGCGGAGCAGCGGGAAGCGTTTCCGCTTTGCTTGCTCCGGCACGGAATACCCTGATCAAGAAGAAGCAATATCCGCCGGAAAGAGACGTCTCTGGGGAAGAACCCAGGATTGGTGTTTTCATATGCCACTGTGGCATCAATATTGGGGGAGTGGTCAATGTGCCTGACGTCACTGACTACGCTAAGACACTTCCTGGCGTAGTTTATGCTGAAGACAACCTCTACACTTGCTCTCAGGACACTCAGGAAAGAATAAAAGCAATGGCAAAGGAACATGGTCTAAATCGGGTGGTGGTAGCATCGTGCACCCCTCGGACACATGAGCCTTTGTTCCAGGAGACTATCAGAGAAGCCGGCTTGAATAAATACCTTTTTGAGTTTGCCAATATCCGTGACCAATGCTCCTGGGTTCACATGCATGAGCCAGAGAAGGCTACTGAGAAGGCGAAGGATTTGCTAGGAATGGCAGTGGCAAAGGTAAGGCTGAAAAAACCACTTAAGCCTCTGTCTCTCCCAGTTAATCACTCTGCTTTGGTTATTGGGGGAGGAATAGCAGGGATGGTAAGTGCCTTAAACTTGGCAGAGCAAGGTTTCGAAGTCCATCTTATTGAGAGGAGCAGCGAGCTCGGTGGTATGGCAAGGAAAATACATCATACTATTGATAATGGAGATGTTCAGACTTTTCTCGGCGATTTAATTAAGAAGGTTAAGGAACATACTAAGGTTAGGGTCTATTACAATACTTGGATTGTAGATGCCTATGGATATGTGGGTCACTTCACCACCGAGATAATGAGATATCGAGGCAGGGTAGTAGAGAAGATAGAGCATGGCGCGACTATCATTGCCACCGGGGCCCAGGAGTATAAGCCGAACGGTGAGTACCTCTATGGAAGAGACCCAAGGGTGCTTACCCAACTTGAACTTGAAGATGAGATAGCCAGAGAGAGTCCGGACATTATCAACTGCGATAACGTAGTGATGATTCAGTGTGTGGGCTCTCGCAATGGTCAACGACCTTATTGCAGCCGGGTGTGCTGCAATCAAGCAATTAAGAATGCTCTAAAGCTTAAGGAAATAAGGCCTGAAATGAACATTTACATCCTCTATCGGGATATGAGGACGTATGGATTCTATGAGGAACATTACCGGGAGGCAAGACAACAAGGGGTTGTCTTCCTCCGCTATGAGCCAGAAGATAAGCCTCGGGTGAGTCAAGAGAGAAAGAGTGGCCAGCTTTTGATAAGGGTTGAGAGCAAGGATCCGGTGCTGGGGGAGAAAGTAGCTATTGATGCTGATATTCTTGCCCTATCTGTGCCCATGGTTCCCCCGGAGGAAGCAAGAGAGCTTGCAATGCTCTACAAGGTGCCTTTAAACGAGGATGGCTTCTTCCTAGAGGCACATGTAAAGCTTCGTCCGGTGGATTTCGCCACCGATGGGATCTTTGTCTGCGGGCTTGCCCATGCCCCTAAGTCGATAGAGGAAAGCATCACTCAGGCTAAAGCAGCCGCCTCTCGAGCAACCACTATATTAGCCAAGGATACCGTTACGGCTGAGGGCATTGTTGCCTCCGTAAACGAAAATATTTGCTCAGGTTGTGGCATTTGTGAGGCTCTCTGCCCTTATGGGGCTATCACTATTGATAGGGATAAGAATGTAGCCAAAGTTAACGAAGCTTTGTGTAAGGGTTGTGGCACTTGCTGTGCCGCTTGCCCTTCAGGAGCTGCCCAACAAAGGAGTTTTACCTCGGAGCAGATTTCAGCCATGCTGGATGCTATTTTGGAGGTTTAGAATGGCCAAGAATGAATTTGAGCCGAAAATACTAGGTTTCTGTTGTAACTGGTGTTCGTATGCTGGTGCTGACCTTGCTGGTGTCTCGCGGTTCCAATATCCCCCCAATATAAGGATAATAAGGGTGATGTGCTCCGGCCGGGTAAGCCCTGCTTTTGTTCTGAAGGCATTAGCGGTTGGATTCGATGGTGTGCTCATCGCTGGCTGCCATCCAGGGGATTGCCATTATATATCCGGCAACTATAAAACGAGAAGAAGGGCGGAATTCACAAAAAGGCTTTTGGAGCAGTTTGGAATGGAACCAGAAAGACTGAGATTGGAGTGGATCTCAGCATCTGAGGGAATGAAATTTGCTGAGGTGGTGAGAGACTTCACCAACAAAATAAAGGAGTTAGGACCAAATTCACTGAAAAGGAGCTGAGCAGATGGCAAGAAGATGGAAAATAGAACTAGCCTTTTATTGGGCAGCCACCTGTGGAGGCTGTGATGTGGCAACTTTGGACATTGGAGAGAAAATCCTCGATGTGGTGGACATTGCCGATATTGTCCTTTGGCCTGTGGCGATGGACTTCAAGTACAGAGACGTAGAGAAGATGGAGCCAAAAAGCATAGATCTGTGTTTGTGTAACGGCGCGGTAAGAAGTCCGGAGCATGAGGAAATAGCCAAGATGCTAAGGGAAAAACCAAAGGTGATGGTAGCATTTGGAAGTTGCGCCTGCTTCGCGGGATACCGGGGCTTGGGAATGTAGCAAATAAAGAGCAAATATTTGATGTGGCATACCAAGAGACACCTTCCACAGTGAACCCAGATTCTATTGTGCCCAAGACAGAATGTGAAGTGGCGGGAGAGATTTTGACACTTCCTGAGTTGTACGACACGGTGAAGACACTGGATCAAACAGTGGATGTTGATTATTACGTGCTTGGTTGGCCCCCGGTTGTAGACGGTATAAACGACGCTGTGGGAATAATCGCCAAGTACGCAGAAACCGGGGAGCTGCCTCCAAAGGGAACAGTTGTCGCTTTCGACAAGACTGTATGTGATGAGTGTCCACCCAGCTTCACTTCTGTGCCTTAGGAGCCCCGGACTTTATTGTAGGCCCAAGAGCTGAAGCAGCGAAGAGAAACATAATCGGAGTAGTAGAAAAAGCAGGCACGGAATTGGGGCTGGCGGTGATACATGCTAGGGGATATGCACAGAGAATACAGGAGATAGTGGGAGGAAAGGCAACACATCCAGTATGTGGCCTGCCCGGGGGTATGTCAAAGGCTCTCTCGAATGAGGAGAGGGATGAGATAGAGGGTGAGGCCAAGAAGCTAGTTGATTTTGGCAAGAAAAGCCTTGAGATATTTGATGACCTTGTGTTGAAGAACAAAGAATATGTGGATTTGATCACAGGTGATACTTATTACCATGAGACGTATTACATGGGCATGGTAGATGAAAATGAGAAAGTAAATTTCTATGAAGGAAAAATAAAGGTGGTGGATCCGGATGGAAAGGAATATGCTAGATTTGATGCCAAGGACTACTTGGACTATATAAGCGAAGCAGTGGAGCCTTGGTCGTACCTAAAGTTTCCTTATCTAAAAGGGGTTGGATGGAAAGGGCTCGTAGATGGGAAGGAGAGTGGCATTTATAGACTGAATTCACTGGCAAGGCTGAATGTTGCCAGTGGCATGGCTACTCCTAGAGCACAAGAAGCATACACGAGAATGTATGACTTCTTCGGTAAAAAGCCAGTCCATAGCACCCTTGCGTTCCACTGGGCCCGCCTCATAGAGAATCTATATGCTGCTGAGAGATGCTTGGAGCTCATTCAAGACCCGGAGACAAGTTCTCAAGATATAAGAGGCGACTTAGGAGAGCCTCGCGAGGGGCTAGGTTGCGTAGAAGCTCCTCGTGTTACACTCTTCCATCACTACTGGGCAGATGAAAAAGGAATAACCAAGAAAGTTAACCTAATAGTCGCCACAGCTCAGAATAACGGCCCGATGTGTATGTCAATTAAGAGAGCGGCGCAGAGCTTAATAAAGAATTGGAAAGTAGAAGAAGGCTTACTAAATATGGTAGAAATGGCTTTTAGGGCTTACGATCCTTGCCTTGCATGCGCAACTCATACGCTTCTAGGACAGGTGCCCCTAAAAATCGTCATAGTTGGCCCAGACAGAAAGGAGTTGCAAAGGCTAGGTTGAAGCATCCCATACGACAACTGGCTGACGGCTGACAGCTTAGAGATGGAGACTCTGGTTTCTAGACTGGTGCAAAATTGGACAAAGTGGTATTCTGTATTGTCACCTGCTCTAATACTCTTGCCAGAGTAGCAGATCAAGACGCTAATGTGATCTCTCTCATCTCGACCGCGTCATCTGCCTCAGCCATAACCTCAGCCGCTCTACCCGCTGCTCCTGAGGCCTGAGTTACAGAATCTGGGATATCCCGCGGGCTGTGAACATAGCCGCAAGCAAAGATGCCGCGCTTTGTGGTATCTAGCGGCTGCAGCAATTTGTTTGGAATCTTCACGAAGCCATTTTCATCTAACTCTATGCCTAATATCTCTGCCAGTTCCTCGCTAATTTGGGGAATCATCGCTTGGGCAAGAACCACCAGTTCTGCCTCAAGGCTCTTTATTTCCCCGGTGGTGGTGTCCTCGTACGAAATAACAGGGTTATCGTTCTTGGGGTTGACTTCGATCCTGCCGGGACGTCCCCTGATATATGTTGCGTTGTACTCCTTCTTAGCCCTAGCGATATATTCCTGAAACCTCTTACCCACAGCCCTCATGTCCATATAGAAAATTGTGGACTTCGTTCCTGGCTCATGTTCATATGCCATCATGGCTTCCTTGGTGGCATGCATGCAGCAGACGCTGGAACAATATGCTTTGTTCCTAAAATCGCGGGAGCCAACGCATTGGATGAAGGCTATATTGTGAGGGATTTTCCCATCTGAAGGGCGCCTAAGTTCTCCCATAGTAGGTCCTGACGCTGCAGTTAGCCTCTCGCATTCCATTGCTGTAATAACGTTCTTTATCTTTCCATAGCCATATTCTTCAATGCTTGAGATATCATGAAAATTGAGTCCTGTGGCGAGGATTATTGCTCCTACATCGAGGCGAATATGCTCATCCTGCATGTGATAATCAATCGCATTTGCCTCACACCGTTTCTCACATTCGTGACATTCGATGCACCCTTCTATCTGCCCAGCAAGGCAGCGAGAAGCCTCCTCCACAGCTTCTTCTGGAGTGTAGCCCAAAGTCACCTCACCAAAGCCTCTCATCCTCTCCTCCACAGGCTCCTTTTCCATCTCGACTCGCTTTTTGAACGGAAAGCGTTTTTGCCTGTCCGCTACCTCCTCCTCGGAAAGCTTCTCCGGCTT
>Ga0315545_1000312_pt1 | contig 52447 bp, 33 predicted proteins | sample SalMarSW160210MG_FD_203096 | JGI IMG/M metagenome (GOLD analysis project Ga0315545, IMG submission 203096) | Salt marsh sediment microbial communities from the Plum Island Ecosystem LTER, Massachusetts, United States - Salt Marsh Sediment SW1602-10 ...
GGATATTCTGCTGATTCAATAACAAAAATTGCAAACCAACTCAACTGGATTGGCTTTTTCACGGATGAAATCAACAGAAACAATTTATCCATGAATGGAAAAGCAGGCCGGGAAAGGTATGTGATCTCTTTCCCTGCAGAACGTTTCAATCTTCAACTGCCTTCCGGTCTGAGTGCAGGCCAGAACTTTTCGGAAATATACAGCAACCTGGTCTGGCCATATCTGACAGTAACCGATTTTCAGACATTACCAATTCCTTTCCTTTGCGTTGCAACAAATTTTGAAGATGGCAATCCGGTGGTTCTGGATCACGGTTATCTGCCTGATGCCGTCAGAGCAAGCATGTCAATACCATCGCTTTTTACACCTGTTTACATTGACTCAATGTATCTTATTGATGGCGGAGTTTCTGACAATTTCCCGGCAGAGGCTGTAAAAGCAAAAGATATGGATATTATTATCGGTGTATCATTGGGTTCAGAAACAGATACACCATACAAACCTGGTAGTGTGGGCGGTATATTGTACCAGACAACCTTTGTACGGTCAAGGACTGTAAAGAAAAAAAATGAATCCTTATGCGATATTCTTATTGCCCCCGATTTTGCCGGATATGGTACAATGGGCTTTCATAACGCAGACAGCCTGATTGTTTTGGGCGAACGTGCAGCAAAGCTGCATATAAGCGAACTTCAGGCACTGGCTGATAGTCTGAATAAATTTGATCAGGTTACTGATACCGGGAATGCGCAACCTCAGAGTAATTATATGATAAACGAGATAAAAACTGAGGGTCTTAACAAAGTGGATGAAGAATTATTGATCAGTCTATTGCAGTTGGATATTCCTGGAATAATTGAAAGAGGATGCCTGGAGGATGCAATACAACGTGCATACGGGAGCCTGATTTTTTACAGGGTTTCATACAAAATTGAGGCAACCGGTAATAACAACACATTGATTATTACCGTAGACGAAAAACCACCACAGCTTTTTCAATTCGGAGTACATTACGATTCGGATTTCAAGGCCGGAATGCTCTTAAACTATACTCAAAGGTATGGAATGGCCGGAATGTCCCTGCTCCTTTCTGTTGATGCCATCGTTAGCGATTACCAAAGATACAAAGTTGAAAACCTGATTTATACAGGTTGGAACCACAATAAAAGTAATCGAAAGGATCGGCTAAGCTGGGTGCCGAATATTGGTATTTCTTTTTCCTATCAAACATATGATCCTTATGTATATGACAGTATTGGAGACATAATAAGTAACTTTCATTATGTACAGAGCTGTCCGGAAGTATTTTTATTTTATGAACTTGGGAACAACATGAATTTCAACCTGGGCGCCAATTATCAGTATTCAGCCCAGGGGCCAAACCTTGTCCGCGATTCCGTTGATGAAGCCACCACAAATACGTTGAAATTTTTTGGTCGTCTGAAGTATGATTCATATAATGATAAATGGTATCCTGAGTCAGGAGCACAACTTGATGCCGGTGCAGAATACGGCAGAATTTTCGATTACGATGAAAGCAAAGATCAGAACTTTTATCTTTATTATTTATCTGCCTCCTGTGCCTTAAAAATAGCTTCGAAATTTAGTGTTGTGCCAAGGTTGTATATGGCTTCGCTCCGGGGCAATGATCCGCCATGGGACAACCGGTTGTTCTTTGGCGGTGTTAACAATACACAGATAGATCTTCAGGTCGTCCCGTTTGTGGGGTACAACTTTATGGAAATTCAAACAAAGAATTTGGTGGTCTTAAGATCTGATCTTCAATGGAATTTTTTTGGTAACCACTATTTGATTGCAAAATTCAATATTGGAAATACAGCCTCTCAATTTGATGAGCTGCTTACTGATGGCAATGTTTTACTCGGAGGAGGTCTTTCATACGTTTTTAAAAGCCTCGTCGGACCCGTCGAAATTACAATCATGCAAGCAAAAAACCGGCAACTTAAAGGGTATGTTTGCCTGGGATTTTGGTTTTAAAAAGACCTGATTTACTGAAACAATGAATACAAACACAATCCGTCACGGATCGGCTCTAAAGAAGGCCGGTTTTATCCCTGAAACGGCAGAGGAATAAAAATCTATAACAGTACGAAAAGAATTTAGTATTTTGCAAAAACGAAAACAATAGCCAAAAGCTTATTATATGGATATACACGTTGTGGGCAACCTGAAAAAAGTTCAATATGAAATAGGTAACACGTAAAGAATGAAAGACATGAAAATGGAAAATACGATTAAAAAAACTGAGATCCGATTTGGATTTTATTCCTCGTTATTCCTTACCATAATTACTGTAATCACATTTGGATTTGCCATGATTGCTGTTCCAATATCCGGTGCATTTTGTCCCGAAGGATGTGTTGAATATCCTTATTTGGATACACTAAAACAGTTTCCAAAAGATTTCATCTGGATGTATTTTGCCATGTTGCTTATCATAGTTTATTTAGCTTTTATGGTATCCATTCATTACTATGCTGCAAATGAAAAAAAGCTATTCAGTCAGACCGGCATACTTTTTTCCGTTATTTCGGCTGTTGTTCTTTTAGCAGCTTATTTCATCCAATCTTCGGCGATACCTGCAAGTTTGCTAAATAGAGAAACCGAAGGTATTCCCATGTTGATACAATACAATCCGCACGGAGTTTTTATCGCATTGGAAGAGTTGGGGTATATCATGATGAGTTTTTCATTCCTGTTTGTCGCTCCCGTTTTTGCCAATAAATCCCGCATTGAAAAAAGCATCCGGTGGATCTTTATCATTGCATTTGTTTTGACTGTTCTTTCGTTTGTACTGGTTTCCGTTCAACACGGAGTTGTAAGAATGGACAGGTTCGAGGTATTTGTTATTTCAATTGACTGGCTTGTGTTAATTATCAATGGCATATTGATAAGTATGGTTTTCAAAAGAATATTAAAACAAAACAAAAACCGGGAAGATTAAAAGAGGCAGCAAGGTTCAGGAATCTGCTGCCTCTTTTAAAGGTTAAGAGCCTCTGCTCTTTTCAGGATGATACAATTGCTGCGCGATAGCTATATCTCTGCAACCAGTTGATCAAACTCCTTTACAGGAATTGCAGGTGAAGTGCTAAAGGCTATACCCGTCAATTTGCCGATGGCCAGGGAAGCTTTTGCAGCCTGTTCAATTCCCGGAAATTCCGCGATCAATACCAGATCCTTTTCACCAAGCAATGCATACATCGAGTGTACTGTTCCATTGAACTTTTTCACCAGTTCAACGGCTTTTTCTGTCCGCTTTGCGCTTAAATTTTTCATTGCATCGGACGAGTAAGTTCCAAATAAAAAGAATGTTGCCATACAAATTCCTCCATGCTGTTTTAAGGTTTGTACTGTATATGTGAATTCAAAGAATCGAAAGTAAAAGCCAACTGAAAGTATTGCAATGGAGTATACAATTTACGGATTAATCGCGTAAAAGTCAATGAAATAAGAATACATGGGAAATCTCCCCCGATAAACATGACGGCCAGGTTTTTGTTGACGCATGAATTTGGCCAGATTACCGCGTCACGTTGTTCCTCGTAATGACGTAAAATATATGACTGACCATTCTGGTAAAGAAGTGTTAGTACCTGCCGCTTTCCATTTGCTTTTGGGTTTTATTCCCCTTCTCCGTTTGGAGAAGGGGTTAGGGGATGAGGTTTAAATTCCACATGCATTACACCTGCCTATCCGGCAGGCAAGTGCGCGAGAGATCGCGATAAACTATTTTCTTAAAAAAAATCCCTTTTTTGTATGCAAAGTATAAAAAAAGTATTATATTATAATCCTGGTTTTTGATTAAAATATAATCATAATAGATGAGGACAAAAGTATTTATATCGAAGCAGAATGAGGGCTGGAGCGAGTTCAGGATCCCTGAAGAATTTGAACAGTATTCGTACGAAAAGCTGGTGAAAACCATTCACAGTCTCATACAGAGAAACAAGTACAAAGGACTTCTGATCACTGAAAATCCTTCGCCTTTTTCCGCACTCTAAGCTTCCGACATGTACCTGAATTGTCACAGCTATTACAGTCTGCGGCATGGTACCCTGTCGCCCGAACAGCTGGTAAGCGAAGCTGTACGTCACGGAATAGATGCACTGGCACTTACCGATATCAACAACACCACCGGAACGGTTGATTTTGTTGCAGCATGCAACAAACAGGGCATTCACTCCATAGCAGGTGTTGAGTTTCGCGATGAACAATACAGGCTGCTGTACACTGCAATTGCAAAAAACAATGCCGGCTTTAAGGAGATCAACGATTTCCTCACCTGGCACAATGTAAACAAAACAACATTTCCGCCTTGTCCCCCTGTATTTCAAAATGCCTTTACAATTTATCCCTTTTCGGGTAAACTGCCCCGCAAGCTGAAAGAACATGAGTTTGCCGGTATTCGTCCCGCCGAACTGCGAAAGCTTATCTCCTCCCCTTTGAAACAATGGAAGAACAAACTGGTGGCCCTTCATCCTGTTACACTGGGGAGTGATATCGATTACAACCTGCACAAATACCTCAGGGCCATAGACCTGAATACTCTGCTTACCAAGCTCACCCCTGCAGACCTGGCTCATCCGGCAGAAAAATTTTTTCCTCCGGATCTGTTTAAAATTGCCTATGAAGATTATCCTGAAATACTGAAAAACACGGAGAAAATTCTCAGGCAATGCACCATAGGGTTTGATTTCAAATCCGTAAAAAACAAAAAGATCTTTTCCGGCAGCCGTTACGACGACAAGCTCCTCCTGGAAAAGCTTACGTACGATGGCATGCTGTACCGTTACGGACCTTCCAACACCGAAGCAAAACGACGCATACAACACGAGCTGGAGGTAATAGACAAGCTGGCCTTCTCATCCTACTTCCTCATCACCTGGGACATCATCCGCTATACCATGAGCCGGGGATTTTACCATGTGGGTCGTGGCAGCGGGGCCAACAGCATTGTGGCCTACTGCCTGAAAATTACCGATGTGGACCCCATTGAGCTGGACCTTTATTTTGAGCGTTTTATCAATCCCAAACGTACCAGTCCGCCCGATTTTGATATCGACTATTCCTGGAAAGACCGCGACGAGGTGCAGGATTACATTTTCAAGCGTTATGGAAAAGAGCACACTGCCCTTATCGGAACCATCACCACCTTCAAAGACCGGTCAATATTCCGCGAGCTGGGCAAAGTGCGCGGACTGCCAAAAGAAGAGATCGATGCACTGGTAAACAACCCCGGAGCCGATACAAACCGCGACCAGATCACAAACGAACTTTTTAAGCTGGCTACCCGGATCGTGAACTTCCCGAACATACGAAGCGTACACGCCGGAGGTATACTCATCTCGGAAGAACCCCTCACCTGTTATACAGCACTCGACCTTCCTCCCAAAGGACTTCCCACCACACAATGGGACATGTATGTAGCCGAAAACCTGCGGTTTGAAAAGCTCGATATTCTCAGTCAGCGAGGCATTGGCCATATAAACGACTGCGCTGAGCTGGTGCTTCAAAACAAAAAAAAGAAGATTGATGTGCACAAAGTGGAAGAATTCAAAAAAGACCCGAAAGTAAACCACAGGCTTTACAGCGGAGAAGCCATCGGTTGTTTCTACATTGAGAGTCCCGCCATGCGCGGACTGTTGAAAAAGCTGCATTGCGACAATTACCTTACGCTTGTTGCCGCCAGCTCCATCATCCGTCCCGGTGTAGCCAAATCGGGCATGATGAAAGAATACATACGCCGTTTTCATGATCCCGGGGGATTTGAGTATCTGCATCCTGTAATGAAGGAACAGCTTGAAGAGACTTATGGTGTGATGGTATACCAGGAAGATGTCATCAAGATATGCCACCATTTTGCAGGACTTGACCTGTCAGACGCCGACATTCTGCGCAGGGCCATGGCAGGGAAATTCCGTTCACGGAAGCAATTTGAAGAAATTCAGGGAAAATTTTTTAAAAATTGCACTGAAAAAGGCTATAGTCCTGAACTTACCCGGGAAGTATGGCGACAGATCGCTTCCTTTGCCGGTTATGCCTTTTCGAAAGCACACTCCGCATCGTATGCTGTTGAGAGCTACCAGAGCCTGTTCCTGAAAACGTATTTCCCCCACGAATTTATGGTTGCCGTAATTAACAATTTTGGTGGCTTTTACCGTACCTGGGTATATTTCAATGAAGCCCGTCGTTGCGGGGCAAATGTTCACTTGCCCTGTGCAAATCATAGTCTTTACAATACCACCATTTATAAGAGGGACATTTACATTGGCTTTGTACACATTCAAAACCTTGAAACGAAGCTGGCGAAATACATCGTGGAAGAGCGCGAAACGCATGGTAAATATACGGACCTGAACAATTTTATAGCGCGTGTACCGGTGGGGAATGAACAGATGATCCTCCTGATACGCCTTAATGCGCTGCGCTTTACGGGAAAAACCAAGAAGCAACTGCTTTGGGAGGCTCACATGCTGCTTGGCAAAAGTGTGAAAAGGGCGGTAAATCAATCGCTTTTCATTGAGAAACCCAGGACATTTAAACTTCCGGTCCTTGAACAGCATGCCATTGAAGATGCTTACGACGAAATGGAACTTCTGGGCTTTCCTGTATCCATGACCTTGTTTGACATGCTGCAAACCAGCTTCAGGGGGGAGTTTCACGCACGCGACTTAAAAAACCATATTGGAAAAACGATACGCATTCTCGGAAATTTGGTGACCATGAAGAACGTTCGTACAATCAAACGGGAATGGATGCATTTCGGATGTTTTCTGGATATTGAAGGAGAATTTTTTGATACGGTAAATTTCCCCGATTCATTAAAAAAATACCCTTTCAGAGGCTATGGCATTTATCTTATACTTGGCAAAATTGTAGAAGAATTCGGCTTTACGAGCATTGAAGTTCAAAAAATGGCCAAGTTACCACTTGTTAAGGATCCGCGTTATTGAAAAGAAAAGAATGCATCAAAACCAGTAAGAATGTGGTAGTTTTAATAATTCTTTGTTTATTTGCATCTGAAAATTCAACCAGGATGTTAAGGCCAATAGTCTCACTCTTCATATTGATTGTGTTTACACTACCTATGCAGGCAAAAGGTTGGCGTGCAGAAGCAGATAGTTTAATACGTATCCTTGAAAACGAAACATCAGATACCGGCAAGATCAATCTGTGTCTGGATATCAATGGATTGTTGCGGACCAATAAACCTGTTGAAGCTTTTTCTTATGCAGTAGAAGCAAAAAAAATAGCAGAAAAAATACAGGATAAAAAACTTATTGTTTTAAGCATTTTAAGGCATTGCGACTTCTATTCACTGATCGGTGAATATACCACATCGCTTGAAATGGCATACGATGCACTGGAAATTGCCGGAGAAGATTACAAATTAATTTCTTTGTGTCATAACCGTATCGGAACAGTCCATGCTTCACTTAACAATTTTGGGAAAACACTCTATCACAATAAAAAATCGCTTTACAACAGTTCAAAATCAGGCGATTCCGCCTATATTATTGTGGATATGCATAATGTCGGGCTGGTTTATATCAACCTGGAAATGTATGATTCGGCATTATACTACCTGCGTAAAACCAATGAGTATGAAATCTCCAAAACCGGAAAACCTGATCCTTATTCTCTGAGTAATATCGGAAATGTTTTTCTTGAGACCGGAGACTATGATTCTGCCCTCTATTATCACCTTGAGGCATATAAATGCGATTCAATTCATGATCAGAAATATCTGATGTGTCTTGATCAGCAATACATTTCAGATACATACTTAAAAATGAAGAAATATGATAAAGCAAGAAGCTATGCTTTTAAATCAATAGCACTGGCAGAAGAACTCGACGCATACGATATTAATATAGATAACTATGAAGTGATGTATAAAATATTCCGGGCTGAAGGAGACTATGAAAAAGCTTTTGATTATGCCTTATTGTATAGTGAAATGAAGGATACTCTCCGCGAAAAAACAAAACAATCACTCATACACGGTCTGGAAACAAAATACAAAGTGAAAGAACAGGAAAACAAGCTGAAATTGCTTGAGAAGCAAAAAAAATTGTTCATAATCCTTACAATTCTGTCTATACTCCTGTTGCTAAGCATGATTGTTACTTTTATTTTGGTAACCCGCCGACAGAAATTGAATCGAAAGCTGATGAAAGAGCTTCAACAAGCCAACGAATCAAAAGAAAAACTTATTTCAATAATAGGGCATGATCTGAGAGGTTCGGTAGGATCGTTGCGCAGCGCAGCAAAAGCCATATCCGAAGGAATGACAAACCTGGATGATACCAGACATTTGCTGGAAAGTTTTTATCCTGTGGCTGACACTACGTATGATCTGCTTGAAAATTTGCTTACCTGGACAAAGTGCAATAAAGAAAAAATCTTACCATCATTTGAAACTATTAACCTGAAACAACTGGCTGATAAATCCATTGAACATACACATCACTTTGCAACAGCAAAATCTATTTCAGTAATAAATAACATGGAAGATACTACCGCACCGGCAGATAAGAATATGATCCTTTCCATAATGCGTAATTTGCTCACGAATGCAATTAAATTCTCGCATCAGAAAAGTGAAGTTCATTTGAATTCAAACATCGAAAATGACTATGTTGTTGTTTCTATCCATGACGACGGAATAGGTATTGAGCCCAAAGTACTGGATCAACTGCTTAAAAATCCTGAAGTATTTCAATCGCCCGGAACATCCGGTGAGAGAGGCTCAGGACTCGGTATTTCAATTTGTAAGACCTTCCTTGAATCGCACAACGGCAGGATCTGGGCTGAAAGCAATTTCGGAGAAGGCAGCACATTCTATTTCAGTCTTCCTCTGAAGAAAGCACAGTAGTCTGCTATTTTTCATTTTTAATATACTGTTTATAAATGTGGTCTGAAAATTGATAATAAAATCAACAGATCAGATTTTGAAACAAAATCTATCCTTTATACATTTACTATAATGATTAACCTCTTGTAGGATTAATAAAAAATTCATAAAAATATCACCTATGAAATGGTTTGTTTCTACACTGATCATCCTGTGGCTGCCCGGATTACTTCCCGCACAGGAAACCGGTTGTGTATCAGGATCTTGTCTTGACGGAACTGGTAAATATGTTTATGAAAACGGCTATATATACCAGGGCAATTTTGTGGATGGAAAGCGCAGTGGCCTTGGCACTCTGAATACACCGGACGGCGACAAATATGACGGCATGTGGGAAAATGATGTTTTCCACGGTCAGGGAACCTATATATGGGCCGATGGTTCCAAATATACCGGAGAATGGAAAAACGGGGTGCAGGATGGATATGGTATTTATTTCTATACGAATGGAGATAAATACACCGGATATTTTGTCAACAACAAATTCCACGGAAAAGGAAAATACACCTGGGCTGATGGTACGGTACAGGAAGGGATTTATGAAAACGGTGTATTTAAGGAATAACTTACATTTACTTGTATCTCATCTCTGGTTGTAAGAGATCAAAACCGGTTTGGGTATCGGGTTTTCTGGTAGCCTTGCAATCGGTAAGCTCTGTAATTATCACCTCCATGACATGCCAGACTTTTACTCCTTCCCTTATCTCTCCGCATAGAGTATTATTCTTTCTTCCGCACACAAGATGACAGTGCAATTTAGGTATTCCCTGTTCATTCCTGAAAATTGTACCATTGCCAACTGCTTCATGCATTTCATCAAGCGTTGCAACAACCGGAATTATTTTAGAAGATCTCCCTTCCTTTGGGCCAACAATCAGTTTGCTGCCTTTATCTGCACCTCCAATCATCTGGATCTTTGCCGAATGTATTTCTTTCATCATTGCAAAATTTTCAATCTGCTCCTGAACTATCTCACCGTCCTCCAATCTTAAGACAAATACCCTGCCTTCAGTTGTTTCTGTATATTTCATTTTTATTATTTATTAATTCATCTCACTAATCAGAAATTTTTAAACTACAATCCAGGTTTCTTTTCATTACAAAATTGAATTAAGAAATGACATTTGCAATAAGAGTACCTGATTTTTAGTAATTATAATTATATTCGATTATTGAAATAAGCCAATATGAAACACAAGTTATTACCAAATATAAGTCTTTCTGAATCCCTTATTGATTTACTCTATTATCTGATTTTTGGAATTTTCTTTTTTACAATCATTTTTAAAGTATATTCTCCTGACCTGATCTATCTCAAATTACAACCTTTTTTTGCCTTTGATACTTCTTTTTTTGATTATTACCATACTTTGCATAATTCCAATATTATTCTTCTATCTGAGTTCTTTCTGCAATTTCTTTATTACCCGGTTACGGGAAGCATAATCCTTTCGATTCTCTTGCTCCTGCTTTCTTTTATCTACAGAAAAATATTTAAGCTCAGAGAAAATAAAAGTCTTAAAGGGATTGAATTCATTCCTGCATTATTCATACTTATATCACTTAAAACATATGCCTCTGGCCTTGAAACGCTGATGCTTTTTATTATCTCAGGAATTTTATTTGTTGGAAGTCAATTACTGGACAAAACAAAAACATGGATAAGTATAGCTTATAAAATTGCTTCGCTCGTCGCCGCATTTTTTGTTTTCGATTTACTTGTTGCATTCTCTTTAATGATAGTTTATGTTTTAGATGCAGTTTTTATTTCAAAAACATCAAAAAGATACCTGCACATTCCAATACTATTATTTGTATTCGCTTTCCTTTCCTGGTATTATAAAGGATTGCAAATAAGTAAAGTAATATTTTACGAAGCATCGCCAGCTAATCCACGGATACTTATTTCAGGATTCTGGAAAATTATTATATTTCATGCTGCTGCGGTTTTTCTTATTGGCCTGTTTTCATATTTACCAAAACTTACAAGCTTTTTGCTTAAAATTCCATTATTCATCAGAAGGACCTGGATGTTTTTTGTTCTTGCAGGTCTTTCGGCTATCTTTTTTCAAACCCTGTATGTGAATAATACCAGGTACAATGCAGAAATCGAATACCATGCAAACAGGAACAATTGGAAGGAAGTGCTGAATTACAAAGATCTAGTCGGGCTAAACGACAGAATTTCCCGCTTTTTGTTGAATCAGGCGCTATATCATACGGGTAATATGTCTCAGGATTTATTCATTGTTCCTCAGGAATGGGGTGAACATACGCTTTTGCTGACAATGATCTTCAACAGGGAATGCACCTTACAAAACAGCGACTTATATTTTAATATAGGGTTTGTTAAAGCTGCTGAATATTGGGCATTAGAGGCCCAGACAAATGAGGTGTATTCACCTAAAATAATAATCAGACTTGCTACATGTGCAATCCTGTTACAGGATTTCCCCGTTGCTAAAAAATACCTTGAAATCCTGCATAAATCCATCATTTATAAAAAGACAGCAAATGATCTGTATGGCTACCTGAATGAAGATGGAGCCTCTGAATTGAAAAACGATCTTTTTGGAGAGAGGAAAATAAAATATGATATAGTATTCATTAATAATCATCATCCCGACCTGGATCTTATTCATATATTGAATAAGGATAAAAACAACAAAATGGCTTTCGAGTATTTGATGTCCTATTATTTACTTAATAACAATTTAGGTCGGTTTTATAAATATTTAACCCTATATGTAAATAATTTTGGATACAAAAAGCTCCCAAAAACATATCAAGAAGCCATGCTATTATTTTACCTTAGCACAAATACTCCTGCAGAACAATATATGTCTGTTATTGATAAAAGTGTGATGAACAGATTCTCTGAATTTAACAAGACTATGATTGAGTATAACATGAATTTAAAACGGGCAAGAAAAGATCTGCAAAAGAATTTTGGTGATACGTATTGGTATTATCTTCGGTATATTAGTCCGAAGGTATCCGGAACAAAAGTTAAAAAGAAAGTAATATGAATCGGGCAAACACATTAAATATAATCTTATTATTCATAATTTGTTTTTTGCTTTCATGTGAAAATTCTTCTTATAAAACCGCCGAATATTATAATACATTGCCTGAAATTTTCCCCGATTATACAGGCATTGTATTGCCTCCAAACATTGCCCCGATCAATTTTATAATTAAAGAACCAGGTACTCTGTTTGTGGTGAAATTCAATTCTGATAAACCTTACGGATTTGTATTAAGATCGAGTGTGCCTGAAATTGAAATACCCATTAAAAAGTGGAAAAAACTCGTAGAAAAGAATATAGGTAAAACAATTCGTATTGAGATCGTTGTTAAAGATAACAACAACATCTGGAAACAATTTGAATGCATTGAAAACCGGATTGCCAAAGATCCTGTTGATCCCTTTATTGTCTATCGAAGAATAAATCCGGGAATGGTCCTTTGGGAAAATATGGCAATAGTACAAAGGAGTCTTGAGAACTTTTTTGAACAAGATATTATCTCCAATCAAAACACAGAAAAGAACTGCATTCATTGTCATACTTTCCAGAACAGAGATCCGAACAGCATGATTCTGCACATGCGCAGGTCGCCAAGCGGAACATTAATAAAAACGAAGAACAAAACCCTGTGGCTATCAACAAAAACTCGCTATACCCTTTCTTCTTTTGTTTATCCGGCATGGCATCCGGGCGGACAATACATAGCTTTTTCTACCAACCTGATTCATCAGAATTTCTTTGGAAGCGGGGAAAGGATCAATCATGTCAGAGACGATGCATCAGATATAGTAATTTACGATCTGTATAATAATGAAGTATTCACAACGCCGGAAATAGCTTCAAAAAACTTTGAAAATATGCCTTCATGGTCTCCCGATGGCAATTTTTTATATTACATCCAGGCCGATTATAAATACAAACATATGCATGACAGTGTTGAAAAATATGATTTGTTACGTATTGAATTTGATCAGGAGAATAAAAGATGGGGAGAAGCTGAAATGCTTGTGTCTTCAGAAAAAATAAATAGAAGTGTTTCCTACCCGCAAGTATCGCCTGATGGAAAATATGTACTTTTCTGTCTGGCCGATTACGGTTATTTTAATATAAACAATTTTTCCAGCGATTTATATATCCTCGATCTCAGCAAGGATACGTTAATTAAATTGCCTGTAAACAGTGAATATACCGAGAGTTTTCCTTCCTGGTCTGGCAATGGACGCTGGATTCTTTTTGCCAGCAAACGCTTAGATGGAATGTTCACACTTCCTTTTTTAAGCTATATTGATTCAACCGGAACTGCATATAAACCGTTTGTAATACCTTTTGAAAAACCTGCTTCATTTTATACACGCCTAACAAATATGAACAGACCTGTTTTTCTTGAAGGTAAGGTTGAATGTACTGAAAAAGAATTATTGGAAATTGCATATTCCGAACCCGAAATGGTTGTTTTTGACTCAATTCATGTACAGATTGATGCATTGGCAGGTGCCACAGCAAATGTTGAATCATCAAACGACGAGTCGACCACACTGTACAAAAAAAACTAATCGGAATTTAGTTCTCCTTCGCATTGCTTCGGCGATCAAAGAAAGCTAAGAAGGAATAAAGAAAACGAAAGCTGATCAATTAAAAGCCGGGCACATAGACATATCCCGCAGGAGGTATAAGGCTGTTGGGATTATAATATCCATTGTGGGTTCCTACATGGAATCCAACGGAAATGGATTCGTTTATTTTAAAGTCAAGCCCCATCATCATGCCCTGATAGTTGTAACCATATGGGTAAGAAACACCTTCGGTTTTTGGCACATCGTTAATCGTTTTGTATACCGTTCCGCTTAAGGTAAGACGTGATGTCAGAAGATACGACCCTTTCGCATACAGAAAAGTACGAGTCATCGGTAATATTCCATCTGAATACAGTTCCGATGATGGCAAAACATAATAATTGGAACGTTCTACGGCAATACCTGCTGTTACTGCAAAACGAGGAGTAACGAGGTAAGTAAGACTTGGTGCTATATAAAATGAAGGTCCATAAAAATTATTCGGTGAATAAGTGAATGAAGTACCTGCTTCAAGATGAGGTTTTAATCTCTTTTCGGGTTTTACATCATTTTGTTCGTTTGCCGATTCATCCTGAACAGTAATTATTTCCAATTGATCGGGATCATTTTCAACCTGATCTTCCTGTGCAATGCTCGTTTGATAAAAGCAATTCATAAAGATCAACAGAAGAGCCAAAAATCGTACCATATCAAACTTCATTAAATTCAATGTAAATATACAACAATTCATGGTTTTTGTTCCATGCCTAATTTCTTTCAGCCCGACTTACCGAATAAATGCCTTTTATTGCAGACAGTTGAGATATTAATGCATCGAGATGTTGAATATTTCTTACAAGCAAATTGATTTTACCAATAAACATGCCTTCCTGTTCATCAATTGCTATTGATCTGACATTCACCTTCAGGTCCTTGGCTAATACTTCGGATACGCTTTTTAATATCCGTGAATAGTCTTCTCCTGTAACAATTATATTGACAGGAAATATTGGTTCCGGACCTTTTCTTGTCCATTTGGCTTTTACCACTCTGTAACCATATTTGCCAATAAGCTGCACAGCATTCGGGCAATTGATCCTATGGATCTTTATACCCTCGTTGATCGTTACAAATCCAAAAATCGGGTCTCCCATTATGGGAGAACAACATTTGGCCAGTTTAAAGTCGATATTTGCGACTTTTTCATCAATGATCAGATAATCTTCCGGAGGTGGTTTCTTTCCGGCCGGTTTTCTTGTTACTTCCAGATCCTCCAACACCGAAGTTTCGTTTTCCGGCTGTTCTGTCTGAACCGAAACGACTTCTTTAACTTCCGAAAGATCTATCTTGTTCAATGAAATATCGCAATAAAATTCCTGTGCATTTGGCAATTTATAATGTTTTAAAAGCTTTCTGATGGCATCATCCGTATAATCAATTTTCCAGTTTTTAAACCTTCTTTTTATAATCTCTTTACCATTCTCAGCCTCTTTAACTTTATCTTCATTCAGTTGCTGACGAATTTTCTTTTGCGCTTTGGAGGTAACAACAAAATTTAACCAGTCCAGTTTTGGAAACTGATTCTTTGCCGTGAGTATCTCAATCCTATCCCCATTTTGCAGTTTGTACCTGATGGGCACTGTTTTGCTGTTCACTCTTGCTCCCGTGCATGTTGAACCGACATCCGTATGAATATCGTACGCAAAATCAAGCACCGATGCACCTTCCGGAAACTTTTTTAAATCACCTTTGGGGGTAAAAACAAAAATCTCTTTGGAATACAGACTCAACTTAAAATCGTCAATAAAACTATCTGCATCCGGTTCGGGCGTTTCAAGTATTTCTCTTATCTTTCTGAGCCACTCCTCAAGTCCCTGTTCCCCATCAAGGCCCTTGTATTTCCAGTGAGCCGCCACACCCTTCTCTGCTATTTCGTTCATCCTTTCTGTTCGTATCTGTACTTCCACCCACCTGCCATCCGGTCCGATCACAGTAGTATGAAGTGACTCATACCCATTGGTTTTGGGAATAGAAATCCAGTCCCTCAAACGCAATGGATTCGGCTGATATATATCAGTAACAGCTGAATATGCCTGCCAGCAATCAGCCTTCTCGTTTGTTAATTCACTTTTTAGAATAATCCTGATAGCAAACAAGTCATAAATATCCTCAAACTCAACCCCTTTACGCTTCATTTTGATCCAGATGGAAAAAATAGATTTTGGACGACCTATGATATCATAAACAAATCCTTGCTTATTGAGTGTGTTCTTTAAAGGTTGAATAAACTCATCGATAAATTTTTTCCGTGTCTTCATCGTTTCAGCAAGTTTTCTTGCTATCATGTTGTACTCTGATCTGTTGGTATATTTCAGAGAAATATCTTCCATTTCCGACTTGATGAGATACAATCCCAAACGATGTGCCAGGGGTGCATACAAATAGGATGCTTCTGCGGCCACCTGGATCCGCTCTTCTTCAGTCATTTGCTCCATCTCACGCATAAGTTCAGTCTGCTCTGCAAGCCGAATAAGAATTACTCGTACATCTTTTGCCAGACTTAACAGGAGTCTTCTAAAATTTTCTGCCTGCGAAGAAGTTGTCTCTTTTTGAATATCTGAAACCTTCGCCAGGCCGTTAGCAATTGTTTCAACAACATCACCAAAAACCTTTTTTATTGTATCCGCTGCAATTTTTTCTTTAACACAGGCATGATAAATAAACAGACTAATGATTGAAGTATATCCCAATCCGATCTCATTAACTGCAATTTTCGATGCATCAAGAACAGAAATGATCACGTCTTTTTTATAAAATGTTTTATCACCTTTTCTGTTTTCATGAAATAATAAAAATGCTTTTTCAAGAAGCTCATTCTGTTTTTCAATCGTGGATTGATTAAGCCCTTTTAAAACATCATTATAATACTCCAGGTATTTTTTATTAACACTATCAATTGAATAATCAAACATTCGCCAACGTTGATTTAATGCAAATTTAAGTGATTAAAACGTTCGGAACAAAGAGAGAACAATTATTCGAAATACGGAGAAATAAGTTTTAGAAAATATTCAGGTGCCCTTATCACTTTTTTTGTTTTAGCATCGGTAAAAACGAGGGTAGTTGATGCCTTTGATAGTATATCACCGGAAATAGTATGCATGCTATATTCAAATTCCAGTTTTACACCCGGTTTCTTTGTAAGTGTTGTTTTCACGACAACCTCTTCATCGTATAAAACGGGTTTTAAATATTGAATATTCATTTCACGCACCGGCAACAAAATTCCATCATCTTCCATTTTTCTGTACGACAACCCAAATCCGCGTAGAAGTTCCGTCCTGCCTTCTTCGAAATACAAGGCATAATTGCCATGGTGCAGGTATCCCATCCTGTCAACTTCACCATACCTGACACGAATTCTTATTTCTGATGATAACATAGATGATTTACTTTAAAGGAGAATTGGGTTCACTGGCAAATTTTTTATAGATCACTAAATCAGTCCATAAAGGAACGATACGTTGAAACAAAACCATATACTGACCTTCGAAGGACATGATCCTTGTTCTTTTTTTCTTTTTTATGGAGCGGATCAGGTTTTTTGCTACTTTTTCAGGTGATGTCAGCTTTTCTTCAGGTCTCGGCGTTTCACCCTGCGGCTGACCATTCTCAGTTAATGCATTTTTTCGTATGTTGGAGCTTGTAAAACTTGCTGCAAGCAACATCACATGGATACCTTGCTTCATATTCTCTATCCGCACACTTTCCAAAAATCCATGCATGGCAAATTTTGAAGCAGAATATGCAGTCCGGCCTGGCAAACCATGAAATCCTGCAATTGAGCTAACACCTACCAGTGTTCCTTTCGATTCCTGCAAATGAGGAATTGCATACTTGGTACAATACACTGTTCCCCAAAAATTAACATCCATCACTTTTCTCAAAACACTTGTTTCTACATCCACCAATAATGCTCTCATTGAAATGCCTGCATTATTTACCAGAATATCCAGTCTTGCAAATTTTTCAATTGTTTTATCAATAAGGTTTTTGCAATCTTCTTCTATGCTAACATCGGTTTTTACCGCTATACAGTTTTCTCCGGCAGGATCAAGTTCTCTTGCTATAGATTGAAGCTTATCCAACGATCGGGCAGCAAGTACAAGTTTTGAACCCTCTTTTGCAAATGCCCTGGCACATGCCAAACCTATACCCGATGAAGCCCCTGTAATAACAACCACTTTATCTTTCATAGTTTTTGCAGGATTTGAAATGAGATCAAATATAAAGTTTCCAAGGTAAACGAAAAAATTATGAAACAAACAGGAAAAGCTGAAACATTATATTTTCGTAAATAAGAACGATCCAAGGCTGTCTGAAAAGGCTTTGTGGGGCTGCCTCAAAAGTCCATCAAATAGTTAACCGCAAACGGGGTTGTCTCAAGCAGAAATTTATTACAACATTTCATGCAAAAGAATACAAACGAATGAAAACATATTTCAGGTTCCTGATTCATTTCAGATATCATATTTTGTTCATAAGTTTACAGGCAAATAATACTTATTGAATGTTAGCAAATCAGCCTCTTGCAGACCGTATGAGACCTGTTAATCTGGATGATTTCACAGGGCAGAATCACCTGGTAGGGAAAGGTGCAATCCTGAGGCAGTCAATTGAATCCGGAAAAATACCATCTTTTATACTTTGGGGACCGCCCGGCGTTGGTAAAACTACCCTGGCTAAAATAATTGCGAAGGTGTTGGATCGTCCTTTTCATGGTTTAAGCGCTGTAAATTCTGGTGTAAAAGATGTAAGAGAGACAATAGATAAGGCCAAAAAACAGCAATTTTTTGATGCACCTAATCCAATTTTGTTCATTGATGAAATTCACCGTTTCAGTAAATCACAACAAGACAGCCTGCTCGGGGCAGTTGAACAGGGTATAGTAACACTAATTGGCGCCACGACAGAAAATCCTTCGTTTGAAGTCATCTCTCCCCTCCTTTCCAGGTGTCAGGTTTACATTTTAAATCCTCTGAATAAAGCAGAACTGTTGGAAATATTGAACAACGCATTAAAAAAAGACATATTCCTGAAAAACTTAAATGTACAGATAAAAGAAAATGAAGCTCTCTTGCGATTTTCCGGTGGTGATGGCAGAAAATTGTTAAATATTCTGGAGTTGGTCGTTTCATCAAATGGTTCTGACACAAATAAAAAGATCATAATAACCAATAAGCTTGTTACTGATAAGCTGCAGGAAAACATCGCTTTTTATGATAAAAACGGAGAGCAACACTATGATATAATATCCGCTTTCATAAAATCGATACGGGGAAGTGATCCAAACGCTGCTGTGTATTGGCTGGCACGAATGGTAGAAGGTGGTGAAGATCCGAAATTCATAGCACGCAGACTTGTAGTTCTGGCAAGTGAAGATATCGGGCTTGCAAATCCAAATGCTTTGTTATTGGCAAATGCTTGTTTTGAAGCAGTGAACAAAATTGGTTGGCCGGAATCCCGGATCATTCTTTCTGAAGCAGCAATATACCTGGCAAATTCACCAAAAAGTAATTCTGCTTATAAAGCCATTAATGAAGCTCAAAAACTGGCGGGTGAAACCGGAGACCTTCCTGTTCCTTTGCATCTCAGAAATGCACCCACATCCCTGATGAAAGAATTGGGATATGGAAAAGAATACAAGTATGCCCATGAGTTTGAAAGTAACTTCATAGATCAGAATTATCTTCCTGATGACCTTGCAGGAAAAATACTATATGATCCACAGGAAAATCCCGCCGAACAAAAATTTCTTGACCGGTTGAAGAAATTATGGAATAAGAGATACAGATACTGACCTTCTTCTTACTTTGTTTTTACAAGCTTTATATGTCCCAGTGACTTATTATCCATAGAAACGTCCAACATATATAAACCGGCAGGCAAATTTGCTTCATCTGTCCAGCGAAGCTTATAACTGCCCCCTCTCATATAACTGTCAAAGAAAATATCAACCACCTGCCCGTTGATATTGACAATCTGAATTTTCAAATTTCCATGATCCGGTACATAGATATCAAGTTTGAACTCATTTTCAAATGGATTGGGATATACATGAAGACTGGCAAAACTCTCGTCGATTTGCTGAACCTCGATGTCGGATGGGTATTCTGTGACCGGGTAATAAAGGTTGTCAATATTATCATCGACCCATGCAATTCTCTGAGAGAGCCATGATTTGAAGTAATCAATTTCGTCTTCGTAATTGGTTACATGGTAAGGCCAGTATTGCTGAAAAACATATTTGTCGATAACAGGCCAGATATAATAATTCCTGGCAATGGGTTCAGCCAGAGTAAGTGCCAATGAGTCAATCATTTCCATAACCGAATTTTCATTAAGCACAGTTTCCCTCAATTCAAACCACCTGTCTTCAAACCGATCGACAAGATCCGGATCCTCAAAAAGCCTCTGAATATCAAACCAATGATTATCAGGGTAATCAAATTGCCATTCGTCATATACATATCCATTTTGCCATGGTGAATTACCAAATGCCAGGTCAAAATCCCAAATGGGACCGAATTTAATTCTCGGATCGTTATCATCCCTGTCTTTATACATGTACGAACTCATGGCATAGGCATCACAATTTTTAGCAAATTCAGTAATTACTACATAGTCAATAAGGGTTGACTCATCAATATATTTTTTGTAACCCGTTTCCGGATCAAGGCCGGCATTTGAATGCAATACGCTTTTATAGTAATCATAATGTTCGGTAATATAGGCTTCCTGCTCCGGCTGTAAATCATCCTCGTTCGGATAAGAAATCTGAATATACCTTGAATCAGGCTTGTCATGTTTGAAAATATAGCCTCCGGTCAAATCGATCCCTGAAATTTCGTCAGGATTCAATCGGGCAATATCTACCCTGTTGTTATCTCTTTTTATCTTTTCCACCAGAGAATACAAACCAACGTATTGACCATTCAGAATGACCTCGCAAAATTGAGTTCGTGGTGCCCATTGTCCGGTAAGGCTGCTAAGGTAATATATCAAAGGATTTCTGAACTGACTTTTATCTGCCCAGGGGCCAAATAGTATCCAATCACTCTCACTGGGCATACCAAGCAAGGCTATATTTGTATCTTCATCAAATTCATCCCTGAAATCAAAATCATAGGAACGCTTTGGAAAGTAAGCTGAAGACTGGCCTCTGACCTCTATTTCAACCGGCCCGTAATACACATTGCAAGAGTCAGTTGGTTTGTTGTAAGCTCCTTCTGTATTTGCAATTATACCCATGTGAGCAATGGTTTCGATCCTTGATACCCTGATTCCGTGTTCGTCTGATTCGATAATCACTATCGGTAATTTTGTAGAATCAAGATCTACTTGCCTTTTGTATCTGCAGGCGCCATCGTAAATATTGTAATAATCAGTATTGCTGAAATCAAAAACATTCATTACGTAAAAAAGATCCGATCCGCCAATGCTGTCATTAAGTACATGCACTGCCATGGAGTTTGTTCCTGAAACCAGGCATGTATCAAGAATAGTCGAGTCAATATACCAGCCCAGAATCGGGGCTGTCTTGTTGTATTCAGGTTCATGACCGCGGTTTGACAGATCATTGAAAGCGGGATATTTCAGATCATCATCAACATTCACCCTGAGGATTTCTTTTCCGTTCAGGTATGCTATGTATCCGTCATCGTAATCTGCAAGAAAACTCATGATATTGAATGCATCCGGATCGGCAAGGTCGAATTCATACCGTAGATATAGAGATTGTGCCTGATCACTAATAATGACATTATAATCAGTACTTCCATAACCTATTAAACCGGTATCAACCGGCCATGAAGAGTCATCATAACCAGGCAGATACCAGTTGGCATCCGGCTCCGACTGAGCAGCAAAATATTTGAATGGAGTAGAAATATAGTTGATAATATAGTCCTGCGAATAGAGATTCAGTATCATTGCAAATGAAATTACCGTGCAAGTGATAATTGGAACATGTTTTTTCATACCTGTTTTTCAAATTGTTCTGATTATAATACAAATATCATTACAATTGCACTTAACGAAGCATAAATATTGTCCTTTCATACTCATGTCACACGCAACTGTGAAAGAACAAATTTATCATTATTTTATAGTTTTCTTTACTGCATGGACTTAAATAAGCTATGAAATAAGTAATTTCACTGCTGCAATCATCAATTTTCACGAAATGAATATCAATGAATTAAAAAGTTCCCAGTTCTTCTTAATTGCAGGTCCCTGTGTTGTTGAAAGTGAGGATATATGTTACGAAGTGGCTTCAGCAATAAAAAATATTTCATCTGAACTGGGCATAAAATATGTCTTTAAAGCTTCCTACCGAAAAGCCAATCGATCGCGATTGGATTCTTTTGCAGGCATCGGAGATGAGAAAGGATTGAAAATACTCGGAGATATAAAAGAAAAATACCAGCTTCCGGTTACCACAGATATTCATTCTGCAAATGAAGCTGCCATGGCTGCTGAATATGTTGACATAATCCAAATACCGGCTTTTTTAAGTCGACAGACTGATATACTGGTTGCGGCTGCAAAAACAGGCAAAATTGTCAACATTAAGAAAGGACAGTTCCTGGCACCTGCCTCTATGATATTTGCAGCCAATAAAGTAGTAGAATCAGGCAATAAAAACATTCTTCTTACCGACAGGGGAACTATGTTCGGATACGGTGACCTTATTGTTGATTACAGAGGGATTGTTGAGATGAAAAAACTCGGATACCCTGTTGTACTGGATATAACACATTCACTGCAGCAGCCTAATCAGGCCAGCGGCGTTGCCGGAGGCCTTCCTGATATGATTGAAACCATTGCAAAAGCAGGTATAGCTGTTGGAACGGATGGAATTTTTTTGGAAACACACCCAAATCCTTCCAAAGCAAAATCCGATGGTGCAAATATGCTTCCCCTGTCCCGGGTGAGAGAACTGCTGGTGAAACTGAAAAAAATCAGATCGGCAATTAATGAACTGTAAATCGTTGGATACTAACGTATTTATTGTATAACATCCTTGTTTTTAAGGATTTCCTCCTAAGAAAATTGCTATATCAAATGATTTCACTATATTTAACACCTGGTAACCCTAACGATTTGGCCCATATTTTCAGAAAGCTTGCACTGTTTAAACTCATTGCAAGCTTTCTTATTTTAACCTGAGTTCGAAATATACAACATCTATAATTTCATTGCTTAGCTATCATTTTTGCGGTATTTCAGTGAAAACCATACCTTGCAGAGAATTGATAATCTGAAATTGTACCGAACACACACCATTCTATAAACTGGTCTTATCATTTTTAGTACCACTAAGTCAATGCGACTTCGAAACAGTAAACCTTCTTCCGTAAAAAACGCGGAATTTGCCATAGTTGCGCGTAAACTCAGAATTCATTTCATTCCTGGCTAAATAAGAATCGACAATCAGGGAAATTCCAAAATAAGATTTTTCACTGTTGTATCCCAATGCCAATCGCAAATGAGAATGTGTAGAGGGTTTGATTTTACTTTCCAAAACATTGTCAAGGAAATCCTTCGCGGTAAATGCCTGCATTGAAACGCCAATCATCAATGTACCATTGATGAAAACATGTTTTTTAATAACAAAAGTATGTGTATAACCAAAAGAACCTCCGAGGTTAAAGGTTGCAAGATTTGTCAGACTATCAAATAAAGGATATGTGGTTTGTAATATATCCGGAACAAGACTGGAATCTGCACTCACTGCATATAAGGAGAAATAAGCGGCAGCCAGCATAGAACCTGCACTATGTTTTTGCCACTCGGTATTCCCGTAGGCTGCCCGGAATGAAAACTTTTTATGATTGAAGGTATAGATGGCCCCGGAACTGAAATTAAAGGTACTTATATCTGGTCTGATAATAACAGAGTCTTTAATACTCCAGCCGGAATAATAATCGTCCACATTCTGCCAGTAAAATCCTTCATATCCCGATAAGCTCAAAAACAAAACCATACGACTTGTATACAAATCCACCTGCAAGTCAATGCTTCTGGTATCGCCGTAAATATCATTGTCCTTATTTACGAATCCAAAATTAAATGCAGCTCCTATGCCGGCCCATTTGTAGTTAAATCCCAAACCCAGATTAAAGTTCTCATTTGGTTTAAACTGGATCAGATTCTCTTTCTCTGAATCTTTCATTTCAAATGCATTGAACTTATTGATCCCATATAGGTACAGGGACAATTTGTCTTTTAGTGAAGTGTAGTAAACCGGCAGATTAACTGTTACTGTGTCATTTTGTTGAGAATGAATAATCGAGACATTTAACATGAAAACAACCAACGTATATATATTGATTCTCAAAACCAAGGAATTATTAATTATCAATAAAAACCAGTATATTTCACAACTGTTAAAATAATAAATATAACAACTTTATCACAAAACATCCTTCATTCCAAAATGTCAGATAATATACAAAGTCATTTTATACAACTATGCTTTTGTTTACAGAGCTTTTAAATAATAATCCTTATACTAAACATAACCTGAAAATGAAATTGTAACCGTTCATACAACATTTCCGTTAAATAAAGCAATTCAGAAAATATACATTCTGATCAGAAAAAAAGATAGTATTATATTTATCCTATATTCACTAATTAAAATAAGCCTCCGGCTTATGTTTATCAGTAAAAATAACTTTCATCCTATAAACGCTATTTGAAAATCTAATTATGAAAAGATCCATTGTTACATTGTTTGTTTTCTTTGTTCTTTTGCTATCTGTTATTGGAAAGCCTCCTGTTAAATTCGGTAAAATCGATATTGAAGATCTTAAAATGGAGGTTTATGATCTTGATACAAGTGCTCCGGCTATTGTATTATGCGATTATGGCAGATTCAACAGCACAACTTTTGATTTCGTTAGGATTTTACGAATAAAGATCCTTAAAAAAGAAGGATTTAGCTGGGGTAATAAACTTTTTCCAGGTTCGCAAAAAACAGCCATCCGGGGGAAGACATACAATCTTGTAAACGGCGAAATTATTACCGATAAATTAAAATCCGAATCTATATACAGAGAGAGAATTACAGATGATTATTATAGAATGCGCATTGCAATGCCCAATGTGAAAGTCGGATCAGTAATTGATATTGAGTTCACATTTCCGGGTATCCCGTTCATTTGGTATTTTCAGCAAGTAATTCCGGTAAAATGGAGTGAATTGATTATTGAAAGCTCGCCTTATATTGATTTTCGTAAGAATTTTTATGGCTTTGAAAACCTGGATGTCAATACTGATACCAGGTGGATAGCAAAGAATATGCCTGCTTTTAAAAAAGAACCGTATACCAATTCGATAGAAAATTACATAACAAAATTTGAATTTGATATACTTTCAATTTCTTTTCCCGGATATTATAAAAGTTTCACAACTTCATGGGATGCAGTTGCTAACCTACTGGATAAAAGTGATTACTTTGGAAAAGCAATAGATGGCAATATTTTTTTAAATAGAATAGCAAAAGAAATTGAATCAAGCTGTACATCTGACATTGATAAACTTAAATCTGCATGTGATAGTATAAAGAAAGTGAAATGGAATGAAGATGAAAGATTATTGACTTCAAATAATCTGTATTTAATATACAATAAAGAAATTGGCAATTCAGCCGATATAAATTTGATGCTTGTTTCTCTTTTAAATAAGCTGGATATTCCAGCCTTCCCCGTTGCAATGAGCACGCGGAAAAATGGTTTATTACCCTATTATCCCACATTGGAAAAGCTTAATTATGTTATTGCTTGTGCAAAGTTGCATGATGAAACATATTTTCTGGATGCAACAGAAGAACTAATGCCTTATGATTTTCTCCCGGAGAGATGTCTTAACTACCGAGGTATTTTGATCCAGAATGATAAGGGATCACAAATTGAAATTAAATCACCTGGTGAAAGAAAGGAAGCAGCTGCCTATATGCTGAATCTGAATGATGATTTGACCTTATCCGGAAATGCCGAGTATATACGTCATGAATATTGTGCATTTGATTTCAGAAAAGACTATCAACAATTCAATAGCGAAGACGATTTTCTTGAAAATATTGAAAATGAAAATCCGGGACTTAGAATACATGACTTTACTATAGAAAATCTTGATAGTATTTCTTTGCCTGTGAAGGAAAAATATGAAATCGAAGTAGTAAACTCGGTTACTGCGATCAATAATATGCTCTATTTTAATCCTTTATTGTTTGATTCAATGAAAGAAAATCCATTCAAGGTTGATCAAAGAAAATACCCGGTGGATTACGCACTGTGTGAAGACAAAACATATTTATACAATTTTATTATTCCGGACGGTTATGAAATTGTTGAATTGCCGGAATCAGTTATTATAAAGTTGCCTGGTAAAGCTATTCAGGCTACTTTCAATGTTACACATTTGGACAATAAAATTACAGTATTCTACAGGTTCAACATCAATAAGGAAATATTTGTTTCAACCGAATATCAAGTATTAAAAGAATTTTATAATCAACTTATTAAGAAACATGCTGAATTTATTATTCTTAAAAAGATATAAGGTAACTGTACCAAAATCTGTTTCTCTTTTTCTCTTATTATTATTGGGAACCTCTCTAAATGCCAAAGAAATAAAATACCGGGTAAGTGATATTCCTCAGGAATTAATGAATAATGCTGATGCAGTTATCCGAAACTATGAACTTGATTTCGAATTGAAATCAATTGAGAGCGCCACCATGAAAGTCACTTATGCAATAACAATCTTAAATAATAATGCAATTGAAAAATCATATTTCATGGAGTATTATGACAGGTTTTCAAAAATTAATCACATAAGCGGCAAAATCTATCAAGAAAACGGAGAATTACTGAGGAAAATACCCAACGACAAAATTGTTGATTATAGCGCCATATCCAAATATACGGTTTATAATGACAATCGTGTTAAATATATAGATCCTGAAACCAGAACAATTCCTTTTACAGTTGAATATACGTATGAAAAGGATTTAAAGGGACTTCTGTTTTTGCCTGTCTGGATCCCAAATTATGATTTTGATATATCTGTTGAAAAAAGCAGGTTTACCGTCAGTGTACCGTTTGATCTTTCATTCAGATATTATGAGCAAAATATTCATTCAACAGTCTATATTGTAAATACCCCTGACTATAAAACTTACACATGGAAAGCGGAAAAGCTTAAAGCAATAGAAAGTGAACCCTACTGTTTGCCTTTTGGAGAATATGCCCCCATCGTATACACTGCACCCAATGATTTTAGTTTTGATAAATATAATGGTAACGCAGAAACATGGTTGGATTTTGGACTCTGGGTAAATAAGTTAAATTCCGGTAAAGAAAAACTTCCAGTCGAAACGATTAACTTAATTCAAGATATGGTTAAAGATATTGCGGAAGATGAAGAAAAAGTTAAAATCGTTTATCAATACCTTCAGGATAATACCCGTTATGTAAGTATTCAGGTCGGAATTGGAGGATGGCAACCATTTGAAGCTGAAATAGTTGACAAGTTGAAATACGGAGATTGTAAGGCCTTAACAAATTATATGAAAGCTCTTTTAAACGCAGCCGGTATTCGTTCTTTTTATACACTTGTCAATGCCGGAAAGGATGCTTCACGAATGTTTACTAAATTTCCCTCCTCTCAATTTAACCATGCATTTCTATGCGTACCATTAGAGAATGATACAATGTGGCTTGAATGTACAAGTCAACACTTGCCCTGTGGTTTTTTAGGGACTTTTACTGACGATCGTAATGTCTTATTGATAACTGAAGATGGTGGAAAAGTAACTCACACACCAACCTATACATCCGGTAATAATAAGCAAATCAGAACTGCAAAAGTCACTCTGACTGATGATGGTTATGGCTCAGCAACACTTTCTAATAAATATCATGGAATATATTATAATGACTTATTACCTATACTTTACAATGATGAGCATGATAGAAAAAAATTAATGTACCAAAGAATAAACATTCCATCGTATCATTTAATTCATTTTAAACATAATCAGATCAGAGAACGCATCCCTTGTGTTGAAGAGACAATTGAAGTTCAATTAATGAATTATACAACCTCTATGGGGAACCATATATTAATACCACTAAATTTGCAAACTAAAAGCGAACCTCTTCCCAGAAAAAGAGAGCAAAGATTATCTGACATATTTGTAAGAAGAGATTATATTGAAATTGATACAGTTATTTATACAATTCCTGAAAATTATTCCATTGAAGGATTGCCTGAAGACAATAAATTCACATCTGATTTTGGAGAATATAGTAGTAAGGTCTATTCGGATGGCTCACAGATCTGGTATTATCGTTTCCTGAAAATAAATAAGGGAACATATCATAAAAACAGATACCAGGAGTTTTGTAATTTTTTTGATAAAATATCGGTCTGTGATAATGTCAAAGCAGTATTGGTGAATAATTAGCCTGATTAGAAACAATCACGCAATGAGTGGAATCGCCAGCTTTTAATCATACTTAATAATACTTTTTCTGTAATTATTTAATTTACTTTACATAAACAGTAAATGAAATTTATGTGTAAAGTATGTACTCTATTGGTAGTATTATTCTTTCTGTTATGCTCATATACAAATCAGGATATTGACTATGAATTAAACAAGACCAGTCAGGCAAGTATTTTTAAACGAAATAAAAAAGTTAGCCTAAAAAGCTCAGAAGGAAAAGCTTGCGAATACAAAGCAAGCCTGATTGGATCATGTAATTTATCCGAAAACTCAAAAATCAACAGGTTTGAACTTGTGAACAGGCATAATATTATCCACTCAGACATTGATCCCCTGAATTCTCTCACTGTCGGAAATGGCGAATTTGCATATACAGTTGATATTACAGGCATGCAAACCTTCCCTGAGTTTTATGAGAAAGGTATTCCCCTGGGAACCCAGTCACAATGGGGCTGGCATTCATTTCCGAATCCTGATGATTATACTCTGTCGGATGTTATTAAAATGTACTGGGCAGGAAATGATTCGGTCCCATACATATATCAATTCACAACAGCCAATGAAGAAAGAAAGAACAAAGCTTCTCAATGGCTGCGTGAAAATCCTCACCGGTTGCATCTGGGATTGATCGGATTGGAAATCTATGCAAATGATACTATTCCAATGGCTATTTCCGATATTGAAGATCCGATTCAGGAATTGAATCTGTGGAAGGGTGAAATTATCAGCAAATTTAAAATAGAGCATACACCTGTTAAAGTTATAACATACTGTCACCAGGATATGGATTTGATTTCATTTCGCATCGCATCTGATATATTGCTGACAGGAAAGATGAAAATAAAAATCCGGTTCCCTTATGCCAGGCATGAGAAGTTCAGCAGTGCATGCGATCTGCTTCGAGCCGATAAGCACACAACAGCAATCTCAGAGGAAACAAGGAACAGTGTTCTATTTGAAAGGACACTGGATAACGATAGGTATTATGCACACTTTAATTGGAGTAATAAAGCCACCATTGAGAAAACAGAAAATCATGAATATTACATTGTGCCGGTTGACAATGATACTATTTTCGAATTCAGTTGTCATTTTTCAAAAGAAAAAACAGACAACAGGCTTCCCGGATTTGATCAAACAAAAAAAAATAATGAAGTTCGCTGGAAGCAATTCTGGAATAACGGAGCAGCCATAGATTTTTCCGATTGTACCGATCCAAGAGCATTTGAACTGGAACGCAGAGTCATTTTATCTCAATACCTGACAAAAATTCAATGCAGCGGTTCGCTTCCTCCTCAGGAAACAGGTCTGATTTACAACAGCTGGTATGGCAAGTTCCACCTGGAAATGCACTGGTGGCACAGTGCTCATTTCATTCTCTGGAACAGGGCAGATCATATGGAACAACAGATGGAATTTTATAACCACATTTATAAGCAGGCAAAGGGTATGGCCGAAAGACAATGTTATGATGGTGTAAGATGGCCAAAAATGATTGGCCCTGAAGGCAGGGAAAGTCCCAGCACTATTGGTACATTCCTGATCTGGCAGCAACCTCATATTATCTACTTCTCAGAGCTGCTTTACAATTATTATAACCAGGACCAAACGGTTCTTCAGAAATACAAGAGCCTGGTATTTGCTACTGCCGATTTTATGACTTCTTATGCAAGAATGGATAGCAGCAAAAACCGCTATGTTTTAGGTCCGGCTTTGATTCCTGCACAGGAGCATTTTGAACCTGAGAATACAATAAATCCCATATTCGAACTGGCATACTGGTATTGGGCTCTACAAACTGCACAGAAATGGCGGGAAAGGCTGAACATGGAAAGAGACAAAAACTGGCAGAACATTCTGGAAAAACTCGCCGACTTACCCGTACAGGATAGTCTGTATCTTTTTACGGAAAACACCCGGGATTCTTATCGCAATGCTGAGTACCTGACGGATCATCCCATTGTGCTGGGTGTTTTGGGATTTTTGCCCGAAACGAAAAAGATCGACAAGGAAATCCTGAGCAACACTCTGGATAAAGTACTGGCAGATTGGGACTGGAATACAACCTGGGGTTGGGACTTTCCTCTGGCGGCCATGTGTGCAACACAATTAAACAAACCCGAACTGGCAATTGATCTGCTTATGATGGATAGTCCGAAAAACACATACCTCATAAATGGCCATAACTACCAGGATGAAATACTAACAATATACCTTCCCGGCAATGGAGGATTATTAAGTGCCATTGCACTGATGTGTATCCGTAATGGTTTTCCTGAAGACGGTAAGTGGGAAGTTAAATATGAGAATTTCTTATCTATTCACTTAAATGACTAAATCTGGATTGTTATGAAAAACTATGCTTTCTTTTTGATCATGTTATGTTCGTCATTTCTTTTCAACAGGTACCAGAAAGATGAACTTGTTAAAATTTCTCAAAACGAGGAAGACGGATATGTAATTTTGACCGTATTGCCGGAAAATAGTGAAACACCTGTTCTGTTTTCAGTGGATAATACAAATAAAACAGGTGCGATATTTTTTGAAACTTCTGAGGGAAAAAGCTGGTTAAAAGGTGAACCGCTTGAAATCAATTCCGGGAGTGATAATTTCCAGGGGGTATGGAAAATTGAAGAAAGAACAGTGTATGTCCGTTTTCAGGAAAACAACGGAAAGTGCACGTTTTGTTTTGAGGCCAATCCTGCAGATGGGATATATAAATGGGGAATGAACATCGCCGCATCAGAAAAAGAGTATTTTACAGGTTTATTTGAGAGAGTGGTGGATGGAGATCAAAAAGAGTCCTGGAAAAAAGGGATTTCCGAGGCTATGGATCTGCGAGGACAGGAAGCAGATATGATTATTAAACCTACCCTTTCTTTATACTGTCCCTTCTATCTTTCCTCCCTGGGATACGCTCTGTTCATAAATGGTTACTGGCCGGGGCACTATGATATTTGCAAATCAAATCCGGATCTGGTGAGTATTGAATTTGAAGGTTCATCCATAAGCGGAGTTATTTATACATCTGATACGCCTGCAGAAATTGTTAAAGCACATTCCTTGCATGTTGGACCAACCATCGTGCCTCCCAAATGGGCATTTCTTCCCTGGAGGTGGAGAGACAATCATACGAATCTTGATACCTATTACGACAGTACACCGGCAGGTGCTCCGTACAATAGTATGGTCGTTGAGGATATTTTAATGATGGAAGCCCTTGATATCCCATGCAGCGTATATTGGGTAGACAGGCCATGGGCCGTTGGTACGCATGGTTATGCCGATTTTGAATGGGATCCGGATCGATTTCCTGAAGCAGAAAAAATGATAGAATGGATCCATTCGAAAGATATGAAATTTCTATTGTGGATAGCACCCTGGGTAACAGGAGATATGAAAACTATAGCAGAACAAAAAGGATATTCACTGCCTATGAAAAACACACACCATAATGTGGATTCCTCAAATGCAGCACTTCTCGATTTTACAGATCCTGATGCATGCGAATGGTGGCAGATCAATGGTATTGAGAAAATGCTAAAACAGGGTGTGGATGGATTTAAACTTGACCGATCTGAAGAAACAGTTCCTGAAACCAGGGATATTGTACTTCACGATGGCAGAACATCGCGGGAAGTAAGAAATGAATATCCTGTACTATATGTTAAAACAGTACATGAAAGTTGTAAAAAAATACATGGTAACGATTTTGTGTTGATTCCGCGGGCCGGGTATACGGGAAGCTCCCGGTATAGTGGATTCTGGGGGGGAGATATCGGATCACCACCTGAAGGTTTGCGTGCCGCTATTATAGCTGTTCAACGAAGTTCGATTCTTGGATTTCCCATCTGGGGTTCAGATATTGGCGGATACTGGCAGGGAGATCTGGATCGGGAGATCTGTGCCCGTTGGCTGGCATTCGGTTGCTTTAATCCTATTATGGAATTCGGACCAACCGAGGACAGGGCACCATGGAATATGGACACTGAACCCCGGTATGATACTACCCTTATCGCTATATGGAGACTGTATGCAAAAATTCATACATCTCTGGCAGATTATTCACACAATCTTGCTAAAGAAGCCAATAAAACAGGAATGCCTATAGTAAGGCCATTATTTCTCGAATTTCCGGAACAAAAAGAATGCTGGAACGACTGGCAGACATTTTTATATGGCCCCGATATTCTGGTATCAGCAATTTGGCAAAAAGGCATTGCAAAACAATCCGTTTATCTTCCGGCAGGATGCAAATGGAGAGATGCATGGAATACCAATAGGTTATATGATGGCGGACAATATTTAGAAGTCAAAACGCCAATCTATAAAATCCCCGTCTTCCTGCGTGAAAATTCAGAAATCGAGCTTGGGGATCTGAATACTTTGTACCTTGAATCTTTGAAATTAGCAAGTGAAATTCCAAATCTTCAAAAACTCGAAAACATTCACTTTAATGAAAACTGATTATCGGTTCATCTGAGAAAGACACTTTATAAACCATTGACTAAATTCTATTTCTTACTGTAGAATTATGAGAAAGATTTTGTAAATTCATATTGTCGCATCAATTGCTTTATTCAAAATAGGTCAAATATCTGAATGAAAGAAGATTACAGTAAATACAAAGATCTTTTTGATACAATGGATATGGGTGTTGTATACCAGGATGACAAAGGAAATATCATTGAAGTAAATCATGCTGCTCAAAAAATCCTTGGATCTGTAAAAAAGGAACTCATTGGTATTCATTTTTTATCCACTGAATTTAAAGCCCGGAAAAAAGACGGTACAATACTTCCTGTGAATGAACAACCTGCATTGTTAGCATTAACCACGGGCAAAAAAGTCAGTAATGTTGAAATACAAGTTTACATCAGCAAACAAAAGCAATACAAATGGATCAATATATGTTCAGTACCTGAGTTTAAAAAAGGAAGCCAAAAACCTTTCAGGGTATTTTCAACAATTCGGGATATAACAACAAGAATAAATCATGAAGAACAGTTAAAACTAACTCATTTTGGGATCAATCATTCTCTGATTGCCATAACACAGGTGGACGACAATGGAAATATTTATTATGCTAACCATCAGGCATGTAAGAATCTTGGATATACTCACAACGAAATTACCAAGCTCAAAATATGGGATATCGATCCAAATCTTGATACGGAAAAATGGAAAGTACATCGAGAACATACACGAAAACAAGTCAATACAATCATAGAAACAACACAAAAAAGAAAAGACGGCAGTATATTTCCCGCTGAGGTAGTCATTAATTTTTTTAAGTTCGGAAACCGAACTATCTCATTCTCATTCTCAAAGGACATTACGGAACGTAAAAAATATGAAAAAGAACTGAAGGAAAACGAAGAAAAATTCCGTACTCTGCTGAATAGTCAGAATGATGCTATATTCCTGTATCCATATAATGAAAGAAAAATTGAAAAGTTCACTGAAGTCAATGATATTGCCTGTGAACGTTATGGTTATTCCAGAGAAGATTTTCTGAAACTTACCATAGAAAACATTACTGAGGCAGATGACATCAAAAAAAACAATTTTCCTGAACAAAATAAAATATTACAACAAGGTAAAAATTTAGTAATTGAAACAGAAAACATTAAAAGATCCGGAGAACATTTTCCGGTTGAAATCAGCTCAGATCTCATCAAAATCAAGGATAAACAATATATTCTGTCTGTTGTAAGAGACATTACAACACGTAAAAAATCAGAAGAAGCATTGCGCGAAAGCGAAGAGCGATTCAGAAGGATCTTTGAAGAAGGACAATTTGGGATCACCATTGCCGGTCCTGATTTTAAATTTATAGATGCTAATCCTGCATTTTGCAAGATGATAGGTTATACGCTGAATGAATTGAGAACAAAAACGTTTGCAGATATTACACATCCCGACAGAGTAAATGATGACAGAAAAAAAGTCATCGCATTATCGCAGGGAAAAATAAAGCAGATCAAGGTTGAAAAAGAATATATCAGAAAGAACGGACAGGTACTCTGGGGCAGCCTGATATCCACTGTTATTCTCAATGAAAAAGGCAACGTACTTTACTACCTGGCAATGATACAGGATATAACGGACAAGAAGAAAACGGAGAAGATGTTGCAAAACCAAATGAAAGATTACCAATCACTGAGTGAAGATTATATGCTGCAAAACGCGGAACTGATTGAAAGTCTTGAAAGAATAAACAAGATCAATACTGAACTGGAAGAAGCAAAAGAGAAAGCCGAAGAAAGCGATCGTTTAAAAACTGCTTTCCTTGCGAATATGAGCCATGAAATCCGAACTCCCATGAATGGCATTATCGGATTTTCTGAATTGTTGAGAAATCCTGAACTTACAAAATCTGAACAACAGAAGTTCATTGATGTTATCCAACAAAGTGGTGATCGTATGGTCAATATCATTAACGATCTGATTGAAATTTCAAAGATCGAAGCCGGGCAAATGGAAATCAGACTGGAAGAAACAAATTTAAATGAATTGCTTAACAACCTGTATACATTCTTTCTCCCTGAAACAAATAGCAAAAAATTAAACTTAGCATTCGACCGGAATTTATCGGATAAGGAGATAACAATTATTACAGATAAAACAAAATTGACACAAATACTGTCCAATCTGATTAAAAATTCCGTAAAATATACAGAGGAAGGCCAGATAAACTTTGGTTACTCAATCAAAAAGAAATACCTGGAATTCTATGTTAAAGATACCGGGATCGGGATCAGTCCGAATATGCTTACCAAGATATTTGAACGTTTCAGACAAGCCGATTTATCTGATACCAGACCATACGAAGGTGCGGGACTGGGATTGTCGATCTCAAAATCCTTTGTTGAAATATTGAAAGGAAAAATATGGGCCAATTCAGAAACCGGAAAAGGCTCGACTTTCTATTTTACTTTGCCCTATATCAGAGCAATAGAAGAAGGTGAAACAAAAGAAAAGGATGAATCCCCCGGATCCGGATCACTAAAAGGAAATACGGTATTAATTGTCGAGGATGATCAAACCAGTTTATTCCTTGTAAAAGAAGTAATGAAACAATTGGGTATACAAACTCTTGTTGCCAGTAATGGAGAACAGGCTGTTGATATCGTCAGACAAAACATGAATATTGATCTTGTATTGATGGATATTAAAATGCCTCTTATGAATGGTTATGATGCAACGAAAAAAATCAAAGAACTAAAACCTCAATTGCCGGTAATAGCCCAAACTGCTTATGTATCTCCGCTTGATAGGCAAAAATCAATGAATGCCGGCTGCGATGACTATATTGCAAAACCTATCAGCAAAGATACTTTACTGAATATCATCCAAAAATACCTGTAAACTGTTCTTCTTGCTATTGTTTGTTATCGTATATCTGAATGCAAGCTGAACAGTGTTTTTGTTGACTTATCAGTCAGTCATATATTTTTTCAGTAACTCGAGCATCTTTCTGTCCAGCTTATGTCCTTTGTAACTTTCATATTTTACATCCGGACGATTGCTGTTCATTATGCCAAAATCTCCTTTAAGATTCCACAAAGCATGCCCCCACCCTGCTTCTTTCCAAAGGGAAAGCAGATCTTCCATCCATGCCAAGGCAACATGATGAGGTGTCTTATTATAACAACCCCATTCCCCGACATGAACCTGTACTCCTTTATCTACTAAAGGTTGCCATCTGTTTATCAGGTTTTCTTTAAGATATTTTTTATCGTATATTTTCCCATCGTTACCTTTAAGAGGCCACGTAGGAACATTAAATGTTTGAAATGTATCCTCCGGTACCCATTTGGCAGTATAATGACTTACACTCATCGGATCATATCCCCTTGTACTTTGTACAACATTCAAATTAACAATACCATACACAGGGGTTCTTCCCACATCTTTGCCATCAGCAACAATTAATCTTTCAGGATCTTTTTCGCGAATCCCCTCAACCAGTGCTTTAACCACTTCAATATAGCGGGTTTCCTCTTTCAGATGAGGGGGTTCATTGATCAGATCAAAACTTAACCGTTCGCTTGATATCCCTTTGTATCTTTCGGCAAAAAGCTTCCAATGGTGAACAACTGCATCCAGAGCTTTTTGCATATTTGCCTCACTATCATGAAATAAATCAAATGGTTCCAAATCGCCCCTGTTAATACAGTACCCGGGGACTCTGTGCATATTCAAATTAATGTGTATTTTGTACTGCTTACCGAACTCAACAACCTCATCAATGTCTTTGAATATTTCTTCATCGATTGCATACCAGTCATCAACTCTTGCCCAATTCCAATAGGACATTGGTATCCGGGCAAAATCAAATCCCAACTCAGCCATAATCTCAAAATCTTCTTCCTGAAATCGTTTTCTGGGACCCATACCACTGAATTTGGCAAGAAGATTAAATCCCCGGTATTTTGAATATTTTGCCATAGTATTAACAGGCTGATTACAAGAGATGAAAGAAAAACCGGCAACTAAACCAGAACTTAATGTACCTGTTGTTTTGATAAAATCTCTTCTGTCCATAAATCCAATTATTTTCAAAGGTTATGAATTATTTAAATATACTAAATCGTAATGATTTTTAATAGTAAGTTTATAAATTACTGTAAATGTACCACTTATGAATTAAGTTTTCTTCAAAAGAAAAATTGTATTACATTTGGCCACCTGAAATACAAAATAGTTAACAAATGGGTAAAGGCGATAAAAAAACAAAAAGAGGTAAAATCATTAATGGTTCTTACGGAGTCAGAAGAAGAAGGAAAAAGGCAAAAACAAAAAAGTCAACATTAATTTCTTCAAATAAAGTATCTCGGAAAAAAGTTACTCCAAGGAAAACCGCACCTAAGAAAGAGGAAGTTGTAATTGAAAAATCTATAGCACAGGAGGAAGTAAACGAAGTGCAAACACAGGAGCAACAAGAGGTAAAGAAAGCGCAGGAAGAAGTGCAGGAAAAAAACCAGGAAGAAAAACCTGTAGGTGAAAAGCAGAAAGAAGAAAAAACAGGGAAAGAAACAGATAAGCAACCTGATACAAAAAAAGTCAGACCGGCAGAAGAAAAGGAAATAGTAAAAAAAGAACCCGGCACAGAAAAAATAAAAGCATCTGATAAATCCGAAGAAAAGCCCGGAAAAAAAGAAGAAGAGTCCGAAAAAGCAAAAAAGGCAGAAAAAAAAGTCAAAGATAAAAAACAACCAAAAAAGCCTGTAACCAAGCCAAAAGCTAAAACCAAAAGTGACGAAAAGAAAAATCTTACCGAAGTAAAAAAAGAAGGAGATAAATCATAGGAAGTCGTGGTGAAATCGGCTAAAAACCGAAAATAAGGCCTAGAGATCTTACTTAGGATGAAGAGAAGACTGAGGAAGAATGGTATATTAATTATACACGTTAATTGGAATTGCCGCCTCGGTTCAAGCAGCATTTTTTACATATAAATAAATTGATATTTGCGAGCTATTTATGACAGGCAGCAATGTATAATGTTATTTATTAAAACATAGATTAATTAAAAACTGCACAATTTATTTTGGTATATTATTTTTAATATAAGGTTTCAATTTTTTTGCCAGATTAATGTTTAAACTTGTTTCAAGCAATTTTTCAGCCTCAATGCGCCTCGTTTTTTTCAAAGATTTACAGTTGTCATTATTGCTATTGTACTCAGGCACCAATTCCCTGAAAAATTCGACAACTTCTTGTTTCGATAAACGATAAAGGTTAAGATTTTTCATTTTATACTCTGAATAAAATACAATTACAGAATCTTCAGCAATAACAATCAATCCCTCTTTTGTGGTATTGAATGTATCCACTGAAATTCAATACCTGATATAAAAAAAAACCGGAAAATTCAGAGTAAATAAACTGAAAATCCGGTGAAGACAATCCTGGTTTTGAAAATCAGACCTCCTTTACGGATAAGGTAGTTCCGGTAAAAGTATGTTTATATCGTGATCCAACTATTATCAATTCATCATTTGTATAGTGAATTCACAGATTAAAAGAATGATATATATCTACTCCAGGATTAGTCCTCAGGCTCAAACAGAATAAGAGATGAGATTAGAATAAACAGGCCATACATACAAGCCATTATGCCCAGAATGAAAAATACTTCTCTTTTTTCATGCATCCTTAATGCAATCAGAAGAAATGCCATTACAAAGGATAAAATGCCGGAAATAAGTTCAAACCACCAGTTTATAATACTTTCGTGTATTAATACAATGGATTCTACTGCCTGTAATACTCCGGTATACAAAAACCAGACAGCCAAAACAAGGACAACCGACTTAGATGATATTTCAGGTACTAACCATAACATGATACCAAATGAAAAATCAATTAAACCTCCAACAAGCATCCATTGCCAATTCAAATGATGTCTGTTAAAAATGGCCGACTGTATCATTAAAAGGCCACTTGCAATGGCAAAAAGTTCAAAAATTTTGATAAATCTGATTTTACTTTCGTAGGAAGGCAGGAGTAATGCAAATACTCCCATAGTGATAATCAAAAGACCTCTAAGAGTAAGCAGATACCAATGTTTATATAATTTTGTATGTTTTTTCATAATGAATGCGAATAAAAAGATTTAATACTAATTTAGGCAAATGAAAATTATTTATACAACTTAGTACACTAAAAATTATATCAATAAAAAAAAGAAAATCCCTGTTGCTATCGAAGCTATACCAGAAGCAAATTAATCGTATAATTCATGTTCTCACAAATTAAATATCTCTTAAAATATTATCTGTACTGGCTATTTTTTTTTATCATCCTGAAAATTATTTTCCTTATTTATTATCATGAAAAATCATTGGAAATTCCGGATCTGTGGGGAAAAATTTTTCTGCATGGTTTCAAACTGGATTTATCTGCCTCGGCTTATATAATGCTGATTCCATTGCTCACTGTTTTGATTTTTCATTTTTATCAGCCACTTCAATCACACCGAATCATTAAGATTTACACCTGGTTGATACTTGTTGTTATTTCCTTTCTGGCTGTTGTTGATCTGGCACTTTATCGTGAATGGGGATATAGGATGGACGCAACACCACTTCTGTATATCACAAAGCCAAAAGAAGCATTTGCATCGGTTTCTCTCTTATTCATTCTGAGCCATTTATTAATTGCTGCAGCAATGGTCGCTGCCTTTGTATATCTTTTTCAAATCACTTTTGCTGCTAAATCTTTTGAAGGAAAAAAATCCCTTCGGTCGTTTATCTCAATATTTTTATTTCTTGTATTCCTGTTTCTTCCCATTCGTGGAGGATTGGGAGTATCTGTAATCAATATCAGTTCGGCATATTTCAGTGATAATACTTTTGCAAACCATGCAGCGATTAACCTTCCCTGGAATATTGGGTTTTCATTGACGAATTTTGAAATCTCTGATAATCCTTATCAGTTTTTTCCTGTAGACGATGCTGAAAAATTAGCTTCATCATTTACTAATAGCGAAAATTCATACCCGCAGATCATCAAAAAAGGGAAACCCAATATTATTCTTATTGTTCTAGAAAGTTTTTCAGCTAATGCAACAGGCTGTCTGGACGGACAAATTCAGGTTACGCCCAGCCTGGATTTGCTTGCAAAAGAAGGTATTCTGTTTTCAAGAGTCTATGCCAGTGGAGACAGAACAGATAAGGGGATGCTGGCCATTTTCAGCGGGTATCCGTCTCAACCTACAACCTCTATTATCAAATTTCCAAACAAAACTCAAAATCTTCCCGGTCTTCCAAAAACACTAAAAAAATATGGGTATAGCACGTATTTTTATTATGGAGGAGATATCAATTTTGCCAATTATAAATCCTACTTAATGAATGCAGGTTTCGAAACCTTTGTTTCAAAAAATGACTTTCCGGGATCAAAGAATATCTCCAAATGGGGAGTTCCTGACGAGCATTTATTCACTAAAGCACTGAAGGATATAAGTTCACTTAAGAAACCCTATCTTCTTTCTTTGTTCACCTTAAGCAGTCACCCCCCCTTCGATATACCTATGGAACCTTATTTGGAAGGGGAAAGTGAAGAAATAAAGTTCTGTAATTCTGTTTACTACACCGATCATTTCCTTGGTAAATTTATTCATGATCTGGAATATGGAAAACATCTTGGAAATACCCTTGTTATCATCATCTCGGATCACGGTAGTGTCTGGCCTGGAAATTTAGACTTCAACTCGGCACAAAAATATCATATCCCGATGATCTGGTATGGAGATGTCTTATGCACCAAAGACACATTGGTATCTGTTATTAGCAGTCAGACAGATCTGGCCAAAACGCTTCTTTCTCAGCTCAAAATAAATTCGGATAACTATTTGTTTGGTAAAAATATTTTTTCTGTAAATCCACCGATGCAAGTAGTTTACACGATCAACAACGGCTTTGGTTTTGTATCCGATTCCCTGGAATTCATATACAACCGGCAACCAGATCAACCTATTGTACGAAAAGGGAAATTACAAACAGAAAAACTAATGGAAGCCAAAGCATTTTATCAGTTGCTTTATGATGACCTCCTAGACAGATAATATGCTGGAAAAGATGATTTTTCAAAATTTCAGGCAAAATTATATCAATTGTTTCTTCATCAACTATAAATTAGAATGAAAAATTGTTATCATATCATCCCGTATGATAGTAAAAAAATATTTAACTTAAGGTGGAACAAAAAACATATCCGGCAATGGTTTTTTATCACAGAGCTCTTAAAATAATTTTTCTTTATGTATTGCTATATATAAGCTATACAACATCGGCACAAGATTTTCAGGATACTATACTTTTTGAAGAAGATCCATTCAATGAAATGAATGTGTCAATTTCTGATAACGTCACAGAAACAGATTCCTATAACCTGCAGGTCGAATCTGCAGTAATAACTGAGACGACTTTGGATACGGCTTTTATTGACTCATCTTCAGGATTTATTCAGACAGAAACCAAAAAAACTGCAGATACCATTCGTGATGAAGCAAATTTAACTGCTTTACCAGAAAAAAAAGAATCTGTTACTGCAAAGAAGATCCGCTTTTATCAAAAATGGTGGTTCACACTTATCCTAATATTACTTGTCAGTCCATTTGCCTATAAGTTTCACCTGGATATTGTTGAAAAAATAAAAGATCGTGAGAAAGAAATAAAGAAACAAAACAAAGAACTCCAATCGCTTCTTAAAGAACGCGAAATGGACTTTGAAAAAAAGGAACTGGAATATAAGGATAAGTTTGAAAAAGAAGAAGAACTTAAATTTCAAGCCGTTGGTCTGTCAAAGTTTTCAGATATTATCTCAAAAAACAAGGAAGATCTGAAAAAGCTGGGACAGCATCTTATCTATGAACTTGTAGGCTATATCAGTGGCAATTCAGGTGTAATTTACCTCTTAAATGAAGATAAAAATACTTTGCAGGTACTGAACTCATATGCAACAGATCAGACCAAGATAAAAAGTACCTTCAAACCAGGGGAAGGATATATTGGAACGTGTTTTAATGAAGGAAAGACAATGGAGTTGGAAAACATACCTGATACCTATACTAAAATAGAATCCGGTTTGGGAAAAAGTTCACCAAAGAATATAGTTTTCATACCCCTCGTCCAGGATGAAAATAAACTCGGTGTTATTGAGATAGCTTCTTTCCATAAACTGGAAAATTATAAAATTGAATTTATTGAAAAACTTGCCTACAATATTGCATCTGCTATTGCCATTCAATCTGCAACAGATAAAATGAAACTCATGCTAGAACAGTCGGAAGCACAAACTGAAGAATTGCATGCACAGGAGGAAGAATTGAGGCAAAATATGGAGGAAATGCAAAGTGTCCAGGAAGAATTGCAGCGACAAAAAGACGAATTGACGCAGGAAAAGACCCTCATGGATACTTTGCTTGTCAATGCAAAAGAATCTATTTATTTTAAAGACAAGGAAAGCAGATTTATCAAAGCCAGCAACTCCATGGCAAAACTTTTTAAGGTCAAAAAAGTAGAAGATCTATATGGGAAAAATGATTTTGATTTTTTCACCGAAGAACATGCAAAACCTGCATTTGAAGATGAAATGAACATCATCAAAACAGGAAAACCCATCCTGGATAAAAGAGAAAAAGAAACCCATGCCGACGGAAGAATTACATGGGTGAATACTTCCAAAATGCCATTATACAATGAGAAGGGTGAGATTGTGGGAACATTTGGAATATCAAAAGATATAACCAACGCCGTTGAAATGGAACAGGAAGTTAAACAACGGAATGAAGAACTGCAGTCACAGGATGAGGAGTTGCGACAAAATCTTGAAGAGATGCAGACGGTACAGGAAGAGTTGGAAAGACAAAAGAACAAGTTGGCACAGGAAAAAGCACTGATGGATACCTTGCTCAACAATGCCAAAGAGACTATTTATTTCAAAGACAAGGAAAGCAGGTTTATCAAAGTCAGTAAATCCATGGCAAAACTATTTAAGGTCAAAAAAGTAGAAGATCTATATGGGAAAAGTGATTTTGATTTTTTCACCGAAGAGCATGCAAAACCAGCTTTCGAAGATGAAATGAACATCATTAAAACGGGAAAACCTATCATTGATAAACTTGAAAAAGAAACCCATGCCGACGGAAGAATCGCATGGGTAAGCACATCGAAAATGCCTCTTTATAATGAGAAGGGTGAAATCGTCGGTACTTACGGAATTTCCAAAGATGTTACAAAATCGATGGAGATGGAGATGGAAGTCAAACAGAGGAATGAAGAGTTGCTAGCCCAGGAGGAAGAATTAAGACAAAATCTCGAAGAGATGCAGACAGTGCAGGAAGAACTGGGAAGACAAAAAAACAAATTGGTCCAGGAAAAAGCCCTTATGGATACCTTGCTTAACAATGCTAAAGAATCGATTTATTTCAAAGACAAAGAAAGCAGGTTTATCAAAGTCAGTAAATCTATGGCTAAGCTGTTTAAAGTGAAAAAAGTGGAAGATCTATATGGAAAAAGCGATTTTGATTTCTTCACCGAAGAGCATGCAAGACCTGCTTTCGAAGATGAAATGAAAATCATTAAAACAGGGAAACCTATTGTTGATAAAATTGAAAAAGAAACCCATGCTGACGGAAGAATTACATGGGTAAGCACTTCCAAAATGCCACTTTGCAACGAGAAAGGTGAAATCGTTGGCACTTATGGAATCTCCAAAGACGTGACAAAATCGATGGAGATGGAGATGGAAATTAAACAAAGAAATGAAGAATTGCTGGCCCAGGAGGAAGAATTAAGACAAAATCTTGAAGAAATGCAGACAATACAGGAGGACCTCCACAAACGGATTGCAGAAAATGAAAAACTTCGGTCTGAATATGTAAAAAGAGAAGCTGAATTGAAAAAAACCATTCAAAAACTTCAGAAAAAATAGAATACTTTATCAGATAGTATATCCCATTTTAAAGCCATTATTATTCTGATTATCCTGTTTTAATCTTCAGAAGTGTCTTTTCTGTATTTTTCTTGCAATCAGTTTATAATTAAGATTTTCCCTGCCTTTTTTAATGACTCTATACTGGGAATTATCAAGTTTTAGTCTCTATCAAATAAATTTTATTTTCTGAAAAATATAAAATTTAAAAAGTATTTTTTACTTTTATTCACTCTTCTGCGGAATTGATTTTATTAAAATGTGTTTATAAACACAAATATCGCAGGCAATGAATCTATTTATTTATGATTAATACAAATTCGAAAAAGTGAATAAAATTTTTAAAAACAAAGAAATTTGGTTTGTAACCGGCAGTCAGCATTTATATGGTGAGGAAACCTTAAAACAAGTTGCATCAGATTCACAGGCAATAGTCAATGCTTTTAATGAATCAGATACGATCCCTGTTAAAACAGTATTTAAACCTGTTGTTACTACTCCGGATTCTATTTATAATCTGTGTCTGGAAGCAAATAATACTAAGGAATGCATTGGTCTGATTACCTGGATGCATACTTTTTCACCTGCAAAAATGTGGATTTCAGGTATTCAAATACTTCAAAAACCGATTGTACATTTGCATACACAATTCAACCGTGATATTCCATGGAACGAAATTGACATGGACTTTATGAACTTGAATCAATCGGCACATGGAGGGCGAGAATATGGATTTATACTGAGCCGGATGGGCATTAACAGGAAAGTTATTGTAGGCTTCTGGAAAGAAAAAAAGATTCAGAAACAACTTGCAGATTGGATAAGAGTTGCTGTTGGCTGGAATGAAATGAATACAATGAAAATTGTACGTTTTGGTGACAATATGCGAGAGGTGGCAGTAACCGAGGGAGATAAAGTAGAAGCTCAGATAAAACTGGGCTGTGCAGTATATGGTTATGGCGTTGGTGATTTGGTAGACTCGGTAAATGGTGTATCTGAAAAAGCCATTAACTCCCTTCTTGAAGAATATGAATCGGAGTATACGATAAATAAAGAGCTGCTTAAAGTTGGAACAAAAAGACAATCAGTAATTGAAGCCGCAAGAATTGAGCTGGGAATCAAGCAGTTTCTCGTTGACGGAGGATTTAAAGCCTTCACTACAACTTTTGAAGATCTGCACGGACTTGTTCAATTGCCCGGATTAGCAGTTCAGCGATTGATGAAACAAGGGTATGGTTTCGGAGCTGAAGGCGATTGGAAAACTTCAGCGATGGTCAGAGTTGTTAAGGCAATGACTGAAGGTGCAGATCGAGGTACTTCCTTCATGGAAGATTATACCTATCATTTTGATCCTTCAGGTATGAAAGTATTGGGAGCCCACATGCTGGAAATTTGTGAATCTATAGCAAAGGGGAAACCTTCATTGGATGTTTTTCCATTAGGAATTGGAGGTAAAAGTGATCCGGCACGCTTGCTTTTCGATGTGCCATCGGGTCCGGCGATTAATGTTTCCATTATGGACATGGGCAACAGGTTCAGATTACTCACAAATAAAGTTCATGTTGTACCAACACCACAGGATTTACCAAAATTACCGGTAGCAAGAGTTTTATGGGAACCGAAACCTAATCTGGAAATTGCGGCAGCAGCATGGATCTACGCAGGGGGCGCACATCACACAGTATTTAGTCAGGCAGCTACAACCGAAATGATCCAGGATTTCTCTGAAATGGCTGGAATTGAACATTTGGTTATTGATGAAAAAACCAATATTATTGATTTTAAAAATACAATCAGGTGGAATGATGTATATTATCATATTCAACCTAGATAAATAGTAACCTTAATCATTTAAAACCTTAACAAAATGCATCAATTAGATTGGATTGTACTGGGAATCTTCTTCATCGTGCTTATTGGTATCATTATCTGGGTACTCAGACAAAAAGAAGAAACCACAAAAGATTATTTTCTTGCAGGCAAAAAAGCAGGATGGCTTTCCATCGGCTCATCGATTTTTGCTTCAAATATTGGCTCAGAGCATTTGGTTGGTCTTGCCGGTGCCGGATTTTTAACTGGTATGGCAATGGCGCACTGGGAAATGCATGCCTGGTTGATTCTTATTTTGGGATGGGTGTTTGTCCCGTTTTACGACAGGATCAAGATCTTTACCATGCCCGAATTTCTTGAAAGAAGATTCTCACGGGGTTCCAGAACAATTCTATCTGTTATCTCACTGGTTAGTTATATACTGACAAAAGTTGCAGTTACGGTCTATGCCGGAGGAGTAGTTTTCAAAGAAGTCTTCAATGTAGAATACCTTATTCACAGTAATGAAGGATGGGGTATTGTTACGCAATTGCAGGCAGAACAAGGAGCTATGGAAACACTCAGCTATTCTTTTCATATTGATTTCTTTTGGGTAGCTGCAATCGGTTTGGTTGTGATTACTGGTCTTTACACCATATTCGGTGGGATGAGAGCTGTATTGTATACGTCCGTATTACAGACACCGGTTCTTCTCTTTGGATCGATTGTGATACTTATCGTTGGCCTTGTAAAGGTCGGCGGCTGGGCAGAAGTTGAAAGAATTGTTGGCCCGAATCTCAAATTGGTCAGATCTGCTGCAGATCCTGAATTCCCATGGACAGGTGTCTTGTTGGGATCTGCCATAATCGGTTTTTGGTATTGGTGTACCGACCAGTTCATTGTTCAAAGGGTGTTGTCAGGAAAGAATCGTGCTGTTGCCCGTAAAGGAGCCATACTTGCAGGTTATTTTAAACTATTGCCTGTTTTCATTTTTCTTGTTCCTGGTATGATTGCTTTTGCGCTTACTCAAAAGGTTGATCCTGAAACAGGAGTTGCTCTTCTGAAAGTACCAACCAGCGACGCTGCCTTTGCATCAATGGTCTCCCAGCTATTGCCTAACGGAATAACAGGGATTGTTGTCTGTGGTTTATTAGCAGCTCTCATGAGTTCCCTGGCATCATTGTTCAATTCTTCTGCTATGCTATTCGTTGAAGATTTCTACCGGAAATACAGGCCTAATTTTAAAGAAAGGCATTATGTAATTGTAGGTCGTATTGCAACTGCTACAGTTGTTGTTCTGGGTGTTGTATGGATTCCTGTAATGATGGGATTGGGCAAGGTGCTTTATGAGTATTTACAAGCTGTGCAAGGTTTACTGGCACCGGCTATTGCATCGGTATTTCTTTTAGGTGTCTTTTGGAGAAGAACAACCGCGAAAGGTGCTTTCTGGGGAATGATAACAGGATTTTCTATAGGAATGTTCCGCTTAGCTCTGAATGTCATCTATGGTGCCAAGGCCAGCTTAATAAGCTCACTCGAAAAGTTCAGACAGCAAATTGCAATAGTTAACGAAACAAGAAGAGGCCAGGTAATTGAGGGACTTGCAAATATGATCAAGGAAGACGAACTTCAGAAAATTGGCAATTCATCAGTTGTCGAGCCTATTAAGGAACAAGTTGGTCAGGTGATTAATACACTCTCTAACAGTATCGGTCCTGAAGCAATTGATAAGTCCAACTCCATTTTAACCAATCTTAAGATGCAATATGAAACACTGTTCATTTCAAATCATGGAATTTTATATAAAATAGCTGCTATTAATTGGTTGCATTTTTGTATTATCCTTTTCTTCATATCAATCCTGACTACTGTTGGTATTAGTCTTCTTACCAAAAAACCATCAGATACGCAGCTGAAGTATACTTATAAGGCAGCAAGTGCTGAGGACAAGGCATTAACCAGATCAGGAATAACGAAGTGGGATATAATCAATACCGCTGTAATAATAGGAGTTATTATCCTTTTCTATTTACTATTCTGGTAATATCTTAAAAATGCTTAAGCAATTAAAAGAACAGGTATATCAGGGAAATATGGATCTGGTAAAGCATGGACTGGTAATCTTTACCTGGGGCAATGTAAGTGGAATCGACCGTGAACAGGGATTGGTAGTTATTAAGCCAAGTGGTATTTTGTATGAGGATCTGAAACCTGATAAACTGGTTGTGGTTGATTTGGAAGGTAAAGTTGTTGAAGGCAAATTAAATCCTTCCAGTGATACACCTACACATCTTATTTTATACAAAAACTTCGATTCTATAGGAGGAATAGTGCATACCCATAGCGAATGGGCTACAAGCAGGGCACAAGCCGGAAAATCCATTCCTCCTTATGGTACGACTCATGCAGATCATTTTTATGGTGAAATTCCCTGTACAAGAAAACTGACAAAGAAAGAAACAGAAGAAGAATATGAAAAGAATACCGGGAAGGTCATTGTAGAAACATTCAGAGATCTGGATTATGCATCCATACCGGCAGTATTGGTTAACAATCACGGACCATTTGCCTGGGGAAAAGATCCTGTTGAAGCAGTTTATAATGCTGTAGTGCTTGAAGAAGTTGCAAAAATGGCGTACCAAACTGAAATGCTTGGAAATTCAGTGCCTGTTGACAAATACCTGCTTGATAAACACTATCTGCGAAAGCACGGTAAAAATGCATATTACGGACAAAAAAAATGCTAATCTAAACTTATTTAATACGATGAAAACTAATAAAAAAACACTCTTACTTATTGCTTCAATTTTCTTTTTCTCGCTTGTCATAGGGCAGGAAAATAAGATCATTATCAAAACAAAAGAAGCCAAAGACACTATTAGCAGGTACATCTATGGTCATTTTGCTGAACATCTGGGACGTTGCATATATAATGGTATATGGGTAGGCGAAGATACAGACATTCCAAATACCCGTGGTATTCGAAACGATGTAATTGATGCATTGAAAGAATTGGATATTCCGGTATTGCGGTGGCCCGGGGGGTGTTATGCCGATCTGTACCAATGGAAAGATGGTATAGGCCTCAAAGATGAACGTCCACCTATAATTAATAAATTTTGGGGTGATGTTCGTGAAGATAATAGTTTCGGCACTCATGAATTTCTTGATCTTTGCGAAATACTTGAAACAGAACCTTACCTGGCTATTAATGTGGGAAGTGGTAGTATTGAAGATGCATACGACTGGATTGAATATGTGAATTCCGATAAAGCAAGTCCGATGGCCGATCTTCGGAGAAAGAATGGTCGTGAGAACCCCTGGAATGTCAAGTTTTGGGGAATCGGAAATGAAAACTGGGGTTGTGGCGGAAACATGACTGCAGCTTATTATACGGATCTGTATAAACGTTATGCAACCTATTGCTGGGCAGATTATAAGGTGGCAAGCGGAGGATTAAATCATGATTATAACTGGACCGAGACCCTATTGAAAGGCACAAAAGATGTCACTCATCTCATTCAGGGCATTTCCTACCACCACTATACTGTTTGCCATACATGGGATAAAAAAGGATCAGCAACAGATTTTGATGAAAGTGAATGGTTTTCCACAATCCGGAAAAACATGGAAATGGAGGAGAATTTAAAAGGGCATATTGAATTATTCGAACAATATGATCCGGACAATAAAATAGCACTTATAGCAGATGAATGGGGAAACTGGCATGATCCTGAACCTGGCATCAATCCGGGACTCCTATATCAGCAGAACACACTGAGGGATGCGATTACAGCTTCAATATACCTTAATATTTTTAATAATCACGCTGATCGCGTGAAAATGGCAAACATTGCGCAAACAGTAAACGTATTGCAGGCAATGCTTCTTACACAAGGTGACCTGATAGTAAAAACACCATCATTTTATGTTTTTAAGATGTATAAAGTCCATCATGATGCTCTGCTATTGCCTACTGAAGTTGTATGTGAAGATTACATAAATAAAGAAAACAGCATACCGGCACTATCTGTTTCTGCTTCAAAGAATGAAAGTTTAATTCATGTCACGGTTACAAATGTAAATCCAAACAAAGAAATAGCAACAATTCTCACACTGGAAGGTATTGAAGAATATAAAGTAATTTCTTCTGAAATAATAACAGCCAATGAAATGAATGCTTATAATGATTTTGGCAAAGAAGAAGCAGTATGCTTAAAAAAATTCGATGATTTGAAACAGAAAAATCAAAATATCACAGCAACTCTTCCTGCAAAATCAATTGTATTAGTAACACTTCAAACAAAATAATCTTTTTTTATGAATTCGAGGCAGTATGTAATAGGTGTTGATTATGGTACGGATTCTGTCCGGTCAATACTTGTGAACGCCTCGGATGGCAAAGAATTGGCTGAATCTGTATTTATATATCCACGCTGGGAAAATGGCAAATTCTGTGTTCCGGCAAATAACCAGTTTAGACAGCATCCACTGGACTACATCGATGGACTTGTATTTACAATTCATGAAATAATTAAAAGTGCAGGCAGCGAAGTAGCTGAACATGTGAAAGCCATATCTGTCGATACAACCGGATCGACTCCCGTAGCAGTAAATGAGAAAGGTATACCTCTTTCTTTGACTGAAGAATTTAAGGAAAATCCGAATGCAATGTTTTTGTTGTGGAAAGACCATACCGCAGTTAAAGAAGCTGATGAAATAAATAAAATTACACAATCCTGGGGAGGTATAGACTATACTATGTATGAAGGTGGTGTCTATTCATCGGAATGGTTCTGGGCAAAAATCTTACATGTTTTACGTGAAGACAAGAAAGTTCGAGAAGCGGCATATTCATGGGTAGAACACTGTGATTGGATACCTGCATTGTTGACCGGTGTAACGACAGCTGAAGATATCAGGCGAAGTCGATGTGCGGCAGGACATAAAGCTATGTGGCACGAAAACTGGAATGGTCTGCCTTCAGAAGAATTTCTTATCAAACTGGACCCTTTGTTAAAAGGTCTTCGGGGAAGACTTTACCAGGATACTTATACTGTAGATAAGCAAGCCGGAACCATTTCAAAAGAATGGGCAAAAAAACTGGGACTTTCTGACAAAGTAATTGTTGGAATTGGTGCATTCGATGCTCACCTGGGAGCCCTGGGTGCAGAGATAAAACCTTATTACCTCTGCAAAGTAATGGGAACCTCCACGTGCGATATGTTGATTGCTCCAAAAGAAGATCTGAATAATAAACTAGTAAAAGGTATTTGCGGACAGGTTGATGGTTCCATTATTCCCGGACTTATTGGTCTTGAAGCCGGACAATCTGCTTTTGGCGATGTGTATGCCTGGTTTAAAGAACTTCTTTTATGGCCTCTGCAGAATTTACTGAAATTTTCAGATCAAATTGATGAAAGTACCAAAGACAATATAGTTCAGGAAATTTCAGATCGTTTAATTCCTCAGCTTACTACAGAAGCTGAAAAACTTGCACCTGAAGAAACAGGAGAACTTGCCCTTGATTGGCTAAACGGAAGAAGAACTCCCGACGCAAACCAAAATCTGAAAGGGGCTATTACAGGTTTATCATTAGGTTCTGATGCTCCGCGGATTTTTAAGACACTGGTAGAAGCAACTGCCTTCGGTGCAAAAGCAATTGTTGAGCGGTTCATAAACGAGGGAGTTAAAATTGAAGGAATTATAGCCATTGGAGGAGTCGCTAAAAAATCAGATTATATTATGCAGGTAATGGCCGATGTATTGAATAAACCTATACTTGTAGCACGTTCTGAACAGGCTTGTGCATTAGGCTCTGCAATGGCTGCAGCAGTTGCAGGCAAAGTGTACGGGAATTTTGAAGGTGCAAAGAAATCCATGGGCAGTGGTTTCGAAAAAGAATACCATCCAAATGTTACAAGGTCAAAAAAATATGAAGCATTGTATTCAAATTACCTGAAACTTGGAAATTTTATAGAAAATGAACTTACAAAATAATGAACTATGAACAGATTTATAATTGCAATTTTAATTTCTTTTTCCATATCCTGTATAGGACCCTGCAAAAAGAAAGAACAAGTAAAACCTATTCAGAAGGAAGACTTCGATACTGTAATAAATAATAAACAAATCAGTCTTTTTACTTTAAGGAATGCGAATGACCTTACCGTTCAACTTACAAATTACGGAGCACGGGTAGTATCAGTTTTAACGCCTGATAAAAACGGCACAATGGCAGATATCGCTCTTGGCTATTCCGATATAAAAAGCTATCTGAAAGATCCGATGTATTTAGGTTGTATTGTAGGACGTTATGCCAACCGGATTGATAATGCAAAATTCATTCTTAACGATAAAGAGTATAACCTTTATAAAAATGATGGTGTAAATACTCTACATGGCGGAAAGGAGGGATTAGATAAAAAAATATGGGACGCTGCCCAGGAAGGAAATACAGTTATTTTCTCATACCTCTCACCCGATGGTGAAGAAGGATATCCTGGAAATCTGATAATCAAAAAAAGCTATACGCTTACCGAGAATAACGAACTTCATATTCGTTATGATGCGGAAACCGATCAGTCAACGGTAATTAACCTTTCAAACCATACCTATTGGAATTTAAAAGGAGAAGGTGACAGTACAATACTCGATCATTATATCTTAATCAATGCTGATTATTATGCACCCATTGATAGCGAATGGATCCCTACCGGAGAGCTGGCAAAAGTTGCAGGATCACCCTTTGATTTTACCTCTGGAAAAAAGATCGGCAGCGAAATCAACCTGGATAATGAACAGTTAAAAAACGGCCAGGGATATGATCATAACTGGATCCTAAACAAAGACAATGCGAATGAATTGTCTTTTGCAGCAAGATTATGGGAAGAAACAACGGGCCGGTCAATTGAAATCTTTACTTCAGAACCCGGAATTCAGTTTTACAGTGGCAATTTTATGGATGGTTCAATATCCGGAAAATCAGGAAAACCTTATGTTTATCGATCCGGATTGGCTCTTGAAACACAACATTTCCCGGATTCTCCCAATCATCCTAATTTTCCGTCAACAATATTAAATCCTGGTGAAT